>Ga0134125_10000818_pt1 | contig 40452 bp, 44 predicted proteins | sample KB31751_FD_96464 | JGI IMG/M metagenome (GOLD analysis project Ga0134125, IMG submission 96464) | Terrestrial soil microbial communities with excess Nitrogen fertilizer from Kellogg Biological Station, Michigan, USA - KB3-175-1 | ecosystem: Environmental > Terrestrial > Soil > Unclassified ...
ACACTGGTGCCAAATAGACTACCAATCGCCCCTGCGGGACGTTCGAGCGGCATAAATCCGTATTGAAAAGTTTCCTCTTGAAAACTGGCGCCAAATAGACAACCAATCGTCCCTTCGGGATGTCTGGTGGGTAGAATCATATATTCAACGACATCTACGTTCCGACGGAACGTCTGGTTCCAAATAGTTTTCATCTTTATCCTTTTACCTTTCGCCTTTAACCTTTCGCCTTTCACCTCCTTCGTCGTATATTTGTATATGAACATGGTGGATCTGTTGCAGCGCGCTTTAAAGTTTGAGTTCCTTAGCCAGGAAGAAGGCGTGTATTTATATAATCATGCCTCCACGCCCGACCTGATGTACACGGCCAACGAGCTGCGCAAGGTCCAGGTGCCGCACGGCAAGGTAACCTGGCAGATAGACCGCAATGTAAATACCACCAATGTTTGTATCGCCAATTGCAAATTCTGCAACTTTTTCCGCCGGCCCGGGCATGAGGATGCGTACATAACGGATATTGAAACCTATAAACAAAAAATTGAAGAAACATTCCGCTACGGCGGCGACCAGCTCCTATTGCAAGGCGGTCACCACCCCGACCTTGGCTTAAAATTTTACGCGGACACCTTCAGGCAGTTAAAGGAATTATATCCAACCTTAAAGCTCCACTCGTTAGGTCCGCCGGAGATTGCGCACGTAGCTAAGCTGGAGGGCATGAGCCATATCGATGTTTTACGCGAGCTCAAGGCTGCGGGACTTGATTCGCTGCCGGGCGCCGGGGCCGAAATATTGAACGACCGGGTGCGTCGGCTGATCAGCAAGGGAAAATGCGGCGGCCAGGAATGGCTTGACGTAATGCGGGCCGCGCATAAACTTAATTTGCCCACTTCGGCAACCATGATGTTTGGCCACATTGAAACGATTGAGGAACGCTTTGAGCACCTGGTTTGGATAAGACAGGTGCAGGCCGAAAAACCGGATGGCAATTACGGTTTCGTGGCTTTTATTCCCTGGCCGTTCCAGGACGACGGTACCTTATTACGCAAAATAAGGGGTATCACCAACAATGTAACCGGCGACGAGTATATTCGCATGATCGCATTGAGCCGTGTCATGCTGCCCAACATCAAAAACATACAGGCATCGTGGTTAACGGTGGGCAAGCAGGTGGCGCAACTATGCCTGCACGCGGGCGCAAACGATTTTGGTTCGATCATGATCGAGGAGAACGTAGTGTCGGCTGCAGGCGCCCCACACCGCTTTACGGCAAAGGGTATACAGGAATCGATCAAAGAAGCCGGCTTTGAACCGCAGCTGCGCACCCAAAAATATGAGTGGCGCGAGATACCGGCAGCGATCGAGGAACAGGTTATCAATTATTAATGGAAAATATCGAGCAGTATATCGAAGCCCTGATCTTTGTTTCGGAGCAAAGTATCCGGACGGAGGAGATCATGTATTGCCTGCAGGAAGCCTTTAGCCACGATTTTACAGAAGAACAAATTTCGACTCATATAAAGAATATAGGCGATAAGTACCGCGATAAAAAATTTGCCATCGGCCTGGTGAAGGTAAATAACGGCTACCAGTTTTTAACAAAGAAGGATTACCACTCCATTGTAAGCCTTTTGCAGGGGCAGCGGGCCAAAAAGAAACTGAGCCAGGCTGCCCTGGAAACGCTGGCTATTATCGCCTACAAGCAGCCCGTGACCAAACCCGATGTGGAACAAATTCGCGGCGTGAACTGCGATTACTCGATTCAAAAACTTCTCGAAAAAGAATTGATTGATATAGTGGGCAAGTCAGATTCTATCGGGAAACCTATACTTTATGGAACAAGCAGCCTATTTATGGACTACTTTGGGATCAACAGCATTACCGAATTGCCCCAGCTAAAAGAATTTACAAATGATGCCTCGTCAATTGGCGAGCAGGTTGAATGATCAAATAAAATAAAATTTAAAAATCGTGTTTTTAATGAAAATGAATTGATTATTTTTACTTAGAAATACTTTTATCGGCGAATAAATAAAAATGATTTGATTTAGAGGGCAATTATTTATTATTGAAAAAAAGTTTTATTGTAAAATTCATTGGCAATGGGAACTCCAAAAAAACCTGTAAACAAGAAAATCGATTCTCAAAACACGGGCGAGGATGAGGATGATGATGACAGCATGTATGATCAGAAAGCTAAAAAAAAGATAATTGACGACGACGATGATGATTTTGACGGCCCGCTGGACGATTTGGGGTACGAAAATTTTGATGATTACGACGAAGAAGACGATTATTAACCTTTTATTATATAAAATTTAAATTTAAGCATTCGGGCCCTTGCCTCTGAATGCTTTTTTTATGTACAAAATTCACTGATGAAGATAACGGAAGTAAAAACCAAATTAACACGAAAATTATTTCTGGACACCGCAAGGGATATCTATAAAAATGACAAGGTATGGGTTTGTCCCTTAGATAACGATATAGAAGCAGTTTTTGATCCCTCCAAAAATAACTTTCATCAGCATGGCAAATGTACCAGGTGGGTGCTTAGTGACGATGACGGACAACCACTGGGCCGCATAGCGGCATTTATAAATGATAAAAAAGCGTATAACTATGAGCAGCCCACCGGCGGTATTGGTTTTTTCGAGTGTATAAATGACGAAGCATCAGCATTTCTATTGTTTGACACGGCTAAAAACTGGTTGCAGGAGAATGGCATGCAAGCCATGGACGGCCCCATTAATTTTGGCGAGAACGACAACTTTTGGGGATTGCTGGTGGAGGGCTTTATACCGCCTTCCTACGGAATGAATTACAACCCGCCCTATTACCAGGCCTTTTTTGAGCATTACGGGTTTAAAACACTGTATGGACAGCTTACTAATCATTTAAACATACTTAATCCATTCCCTGAAAGGTTTTACAAGATCGCGAAATGGGTGATGCAAAAACCAGGGTATGAATTTAAGCATCTGAAAGTTAAGCAAATCGAGCAGTTTGCTGCCGATTTTATGGAGATATATAATGATGCGTGGGAAGACTTTGAGAACTTTGTTCCGATAACGCATGCTACCATATTGGAAAGCTTCAAAAAAATGAAGCCGCTGATGGACGAACATCTTATACGGTTCGCCTATGTAAACGGCGAGCCCGGTTCGTTTCTGATCGTTTTGCCCGATGCAAACCCTATGATCAAACCTTTAAAGGGCAAACTTAATTTGACTGGAAAGCTTAAGTTTTTGTATCGTAAATGGCGGGGTGTTTCGCGAATGAGGGCGATCGTGATGGGGACAAAGAAAAAATTTCAAAATCACGGGCTCGAATCAGGTCTGTTTATCAGTCTTGGAGAATATGTGTTGCCGCTGAACCAATACACCGAGCTTGAACTATCGTGGGTGGGCGACTTTAACGAAAAAATGATAGCTATGCACAACGCAATGGGCGCGGTATTTGGAAAAAAGCACTTAACAATGCGCTATGTTTTTAAGCCCGGTGAACGCGGTGCTTAAATTCACGCATATTATCAGGAACGAATACTTGAAGAGGATTCCGTCGATTATGCGGTAGCCTTGCTATGTCTTAGTTCTTCAAATAATTCGATAACTTTCTTTTGAAGGCTTATCACTTCCGTTTCCCGGTCCATTAATTTTTGATTCATAACCTCCAGTTCACTCACGAACTTTTGGTCCTGCTCCGAATCGGAAAAGGTAAGCAACTGAACTACAGACATTTCAAACAGGGTAGCGATCTGCTCGAGCCTCGACAAATTGATATCAGTGATACTGGTTTCAATTTTTGAGAACGCAGGGATAGAAATATCTAACCGTTTTGCAACATCTTCCTGGCTCCAGCCTTTTTGGTGACGTAGTAATCTGATTTTTTTTCCAAGTGATTTCATATTGTAATATTAAAGGATATAGGTTTCTCGAAAGTTAATAAAGTTACAATATTATTTAATATCTCCCTAATTATCAACATTTTTTAAAAATAAATTTTTTAAGTTCAGTTAAGTTTTAATTGGTCAAATCAAAGTGCCTGTATATGCGTCAACGGGGTTAATAAATATTCCGGCTCCTCTCGTCGCGACTACTAAAATAATACTTTAATTTAACTTTATAAACTTCGCAGCAACCCAATCCTTGTTTTTTTTATAATTTTTATACTTTAAGTCATGTTTACGGCATTCGCGGGTAATAAGTTCCAAATCTTTTTCAAAAAAACCACTTATATAAATTTCACCTCCAAATTTTAACACTTCGCTGTAGCGTTCCAGTTGATCGAGTAAAATGTTCCGGTTTATATTCGCCAAAATTATATCGAACTGTTTTTCAGGGATGCTTTCTTTTGAGCCACAGACCGCGTGGATATTGCCCTCATGATTTAATTTGGCGTTCTCCATCGTACTTTCAAAACAAACCGGGTCATTATCGATCGCGACTATTTCGGCCGAGCCTAATTTAGCCGCCATGATCGCTAAAATACCCGTACCACAGCCCATATCCAATACTTTTTTGCCGGCAAAGCCGGTTTCCAGCATCCATTCAAGCATCATTGCTGTAGTTTGATGATGCCCGGTTCCAAATGCCATTTTCGGATCGATAACAATCTCGTAAGGATATTCTGATTTAGGCGAATGAAAGGTTGCCCGCACAAAAATTTTATCACCTACGGTTATCGGTTCGAAATTACTTTCCCATACCTCATTCCAGTTTTTTGGCGGAATAACAGTGATCTCGTAGTTGAAGCTGAATATTTCCCGGTAATGGTCCAAAACGTTATCGAGCTCATTTTTATTTAACCGGTTTGCCGGGATATATGCCTTAAACCCAAGATCCAGCTCCTCAAAAGTGTCAAAACCGATCTCGCCTAATGCGTTGATAAGCAAGTCCTGCTGATAATCTTCCGAGGGAAGCGTGGTGAAAATAAATTCGTAATAATTCATTTCGGAAATGTGAGGCGAAGGGCCGTATTCAATTATTTTGTGGTGGAATTTTGAATTCGCCCCTGTCAAGCCAATACAATACGCCAAAATCCACAAACCAGTAAAAAGCCTGCACAGCGGCCATAAACAAAAAGATAATGAACAGGTGGCCTGTGCCGGTCGCCCGGTCCCATATCAGATAACTGACAATCCCCGACAATATGGTAGTAACCGCACACACAAAGATCATAATGTTCATAAAGCGGTGCGCCCTGCTTAAAATTTTACGCCATAGCGGTACAATGATAAGCAACTGGGTAAGTAAAGCGGTGATGAACAATAACGGCGTAAAAAGCTTAAAGTAATCCATCAGCCCATAAAGCGTTTCGTTTCCGATGTCCGGGAGGCCTCCGATGTGCTTTGCTAACGGCCGAAACTTTATTAATATCCAAAAAATGAAAAAGGCGGTTAACGGCGGTAATATTATTTTGAGCAGCTTTTTCATTTCAGAATAGAGGTTAGAGATTGGAGATTAGGCAAGAATAGAAACAAAACTAATCTCCAATCTTTAACCTTTAATCGCTCTTATCAATTAAATACCTTAAGTATATCTACAAAATCACGCGATTTTAAAGATGCGCCGCCGATGAGGCCGCCGTCGATATCCGGCTGTCCAAACAATTCGGGGGCATTTTTGGGATTGCAGCTTCCACCATATAAGATGGTGGTATTTTCGGCAACCTGCTGGTTATATTTTGCGGCTATCTTTTTACGGATAAAGGCATGGATTTCCTGCGCCTGTCCGGCTGTGGCAGTTTTCCCCGTGCCGATGGCCCACACAGGCTCGTATGCGATGACCAGCTGAGAGAATTGTGTTTCGTCTAAATGGAAAATACCTTCGGCCAGTTGTGATTTGATCACGTCAAAATAACGACCGGCCTCACGTTCTTCAAGAGTTTCACCGATACAAAAGATGGGCTTTAATTCATTTTTCAATGCCGTATCTGTTTTCTTTGCCAATAGCTCATTGCTCTCATGAAAATACTGACGCCGTTCGGAATGGCCCAAAATAACATAGCCCGCCCCAACCGATTTGATCATCTTTGCTGATACCTCGCCGGTATAAGCGCCTGACTCCGCCTGGTGCGCGTTTTGCGCACCCAGGGCCAGTTTATGATAACCCCGTGCCAATTGCGCCAGGCTGTGTAAATGAATGAACGGACTGCATATAACGGCTTCCTGCTTGCCAGTCACTTCATCTTTAACCATATTAACGATCTCGGAAAACAAGCTCAGACCTTCGTTATAGTCCATGTTCATTTTCCAGTTACCGGCAACAATTTTCTTTCTCATTTTTATTTAGTTGTAAGGGTTATAAAGGTTGTAGTTGTTGTAAAAGTTAAAACTTTTTTAAAACCGGCTTCGGTATTCCTTCGTCAGTTCAAAAACTTTTTTCAAAATATTCTGCTCGTTTTCGTCGAACCTGCGATGGTCGCGGCGGGCAAAAACCTTTTCTGCGGTTTCGAACATTTTCTTTAATGAATATACTTCATAGCCCTGCGCGCCTCCCCAGCTAAAATCGGGCACAAAGTTACGCGGGAACCCTGCCCCGAAAACATTGGCGCTTACACCCACAATCGTACCCGTATTAAACATGGTGTTGATAGCGCACTTCGCATGATCAGCCATAACCAGGCCGCAAAACTGCAAACCGGTCTTGCGGAAGCGCTGCGTAGGGTAATCCCAAAGCTTTACTTCGTCGTAATTATTTTTAAGATTGGAGTTATTGGTATCCGCGCCCAGGTTGCACCACTCGCCTACCACCGCATTGCCAAGATAGCCCTCGTGCCCTTTTGATGAATAACCCCATATCACGGCGTTATTCAGCTCTCCTCCCACCCTGCAATAAGGGCCGACTGTGGTGGCGCCATATATCTTGGTGCCCATTTTAACCTGCGAATGTTCGCAAAGCGCAAATGCCCCGCGGATATGCGTGCCTTCCCAAACCTCGGTGTTTTTGGCGAGGTATATCGGGCCGTTCGTGGTGTTAAATGTCGAGCAGTCGGCAATTGCGCCTTCTTCGGCAAAAAAATCATCCCCGATTATTGTATTGGTCAGGCTTAACGCCGCGCTCGTCCGGCCGTTTGTAATCAGCTTAAAGTCTTTTCGAAGCTCTTTATCGTTATTCCTGAAAATATCCTCGGGATACGTGATAACGACGGGAGTATGCTCCAGGCTAACGGTTTGTTCAAATTTGTAGTTCGGGTCAAAATTGCGGGCATCCCATTCGTTTAATTTTACCGCTACCAATCGGTCGCCATACATCAGCGCGATATCGCCATGCAACGGCTTTATGGCTTCTATCAGAGCATCGTCGGGACAAAAGGACCCGTTAATAAATAAATTCCGGTCCTCAATTTCTGTCGGGAACTTACCCTGCAGCCAGGATTGTGTATGCCATGAAAAACCGAGACCGATGTATTTGGCCCATTTTTCGGCGATTGTGAGTATGCCGATACGCAGATCGGCAACCGGGCGGGTGAAGGTTAAAGGCTGAAGGGTTTGATGCGCGTTATCGTCGAAAAGGATAATCATGGTGCAAAAATAAAAAAATCCCTCCGCCAGCAGCCGGAGAGATTTATAAATATTGATTAAACAAGACGATTATTTCTTGTTGTAACGGGTGCGGAACTTATCGATACGCCCTGCGGTGTCAACCAGCTTCATTTTACCGGTATAGAACGGGTGCGATGTGTGCGAAATTTCCAGTTTCACCAACGGGTATTCGTTGCCATCTTCCCATTTAACGGTTTCGCGGCTATCGATGCATGATTTGGTTAAAAAAGCATAGTCGTTAGACATGTCTTTAAAAACAACTAATCTATAATTTGACGGATGCAGATCTTTTTTCATCGTTATAATTTATTTTTTATCGGCGATGAAGCTATCATAAGCATTAGCTGTTTTTATAGGCAGCTTATGATGGTTTCATTATATACTTCTTCTAAAAGAGGTGCAAATGTACAATTTAAATTCAAAATAATAAAGAGGTATTTGAAATTAGTGATTGGGGGTTAGTGATAAGAGATGGGGGTTGGTGGGTAGTGGTTGGGATTGTAATTATAAGGTTAGGCGGTGGTGTGGAAATTGGAGGCTGGTGGATCTTGGTTGGGATTGTAATTAAAGTTTAGGGGGCGGTGTTAAAAATTGTAGAGTAGGATGGTGATTAAGAAGGCAAGATATATTGATTGGTGCTATCGATTTGGGCGTTTCCGCCTATCGGCGGCCGCGCCATACGCTCATACGGCTGCAGGCGTTATTCGCAGGCCGGTATCCGCTCCTGTCGCTAACGCATCGACATTAACTTATTACCACACGCTTGTTACCGCACCACTTAATAATGCTTTCGAATAATACTACGAATAGCCCAACTACGAGCCGAGATTTCTTTATTATTTTTAATTAATATTGACAATTATATTTTTATGTGAATCTTAATTTAAAATCTGGTGAAAAATAGAATTAACAAGGTAAAAGTCTTTCAACTGTTTGTTGTAAACACACTTACAATTCTATTTATTTGGATGGGGGTTGTATATCTTTATCAAGAGCAATATTTGATTGGAACAATAACTATTATTACTGGAATTTTATTAGTCGCAATCGGATCAAGTCTTAAAAATAAATCTCGAAGAATCTTTAAAGAAGAAGAAGATCGGAAAATAATCGTAAGATTAAAATCAGAAGACGAAGGTTATGAAGGTTTAATGTTGAGCCCTAACGAAGGGTACTTAATTGGTATGCCTTCAGTTTTGACTTTTTTATTAATTTCAATTGCATCTTTAGTTTTACTATTTCATTATGACTTTAGATGGTATTGGTCTTTACCTATGGCTGTCTTAATCAGTATTTTATCGCAAGTGCTATTATTCTTGTTAGGATTTTTTTCAGCAGGATTAATTAACAAAACGCGGTTAATTAAGGTAAATGATTAGCGACTAGTACTCAACACGCCGCCACGGAATAATGTATTATACAGAATAATGCTGTCATTTACAAAATCCTGGTTTGCCTCAATAGATGGTTCAAATGTTACATCACTACCATCGTCAGTAATTTTGAATTTTATTTGTTCGACAACCTGATGTGGTGTAAGTCCGTATTTCTTACCCTTCTCTATTAATGCGTTAGTGAATAGGTCCCTTTTTTCAACTATAGTCATCTCCATATTCAAATATACTATTTTATATTACGATCAATCGCTTAACGTGCATATGATGGTTTAGCACGATAATAAAAACTTTAAACGCACTTGTACTAATAATAAATCCTAATTCCCACAACAAACTCAAACTTATCTTATCTCCTGGCACAACTCGATCAATACCCCATTCGTACTTTTGGGATGTACAAAGCATACCAGCTTATTATCGGCACCGGGTTTGGGTTTGTCGTTCAGCAAAACAAACCCCTCCTGTTTCAGCCGGGCCATTTCCTGTTCAATATCATCTACTTCAAAAGCGATATGATGGATGCCTTCGCCTTTTTTGGCAATAAATTTAGCAATAGGGCTATCATCCGACGTGGCTTCCAGCAATTCTATCTTATTAGGTCCGTTTTGAAGGAATGCAGTTTTCACATTCTCTGACAGAACATCCTCAACCTTATAGATCTTTGTATTCAAGAGTTTCTCATACAGGCTGCCGGCGCTTTGCAGGTCGTTCACAGCTATACCGATATGCTCTACCTTGTTCATGTCCAAATATTGTAAATTATCGCGGCCTTAGCGGTATTTTCCCTTATTTTTAATCATTTTAAATAAACTTTACATATCTTTGTTTTGTTAATTATATTATGCGTATGAAGCTGCCGATCTATTTAGATAATAATGCCACAACACCGATGGATCCGCGTGTGCTGGATGCCATGATGCCTTATTTTACCGAAAAATTTGGCAACGCGGCCAGCCGCAATCATCCGTTCGGTTGGGTTGCGGAGGAGGCGGTGGATTATGCGCGCGAGCAGGTGGCTAAATTGATTGGCGCAAACGAAAAAGAGATCATTTTTACATCCGGCGCTACAGAATCAGATAACCTGGCTATTAAGGGCGTATTTGAGATGTACAAGGATAAAGGCAACCATATTATAACCACGGTTACCGAGCATAAGGCGGTGCTGGATGCTTGCAAGCATGTGGAAAAGCTGGGCGGCCATGTGACCTATCTTCCTGTAAAGGAAGATGGCTTGATCGACCTTGACCTGCTGGAAAAAACAATGACCAGCGAGACTATCCTCGTTTCGGTGATGTATGGCAATAACGAGATCGGTGTTATACAGCCCATCAAAGAAATTGCTGCGATTGCTCATAAATATGGCGCATTGTTTATGACTGACGCCGTTCAGGCTGTTGGTAAAATACCGGTTGACGTAAACAGGGACGGTATCGATTTACTGGCGCTATCGGCACATAAAATATATGGTCCTAAGGGCGTTGGCGCATTATACGTGCGCCGCAAAGGCCCCAGGGTGAAGGTTACCGCGCAAATGGATGGCGGCGGCCACGAACGCGGCATGCGCTCGGGCACATTGAATGTTCCGGGTATCGTTGGTTTGGGCAAGGCTTGCGAGCTATGCAGCCAGGAAATGGAAAGCGAGACAAAACGTTTATCCGCTTTACGCGATAAACTGCAATCGTCGCTGCTGGAGCTTGAAGAAAGCTATGTGAATGGCAATGTTGAACATCGTTTACCGCATGTGGCAAATATCTCCTTCAAATACGTTGAAGGCGAAGGATTGATGATGGCGATGAAGGACCTGGCGGTATCGTCCGGCTCAGCTTGTACGTCAGCATCACTGGAGCCCTCGTATGTATTGAAAAGCCTCGGTTTGTCAGACGACCTGGCGCACTCATCCATCCGGTTTGGTTTAGGACGTTTCACCACCGAGGAAGAGGTAGACTACGCGATCGAGGTAACCAAGAAATCGGTTTTACACCTTCGCGAGCTTTCGCCGCTGTGGGAAATGTTTAAAGAAGGCATCGACCTCGATAAGATCGAGTGGGCGGAACATTAATTTAATTTGATGATGCAGCAATTTGAAAATTTGAAAATGCGGCATGACTATATTTAAACTAAATAAATAAAAACGAAGATTTCATTTTCAAATCTTCAAATTATAAAATCTTCAAATCAAAAAAATTATGGCTTATTCAGATAAAGTAATCGATCACTACACCAACCCCCGCAATGTGGGCACTTTGGATAAAAGCAGCCACAAAGTAGGTACCGGTTTGGTGGGTGCACCTGAATGCGGCGACGTTATGCGCCTGCAGATCCAGGTAGATGATAACAACATGATCACTGATGCCAAGTTCAAAACATTTGGCTGTGGTTCGGCTATCGCTTCGTCTTCATTGGCCACCGAGTGGCTTAAAGGCAAAAGCATTGATGAAGCCATGACAATCGACAACATGGACATCGTTGAAGAACTGGCCCTGCCGCCGGTAAAGATCCACTGCTCCGTTTTGGCCGAGGACGCAATTAAAGCTGCAATCAACGACTACCGCGTAAAAAACGGCATGCAGCCGGTCGAAAGCGAAAAAGTACATCATTAATCAGATGTGAGATGTTAGATATGAGTATTGAGATGCTTATACCTGACACTTTTTATGTATTGGATTTGAATTGAGTTTGAGCGAAATCTCAAATCTCAGATCTCAGATCTCAAATCTCAAACATGGTAACGGTAACAGATAAAGCAAAAAATAAAGTAGAACACTTAATGCGGGATGCGGGCCTCGACGGTTCGTATTTTCTGCGCGTGTCGGTGCAGGGCGGCGGTTGCTCGGGGTTATCTTATAACCTGGATTTCGACAATGAAATTAAAAAAGGCGACCAATTTTTTGAAGACAAAGGCATCCGTTTGGCTTTGGATATGAAATCATTTCTATACCTGGCCGGCACCGAACTGGATTTCGCCGATGGCCTAAACGGTAAGGGGTTCAATTTTCACAACCCCAATGCAAGCCGTACCTGCGGTTGCGGAGAAAGTTTTTCGGTATAGTATTAGCCGGTCCCGATAATCCGGAAGCCGGTTAACGGACTTTGTTTATAAGCGTATTTGAATACAAAAGGCTGCCTTTCGGCAGCCTTTTGTTATATATATGTTAGAGGAAGTTGCGTATTATCTATGGCGTTCGTGCTCGCCCTCACCACGGCCTTGTTCATTCCAGCCCTCATGTCGTCCACGGTCAAAATGCCGATCATTACGGGCCTGGTCCCAGCCGCGGTTTTCAAAGTGTTGGTCGCGCCCCCTGAAACCACCCTCAAAGCGGGCTTCGTGTGCCCATTCCCGCGCATGACCATTGTATCGTGCCCGGTATATTTCATCGTGAATGTACGGGCGGGCGCCTCTTATTTCATACCTTCTGAAGCTTCTCCAGTCGTAATCGGGATACCCGGGTAAATACGCAGCCGACACCCAGGCGCCGCCATCGGGATAATAATAGCGATGTTCATAAACGCTGTAATAGGCGCCCACATCAGGTAAATAATAATAGTCGTTATAAACTACCGGAGCCCGCTCAACCACTACAGGCGCAGGCGCATATACAGGAGCACCGAAATTCAGCCCAACATGTACGCGGACTTGCGCATCGGCCGAATTGTAAATTAAACCGCCCAATGCTATTGCTGATAATATTGCTAACTTTTTCATAAGGTTAATTTTTATATATTTATGACCCTGCATCACGTACTTGGTTTAATCGTTATATCCCTAATTTCGTATCAAACTGTCGCACAGATTAATAAATTGCAGCATTCAAACTTCGTTCAATATCATTTAAAGCTCATAAAAACGATGTCTTTACACACAGTTAAATGAAATAGAGCATCATTACGATGTTTTTTGAGTGAAAATGCTATATTCAAAACTCTAATTAAACGGATTACTTTTATGGACACTTCAATATTTCATCGTTTCAGCGATATTAAGACCAAAGAGATCGCCCTTGGTTTTTTCTCTAAATTGATCCACACAGAAACCAATACGATAAATTTTATAGAGGTTAAAGCTGGCTGCTCCGTGCCCCGGCACCAGCACGTACATGAGCAATGCTCCTTTGTCATTGAAGGAAAATTTGAGCTCACGGTTAATGGCGTGCCACAAGTTTTAGACCAGGGCCTGTTCGCTGTTATTCCTTCAAATGTTTGGCATAGCGGGACCGCTGTTACGGACTGCAAACTGATCGATATCTTCAGCCCGGTACGGGAAGATTACAGGAAATTATAATAACCGTACGGAGTTATAAAAGATTCAGCATGTGTTTATAGCTGCGGCCAATGGGAATGGTCTTACCACTCGTTAATGTCACCTTGTTATTTTCTACCTGTTTTATCTTACTATTAGTGACAAGGTACGATTTATGGACGCGTAAAAAATGTCGTTCAGGGAACAATTCCTCAACGGTTTTTAATGAGCCTTTTACGATGATCTTGCCGTCGTCGGTGTAAATTATGGAGTAGTCCTTTAATCCCTGGATATAAGCAACAGCAGCTACAGGTGTTTTTAGTTTTTTTGTTCCTGACTTTAAGAAAAGATATTCCTCATCTTTTTGCATGTTCACAAAAGCCGGGGTCCGGCTGATCTCTCCTTGCAGTTTAAGCAGATCCTTTCTCTGTTTATACCAGTCAATACTTAGCTTAAAAGCTAAAGCAAGTAACAGGTACCACGTGGTAGTTAAAAAATTATAGGGAACGGAATACTAGAAGTTGCGGTGGTTGAGCGCTCCGATAACAAAGCCATACAGATAGATATCATACAAGCTTTGCAGGCTAATATAGGTTGCCAGGATCAACATCAGCGAACTGAAATAAAGGAAATATCGGTTGTTAACAAAGTATTCGGGTATTAAATAATGATTATTGAGGTAAGCGAGTGAGATAATCAGCGACAGTCGTATGAATATGCACTCCGCAAAATGGCCGAGTCCCACCTTTTGGATCAAGTACGTTCTGTCATACAGAAAAATAACCGTCACCACTATCCAGAACCCCAGTTCCATCAATTTCTTTGCTAATGAATGTTTCATTGTTCGATCTTGAAAATGATAATCCAAAAATGGGCATAAAAAAGATGAACGTCCAATACAATCTACCAACGACAGATTTAATAGATGAATGCAGACGTTATGTTATCCAAATTAGTATTCGTCTACTAAATCCGCACTTAATCTACTTTATTTCAAAGTTGATGCCTTACTTATTAATCTTGCCTGCAAACCAATACGATAGCTATGAAAACCACCCGAATGTTTATTTTAATGATGGCTGCATGGCCGTTTAATAATTCATGCACAAATACTGTCAACGGAGGTACCGCGAGTTCGCCTTATACCACCAGGCGGATCGAACTGACGGAAAAACCCTTTAGTATAGAAATAGCTGATTTAAACAATGATAAAATTAATGACCTGATAATCACCAACGGTGAGGACAGCAGTATAACTGTTTTGCTTGGCACGGGCAAAGGCAATTTTAGGGAAGTAAAAGGATCCCCGTTTAAAGCCGGGTATATGCCGAATGATATTGCAGTAGCTGATTTTAACAAGGACGGCATACCCGACCTGGCGCTTGCGAACCACGACCGCAAGTACCTGACCGTGTTGACAGGCAATGGAAAAGGCGCCTTCACGCCGCTAAAGGGATCGCCGTTTCACGTAGAGGTAAGACCGCATACGCATGGTGTTGTCGCCGCGGACTTTAACGGCGATGGTAATTTAGACCTTGTTACCGATAGCTGGGGCAACAATCAGCTTGCAATTTTATTTGGTAATAAAACAGGTGGTTTTTATTCCGGGATAAAATATATAAAGGTCGGTAAACATCCTTATCAGCGGGTAAGGTCGGCCGACTTCAACAAGGATGGTCATGCGGATATCGTTACCACAAACCTGGATGGCAATAATACAACGATTTTGCTTGGCGACGGCAAAGGAAATTTTCATGAGCCGCCGGGTTCACCTTTCGCCTGTGGCAACTCGCCATTTGGCGTTGCTATCGGCGATATTAATAACGACGGCAACCTCGACCTGGCTATTGTTAACTCGCCAAGCGTTACGTCATCAAATACAGGCCGTGATGGTTTATGGATCCTATTAGGCGATGGAAAAGGAAAGTTTGCCACAATGTCCGGGTCACCGTTTACCACAGGGATCGGCCCCACAAGGGTTGCAATTGGCGATATGAATGGCGACGGCATCCAGGACATTGCGGTCGCAAATTATAAAAGCGGTACCGTTACGATATTTATAATGGGCAAAAAAGGCGTTATATCGAGCTATACTGTAACAGTCGGATCAAAGCCCGACGGAATTGCCATAGGCGATCTAAATGGCGATGGAAAAAAGGATATTATCGTTGCAAATAGCGGAAGTAATTATTTGACCCTTATATCGCGAAAATAAAAAAGGATAATAGAAAACCTTTAGATTTGTACTTTTAAGCCAATATGCCTTTAGCAGAAGCCGTCCGCGCGGATGTGCCCGAACTGAATAAGCTGGTAAACAGCGCCTATCGCGGAGAAACTTCCAAACTCGGATGGACCACCGAGGCCAACCTGCTGGATGGTCTGCGGATAGATGAGCAAATCCTGAACGGTTATTTCGACGATCCGGATGTTATTATTCTTAAAAACATTGATCAGGGCGGCAAAATAACCGGGTGTGTTTACCTGGAACAGAAAGCGCCCAAATTGTACATCGGCATGTTCAGCGTTTCGCCAATGCTGCAAAATAAAGGCATCGGCAGGGACCTTCTGCTGGCTGCCGAAACTTACGCAAGGCAGTTAAACTGCCATACGCTGACCATGACCGTGATCAGCAGCCGCCACGAATTGATCAGCTGGTACGAACGGCGGGGCTACAAGGCAACCGGCGAAATACAGCCGTTTCACGAAGGAACCAGGTTTGGTTTACCAAAACAAACCATCGAGCTTATCGTGATGGAAAAAAATATTTAAATAAGTGCAATTTTTTGTGCAACCTTCCCGGAATATCGTCGTCTAATAGATCAACTGGTCGGACGCGAATTCAAATGGAAGAAATACATCCCCAATTAAAAGATTTTATAGTCGACTATTGTACGAAGTATAGAATCAGGAAAATAGATCCCCGCGCTTTAAACCTGGATACCAGCATCGATCTCGACCTGGATATCGTCGACATCGAGATGGATCTGTTCATCGCGGAATTTTCGGAGCAATTCCATATCGACCAGTCAAAATTCAGCTGGTATAAATATGGCCACCCAACCGGATCGGCTGGCGTTAGGGTGATCAAAGCATTATTTGGATATCGTGCACTGTGGGTAAAGCACCTGTCACAACGGATTTATACGCCAAAATTCAGGGTACGCAACCTGCAGGACGCCGTTGAGACCGGGAAGCTATTATAATGGCTATTGCGGGTTACAGAGCAGTCTTTATATAATGTTTGGTCAGCTTGCAACGGTCCGGCATTTTTAGGGTTGCCGAGTAGCCCGCAATAGCGTTTATGCTCATCAACAAACGAAAAATTCTCTCTTTTATGATAAGCCAGGCGATAAATATATATATTTATGGTTCAACCATATATAAATATGCATACGCGTTTTCGTCTGTTTTTTCTGTTATGCCTGCTGGTTTCTGCCAGTTCTTTTGCCAATAAAGTACTCACCGTCACTTCTCCCGATAATCAGATCAAATTTTCATTAAGCTGCGATAATGGCGGGTTATACTACCGCGTGGTGTATAAAGGCACCTTAATGGTTGATAAATCAAGGCTCAATATTGTCTTTAAAGAAGGCGGTGGCTTCGATCATAACCTGGTTATCGGCTCTGCTCACCCAGAAAGGCTAACCGAAGATTATACCCTGCTTATAGGAAAAACCAGCAAAGTTCATAGCGAATGTAACCGCATCCTTGTTCCGGTTAGCGAACAAACGGGCGCCAGAAGGAAATTGAATATCGAGATACGGGTTTTTAACGACGGCGCAGCGTTCAGGTATGTTATTCCAAAACAGGTCAACGGCCCCGCTATGGTTAACATCACCGACGAGCTTGCTTCGTTCAACCTCACGCAAGATCCGATGGCTACGGTTCTTCTGCGTGAAAACTATACTACTTCACACGAGGGTTTATATACAAAAACGCCCCTTGGTTTATTAAAGGCAGATACGTTAATGGATGTGCCGGCTTTATTCGAGTTCCCGAAAGGGTTGTACATGGCGATAACGGAGGCTAATTTGCACGACTATGCCGGGATGTACCTGATAAAATATAATGGTATGTTAGAAAGCCGTTTGTCGCCCCTGCCCCATCAAACGGAAATGAAAGTAAGGGCCACGCTTCCGCATAACAGTCCCTGGCGGGTGATGATGATCAGCGACAAGCCCGGCGCCTTTATCGAATCGAATATCCTCACCAATTTAAGTGAGCCCTGCAAAATCAAAGATGTGTCATGGCTGAAACCAGGCAAAACGACTTTTCCGTGGTGGAACGGAGACGTGGTGCCCGACTCCATCAATGCACCTGGAAATAACTATGTAACCAATATGTATTACGTGGATTTCTGCGCCAAATACGGCATTGAATATCACTCGGTAGTAGAATATGGTTTGCATGAATGGTATGTGAACGACGGCGCGGGTTTTCAGCCCGGGCCACATGCCGACCCTTCGAGAGCCGTGCCCGGCTTAGATATGCAGCAATTGTGCGATTCGGCTGCAAAGAAAGGCGTAGGCATACGGGTATGGGTACATTTTTACGCCTTATATCCCAAACTGGATGAAACGTTCGCGCAATATGAAAAATGGGGCATCAAAGGGCTGATGTGCGATTTTATGGATCGGGACGACCAGGAAATGGTAAACATGCAGGAAGAAATTTTGGAAAAAGCGGCCCGGCATCATTTGCATATACAATTTCATGGCGCGTATAAACCCACCGGCGAAAGCCGTACATGGCCCAATGAATTTACCCGGGAAGGTACGCTAAACTATGAAAATGATAAGTGGAGCGATTGGGTAACGCCCGATGCCGACGTGAATATAGCGTTTACCCGCTTGCTGGCCGGTTCCACGGATTATCACTTGGGCGGGTTCAGGGCAGCGTCGCCGGCTCAATTTAAAATACATTACACGCGCCCGTTTGTAATTGGCACCCGTTGCCACATGCTGGCCATGTATGTAGTGCTGGAAAATGCTTTGGGTATGGTTTGTGACGATCCGGATGCTTATATCGGCCAGCCGGGTTTTGAATTTATACAAAAAGTTCCAACCACGTGGGATGAGACACGGGTTATAGATGCCAAACCCGGTGAATATCTTGCCCTCGCCCGGCGCAAAACAAACGACTGGTACGTTGGCGCAATCACAAATCACGCATCGCGGTCGATTACCGAAACTTTCGATTTTTTGCCCGAAGGGAGTTTTACCGCTGAAATATGGAGCGATGCACCTGCAACAGATCCAAACCTGAATCATCTAGTTAAGGTGGTGCGGCAGGTGACCAGGAAAACGATACTGAATATGGTATTGGCCTCAGGCGGTGGCCAGGTAATGCATATTTACCCGGAAAAGAAGTAAATTGTATCGTTATATAAATTCGAAATTCAACATCCGAAATTCGAAATCTCAAAGATCCATTACCCGTGTATGCACACGTTTTACGTAATTCCGGATATCGAGCACGATACCGGCAAAAACATAAAATATCAGCGGAAATCCTACTGCCAAAAAAGATGAGTAAATAAAAAACAGTCGTATCCTTGCGATCGATACATTGAATTTTCCGCCGAGATAGGTACAAACTCCGAACGAATACCTTTCAAAAAAAGTGATTATCCTTTGTAACATGTCAGGCCAGTTTTAATATTTTATTACCAACGCCGCATTGCAGGCATTTCTTATAACTACAATAACTATTTTTCAGCTCCAGCAGTGCCTGCGATTCAAACGCCGTTTTGATTTCAACCCCTAAGGTAGCAAAATCTGTGGTAATATGATTGTTTTCGTTTGGCAGATTTTCCAGCAGCCGCAGGCTGCGGCTGATATAGTTTTGCAGTTGGTTATGTTTTCCATAGCTGAATAAAAACAGCGCCAGTGTATTCAGCAATATGATATCGATCGACGCCTGTCCCAATTTTTTTTTTAATGGCGCGGATTCCGTATCAAAACGGTAGTGATTTTCCCAGTAATCATTCACCCTTATTTCGGTAAACAGGTTTCTTAAACCCTGTATATCTTTGATCTCTAACACCTTCGAAAACAAATGGTTTGACCGTACAATCAATGCGGCAAACTGGGCCAGCCGTATGGTTGGAAAATTCTGTGGCCGAAGCCGCATAAATTTCCACAAGTGATTTTCTACGGGCGCCAGGTTATACTTTTTGCGAAGGAAATCATACTCCTTTTTTAACTTTTGAGGATACGTGTCGTTAAGACCGTCCGTCAAAAATCCGGCCTGCCCGAATATCAGCGCCTCGATTTGAAGCGGGTTATTTTTATGTTTTGCCAGGATATTTTGCGGCAACGACTTTGCCAGCAGCTCAAACGGAAGCGCATTGATCTTAAAACCGAAATTCGCAGCCAAAAACTGGTAAAATGTTTCTTCCCAATCGCCACGGTTTAAATCCAGCGCGGCAATAACCGCAGCCGACTTTTTTTCGAGGCGCTCCACTAAAACGCGGGTTAACCAGTTGTGGAGGGTCAGCCGGTCGACCGAAGCTATGCTTGCCTCGCAGGGTATGATCGCCTGGTTGCCAAAAACCAGATTATGATAACGATTGTATAGGTCGGGCGATATCCTGCTCTGCAGTTCCAGTGTAGGCACACGGCGCCCGTTGGTTAATGTTAATGGCTTGTCATCGCGGTAAACCACGTGCAGGATTACGTTATCATAAGCATTATCTGCCGCGTGCCCGTGCTTTTGCCAGTCGGACGAGGATAGATGTACCTCCACGTTTCCGGCCCATGTGGTTTGCCCTATACGAAGCCTTGCGTTTTGAAAATCGGGCCCCGAATCTGAATTATGCGTTCCAGCTGAAAATATTTCTAACTCTTCGCCATCACAGGTTGTCAGTTTCTCCCGGTCAAACAGCCTGAATTTCCAGATGTAGTGCAAAAAATCTTCGGTGAACAACATTGGTTTATCGTTGATTGGGTTAGATTAGGTTGATAAGGCTGAGACCATATCAGCTAAGTTACAAATAACTGGGCATTTGATCCGATGCAATATAACTACTCACCAGTCAACCATTCACTTATCAACCTATTTTCTCCCAGTTACCCGAATCCAGGCTCCTGTAAATTGCATCGACCACCTTCATGTCTTTTAAGCCTTCTTCGCCGGGCACACGGGTGGGCTTATTATTAACTACACAGTTTGCAAAATCATCCATTTGGGTAGCCTGCTGTATGTTCTGCGGGAAAGGCATGGTTTTGCCGTTAACGCTGCCATCTATGCCACCATAGCCGAAAGCAGGCCCGAGCTCAAATTTGCCGTGTTCTTCGTCAACTTTTAAATAGCTCCAATCATGGTTATAGCTTGATTTGCCTGTTGCTTTAAACCCGCCGGGAAACTCAAGCTCCCAAAAAACGGTTTCGTCCACTTCCTTAAAAAAATCGGGTCGTGTTTTTTCCTGGGTCGCCTTTACGGCTATGGGCTCCCGGCCCAACGTATACCTGGTTCCCTGGATGCTGTAAATACCCATATCCATCAAACCGCCGCCACCTGCCATCGCTTTTTTTAAGCGCCAGGCATTGGGGTCGCCGCGGTAAGTAAAACCGTTGCCGGTGTCAATATGGGTCACTTTTCCGAATACCCGCTTTTGCCCAAGCCGCATAACTTCTATGTTATGAGGCTCAAAATGCAGCCGGTAACCTATCGACAGCATTCGGCCCGCGTTTTTACAGGCGGTTATCATATCCTGGCAATCCTTTGCGTTAAGGGCCATTGGTTTTTCACATATTACATGCTTGCCGGCTTTAGCGGCTCTTATGGTGTACTCCTTATGCATGGAAACGGGCAACACAACATAAATGATGTCAATATCAGGATTATGAGCTATCTCATCAAAAGTATGGTAGCTATAGATATTCTTTTGCGGGATATTATAACGTTTGCTCCATTCAACTGCCTTAGTGGGCGTGCCCGTTACGATGCCGGCGAGGTAACAATTTTGCGTATGCTGTAAAGCCGGAGCCAGCTGACCGTAACTATAATTGCCGAGGCCCACCAAAGCAATCCCAAGCTTTTTTTGCGGTTTCGATACTGCCCCCAGCGCCGATAAGCCATGCCCTAACGCCAGTGCTCCGATCCCCACTGAGCCGGTGCGGATAAAACTGCGGCGTGAAAATTTATTTGTTGCCATATCCTGAAATTTAATTCAGTATAAAAATAGTGATTTTAGATATCAATAGGCAGAAACGCAAATACCTGGATACCTACAATAATTCCATTAATTCGCCAAATGCATCGATGGTTGCTATTTGCCCGGTTTCCACTTTTCCAAAACCGTAATTTGCAAAAATAAAGGGGACACCGGCTTTGGCAGCCGAATCATAATCGCCTTGTGTATCGCCTACATATACCGGCGCGGCGAGCCGGTTATCGTTAACAATATCCTTAATGTTTTCGGCTTTGGGATTTCCTTTAGTGCCGTAGCACTGGTGCCCGCTAAAATAGTGGCTCACATTACTCAGTTTCAAGAATATCTCGATATAGCCGCTTTGGCAGTTGCTTACGATAAACAGCTTGTATTTACCAGCCAGGTAACTTAGCGTTTCTTCGAGGCCCGGATAAAACTCACCCCCGTTTTTATGCAGCATTTCCAGTTCGCTTTTGGCGCAGATGGCCATCAGCTCATCGCGCTTGTGTTTATCAAGGTAACCGAACATGGTGTCGAAGATCACGTTATAAGCCATCCCGGTAACGGCGCGGATCTTATCACGAGTCATTGGTTCTTTTACATAGTCTACCTTGTTGATAACCTCCTGCCAGGCAAGGGCAACATTCCCTGTGCTATCCCAAAGGGTGCCATCCAGGTCGAAAATTATGCCGTCGAATTTATTTCTTAATGAAAGCGCCATATTATTTACCAATGGCCGCAAAAGTAAAGATTATCTGATAGTCGCCTGTTATAAATTCCATTAAAAGACAGGGCAATCACCGTGATTTTTTTGCCAGTATATCCCGTATTTCTGTGAGTAGTACTTCTTCCTTAGAAGGAGCGGGATCCGGGGCCGCAGCTTCCTGTTTTTTTAATGAGTTAATGGCTTTAACCACCATAAAAATACAGAAGGCGATAATGAGGAATTGTATTACGGCATTGATAAAATTACCATAATGGATGGCTGTTTCGGCTATTTTATGTACAGGGTCGCCTGGTTTCAAAACGATCTTCTTTTCGGTAAAATCAATGCCGCCTGTTATATAGCCGATGGGCGGCATAATAATATCGGCAACAAGGGATGTCACTATCTTACCAAACGCGGCGCCTATAACAACGCCCACGGCAAGGTCCACCACGCTTCCGCGCATCGCAAACTCTTTAAACTCCTTAACAAAGCCCATACAAAGGATTATTTAAGTTAATAAAAGCTAAACTAAACAAACATATTGATTATTTTTTCATTTATCTACATAACCCCGCATCCGCTTATTTTTTTGTTAGGGATATTGAATGTATTTTTGCGGTGTCTGATTATGCTTAAACAAAACCTTCAACAAAAACTTTTACAAAAGCTTTCCCCACAGCAAATACAATTTATTAAATTGCTACAGGTACCCACCGTTTCACTGGATACCCGTATCAAGGAGGAGTTGGAGGAAAACCCCGCCCTTGAAGATATAAGCTTGAGCAGCGCAACCGAGCCTGATGAAGAATACCCCGACAGGGACCCCGAGGACGATAATTTTAACAGCGAGGAAGAACACGGCGAAACCGATGAATTCAATATCGACGATTACCTGCAGGAGGATAATGTAAACGAGTACGGATCGAGATATGACCAGAACGGAGAGGATGAAAGTGAGCGCAAAGAAATGCCCATCGCCGTTCAAAACTCATTTTTTGAAAGTTTGCAGCAGCAGCTCGATCTGCTTCCCATATCAGATAAGGATTTTAAGATTGGCCAGCAGATAATAGGCAGCCTGGATGATGACGGATATCTGCGCCGTCCCATCCCATCACTAACCGACGACCTTGCCTTCTCGCAGAATGTAAATGCCGAGGATGAGGAAGTAGAGGATATGCTGAAGGTGATACAGACATTCGATCCTGCAGGGGTTGGCGCACGCAGTTTGCAGGAATGCCTGCTGATCCAGTTACGGAAGAAAGATCCCAACGATCCTATTGTCAGAAAAGCGATTAGGGTTGTTGAACATTACCTGGATGAGTTTACCCGCAAGCACTACGATAAGCTCGAAAAATCATTGAACATGTCGTCAAACGAGTTGCGTGGTGTGGTAAACGAAATATTAAAGCTTAATCCAAAGCCTGGTGATTCGAATGAGGTTAATACGAAACAAATGCAGGTTATTCCTGATTTCCATATCGCCAACAACGACGGGCACCTTATACTTACCCTCAACTCCAAAAACGCACCCGAGCTAAAAGTAAGCCGCTCGTACCAGGAGATGTTTGAGCACTACGACAAGGCGTCGCAAAAGGATAAAAAGTTGAAAGAAGCGGTCCAGTTTGTGAAACAGAAGCTCGACTCGGCCAAATGGTTCATCGATGCTATTAAGCAGCGGCAGCAAACGCTGTTAAAAACCATGAACGCTATTATGCAGTACCAGTACGATTTCTTTTTGACCGGCGATGATAAGAATTTAAAGCCCATGATCCTGAAAGATATTGCCGACCGCATCAACATGGATATTTCGACGGTGTCGCGGGTAGCCAACTCAAAATATGTACAAACCGAGTTCGGCACGTTTTTATTGAAATCGTTTTTCTCGGAAGCGATACAAACCGAAAGCGGCGAAGAAGTGTCGAACAAGGAGGTGAAAAAAATACTTGAAGAGCACATTGGCGCCGAAGATAAACAGCACCCGCTGGCCGATGAAAAATTAACCGACATATTGAAGGAGGCAGGCTATAACATTGCCCGCCGCACCGTTGCCAAATACCGCGAGCAAATGAATATCCCGGTTGCCAGGCTGAGGAAAGAGGTGTAATTTGAGAATCAAGAACCAAGAACCAATATATTGCTTAGCCAGATCAAACCGTTTTCAGCTCTTTGTTCCTTCTGAAAATCGATATCAAGAAGCCGATGATCATAATAACCGTACCCGACCAAAGAAAGTTGATATATGGAAAATCAAGCGCGCGCATTACGATCCATGGCTTCTTGCTTTCGGGCTGTTGGAAAACTGTGATCTCCACCTTGTTTTTATCGGGTAATATTTTGGTAAGGCGCAGCTTTAGTCCGGCATCATCCACTTTACGTGCAAAGTCAAAAACGCTTTTATTTTTTATCATATAAACGGGTTCGGCCGCGTAGCTTTTGCCGTTTGCAACCACCAGCAGTTTCGCACCGATGGCCACATCGCTGTCGGTAAGCGGGATGTTCTGCACTTTTGCTTCCTTATTCAATGATTGCAATACGATGTAGCCATCCCGGTAACGGATGGTATCGCCTACCGCAATTTCGTGCGCGACGGGGGCGTCATAATTTTTATCATCGTTTTCCTCACCATGCGCGTCATCGCCGGTTGCCGTGTTTGCCGCTGAAGGCGGCAGCGCAGTTATATGCGTATACAGATCGTGGAACAAATAGTGCTTCGTATCGGGCGATGGCGTAAGTCCCATTTGCTTATTGATCTGCACGTTGGGTTTCAGTATAAATTCTTCTTTCAGTTTTCCGCTTGCGTCGTAACGCTTATAATCAACTTTATAATAGTGATTGGGCTCGGATACTGAATCGCCTAAATAGGTAACCGTATAATCCCCCATCTTAACCGGCTCGTTTTTGTAGATCATAACGTTTTCGCGCGCGTCACCTGCCGACTTATCAAAATTGCCGATATCGAGTGTACCTTTATCGTTGCGCGATACTACTCCCCTGGTACCGGCCGCAATCAGCGCGCCCACCAACATCAATCCAAAACCGATATGGGCCACCGCCGAGCCTGCCAGCTTAAACCTGCCTTTGAAGGAGTCGGCAAGTACTTTGCCATTCGCCAGAATAGAATATACCGAGCCCAGCATAACCAGGATAAACACAAATTGCAACTTATATAAACCGGTAACATACACCACAAGCGCCGTTAATATGGCGGCAAAGAATAGATAAAGCAATGTGGTGATGAAAAACCGGGTAATGTCAGTCTTCTTATATTTCATAAACTGCGTGAACCCGGTTAACAGCGTGATCACCATGGCAAAGGATGCCTGGATGATATTATAATGGGCAACCAGGTCGGTAGGCGGCGCTACCTTAGTGCCCCACATGCGGTTCCACACCGGGATGGACGTTACCAGCACCAGGTGGAAGCACGACAACCCGAGGAAGATGGCGCCTACAAACATCCAAAACTCGCGCGAATAGGTTTCCTCGTCCTTTTTGGCGAAGGGCAATTCTTTCCATCGGCTTGCTAAAAAATATGCCGCTATGGCCAGGAATATTAAAATATGCACGACCAGGTGCCAAAACATGCCATTGTCGACAAAGGAATGTACCGATGTTTCGCCCAAAACACCACTCCTGGCAAGAAACGATGAATATAAGACCATAATGAAACTGGTCAGTATCAAAAACGTCGCTGTAAAATAAGAATGGCCCGTATTTTTGTAAACAATAAGCACATGCAGGCCGGCAACCATGGTAAGCCACGGGAAAATCGAGCCATTCTCAACGGGATCCCATGCCCAAAACCCGCCGAAATTAAGCGATTCATAGGCCCAAAGCGATCCCATGATGACGCCGGTGCCTAATATCATAGCAGAAAACAGCACATACGGTATAGCGGGCTTTACCCATTCCTTATATCGTTTTTGCCATAAACCGGCAATAGCATATGCAAACGGAACCACGACCGACGCCATGCCCAGGAACAAGGTTGGCGGATGTATAATCATCCAGTAGTTTTGAAGCAGCGGGTTCATCCCCTGCCCGTCTTTTATAAAGCTGAGATAATCCGGCCGCGAAAATATAGGCGCTTCGATCCCGGAGTTTCTTAACAGCAAAAATGGCGAGCTGCCAATTCGTTCACCCAACACATTTACGCCCAGGATCATCGTAGCCAGCAAAAGCTGCGAAACGGCGACGACAGTCATCACGGGTTTCTCCCAAGATTTGGCCCTCCAGATCAATATATTGCCTAAAACAGCCTGCCAGAAGGTCCATAATAAAAAGCCCCCCTCCTGCCCGTTCCAAAAACCAGAAACGATATAATAAACCGGCAACGAGCGGGATGTATATGACCAGGCGTAGTGGTATTCGAAATAATGATTATAGATGATATAAAAAAGACAGGCGCAAACCCCTAAAATTGAAACTGTGTTGGCATAAAAAGCCAGTCGGCCCATGCGAAGCCACGAAGTGTCAAGCTTATTGGAAGTGGTAGTCGCAAAATAATAACTGATGGTTGAAAGCAGCGCGGCGCCGAACGAAAGAACCACAAATGCCTGGCCGAGATGCCCGGGTAAAAGGTGTTCTCCTTGAAAAACTGTATTCATTAAGTGTGTTATATGTCGGCTGTTTTGGATTTCTGTGCCGAAACTTCTATTTGATCCTGTTTATATTTCGAAGGGCATTTCATCAATATGTGTTTTGCGTGAAATTCGTTGCCGATCATTTGTCCTGTCAATACAATTTGCTCCGATTTTTCAAAGTCCTCGGGTTCGGTTCCCATAAAAACCACCTTGCATTCCTGGCCCTTTTTGTCTTTTACAAAAAAAGAAAAATAGTTGGCGTCCTTCTTAGCGTCATAATACAGCGCTTTTTGTTTGTCCAGGTGGCCCACTACGCTTAATTCGCCTGTTGTTTTTTCGGCGTCGTTAAACGTTCCATAACTGCTTGATTTCGACGCTACAGAAATGATAACGGCTATCGCTATTGCGATAACACTGAGACCCAGTATTGAACTTCTTTTCATGAACGGTTTATCATTTTATTTCCGGTTGCAAAAGTACAAAATGTAAAGTTAATAAACTTTAATGCAAGGTATTAATGTAATTTAGAATTATTCTTGAAAGAGATCATTTAAAATAGTGATCCGGGTCAGTTATATTGCCGGAGGCTTTTGCACCGCTCCCCGGAAATAATCAAGAAACTGTTATAATTGTTATAAATCGTGCAAATAATAAACCAATTTTCCTCATGAGAAAAGTATTGTTGGTCATTCTCTTATTAATCTCTTCGAAAGCTTTTACTCAATCAACAAACGCGATTTTAAAAACATCGGATCAGTTAGTTAGTCAAAAAAAATACAAAACAGCATTTGATGTTCTCAACAAAGCTGATCCTAAAAATCGAAATCCCGACATCGTTATTGCAAAAGAGGACATTGTTCTAGCTTACTTTGTTACCAGTATAATGCATAAAATGTTTTCTTTGATGGATTTAAAATCAAATGAAGACATCATGGACTACCGCGGCAAGGCAGGTAGTTCTCAACTCTATGTACTCCCGGTTGACTCCGTTTTAAATGAATTGATAAAAACGGACCATGACAATTACAAGCTTTATAAAGCGTTGGGGAATTACTACTACGAGGTTTTTTTACACTATAATGCACATTGGACAGAAACCCCCGAAACTTTATTTAAACGGATTGAAGATAATTATGCTAAAGTAATCGAACTTCAAAAGGCCGATTATATGGTATATTATGAGTTGGGCTACATCAATGAAGTGCAAGAGAAATATGGACCCGCTGCAAATTATTTCCTAAAATCAATAGAATTAAACAGCCATTGCGCAAACGCTTATTACAATCTCGCTTACGCAGAGCTATATCAGAATAATCGGTCTGAGGCGTTAAAAAATGCCATTAAATCAATTGATTTGTACGAAGACAAAACCTACAAAGCAGATGCCGCCAGAATGACGGGCGAGATTTACAGCGAATTAAATGACACTAAAAACGAACTCTATTATTATGAGTTAAGCAACAGCATCGACCCTAAAAACTATTACACGCTAAAGTCACTGCTTGATGTATATGTTAAAACCCAAAGCCCGAAGGAAAAAAACGCATTAAATACATTTTATTCGCTTGGGCCTGAAAACCCGACTATTTACAACGACTTGTCTAAGATTTATTTTAATAAGCCGAAGGAGCTATCCGAATTTTATGAAAGCAAATTACCTGGTTACATCGATCATAAAAAAGTGTATGGGTCACTTAACTTTTATTTGGCTCAACTTTATCTTTCCACCGATAAGGTTAAGGCTAAAGAGTGCCTGTTAAAAGCGAAAATCACCCTCGCCACAGTTCTTCCACAAGATAATCCGGTGTTTAGCGCCATCGAAACCCTGCTGAAACAAGCCAGCAATTAATTTATTAAAAAAAGCAGGAAGATTTCTACACTTAAAATTTGGATAATAGCTCACCTTAACAACGTTATTGATCCGGAGCGCGTAATTTTACTGTGGTAATAGTCGTTGGTTCCTTCAAATATCCAATAGTAAGTGCCTACGTCAACTAATTTTCCATTCACTTTTCCGTCCCAGTTTTGTTCAGGCGAGGTGCTGGAGAATAAGAGTTGCCCGTATCTGCTGTAAATTTTCAAATAATTGAAACGTATGTAGCCATCGATCAAAACATTAAACAGATCGTTTACACCATCGTTGTTTGGTGTAAATGTATTGGGGGCGGTTATGGTATATTGCGGAGGGTTTATCACAACTTTAATAGGAACGATGGTATCGCAGCCTGCTTGATTTTCGGCTTTAACATAATAAGTCCCGCTTGTGGGCACCCCGGTAAAATCTTTTACGGGAACGATGACCTTTGCATCCGTATAGTAATTGTAGGTAAGTTTGGGATAGTGCGTAAAAGCCCTGGAAAGGTCTACACGTGTGGGAAAATTAACCGGCTGTGGATCAACCACATTAATAACCGGCATGCCTATGCTTACCCTGACGGGCAGAATATTCATACATCCCTCGGTATTGATACCTTGTATGTAATATACGCCCGGAACAAGCACTTTATCAGGGTTCGGCAAGTAGCTAACCGCCAGCGAATCCAGGTAATAACTAAAGGTCGTTCCATTACTCGTCCCGGCCGTCACACTGGCTGCCGTAAGATCGACGCCGGTAGCGGGGCACCCAAAAACCGTATCCAAAACCTTTAATTTAAATCCTTCATCTATTTTGTTAACGGTTGTATAAAGCGTATCAATGCATCCGAGTCCATCGTAAGGGAACACAACGACAGAATACTTTGTACCATCGGGCGGGGGCGGTGAAATGGTAAGCGTTCTGCCATTGCCGGTGTGTTGAAAATCGTCATTTCCGAAAGGAATATTTTGCAAAACATTATTGGCATCATACCAGTTATATCCGACAAAGCCATACGGCGCCGTTAATTTTACGGTATTTTGCCCCGCGCAATAGGCATTGCCTGTGATTGGCGAACCGACATTTTCATTCAAATCGAGATAGGCATAACCAAAGTGGCCTCCGCGGGTACAGTCGATCGCGGTAAACTCCAGCCTGACCATTTTTCCCGGATACGCGCTGAGGTTAATGGTAGCTGATGTCCAATCTTTGTAGGTTACATCTTTAGCACCCGGCCTAAAACCGGGTAGTAAAGAGGATGCGACAAAGTCAAACGCTGGACAGCTAAGATACTTATCATCTGTAATATCATAGATCTTTGCTGTAAATCGCGGCTGCTCGTAAGGTTGATGGTTTGGGTTTTCCAAGACAACTGCATAGTTTAGGATAATGCTATATGGAAGTCCGGAAGGAACTTTCAAGGTATAAGTAATCTGCTCAACCTTCCTGCCCGTGTCCGGGCCGCCCAGCTGCAAGGAATATTTGCTTCCGTTTGGACAGAGAATATGAAAATGACCGTAAGGGTCGAGCACATTTGCCGACTCCTTACCGATTATGGTATGCCTTCCATAAATAGGCCCGGATGCCGTGACACTAACATTGCCCAGGGCGTCCACTAATCCGACCGAGCATACCCAATTATCGAAGGTGCCGTTTTCAAATCCAATATTAGGCGCTTGACCCAGGCATCTGAAACCGGTTAACAGCAATAAAATAATTAAAACCTTTAATCCCCTCATCTAAGTAATCAGCATAAAGGTAACGACTTAACTTTAAATCTATGATATTATAAAAAGTTATAACGGATTACATAAATCGATAAAATTAAAATGGCCGATCATAATGATCAGCCATATAGCATTAACGATAATATAATACTCAAATCACGGCCAGACACCCAGGTTTTGATACGAAATAGCGATTTTATTTATCGCGCCTACAAAGGCCGCGGTTCGTAACGTATCGATCTTTTCGGTGTTTTTAAACGTTTCCCGTATTTCGTGGTACGAACGGATCATCGTGTCTTCCAGACCCGAATTAACAAGCTCAAGCTCCGAGGCTCCTTTAACAATGGTTGAGCGCTGAAGCGGCGTTAAAGCCACACCGGTAATACCTTCAACCATATTCACCAGGTTCGTGTTGGCTGTTTCCTCGAAACGCCTGTTCATGCGGCCAAAAGCCACGTGCGAAAGATTTTTAAGCCATTCAAAGTAGGATACGGTTACCCCGCCTGCATTGGTGTACATATCGGGTACAATAAGGCCCCCACCAGCGTAGAATATTTTTTCTGCCTCCGGCGAAGTTGGCCCGTTAGCGCCTTCGGCGATAATTTTTGCTTTGATCCGTTTAACATTGCTTTCGGTGATCTGGTTTTCCAGTGCCGCCGGCACCAAGATATCGCAAGGCTGTTCCAGTCCTTCTGCCGAATTTTTAAACTCCTTTTTCGCGCCCGGATATCCAAGAATAGAGCCGGTCACTTTGCGGTGCTGAAACACGGCTTCGACGTCGAGCCCGTCGGCGTTGTAGATAGCCCCTTCAAACTCGCACAGGCCAACCACGATCGCGCCAAATTCAGAAAGAAACTTAGCCGAGTAGAACCCTACGTTACCCAACCCCTGAACGATAACCGTTTTACCTGAAATGCCCGGAAGAAGACCGATTTTTTTCATATCCTCGCCAACGTTTACACATTCGCGAATGGCGATAGCCACCCCCCTGCCCGTAGCTTCGCGCCTGCCGGCTATGCCGTGCAATGCTATTGGCTTACCGGTAACCGCTCCCATAGAATCGAGCTGGCCCGGGTTCATCGTGGCGTAGGTGTCGGCTATCCAGCTCATTTCGCGCTCGCCCGACCCATAATCCGGCGCAGGCACATCGATGCTCGGGCCAATAAAATTTTTCTTGATCAGCTCAACGGTATAACGCCGGGTAATATTCTCGAGCTCGGTGAGATTATAGTTTTTAGGGTTTATCCGGATGCCGCCCTTCGCTCCACCGAAAGGAACGTTTACGATTGCGCATTTATACGTCATCAACGCGGCCAAAGCCATCACCTCGTCTTCGTTGACCATTTCACTGTATCGTATCCCGCCTTTGGTTGGCGACTGGTGCTGCGAGTGTTCAACCCGCCAGGCATCGATCACCTCGAAGCCGTTGCCCCGACGAATGGGGAACCGAAAACGGTAAACGCTGTTGCAGGATTTTATCTGGTCCAGCAGTCCAGTATCGTGTTTTGTAAATTGTGCGGCGTAATCGAAGTTTTCACACACATCACCAAAAAAGTGGGTATCCTGATTAGCAACCGAATTGGAAGAAGCCATAAATTTTCTGAATAATTATTAAAGTGTTAAAAAAGTGCACAAATTTGACACATTTTTTATCAATATCGCAAATTAGAATTGCTGTTTATTTTTCACACCTGTAAAACGCACAGCAGCGGCAGATGTTTACCCGCAAGGTGAATTAGGAGCTATTTTTCTTTTTCGATTCTTTTCAACCTTTTGTCGATCATAAATAAATAGACGGCCAGGCCGGCGAAAATTATCACAACGGTTGCTATCACCACGTATATCTTACCCGAACTTCTCATGGTGTCGGCCATTTCCACGGATTGCCCTTGCTGGGCGAAAACATTCAGGCAGCATAACAGCGCCAAAATAAAAAGGGTTGATTTTTTCATATTAGTTCAGTTCGTTCCTTTTATACTCAATTAAACGGATACGGTAACGCAGCGAGGCAATCCAGATTGCTATAAAACTCCAGGCGATAAAGGCCGGATATAAAACGATACGCATCCTGTTATCCATATCCAGCTTGCCAAATGCCGGGTTGCCGCCATTGCCGGGATGCAGCGAGTCGGTCATCCGTGGCAATACCATGATAAGCACGATCATTACCGGGAAAGCGAAAATATTGTAGATAGCGGATATCTTAGCGCGTTTTTGCTCTTCGTCGATAGAATTACGCAATACGGCATAGGCGCAATACAGCAAAAAAGCTATCGCTGCGCTGTTTTGTTTGGGGTCGTTACTCCAGTATTCACCCCATGCATATTTAGCCCACAGCATACCGGTAATTAAACCTAGGACGAAAAAAAACGTACCCGTGTTAACACATTCAACGGCCACCAGGTCATATTCTTCCTTGCCGGTGCTTAAATATTTTATGCTATAAACAACCGAAATGGTAAATACGGTGAACATGGCCATCCACATTGGTACGTGGAAATAAACATTCCGAATGGTTTCGTGTAATATCGGGAGGCGCGGTACCCCAAGCAATAACCCCGCAATCAGCGTGTAAACCACGATTATCGCCGCCAGCACCTTCCACCAGGTTTGATATATAAATTTCATACTAATTGCGCGGCTAAGTTAGGGTTTTAGTTCGTTAGTTCATTAGTTCATTGGGTCACTTGTTCATTAGTTTATTGGGTGGATCATGAGTCATTGAGTCATAGCTATTTTTCTCGGGTACGTAATCCACGGGCAGCAGGTCGGATATCCGCGCATTTGCCCATGCGCCTTCATATAGGGGCGCGTTATCAACCACTATCCCATTCATATCAAATAAAGCATACGGGCTGAATAAGGTTATAACCGTCGCTTCGTAGTTTGGCATATCCAGCGGCCGGTACAGATCCTTATTGTAAACTTCATCGCGCCTTTTGGTGTAGACGACGTACAGGTAATCGGGAAAATGAATAGCATATATCCCTGCTTGTTGCGTTCTTACCAATACATCGCTTTCCTGCAGCGGCTGGCGGTCGAGTTTTTCCTTATAATACCTTGACAGATTTGCCAGATTCTGCCAATAGCGAAGGGAATCGGCTCTGCGTTGCTGATAAAATTGACTGATCTTGCGTTTTATAACGTCCTCCGCAGGCCGTTCAGGATTGAACTCGCGATTAAAATGATACATAACAAATCCGTCCTGTGCTATTTTACCGGCATATAGGTCGCGATAAAAATGCATGGCCGAACCATAATAAGCCTCATCGCGTTTTTGGCGCCATTTTTTCTTTTGAGACGCGCTTCCCGGTAAATCTTCAAAAACCTGCTGGCCCTGGCGTGAAATTATATTCGATATTTTATCGATCTTAAAATCATTCAATAAGTATTTTACGCGGTAGCCGAGCGATTTATTTTCGACGATCAAAAATTCGTCTGCATCAGCATGTAAAATTTGTTTCGTTGGGTTGTAGGTTAAATTGAGGATGTGCGGATTAATAATGACGCAATTTTTGGCATTTTCATCTGTACCGATAAACTCTTTTTTAAAGGCTGCATAGTTCTTTTTCCAATCAGCGGCCGAAGAAATAACCACTTCGCGCAGCATTAACGGTTTCGCGGCCAATTCAATAGTCAATTTAATAGCATCGCTTCCCACCAATATCGTTTTTGAATAGGTTTCGTACCCCAAAATGGAAACCACCAGGGTATATTGCCCGGGCCTTATGCCTCTTAGCGCAAAAGTGCCATCATCGGAAGTTGCTGTACCTACGGACGAGTTGCTCAAAAACACACTGGCGCGCGCAACCGGAGTTTTGGAGCTTTCGCTGATCACTGTGCCCGTAATGCTTCCGTTTTGAGCAAACAGAGCGGTTGGAAACAAAACAACTAAAAGAATGAGCCAGGGGAACCGCATGGAGAAATATTATTCATTAAAGATGTCAAAAAAACACATTTAATATGAACAGCGGATGGAAGTATCAAGAATTTTATATTCCGGAATCAATCGCGCCATAAATAGGGGAATAACAATAACGATGTGGTTATAACTATTACATTGATAGCGAGTAAAACCCCTATATTTTCGTAGCTAAAACTTCGGTCGATACCGTCCATGGCATTTTTGCTTAAACGGATAAGCAGTAAAATAACCGGGATAACCACCGGGAAACTCAAGATAGCCATCAGCGTACCGTTATTGCCTGCTTTTGAAGCGATAGCCGATATCATGGTGAACACCGTAGAAAAGCTCATGCTGCCTAATAGCACGGTCAAAAAGTAAAACAGCGGGTCGCCAATTTTATTTGTAAAAAAAAGCTGGTAAACCAGTAGCGCCAAAACGCTGAGGAGCGTCATTAGCAACGCGTTGTAAATAGTTTTCGACAGGATAATAGCCTGCGGGCTCGCGATAGAATAATAGTATAGCAACCGGTTTTTATTTTCCTGCATAAAGCTTTTTGTAATGGCATTAACCGAAGCAAAAAGCATAATTATCCAAAACAAAACGTTCCATACGATTGGGTAACCTGTGCTGCCCGCAAACCCAGGGTTTAAATTGAATGCGATATAACAAATAAAAACCGTTGAAACCACGTACAACAATACGCCATTGAACGCGTATTTGGCACGCCACTCCAGCTTAACTTCTTTTTTAAACAGGTGCCAGGTTTGATTGATCAGCTGCATTTTGCAAATGTAAATTTATTAGTTGATCAATTCAGGCTTAACGGCAGTAAACGTCCGTTGGTAATGTGGATAGTCGCCTCAGGTTAATTGCTCATCCACAATTGCATTAGTGAAACCAGCCGGTCAAAATCAACCGGTTTGGTGATATAATCATTCGCGCCGGCCACTATGCACTTTTCCCGGTCGTCTGCCATCGCCTTTGCCGTTAACGCTATGATGGGTAATTTTTGCCATTTTTGTTGTTGTCGTATGTAGCGGGTAGCCTCGTAGCCATCCATTTTTGGCATCATAATATCCATGAGCACCAAATCAACTCCTGGCATCTCGTCCAGCCTGCTTAAAGCTTCCCGGCCGTCAAACGCCGAGTGCACCTCAAGGCCGTAGCTTTGCAGGGCCGAGCTTAAGGCAAAAATATTCCGCTCGTCATCATCCACTATCAATACCCGTTTGCCGCTGATATTATTTTTGCCGGTTTTTTCCGCACCAGGTGTTCCGGTAAAGGCAGCCGCTGTTTTACCGGTACGGTTTACCTTATCTAAAAATACGTTCACCTCGTCTATAAGCCTGTTCGGCGAATTGTCGGATTTGCTGATCATGGCGTTTGCATAACGCATAAGCCTGGTCAGCGAATCCTTATCGAGATCGGAAGCTGTGTTTATAATTACCGGCAGTCTTTCGAAACGCTTATCTGTTTTTATCTTATCCAAAAGATCGAGGCCCGGGATATCGGGGAGATGAAGGTCGAGTATAACGCACTGATAATTCTTTTTTTCGAGCATTGACAATGCCGACCTGCCGTCAAAAGCCTGGTCAGCGACAATGCCCCGATCTTTCATTAATTCCTGTACGCCGTGGCTTTGATCTTCGTTATCTTCTATTAACAGAACTTGCTTCACCGCCGTACCATTTTGAATGGACATGCCCGAGAATAGCTTTTCGAGTGTAAAGGCGTCGGTAGGTTTTTTTATAAAGCTTATCGTACCTTCCTGGCGCGGACGGTTCACCGCCGCCTCACCAGCCGACATCAGGTGAACGGGAATCCCTGAGGTTTCGCCGTCCTTTTTTAATTCCTTTAAAATTTGCCAGCCGTCTTTGCCAGGCAGCATAATATCCAGGATAACCGCGTCGGGACGCTTTTCCCTGATCGTTTCCACCGCATTTGTTCCCTCGTTTAAAATGATTGACCGATAACCGTGATCGTTTGCGTAATCCCGTAACATGCCGGCAAATTTTTTATCGTCTTCCACGATAATAACAAGCGATTCATCATGCCTATCTTTAATGGTCCGGCTTATAGGCTCTAAATCCCGGCTTCCGGGTTCGGCCGTAGCCGCAGGTTCCGTTCTCTGTGCAGGCTGCAAAATTTCGCTGCCCTTAACCGGAATGGATAACGTGAATGTGCTGCCCGTTCCCGGCTTGCTGGTTAAATTTATTTTGCCGCCGAGCAGAGCCGCCAGCTCCTGGCTAATGGGCAATCCTAACCCGGTGCCGCCGTATTTGCGGCTGGTAGAGCCATCGGCCTGCTGAAAAGCCTCGAATATCAGTTTTTGCTTATCCTGAGCTATACCAATGCCGGTATCGGTTACCTTGAAGCTTATCATGTCATTCGTTTCACCGGGAGTCACGTTGACCGATATCGATCCCCCATCGGGTGTAAATTTAAAGGCATTGCTAAGCAGGTTCTTCAATATCTGTCCAACGCGAAGCCCGTCGGTAAATATTTGTGCGGGTAAACTTTTATCGACGTTAATGGCAAAGCGCATTTTTTTCTTCGCAGCTATCTCGTCGAAAAGCGCTCTTGCATCCTGTAAAATGTCGACTATTTTTACAGTCTCGTTTTGAATTTCCAGCCGACCCGACTCTATCTTCGACAAATCGAGAATATCATTGATCAGGGCAAGCAGGTCGTTGCCCGCGTTTACAATTACACTGGCATATTTAACCTGGTCGTTGGTAAGACTACCCGGTTTATTATCCCGTAAAACCTCTGCGAGCACAAGAATACTGTTTAATGGCGTCCTGAGCTCATGGCTCATGTTGGCCAAAAATTCCGATTTATATTTATCTGCCAGCTCCAGTTCCCTTACTTTCGAAGCGACCACCTTGCGCGCTTCCTCAAGGGCCTTGTTCTTTTCGGTAAGCAGATCTGCTTTTTCTTTCAGGGCAATATTTGAGTTCCTCAGTTCTTCCTGCTGGCTCTTCAATTCTTCTTCAGATTGCTGCAGCAGTTTTGTTTTGGTAAGCAGTTCTTCGTTGGTTCTTTCGAGCGTAAGATTGGCCGCCTTTAAATTTTCCTCACTTTGCCGAAGCTTCCTAAACGCGCTGCGGATATAAAAAGCTAAAAGAAACACAACGTAAACAACAATTATCCCACCCACCACGATGCCGTTTATCGTTGTCCATGCCGCGTTATCGGTTGATGTTTTTCGAACCGCCAATAGCGTGTTTTCCTGGTTTACGATCCGGCTTACGTAAAACCGAACCTTATCCATGTCATATTTGCCGGGTACGGTCGCCAACATGGCTCGGGCTGTGTCGAACCCCCGCATCCGGGATATTTCGATAATGTACCTCAGCTCGTCGGATTTCAAATTGGCAAATGCAACCAGCGAATCCACGTTTATCCGTTGAAGCGGGTTGTCTTTGGTAAGTGCCCTGAGCTCAATAAGCGCACCGGGCACACGCGCGATGGATTTGGCATAAGGTTCCAGGTCCGCGCTTTTAGCGGTAGCAATATAGCCGAGTTGGCCGGCCTCGCCATCAAGCAATAATGCCTGTACCGTATTTGCGGCTTTAATTACCGATTCGGTGTGTTCAACAACCCTTTCATTTTTTTGCAGGTTATCGATACTGGTGTATGAAAAATAAAATACACTTATAACTAAAACCAACGAAAGAATGAATCCCGCTAATATCTGCGTCCGGAAGGAAAGCTTTGGCATAGGCGCATGTTATTTCAAAACGCGATTATCTTAAAAAAAACAATTCAGCAATTATTTTGATAACCAATTATCTGCGATTTGGTTTTTTCGATAACAATGCGCCCAACAAAGCCAGCATCGCGCCACCGAATAACAGGAACCATCCCCATTTAAATTTGATTTGACGACTGAGGAAGTTCTCTATAGAATGGAATGGTATAAAACTGAATGAGGTATGAACTTTTAATTGCGCCATAAGATATAATAACGCCGCCAACAGCACCGATAGCCACGCGGCAAGCCGGATTATTTTGCCCTGGTTAAAAACCGTTCCGATGATGCCTACCACCGCTACAAGCAAAATAATAATACCGTAAGGTTTGTTAGCGTCATAAACGTTCCAGTTAAAAAGATGGAACGGGCGCAGTATGGGGCAATAGGTGGCCGCGATAAGTATTACAAACCCCGCGAAGGATATAAAATTATTAAGGCGCATTTATTTTTGGCTTAATTCCATTTTTTCGGCAAAGTGGGCACAATAATCGCGCAGGTCCTCCACGATATTCGTTTCGCCGGTTGCACGTAAAAAGCTGTCGCCCATGGTTTGCAGGGTTTGATAAAAGAATTGCTTCATTTCATCAACGGGCATATCTTTCGTCCACAGATCGATCCGCAGCGCGTTTTTATAGCTCGGGTCCCACAATGACAGCATCATTGATTTTACGGGCACGGCCTCTTTATTTTGCGCATCTGTCGATTCCCACATAATACTTTCAGGAACATTGTTATCGTCGAGGTCTATCGTAAGCTTAATTTCGGCTTTTTTCATGAGTTATTTAACAAGTAGAAATATAATAGCCGCCAAAGTTATAAAGCTTAGCTCTACAATCCATACTTTTTTGGTCTCGGGGAAAAAATTGCGGAATAAAATATCCATAAATGACACTACCACCGCAAAAAGTAAAAATATCCACCCTATCGTACCGCCCATGTGCTTAAGGTGGTAACCCGAAACCTGCACGCCGAACACCCAGCTGTACACGGCTGTTGCTAAAAAAAATGCGGTTGCGAAATTTAAAGGTGTGATGCGGAACTTCATACAGACTTACTTAGCTTTAATGTTTTCTTCTATGCGATTTGGCCCGAATTGGTTTATGACTTAGTTTTCCTTTCGCCGCATCAAATTTTTTCTTTTGGTTCAGCGTTTTTTTCTCGTGGAAAGCCCCCCTGAATTCAGGGTCGTCCCTTCGCTTTTGCATATCGATCTCTTTGGCCTGGGCCTGCTTTTCTTCGTAAGGCGTGGCTTCGACAAACACGTCCGCAGGGATAACGCCCACTGGTACGGTCTGCCGGATCAGCTTTTCTATTTTGCGCATGTAGTATTCTTCAGCAGGCGTACAAAACGTAATGGCCTCGCCCGAGTGATACGCCCTGCCTGTGCGGCCAATGCGGTGCACATAGTCCTCGATAACCACGGGCACGTCAAAATTTATTACGTGGCTCACGTCACTCACATCAATTCCGCGCGATGCCACGTCGGTTGCCACCAATATCTTAATTTCGTCGTTTTTAAAAGCATTGATGGCATTGATACGCGTATTTTGCCCTTTGTTGGCGTGCAAAACCTTCACTTCGTTTTCGCCAAACTTACGCAGCAAAAACTTATATACATCATCGGCTGAGGTGCGGGTTTTGCAAAATATCATTAGCTTTTTGATATGGCCTTCGTCTTCGAGCAATTTCCTCAGCAGGTTTATTTTTGTGCGGACATTGGGCACATGATACAATTGCTGGTTCACTGTTTGCGCGGGGGTGGCCTGAGGCGTTATTTCAATAACGGTTGGAAACTCCAGGAAATTATTGGACAATTCCCGCACCTTATCAGACATGGTGGCCGAAAACAGCAGGTTCTGCCTTTTCACAGGCACAATTTCCAGTATGCGGTTGATCTGCGGCATAAAGCCCATATCCATCATTTTATCGGCTTCATCCAATATCAGTACCTGCAGCGTTTTGGTAACGATATGCCCTGCCAAATAAATATCCATAAAGCGGCCGGGTGTCGCTACGATGATATCGGCACCTTTATTTATTTGCTCAATTTGTGTTTTAGGCCCCAGGCCGCCATATAATACCACCACCCTCAGATCGGTGTTAACGGCAAAAGTTTTGATGTTCTCCTCTATTTGCATAGCCAGCTCGCGCGTGGGGGCAATGATAAGCGCGCGCACATCGCCGCCCTGCGCGTATTTGAGCTTCATCAGGATTGGCAGCACATAGGCGGCGGTTTTGCCGGTGCCGGTCTGAGCAATACCCATAACATCCTGCCCGTTTAAAATTGGCGGGATGGCTTTTTGCTGTATCGGCGTCGGCTCCGTATAACCCGCATCTGCTATGGCATTCAGGATTTGACGGTTAAATTTAAAATCTTCGAAGGTGGCGCCCATCGGGCAAAGATAGTTTTTTTGATTCCGGATTTACGGGGATCAGTGCGGCGTTCGCGTTCGGAACGGGGTGACTTGTCCTAACCTGGGTTGACAAAAAAGAAAGTCAACATGGAAAAGTCTGAACAAAAGTTGCGGGTGGCCAAAGAATACTTGGCTGGCAACACAAGCTATCGTAAATTAGGCATCAAA
>Ga0134125_10000819_pt1 | contig 40434 bp, 31 predicted proteins | sample KB31751_FD_96464 | JGI IMG/M metagenome (GOLD analysis project Ga0134125, IMG submission 96464) | Terrestrial soil microbial communities with excess Nitrogen fertilizer from Kellogg Biological Station, Michigan, USA - KB3-175-1 | ecosystem: Environmental > Terrestrial > Soil > Unclassified ...
CATCGCCACCGGCTTCCGGGCGGAGTACATTCAGAACCGCGCCCTCCTCTCCCCGTCTCCCGCCCCCGTCATCACCCCGCCCGCGCCCGCCCCGGCGCCGGCGTTTCTGCCCGAAAATCTCTCCCCGACCTCATCTCCGGCTGCCGCCCAGGCGCCGGCCGAAGACGACCTCGACGTTCCCGCGTTTCTTCGCCTCGGCAATTCCGCCCTCACAGGTGGCAATTGAAGCGGTCCGATATCGTGGCGGCTGTCGCGGCGCTCGTGCTCTCGCTGGGCGCCGCCCTCGCGGCTCAAACACCCGCGCTGCTCCCCTATCCCCGCCAGCTTGAGCCGCAAACCGGCGTGCTCTCGCTCAGCCGCGCCGCATCCATCAGCGTGGAGGGCAAGGATCCCGCGGATATCTTTGCGGCGCAACTGCTGCGCGACGAACTCGCGGACATTGACCACGTCCGTGTGGCCATCAAGTCCGGCCACTCCGGTAAGGTGGTCTTGGCCCGCGCCGCTACCCCGACCGGCCGCAAGTGGCTGCACGACGCCGGTCTTACTCTACCCCCCGAGGCCGCCGCCGAGGGATATGCGTTAATCGTTACCCCCAAGCAGGCCGTCGTCGTGGCGGCAAGCGGCGCCGGCATCTTTTACGGCGTCGAGACTCTGCGCCAGCTTTTCCATCCCGCCGGCAATGCGCGGCGTCCAGAGGCCACCGCCTCCGCCGTCAACATCGTGGATTGGCCCGCTCTGCGCTGGCGTGGCGTACACATGGATTTGAGCCGTGGCCCCATCCCCTCCCTGGCCACCTTCGAGCGGGATCTTCCTTTGCTGGCCGAGTTCAAGATCAATGCCCTGGTGCTGTACTTCGAAAACACCTACGCCTACGCCAATCAGCCGCTCTGGGCCGCCCCCGGCGGGGCCCTGGACGCCGGTGAAGCCGCCAAAATCGTCGCCACCGCCAAACGTTTTCACATTACGGTGATTCCCGAGCAGGAGGCCTTTGGGCACCTCCATCTCGGCTTGCAGGCCGAGCGCTACCAGGACCTGATCGAGGTTCCCTACGGCCACGTCCTCTCTCCCGCCGTCCCTCAGTCGCTGGACTTCATCGCCCAGATGTTCTCCGAGTTGGCGTCCACCTTCCCCGGACCCTTCTTCCACATTGGCGCCGACGAGACCGATGGCCTGGGCTCCGGCCGCTCCGCCGCCATGCAGGCCCAGGAAGGGCCTGGCCCCCTCTACCTGAACTACCTCAAGGACATCGCCACCCGGCTCCAGCCCTACCACCGCAAGATTCTGTTCTGGGGTGATATTGCCCAACGCCATCCCGAGTTGCTCACCCAACTCCCCAAGGACATGATCGCCGTGCCCTGGGACTACAGCCCGCGCCCCAGCTTCGACAAGCTCATCGAGCCGTTCACTCGCGCCGGACTAGAAACCTGGGTGGCGCCGGGCGTCTCCAACTGGAGCCGCATCTTCCCCGACTACGCCGAGGCCACCCCCAACATCCTCAACTTCGTGCGTGACGGCCGCAAGCTGGGCGCCACCGGCGTGCTCAACACCAACTGGAACGACGACGGCGAGAGCTTCTTCGACTATTGCTGGTACGGCGTCGCCCTGGGCGGCGCGGCCGGCTGGGAGAACACTCCCGACCTGACCCGTTTTCAGAACGCCTACGACTGGGCTTTATACCGCGCCGACGGACATTTCTTCGAACAGCAAATTGAAACCCTGACCCGCATCCATACCACTCTGGAGGCGGCCATTCACGCCGATGGCAGCGACCGCCTGATGTGGCATCAGGCTTTCAGCCCGTACGGCCTCGATCTGTATACGCGCATGGCGCCGTCTGCCCATCAGGTGCGCTTGCTGGCTGAAGATGTCATCGCCTCCATGGCCGCTCATCACCACGAAGCACGCCGTTACCCGGAGCTGCTCGATCCGGTCGAGTTTGCCGCCCGCCGCTTCGATTTTGTCGGAGAGAAGGCCATTTATACCCAATATATCGCCCAGCTCTACGCCGCCGCCTCCGTCCCCGGCGCCTCCCGCGGCACGGTAAATTCCATGCTGGGCCGCGTGAACTCCATCAACGGCCTTTTGCAGGATATGCGCGACCACGCCACCAGCCTTCGGGCCCAGTATCGCGCCCTTTGGCTGGAGAGCAACACTCCCTACTTCCTGGATAACATCCTGCTGCGCTACGACGCCGAGAGCATGTACTGGGAAGAGCAAGCGCGGCGCTTCACCCGCATCAGCCGCACCTACGCCGCCACCGGCAAACTACCGCCGTTGGTCGAAGCCAACTCGAACTAAACCGTTTTGTCCGGCGAGTAACACAGCGGCTCTACCGGGCAGGAGGCGCATTTCGGCTTGCGCGCCACGCAGCACTGCCGTCCATGTGCAATCACCCGGTGGCTGAAGATGATCCACTCCGCCTTGGGGACCAATTTCATTAAATCCTGCTCGATCTTCTCCGGCGCTTCGTTGCGGGTCAGATCCAGCCTTTGGCTCACCCGCTGCATGTGGGTATCCACCACAATGCCGCTGGCCTGGTGAAACCACACCCCCAGCACCACGTTGGCCGTCTTGCGCGCCACTCCCGGGAGGGTCAGCAGGTCCTCCATCTTCGCCGGCACCTCGCCCCCATAGGCGCTCATCACCCGTTGCGCCGCGCCCACGACGGACTTGGCCTTATTTCGGTAAAATCCCGTGCTGCGAATCTCCGGCTCCAGATCCTGCGGCGTGAGCTTCGCCATCTCCTTCGGCCCGGGATATTTCTGGAACAATCCCGGCGTCACCAGGTTGACCCGCGCGTCCGTGCACTGCGCCGACAGAACCGTTGCCACCAGCAGTTCCCAGGCGCTGTGATGCACCAGCGCGCAATGGGCCTGGGGATAGCCTTCCGCAAGGCCCCGCAAAATGCCGCGCACCCGCTGCGGATCAGTCGCTTTCTTCAGGCTGGGCACTCAGCCACTTTAGCAGAAGCCGTGCCGCGGCACCGCGATGGCTGAAGGCGGCTTTCCGCTCCGGCGCCAATTCGGCGAAGCTGGCTCCCGCCGCCGGTGAATAGAACAGCGGATCATACCCGAAGCCCCCCGCTCCGCGCGGCGCTTCGAGAATCCAACCCGCGGCGGTCCCGCGAAAGGTCGCCAGCGCCACCCCTTGCCGCGCCACCGCCAGCACGCACACAAACTGCGCTCCCCGCTGCGCGGGCGGCACGCCTTGCAATTTCTCCAGCAGGAGCCGATTGTTGGCCGCATCGTCGCCGTGGCGGCCGGCGAAGCGCGCCGAATACACTCCCGGCGCCCCACCCAGGGCCTCCACTTCCAATCCCGAATCGTCGGCCAGGACGGCATCGGCGCTGAAGCGGCTGTAGTGTTCTGCCTTGAGCCAGGCATTGCCCTCAAAGGTCGCTTCAGTCTCTTCCACCGGGGGCAGGGAACTGAACCCCTCGAGCATGGTCACGGGCAGGCCCAGAGCCTGGAAATCAGCCACCTTGCCCCGGTTGCCGGTGGCCAGACGAAGCTTCATGCCAGCCGCGGCAAATCCAGATTCAGAATCCGGTGCTGCGCCGCCATGATCTGGCCGGCGCCCACCCGCCCCAGGCGTAGCAGCTCCGCATGCTGCTCCACAGTGAAGGCTTCATGCTCGGCCGTGGCTTGAATCTCGGCATAGCGCCCATCGCCGGTCATAACCAGGTTCATGTCCACCTCGGCCCGCGAGTCTTCCTGGTAATTCAAATCCAGCACCGGCGCCCCGGCAACGATTCCCACGCTCACCGCCGCCAGGTATTGCCGGATGGGCAGACGGGCCAGCACGCCGCTCGCAACCAGCCGCTGCAGCGTCATCGTCATGGCTACGAACGCGCCGCTGATGGAAGCCGTGCGCGTGCCCCCGTCGGCTTGCAGCACGTCACAATCCAGGGTGAGCGTCCGTTCCCCCAAAGCGGCCATATCCACTACCGAGCGCAGCGATCGCCCGATCAACCGTTGAATTTCAAAGGTCCGTCCCGACTGCCTTCCCTTGGCGGCCTCGCGCGGCGTCCGGGTGAGAGTCGAACGCGGCAGCATGGCATACTCCGCCGTCACCCAACCCTGGTTCTGTCCGCGCAAAAACGGCGGCACGGTGGATTCCAGCGTTGCCGCGCACACCACTCGGGTTGAGCCGAGGGTGATCAGTACCGAGCCTTCCGCGGTGGGCAGAAAGTCGGGTTCCAGGTGGAGCGGTCGCAGTTGTTCAGCAGCGCGCAGGTCGGGTCGCACCCTCCTATTGTAGAGGCTTGGGCTGCTATAATTGCGCCATGCCGGACATCACTCAGCCCGTTCAGGACCTGGCGGCCATCGCCAAGGGCCTGGGCGTGACGCTTAAGAATATGTTCCTGCCGCCGGTAACCGAGTTTTATCCCGACGAGCCGGTGCGCTTCGAGGCCCGCTTCCGCGGCGTGCATGTGCAGCAGCGCGACGAGAACGGTTTGGAGAAGTGTGTGGCCTGCTTCCTCTGCGCCGCCGCTTGTCCCGCCAATTGCATCTACATCGAGGCCGCCGATAATACCGCTGCCCAGCGCATCAGCGCCGGCGAACGTTACGCGCGGGTGTACAACATCGACTACAACCGCTGCATCTTCTGTGGCTACTGCGTGGAGGCCTGTCCCACCGACGCGATTACCCACGGCCACGGCTTTGAACTGGCCAACTATGACGCCGGCGCGCTTCTCTATCGCAAGGAACAACTGCTCGCTCCGCTGCCCTGAAGCGCGCTAAACTGTTGAGTCCACTGGTTCACTCACTTACCCATTCACCAGGAGAAAAGCGCTTGTCGCACCGCACATTGTTTACTTCCGAGTCGGTCACCGAAGGGCATCCCGACAAGATTGCCGACCAGGTCTCTGATGGCGTGCTGGACGCCGCCCTCGCCGGTGATCCCCACAGCCGCGTGGCTTGCGAAGCTTTGCTCACCACCGGTCTGATCGTGGTCGCGGGCGAGATTACCACCCGCTCCCAGATTGATTACCAGCAGGTGGCCCGCGACGCCGTGCGCTCGGTCGGCTACACCGACGCCCGCTTCGGCTTCGACTGCGATACCTGCGGGGTGATGATCAGCGTGCACCAGCAATCCCCGGACATCGCCATGGGCGTGGACCGCGAGGGTGCCGGCGATCAGGGCATGATGTTTGGCTACGCCTGCGATCAGACGCCGGAGAAGATGCCTCTGCCCATCGCCCTGGCCCGCCGCCTGACCCGCCAACTGTCCAAGGTGCGCCGCGAAGGCAAACTGACCTACCTGCGCCCCGATGGCAAGAGCCAGGTAACGGTCGAGTATGAAGACGGCAAGCCCGTCCGCCTCGATGCGGTGGTGATTTCCAGCCAGCACGCCGAGGAGATCAGCACCGAGGAACTGCGCGCCGACATCCGCCGCCAGGTAATTGATCCCATCGTACCGGCCAACATGGTGGATAAGAGCACCAAGTACCACATCAACCCCACCGGGCGCTTTGTCACCGGCGGCCCCATGGGCGACACCGGCGTCACTGGCCGCAAGATCATCGTGGATACCTACGGCGGCATGGGCCGCCACGGCGGCGGCGCTTTCAGCGGCAAGGATCCGACCAAGGTGGACCGCTCCGCTGCCTATATGGCCCGCTATATCGCCCGCAACGTGGTGGCCGCCGGCCTCGCCGCCAACTGCGAAGTCCAGCTTGCCTACGCCATCGGTGTTGCCGAGCCGGTCTCAGTGCGGGTGGAAACTTTCGGTACCGGCCGGGTCGCCGAAGACAAGATCAGCCAGGCGGTTCGCAAAGTTTTCCAGCTTACCCCGCGCGGCATCATTGATTCGCTCAAGCTTCGTCGGCCCATCTATCAGAAGACGGCTGCCTTCGGCCACTTCGGCCTCGATGATCCCGACTTCACCTGGGAGCGCGAGGACAAGGCGGAAGAGCTGCAGGCGGCCACGGGGAGCAAACCGGAAGCGGTGGCCTCCGCCCGTTAGCTTTCGCACCCAGCATGATGCAGGAGATCGGCGACTGGGGATTGAATGCGGCGGTCGCCGCCGGAGCCGCCTACGCCGACGTTCGCGTCGGCGAAACCCGTCACCGCACCCTCGCCACCAAGAACGGCAAGCTGGGACACGCCTCCGATACCGACTCCCGGGGTCTCGGCATCCGGGTCATCGTCAACGGTGCCTGGGGTTTTGCTTCAAGCGACGACCTTGACCGCCAAGCCGTCATCGCCACCGCCCAACGTGCCGTGGCCATCGCTCAGGCATCGGCGATGGTCCGGCAGGCCGATTGGAAACTCGCTCCCGAACCCGCCCACCAGGCCGTTTGGGTGGCGCCCTGCGCCATAGACCCCTTCCAGGTCAGCCTCGAAGAGAGCCTGGCTTTACTGGAACAGGTGGACAAGGAATTGCGCTCAGTCCCCGGCGTGACCCTCGCCGAGGCGCAAATGAGCTTCCAGCGCCAGCATCAACTCTACGTCTCCACCGAAGGCAGCCGTATCGGGCAGACCCGCGTGCTCAGCGGCGCCGGCTTCGCCGCCCTCGCCTTTGCCAATGGAGATATTCAAAAGCGCTCCTATCCCAACTCCTTCGGCGGACAATATCAGCTCAAGGGCTACGAACTCATCCACGAGCTGAAGCTGGTCGAGAACGCCCGTCGCGTGGGTGAGGAAGCAGTGGCGCTGCATCGTGCCGTGCAGTGCCCTCAAACCGTCGGCACGCTCATTCTGGACAGTTCGCAGTTGGGATTGCAGGTGCATGAATCCATTGGCCATCCCATCGAGCTTGACCGCGTACTGGGCAGCGAAGCCAACTTCGCCGGCATGAGCTTCCTCACCCTCGATCAGTGGAAGAAGCTCCGCTACGGATCCTCCCTGGTCAATGTCGTCGCCGATGCCCGGCTCGAGCATGGCCCCGGCCTGGGCACCTTTGCCTTTGACGATGAAGGCGTGGCAGCGCAGCGCGCCGATATTATCCGGGCGGGACAGTTCGTCGGCTACATCACCAGCCGTGAAACCGCGGCTCAGATCGGCGAGCCTCGTTCCAATGGCTGCATGCGTGCCGAGGGATGGAACCGCCTGCCGCTGGTTCGCATGACCAACATCAGCATCGAACCCGGCCCTCAGCCGCTTAGCCCCGATGAGCTGATCGCCGACACCGCGGACGGTTTCTACATGGAAACCAACCGCAGTTGGTCCATAGACGACAAGCGCTACAACTTCCAGTTCGGCACCGAAATCGGTTGGGAGATCAAGCACGGCAAGCGCCTTCGCATGCTCAAGAACCCCAGCTATTCGGGCATTACCACCGAGTTCTGGAACTCCATGGACGCCATCTGCTCCCGCCCTCATTGGACACTCTGGGGCACCCCCAACTGTGGCAAGGGCCAGCCGCAACAAACCATGGGCACAGGCCACGGCGCCGCTCCGGCTCGCTTCCGCAACGTCAAGATTGGCACTGCCTACCAAAAGAGCGGAGAGCAGGAATGAGCGCCGATCTCCGCCTCAACCCCGCCTTGGCCCGTACCCTCCTGCAGCAGGCCCAGGCTACCGCTCTTCAGGCCGCCGTCGAGATCACCTGCGAGGAAAATCACTCTCAACTCACCCGCTTCGCCAACAACGCCATCCATCAGCATATGGGCGAGGCCTCGCTGTCACTCTCGGTGCGCACCCAATGGGAAGGCCGCACCGCGCGTGCCTCGACCCACCGCCTCGACCCCGCCGGGGTGCGGGCGGTGACCGAGCGCGCCCTGCAGCTTACCCGCGCCCAGACGGCCGACCCTGACCTCCTGCCCATGGCCGAGCCCGCGCCCATCGCTGCGGTCAACCGCTGGGATGAGGCCACCGCCGCCATCACTCCCGCCCAGCGAGCCGAAGCGGTGGCCGCCATGGTCGCCATCGCTCGTGACCACAACCTTACCGCCGCCGGCATCTGCTCCACCCGCCGCTCCTCGGTGGCCATTCTGAACTCGCGCGGCGTCGAGGCTCACTACCGCGATACCGCCGCTGAGTTTTCCGTGACCATGCTGCGCGGCTCCAGCAGCGGATGGGCCAAGGGAAGCTTTGTTCGCTGGCAAGATCTCGACCCCAGCGCCGGGGCTCGCACCGCCGCCCAAAAGGCCCTCGCCAGCTCCGATCCCGTCGAGTGGACACCGGGCCGCTATACCGTCATTCTTGAGCCCGCCGCGGTCCTCGATCTCCTGGGCTTCGCCATGTGGGACTTTGGCGCGCAATCGGTACTCGATCAACGCAGCTTCCTCAGCGACCGGGTGGGCAAAAAACTCTTCGGAGACGTCGTCTCCCTCACCGACGACTGCTTCCACCCTCTGCAGTCCGGTGCCCCCTTTGATGCCGAGGGCGTGCCGCGGCGGCCCATTCCTCTGGTCGAAGCTGGTTGGGTCCGTAACCTCGTCTTTGCCCGCCAGTCCGCCTGGCAGTGGGGACGCCGCCATCCCGAATCTTCCCCGCCTCAGCCCACCGGGCACGGCTTTCCTCTTCCCAACCCCTACGGCGAAGCGCCTCTCAACGTCGTCTTTGCCGGCGGCGATCAAACGCTGGAACAAATGATCGCGGCCACCCACCGCGGCATCCTGGTCACCCGCCTGTGGTATATCCGCGAGGTTGATCCTTACCGCAAGATTCTCACCGGTATGACCCGCGATGGCACCTTTGCCATAGAAAACGGCAAGTTGACCCACGGCCTCCGCAATTTCCGTTTCAATCAGAGCATGGTCGAGCTGCTCAACCAGATCGAAGCCATGAGCAAGGCCGTCCGGGCCAGCGGGGAAGAGTCTTTCGACATGGTGGTGCCCGCCCTTCAGGTCCGGGACTTCAATTTCACCGAAGTGACGCGCTTTTAGTGGTCGTGGCCCGCCGGCCAGCGCAGATCACTGCCTCGAACGATCCGTACAACCAGCAGAGCGATGCCGACCGCCAAGGCGGCGTGAATGCCGCTGCCTGCGAGATGGAATAGGCCCCAAAGGAACCACCAGCACACCAGGAGCACGATCGCCAGCATCAATACCATGCTGACTTAGGTTGCCCGCGGCTCTTCGTCAGTTGCCCATCAGCAGAGCACCTGAAAACGATGCTGGCTGCCATACCGGCGCGCAAACTCCACCATGCGCCGGTCATAGGTAACCAACGGGCAGCCCAGCTCCACCGCCGTCGCCATCAACAAGCGATCGCCGGGATCGCGGTGAGCAAAGGGATGGAAGCGATAGGCCAGGCTGGCCGCCGTCCGGCTCAAGGGAGCAGGCTCCACTCCGCCCTGGTCGAGGAATCGCTCCACCCACTCCTCCACCGGGACGTCCAGGTCCATCCGCCCACTCTCCACCAGCAAAGCGATCTCCCACGCCGAGATGGCACTGAAATAAATGGTTCCGCCGCCTCGCCGAACCTCTTCGATAGCGGCAATGGTGGCACGCTGTAAATTGCTGTCGCCGCTATCCAGCCACAGTGCAATATGGGTGTCGAGCAGCAGACCGCGCGGCTTCATCGCCGGGATCGCGGCCGCTGCCCGCCGCCGCGATACCCCTTGGCCCCGGCGGCGCGCGCCCGCAGCCCCGCCGCCAGCGGCAGACCTTCGGCATCCAGCCGGTCCTCCAGCACCGGTGCGGTCAGGTCCACACCCGGCTTGACCCGCGCGCTTCCCGGGTGCGCGCCGTATAGCGGCGCGGTGCGGCCGCTTTCCTGCAGCAGCCTGCTCAGCGCCAGTTCCACCGCCGCGGTCTTGTTGCCCCCGGTCAATTGCGCGGCGGCCCGCTCAATCAGCGCCACCACCTCGGGTTTGTTGATCGTCACCACGCTCGCCATACATTACCTCAGTACAGCAATAATGATACCACAGTGCGCTTCCCGCCTAACGGTTGCCGCCGAGCGTTTTCACAAAGGCGTCGAAGTCGGCGTGCAGCTTGGCGCGGGCTTGGTCGTGGGCGTAGATCATATGCCCCGAGTTGTAGGTCTCAAAGCGGACCTGGCTCAGTGCCTCGGGCGTCATGAAGATATGACGCAGACTGTAGCGTGCCTCCAGCATGGGAGTGGCCTGGTCGAAGTACCCTTCGCATACCATCAGCCGCAAGCTCGGATCCTGGGCAAACGTCAGCTCCAAATCCTGGCTGACGTCATTGCCGCCGCCCCTTGCCCCCCAGCCGCCCGCGCCACCGGTACCGCCGATGTTGTAGGTCCACTGCGGAATTCCTGCGCCGCCCATCCCCCGATCGCCGTATTCGGTGGTCGTCTTGTAGCCCAGTTCGTCGCGCAGGTACGCCACCATTTCGTGCAGGTAGGGGGTGGAGAGCAAGTCGCTGGCATCATAGTCCGGACGCGTGTCGCCCGGCGTGCGATTGGTTCCGGTCACCGATCCATCGTAACGCCCGATCGTCTCCTTCCGGTCGCGCAGCAGGGAAGAGTCAAAGAGCCCGGTGCTCACCCGCAAGTTCCAACGGTCCAGCAGTTGCGGCGACAGCCCGGTGAAATCCGACATCTCTTGCAGCGCCTGCTGCCGCTCCGCCCCTTGCAAAGCGCCACCCAGATCCAGATAGTGCTCATACTTCGTCTGGGCCCAAGTTTCCGCCGCCTTCTCAACCTCGGAAACGGGCTCGCTCTGCAACCGCGCCGGCAGCTTGTGGAAGTGCCAGGCAATAGCCGCCTGCGTGGGTAGCGCCAGCCAGTAGGGCAAATCATTGCTGTAGGAGGCGGTGATGGTGTTCATGTTCAAGGCGCTCGATAGCAGCACCACCCCGCTCAGCGGCAGATGGTGCTGCCACAGAACATACGCCAGTCCGCCGGAACGAAACGTCCCGTAGCTCTCACCCGCCAGGATCAACGGTGAGTTCAGCCGATCGTTCTGGTACAGCCATTCGCGTACAAACTGCGCAAAGCACTCCAGGTCGCCCTGCGCGGTGGCCGCCTTCATCAGATTCGCCCGCGAAGTCGCGCGGCTATAGCCGGTTCCGATCGCATCCACGAAGACCAGATCGCTGGCATCCAGCCAGGTGTCAGCGTTGTCCACCAGCCTGTAGGGAGGGGCGGGGTTGCTGCCGTCGGCGTTCAACGCCGCCCGCCGCGGCCCAAACCCGCCCAGGTGGACGTAGACCGAGTCCGAACCCGGCCCACCGTTGTAGCTAAAGGTGACCGGCCGCGGGTGCGCGGGATCGGGATTGTCCAGCACGTAGGCGACGTAGAAGATGTGGCCCATCGTCTTACCACTCTCGTCCGGGATGGCAATCTTGCCCACCTCGGCCGTGTAGCGGAGCGTCTTCCCGTTGACGTTGATGCTGTGTTCGGTCTTCACCGCCGGCACATCACTCGCCTCCGGCTCATACCCATAGCTGGCATTGCCGCGCCCGGCTTGCGCCGCCGCGGGCAACGCCAGTGCCGCCGCCAGTGCCAGCCCCCAGAGCACTCGCCCGTTCATCGTGCCCCTCCGGTTACCGTCTGCACGAAGTGGTCGAAGTCCTGATGCAGCTTCTCCCGCGTCTGCTTGTGGGTGTAGATCATGTGTCCCGACTCGTAGTACTGGGTGGAGATGTGGGACTGCTCGCTGGGCGTGATGAACAGGTGCCGCATGCTGTAGATCGCTTCCAGCACCGGCGTCGCCTGATCAAAGTAGCCTTCGCACAGCATGATGCGCAGCGACGGTTCCTGGGCCATCACATCGGCCAGCAAGCCGCTCACATCGGCCCCATTGCCGCCGCCGCCGAACCGGCCTCCGGTGGGGATGTTGTAATTCCACTGCCCAATGCCCGAGCCGCCCAGCCCGTATTGGCCATACTCACCGGTGGATTTGTAGTTCAGCTCGTCGCGCATGTATTGCACGAACTCGTGCTGGTAGGCGGTGTCGAGATTCGAACTGGCGTCGTAATCGGGGGTGTCCTGCCCCGGCGTGCGGTTGGTGCCGATCGCCTCCCCGTCGTAACGCCCGATGATCTCCTTCTTTCCGCTCAGCAGCGAGGCGTCAAACAGCCCGGTGCTGATCCGCAGATTCCAGTTGTCAAGCAGTTCCGGCGACAGGCCGGTGAAACTGGCCATCTCCTGAATCGCCTGCTGCCTCTCCGCTCCCTGCAGGGCATCGCCCAGGTCCAGGTAATGCTCGTACTTCGTCTGCGCCCACTGCTCCGCCGCCTCCACCACCTGTGGCAACGACTGGCTCTGGCGTGCCGCGGGCAGCATGTGATGGTGCCAGGCGATCGCCGTCTGCGTGGGCAGCGCCAGCCAGTACGGCCGGTCGTCACTATAGGAGGGCCGCAACGCCTGCATGTTGAGAACGCTCGACAGCAGCACGATCCCGTTCACCGGAATGTGATGCTGCCAGAGCACATCCGCCAGCCCCGCCGAACGGAACGTGCCGTAGCTCTCGCCCGCCAGGATAATCGGCGAGTTCAGCCGGTCGTTGGCATACAGATATCCGCGTACGAACTGCGCGAACGCCTGCAGGTCGCCCTCGGCGCTGGCCGCCTCCACCAGATTGGCATGCGAGGTGGCGCGGCTGTATCCGGTCCCGATGGCGTCCACAAACACCATGTCGGTGGCGTCCAGCCAGGTATCGGCATTGTCCACCAGCTTGTAGGGCGGGGCCGGCACATCCCCGTTGTCCTCGAGAGCCACCCGCCGCGGGCCGAACCCTCCCATATGCACCCACACCGAGGCGTAGCCCGGCCCTCCGTTGTAGCTGAACGTCAGCGGGCGCGGCGCGGCTCCGGCCGGCTGATCCAGCGTGTAGGCGACATAAAACATGTGGCCCATCGTCTTGCCGCTGGCGTCCGGCACCGGCATCTTCCCCACTGTGGCCGTGTAGGCCAGCGTGCGGCCGTCCACCGTGATGTGGTGGTGCGTCACCACCGGCGGCGGATCCGTGGCCTCGGTCTCATAGGCGAACGATTGCGTGCCGCCGCGTCCCTGGGCCGCCGCGGGCAGCCAGGCGAGGCAACTCAGTCCCATGGCCATTGCCAGGGATCGGGTCCAGCCAAAGTGGGTGTGCATGGTTCTCTCTCCTTGCAAAAAAGCGGCGCGCCTGGTTGAGGGACGCGCCGCGATTCCGGTTTTGCCGGTGGCCGCTCCTACTGCGCCACTCCCGGCAGGGTTTTGACAAAGGCGTCAAAGTCCGCGTGCAGCTTCTCCCGCGGCGCTTTGCGGATGTAAATCATGTGACCGGCCTTGTAATGCTGGATGCTGATGTTCTTCTGCAGCGCCGGGGGCAGGAACAGGTGCCGCATGCTGTAGTCCGCCTGGAACATGGGGGTCGCATCGTCATAGTACCCCTCCACCAGCATCAGCTTCATGGCGGGATTTTGCGCGAAGGCGCTCTCCAGCATGCCACTGACGTCGGAGCCGCTGCCGCCTCCCTGTCCGAACCGGCCGCTGCTCAGGTTGTACTGCCAGGACGTGATCCCCGCCCCGCCCATGCCGCGGTCGCCGTATTCCAGGTCGGTTTTATAGTTCAGTTCGTTCTTCAGGTAGTTCACGAACTCGTGCAGGTAGGGAACTTCGATCAGATCGCTGGGGTCATAATCGGTGCGCTGATCGCCTGGCGTGCGGTTGGTCCCCACCTGCCCGCCGTCATAGCGGCCGATGATCTGCTTCTCGTCCCGCAGCAGCTCGGAGTTGAACAGTTGGGTGTTGATCCGCAGGTTATAGTCGTCGAGGAACTGCGGCTTGAGGCCGGTAAAGCCGGCCATCTCCGTGATCGCCTGCTTGCGTTCGGCGCCCTGCAGCGCATCGCCAAGATCCAGGTAGTGTTCGTACTTGCTCGCCGCCCAGTCCTTGGCTTCCTGCACCACCTTCTCAATGGGCTGGCTTTGCAGGTCCGCCGGCAGCTTCTTATGCTCGTAAGCGATGGCCGTCAGCGTCGGCAGGGCCAGCCAATAGGGGCGGTCATCGCTCAGCGACGGCCGCAGCGTCTGCATGTTCAGCACGCTCGACAGCAGGACCACGCCGCTTACCGGAATGTGGTGCTGCAGCAGCTCGTCCGCCAGCCCCGCCGAGCGGAACGTCCCGTAGCTCTCGCCCGCCAGAATGACCGGCGAGTTGAGACGGTTGTTGTCGTAGAGATAGAGCCGGATGAACTCGGTGAACGCCTGCAGGTCGCCCGCCGCCGACGAGGTCTTCACCAGGTTGGCATGGCTGGTGGCCCGGCTGTAGCCGGTGCCGATGGCGTCCACAAAGACCAGATCGGTCGAATCCAGCCATGTGTCGGCATTGTCCACCAGCTTGTAGGGTGGCGGCGGCACGCTGCCGTCATCGTTCAACGCCACCCTCCGCGGCCCAAAGCCCCCCAGGTGGACGTAGACCGAGTCCGAGCCCGGCCCGCCGTTGTAGCTGAACGTAATGGGCCGCGGGTGCGAAGCGTCGGCGCCGTCCAGGGTATAGGCCACATAGAACATGTGCCCCTCGGTCTTGCCGGTCTCGTCCGGCAGCGGGATCTTGCCCACCGTGGCGGTGTACGCCAGCGTCCGGCCGTTCACCGTGATGCTGTGGTGGGTGACCACCGGCGGCGGATCGCTGGCCGCCGTCTCATAGGCGAAAGGATCGTTGCCGGCGCCGTTGCCACGACCCTGGGCCGCCGCCGGCAGCCACGCCGCCAGGGCGCACGCCAGCGCCACGCCGGTCCATCGAAGTGTACGGGTATGCATGAGCACAAACCTCCTGAATGGGTGTTTTCACGTCGGATTGTGACAGGCGGCCACTCCCAAGGCAAGCACAATTTGCTCACGCCACGATAAAATCCCCGCCCAGATGAGCATTCCGGCATCTTCACTCCCGCACTTTGCTATTCTGAAGGTTCTGCGGGAAGGGAACTGCTAACCATGAAATACGTGTACTCGTTTGGCGAAGGCAAAGCCGAAGGCAATGGCGGCATGAAGGACGAATTGGGCGGCAAGGGCGCCGGCCTGGCGGAGATGACCAACGCCGGCCTGCCCGTCCCCCCCGGATTCACCATCTCCACCCAAACCTGCCGCGAGTACTACCAACTGGGCAACCGCGTCCCCGACGAAGTCAACGTCCAGATGGCCCACGCCCTCGACCAGCTGCAGCAGGCCGCCGGCCGCAAGCTCGGCGATGCCGCCAACCCGCTGCTGGTCAGCGTACGCAGCGGCGCCAAGTTCTCTATGCCGGGCATGATGGATACCATTCTCAACCTCGGCCTCAACGACCGCACCGTCGAGGGCCTGGCCCAGCGCACCCAAAACCCGCGCTTTGCCTACGACTCCTACCGCCGCCTCATCCAGATGTTCGGCAATGTGGTCCTGGAGATCCCCAAACCCGCCTTCGATGCGGTTTTTGACGGGCAGAAAAAGAAGCGGAAAGCGAAGCTCGACACCGACCTTACCGCCGCCGACCTGAAGCTGGTGATCGCCGGGTATCAGAAGCTGGTCCGCCAGCACAGCGGCCGGGCTTTCCCCCAGGAAGCCGGGGAACAGCTGGCCATGGCCCGCGACGCCGTCTTCCGCTCCTGGTTCAACGACCGCGCCCGCCATTATCGCCGCATGAACAACATCTCCGACGACCTGGGCACCGCCGTCAATGTCCAGGCCATGGTGTTTGGCAATCTCGGCGAGACCAGCGGCACCGGCGTCGGATTCACCCGCAACCCCTCCACCGGCGATCGTGAATTTTATGGTGAGTTCCTGATGAACGCCCAGGGCGAGGACGTCGTGGCCGGCATCCGCACCCCGGTACCCATCCGCGAGCTCGAGCGTCAGATGCCGGCCGTCTACCAGCAACTGCGCGATATCACCTCCCGTCTCGAACGTCACTACCGCGACATGCAGGACTTCGAGTTCACCATTCAGGAAGGCAAGCTCTACATGCTGCAGACCCGCAACGGCAAGCGCACCGGGCGGGCCGCGGTGAAGGCCGCCACCGACATGGTGGCCGAGGGACTCATCAGCAAGGAAGAAGCCCTGTTCCGGGTGGATGCCGGCCAGATCTACGAGCTGCTGTTCCCCCGCTTCGATCCCAAAGCCCTGAAGGCGCAAGCCGAACTGGCCAGTGGCTTGCCGGCTTCGCCGGGTGCCGCCGTCGGCCAGATTGTCTTCACCGCCGAGGAGGCCGTCGCCGCGGTCAAGGCGGGTAAGGGTCCGGTGCTGCTGGTCCGCGCCGAAACCACCCCCGAGGACATCCACGGAATGGAAGTCGCCGCCGGCATCCTGACCTCGCGTGGCGGCATGACCAGCCACGCCGCCGTCGTCACCCGCGGCATGGGCAAGTGCTGCGTGGCCGGCGCCAGCGGCATCGTCGTGGATGAACACAAACGCGAAATGCGCGTCGGCAATCGCCGCTTCGGCGAAGGCGAGTGGATCTCCATTGACGGATCCTCTGGCAAGGTCTACGCCGGCAAGGTCCCAACCGTCCCCGGCGATCCCAACGACCCGCTGCTCAAGTCCTTCATGGACTGGGCCGAACCCCATCGCAAGCTCGGGGTCCGCGCCAACGCCGATGTTCCCCGCGATGCCCGCGCCGCCCGCTCCTTCGGGGCCGAAGGCATCGGCCTATGCCGCACCGAGCACATGTTCTTCGGCGAAGGCAAGATTCAGCACATGCGGGCCATGATTCTGGCCGACAACGAAAAGGCCCGCCGCGCCGCCCTCCGCAAGCTGCTGCCCTTGCAGCGAAAGGATTTCGCCGGGATCTTCGAGGCCATGGACGGCTTCCCGGTCACCATCCGCACCCTCGACCCGCCGCTGCACGAATTCCTCCCCGCGCGGGAGGAGATCATGGTGGACCTGGAGAAATTGACTCTCGCCACCGGCGCCGCCAAACGCAAGGTCACCACCGCCATCAAGAGCAAGTACAAAGACTACGCCATCACCGATCGCGCCTCGTTGGAGCATCTTCTGGCTCGCGTGCAGGACCTGCATGAGGTCAACCCCATGCTCGGCCTGCGCGGCTGCCGCCTCGGCATCCTCTATCCGGAAATCACCGAGATGCAGGCCCGCGCCATCTTCGAGGCGGCGGTCCAGATGAAGAAGAAGGGCGTCACCGTCAAGCCCGAGATCATGATCCCGCTGGTCGCCACCGCCCGCGAACTCGCTCTGCAGGCCGCCATAGTCCGCCGCGTGGCCGATGAGGTGCTGCAAGCCGCCGGCGTCCAGATCGGCTATCTGGTCGGCACCATGATCGAACTGCCGCGCGCCGCACTCATGGCCGGTGAGATCGCCGCCGAAGCCCAGTTCTTTAGCTTCGGCACCAATGATCTGACGCAAACCACCTTTGGTTTCTCCCGCGACGACATCGGCAAGATCCTGCCCATCTACCTCGGCCAGGGCATCCTCAAACAGGACCCCTTCGCCAGCCTGGATCAGGCCGGGGTCGGCCAGTTGGTCCAGATGGGTACGAACAACGGGCGCAAGGCCCGGCCCGATCTCAAGGTCGGCATCTGCGGCGAGCACGGCGGCGATCCCGAGTCGGTGAAGTTCTTCCACCGCACCGGCCTCAACTACGTCTCCTGCTCCCCCTATCGCGTGCTCACCGCCCGCCTCGCCGCCGCCCAGGCCGGCGCCGCCGAGGCCACGCCCTCCCACCAGGCGGGCCGCACCGCTTAGCCGGAGCTAGGTCGGCACGCGCAGCAACAGGTACACCCCGACGCCCAGAAACAGCGCGTCGGGGGCCCAGGCGGCCACCGCGGCCGGCAACTGGTTGAGGTTTCCCAAAGCCTCCAGCAGGCTGGCGGCGCTCCAGTAGGCGATGGCCACCGCCACCCCGGCGGTGATCCCTGCCACCGTGCCCCGCCGCCCCACGGTCAGCGCAAAAGGAAATGCCAGCAGCGCCATGATCACCGTGATCAGGGGATAAGCGATCTTTTTGTTCAGCGTGATGTTCAGCCGGCTGACATCGTAGCCACTGTGGCGCATGGTGGCCACGTATTGACGCAGTTCGCTGAAGGTCATCTGTGTTCCCAGACGCGTGTCGGTGGCAAAGTACGACGGCCGCTCCTCGATGTCGCTGAAGCTGGAAACCACAAAGCTCTCAAAGCTGGAACTGGCGGGGCCGGAAAACGTCCGCGCCCAACCGTTGCTGAACACCCACCCCGGCAGCCCCGGGTCCCAGCGCGCCTGCCGGGCGTAAATCCTCCGCCGCAGCGCGAAGCCGCTGCCGTCCAATTGAAAAACGCTCAGGTTGGCGAAGACCTGACTTTGCGGATCGAAGTAGGTGTAGTAGAAAATGTTGCTTCCGCGGCCCATCACCCACTTGCGCTGCGGGTTGGTGTAGGTTTGCGGCGGCTGACCCTTGATCCGGTCATGCAGCGCGTCCTGGCGCTGGTTGAAGGCCGGCAGCCACGTGGCATCGAGCGCGAATTGCAGGGCGCACAGCGCCCCCGCGACCACCAGCACCGGCAGCAGCAGCTTGTAGATGCTCACCCCGCTGGCCTTCATGGCGGTGACCTCGTTGGCCTTGGACATCAGCCCGAACGCGATCAGCGTTCCCACCAGAATCGCCACCGGCACGGTCATGTACAGCATCTGCGGCGTGAAATAGAGCAGATACTCCAGCACCACGCCCACCCCCACGTGGTTCTGCAAAATGCTGCCCATCAATTCGAACAGGGTGAACACCAGGATCAGCACCAGAAAGGCCGCCAGCAACAGCCCTGTATAGGCCAGAAATTCCCGGATCGCATACCCGCCCAGCAGCGACGGCATCCAGCCCCGCGGCACCACCCCCCGCCGGCGCGGCAGCAGATGCGGGCTCCACTCCGCCGGCCGCCGCCAGGGCCACCAGGAACGCATCTTTTCCCGCGTTCGAAACGGGGAGCGATCCAGGCGCCACAACGCCCACATGCCCCACCCGATAAAGATCAGGTTGGCGCCCCAGGCGCCCCAGAACGGCGGCAACTTTCCCTGTTTCGCCAGGCTCAGCCCCAGAATAAACAGCAGGTAATACCCCAGCACCAGACCCAGGGTGAGCACAAAGCCCCCCGCCTTGCCGCCGCGCCCGCCACGCAGTCCCAGGGCGATGCCCACCAGGGCGAGCGCCAGACAGGCGAAGCCCAGCGCCAGCCGGCGATACAGTTCCACCCGCGCCGCGCGCCATTCCGGGCCGCTGCGCGACCTCCGCCACAGTCCCGCCAGACTTTCCGCCGCCAACGCCGGATCGCCCGCCCGCGCCTCCGGCAGCAAAAACGGTATGTCCACCGACTGAAAGCTGCTGACCATGGCGTTCTGCGGTTGCGCCCCATCCACCTTGTATTGCGTCCCGCCCAACAGGTGCAGTTGCACTCCCCGTTCGCCGCGCCGCACCAGCGTGCCGCTCTCCGCCAGCGTCAGCACCGGAGCCGTCGGGTCCTGCATCTGCGCCACCAGCACGTGCTCCCACTGGCTGCCATCGCCCAAAATATCCCCGGTATACACCACCCAATTGGGGTTGTTGTCGGGTTCAAAAAACACGCGCGGCTCGACCGCCGCCGAGAGTTGCGAGGCCGCCAGGCGTCGCGTGAGCTGAGTCAATTGCCGCCGCGCCGCCGGAGCCAGCCACAGCGTCAGGGCCAGGGCCAGCCCCAAACCCAATCCGGTGACTTCCAGTAACGGGCGCAGGCACTGTCGCGCCCCCACCCCGCTGGCCCGCAGCGCCAGCAGTTCGCTATCCACTCCCAGCCGTCCCAGCCCCAGCAACAGCCCCACCAGAATCGCCATCGGCAGGGTAAACACCAGCGCCGCCGGCAGCACATAGACGAACAACTGTGCGATCGCCCCGCCATCGGCCCGCACCGCCGCCTCCATGGCGCGGCCCAAATCCTGCATGAACACCACAAAGGTGAATACCAGCAGGCCGATCCCCGCATACAGCGCTATCTCGCGGCGCAGGTAACGATGCAGTATCTTCATTGCGGGACTACGGCCACGTAGGTTGGCGCCCCGGGGGAGGGAAGCAGCGTCAGCAACGAATTGGGACTGCCCGGATCCTGGCTGCTGCGCATCACCGCCACATCATCCGACACGGCGTCGGCGGCAAACAGCAGCAGCCCGGCGGGATCCAGTGCCAGAGACCGCGGCTGCTGGCCAACGTGAATCACCGCCTGGGTTCTCCGGTCGGCAATCGAAATCACCGACACCGTCCCCGCCGTGGCATTGGCCACGTAAAGAAAGTTCCCGCCCGCATCCACCGCCATCGCCCCCGCGCCCAGACCCGCCGCCATGGTGTCCGACACTTCGTTGGTGGTGGTATTGACGACGCTGACGGTTCCATCGGCGTTGCTGACGTACAGTTCGCCCCCGTCCGGTTTCAGCAGCATCCATTGCGGATCCCGCCCCAACCGCAGGTAAGTGAGCAGCCCGGGAAGCGCCGTGTCCACCACGGCCACCGTGCTCCCGCACAATACGAAGGCCTTGTGGCCATAAGGCAGCGCCAGCACCTGGCGCGGCGCGCTTACCAGCCCCACCCGCCCCAGCACCTGCAGTCCCTTCGGGTCCGTCACGACCAGTTGCGGCGGCTGATCCACCCCCGCCAGCAGCAACGGACGATTGTCGTTGCGCCCGGCCGCCAACGCCACCGCCCGGCCCGCAAACCCGCTGGCGCCCAACCGCCCTCCGCCGGTGTTCCATCCCAGCAGGTGCGCCTGGCCCGCGCGATTCCCCAGAATGTACACTTCGCCAGCGTGCGCCCCCGCCGCCATGGCCACCGGAACGAAATCCAGTCTCTGCCGCCGGAGCACCCGCTGCGTCTTGGTGTCCAGTTCCATCCAAGCCGGTTCGGCCCCCCCGATCAGCAGTTGCAGGCTCTGCCCCTGCGCCACCCCGGCCACCACCGGACCGGCCAGCGGCACGCTCCCCACGGTCTTCAGATCTTCCACCCCCACGGCGCGCAATTCGTTGCCCCCCGCCACGTAGAGCAACTCCGGCCCGGCGGAATGCGCCGCCACCGGCGAACACCCGCTCAGGCCCACCGCCATGGCCACCAGCGCTGCTCCCGGGACCAGGTGCCTAACCGAAAAATACCGACGCCAGTTCGTACAGATCCTCCCCTACCTTGCGGTTGCGGCTCAAGGCCTCGCTTAGCGGTACCGAGGTCATGACCTGTCCCTGTAGCGACGCCATGCGCCCGAACTCGCCCTGGTGAACCATATCAATCGCCCGCACCCCATAGCGCGTGGCCAGCATCCGGTCAAAGGCGGTCGGCGTCCCGCCGCGCTGCGTGTGCCCCAGAATCACCACCCGCGTCTCGTACCCGATGCGCTCCTCGATCTGCTCCGCCAGCACTGTGCCGATGCCCCCCAGCCGTACGTGTCCAAACGCGTCCCGCTGCGCCGCTTCCGCCCGCGCCGGCGCTTCCGCCCACTGCGCTCCCTCCGCCACCACGACGATGCTGAAGTACTTGCCCCGCGCATGCCGCCGCTTCAGCAGCTCGCACACCGCTTCCAGCTCGAACGGCTTCTCCGGGATCAGCACCACATCCGCTCCACCCGCCACCCCTGCGTAGATAGCGATCCATCCGGCCTCCCGGCCCATGACCTCCACCACCATCACCCGGTTGTGCGCTTCCGCCGTGCTGTGCAATCTGTCCACCGCCTCGGTGGCAATGCTGACCGCGGTGTCGAATCCGAAGCACAGGTCAGTGCCCGACAGATCGTTGTCAATGGTCTTCGGCACGCCCACCACCGGCAGTCCCTGTTGCGCGATCCACTCCGCCACTCCCAGCGTGTCATCGCCGCCCACCGCGACCAGGGCGTCCAGGCGCTGCAGTTCGAAGCTCCGCCGCACCCGCTCCCACCCATCCGCCTCTTTCCGGGGATTGGTGCGCGAAGTCTTGAGAATCGTGCCGCCACGGTGGATGATGCCGGCAATGTGGTCCAGGTCCAGCTCCACCGTGCGGTTCTCGACCACACCCCGCCAGCCTTCCAGAAACCCCACCACCGAATCCCCGTAAAACATCGTCCCCTTGCGCACCACTGCCCGGATCACCGCATTCAACCCCGGACAGTCACCGCCGCCGGTCAGGATTCCCACCCGCATACAGTTGATTTTAGCCCGCCCCACGCCGGCGACTACAATGTTCCATGCGCCTCGGGGCCCACATCTCCTCGGCCGGCGGCATGGCCAAAGCCGCCGAGCGCGCCCATGCCCTCGGTGCTCAAACCCTCCAGGTGTTCACCGCCAGCCCCCGGACATGGCGTGCCGCTCCCGTGCGCCCCGCCGACGCCGCAGCCTGGCAACAGCTCCGTGCCCGCTACCGGCTGGGCCCGCTCGTGGTGCATGCCGGCTATCTCATCAACGTCGCCGGCTCGCAGCCCGATCTCCGCGCCCGCTCCCTGGCGGCGCTGCGCGGAGAACTGGAACGCGCCCGCGCTCTCGCCGCCGACTTCCTCGTGCTCCATCCCGGCAGCGGCCCGCTCGATGCCTGCGTGGCCGGCATCTGCGAAGCGGCCCACGATTTCGCCTGGGGCTCCCTTACCCTGCTGATAGAAAATACCGCCGGCGGCGGCGGCCATCTTGGCGGTCCCTTCGCCTCGGTCGCCGCCATCCTCGATGGCCTCTCCGGGCTCCCGGTCGGCGCTTGCATAGATACCTGCCACGCCTGGGCCCAGGGATACGATCTCGTCTCTCCCGCCGGCTACGCCGCCACGCTGCGTGAGTTGAACGCCACCGTGGGCCTCCGGCGCGTGCCGGTTTTTCATGCCAACGACGCCAAAAGCTCCCGCGGCAGCCATCTCGACCGCCATGAGCACATCGGCGATGGCCAACTCGGTACCGCCTGTTTCCGCCGCCTGCTCACCGACCGTCGCCTGCGCGCCAAATCCTTCATCCTCGAAACCCCGGTGGACGCCCCCGACGACCAGGCCCGCGATCTGGCCGCCCTGCGCCGCCTCTCCGCCCCCACTTCACGGCGCCCACGCCAATCAGTGCAACAATAATTGATTCTATGGAAGAGCCCCTCCAGGACCCTCTCCGCTACGACCCTGCCGGCTTCGAGTCGCGCTGGGCGGAGCAATGGGCCGCCGCCAACCCTCTGCACGGCGCCAACTCCGGCGGCCCTCGCTACTACGTCCTCGAAATGTTGCCCTACCCCTCCGGGGCGCTGCACATGGGCCACGTGCGCAATTACGCCATCGGCGACGCCCTGGCGCGCTTTCTCTGGATGCGTGGCTACGACGTGCTGCACCCCATGGGATGGGACTCCTTCGGTCTGCCTGCCGAGAACGCCGCCATCAAGAACAAGACCCATCCCCGCATCTGGACGCTGGGCAACATCGCCCACATGAAGCGCCAGGATCAGCGCTTCGGCTTCGCCTATGACTGGGAGCGCGAGGTCACCACCTGTCTTCCCGACTACTATCGCTGGAACCAGTGGCTGTTCCTGCGTTTCCTCGAACGCGGCCTGGCCTACCGCAAAAAAGGGCTGGTGAACTGGTGCCCCAAGTGCGCCACCGTCCTGGCCAACGAGCAGGTGGCCGGCGGCGTTTGCTGGCGCCATGAGGACACGGCGGTTGAACAGCGCGAGCTGAACCAGTGGTATTTCCGCATCACCGCCTACGCGGATGAGTTGCTGCGCGATCTCGACCGCCTGCCCGGCTGGCCTGAGCGGGTACGCGCCATGCAGCGCAACTGGATTGGCCGCAGCCCCGGCGCCGAGGTGGCCTTCGCTCTCGACCGCCCGGGCGAGGATTTGATCAGCGTCTTTACCACCCGTATCGATACCATCTACGGCGCCGCAGCCATCCTGCTGGCGCCCGAACACCCTCTGCTCACCAGCCTGGTGGATGCCGCGGCCCTGGAGCGCGCCCGCGCCCTGCGCTCCCGTCAGGCCACCCTCGCCCCCGGGGAGGATATTCCCAAGGAGGGTTTCTTCACCGGCCACTTCGCCATCAATCCCTTCAGCGGCGAGCGCCTGCCCGTCTGGGTCGCCAATTTCGTGCTGATGGGCTACGGCACGGGTGCCGTGATGGCGGTCCCCGCCCATGACCAGCGCGACTTTGAATTCTGTCGCAAGTATCAGTTGCCCATTCGGCCCGTGGTCGAACCCGCCGACGGCCTGCCGACGGAAATCATCGCCGCCCTGGAGGCCGACGGCAAACTCATCCACTCCGGCCCCTACACCGGTCTCGACAATCGCGCCGCCATGGATCGCATGATCGCCGCCGCCGAACACTCCGGCTTCGGGAAGGGAACCGTCAGCTACCGGCTGCAGGATTGGGGCATTTCCCGCCAGCGCTTCTGGGGCACGCCCATTCCGGTTATCTATTGCGCCGCCTGCGGCGTGGTCCCGGTCCCCGACGACCAACTGCCCGTCCTGTTGCCCGAACACGTCGAACTGACCGGACAGGGTCAATCACCCCTGGCCGCCGATCCCGCTTTCCGCAACACCACCTGCCCCCAATGCTCGGGTCCCGCTCAACGCGAAACCGACACCATGGACACCTTCGTGGATTCGTCCTGGTACTTCTATCGCTACGTCAGCCCCCACGACTCCACCCGCCCCTTTGATCCCGCCCAGATCGCCGAATGGCTTCCCGTGGATCAGTACATCGGCGGCATTGAACACGCCATCCTCCATCTCATCTACACCCGCTTCTTCACCAAGGTGATGCGTGACCTCGGCCTCTCCCGCCTGGACGAGCCGGTCGAACGCCTCTTCACCCAGGGCATGATCACCCGCCACGGCGCCAAAATGTCCAAGTCCAAAGGCAACGTCGTGGACCCGGCGGAGTTGATCGAACGCTATGGCGCCGATGCCACCCGCATGTATGTCCTCTTCGCCGCCCCTCCGGAGAAGGACTTCGACTGGAACGATCAGGGGGTGGAAGGCATCCACCGCTTCCTGGCTCGCGTCTGGCGCTGGGCTCTGCGTCCCGCCGCCTCCGGAAGTGGAAGCGGGGATGGTCCGTTGCTTCGCAAGGCCCATCAGACCTTGCGCCGCATGACTCAGGATTTCGACAACCGCTGGCACTTCAACACTTCAATCGCGGCCTTGATGGAACTGGTCAACGCGCTCTACGCCGCCGATGCGGACCTTTCCCTGGCCGCCCGGGCGGAACTTCTCCGCCTGCTGCTGCTCATGCTGGCCCCCTTCGCTCCCTTTATGACGCAGGAGCTTTGGCAGCGCAAGGAAATGCCGGGTCTGGTATGTCGCACCGCCTGGCCGGAGTTTGACGCCCAGCTGGCCCGCGACGAGGAGATCGAAATTGTGGTTCAGGTCAACGGCAAAGTCCGGGCCCGTCTGCCGCTGCCCCCGGGCTTGACCGGCGACGACCTTCGCCACGCCGCCTCCACCCATGCCAAAATCGTTCCCCTGCTCGACGGCAAGCAGCCGCGGCAGGTGATCGTCGTCCCCGACCGGCTGGTCAACTTCGTTCTATGACCCAACGCTCCATCGTCGTGCTCGACTTCGGTTCGCAGTACACCCAGCTGATTGCGCGCCGCATCCGTGAGCTCGGCGCCCACAGCCTGATCCTCCCCTTTCGCGCCACCTGGCCGGAAATCTCCGCCCACCATCCCGCCGGCATCATCCTCTCCGGCGGCCCCGCGTCGGTCTATGCCCCCGACGCGCCCCGCTGTGCCCCCGAGGTCTGGACCTCGCAACTGCCCATCCTCGGCATCTGCTACGGCTTGCAACTCCTGGTGGATACCCTCGGCGGCACGGTGGAAAACGCCGACGAACACGAGTTCGGCCGCGCCCTGGTCAGCGTGGACCCGGCCAACGGCCTCTTCCGCGGCAGCTCCGGCTCGGAAACCGTCTGGATGTCCCACGGCGATTCCGTCCAGCAATTGCCGGCCGGCTTCGAGGTCATCGGCCGCAGCCCGCAGGCTCTGGCGGCCATCGCCGATTCCCGCCGCCGCATGTGGGCGGTGCAGTTTCATCCCGAGGTCCGTCACAGCGAAAACGGTCAGCGAATTCTCGGCAATTTTCTTGACCTCTGCGGCATCGCCCGCGATTGGACCCCCGAATCGTTCATCGAACACCAGGTGGCGCGCATTCGCGAACAGGTGGGCGGGCAGGGAAGAGCCATCTGCGGATTGAGCGGCGGCGTGGACTCGACCGTGGCCGCCACCCTGGTTCACCGCGCCATCGGCGACCGCCTGGTGTGCGTGTTCGTCAACAACGGCCTGCTGCGTCTCGATGAGTTCCCAAAGGTGCAGGACAACCTCCGCGGCAAGTTGGGCCTCAATATCGTCGCCGTGGACGCCGGCCCCGCCTTCCTGGCCGCGCTCGCCGGCGTCTCCGACCCGGAACAGAAGCGCAAGATCATTGGCCGGGTCTTTATCGAAACCTTCGAACCCGAGGCCCGCCGCCTGCACGCCGACTTCCTGGTGCAGGGAACTCTCTACCCCGACGTGATCGAGTCCGTCTCCGTCCGCGGCCCCTCGGCGGTGATCAAAAGCCACCACAACGTCGGCGGCCTGCCCCCCGACATGCGCCTGCAGTTGATCGAGCCCTTGCGCGAGCTCTTCAAGGACGAAGTCCGCCGCGTCGGCGCCGACCTGGGCATTGATGCTGAGTTGCTGAGTCGTCAGCCCTTTCCCGGCCCCGGCCTGGCGGTGCGCATACTGGGCGAGGTGACCGCGGAGAAAATCCACCTGCTGCAACAGGCCGACGCCATCGCGGTCGAGGAGATCAAGCGCGCCGGCTGGTACCACCGCCTCTGGCAATCCTTCGCCGTGCTGTTGCCGGTCCGCAGCGTCGGGGTCATGGGTGACCTCCGCACCTACGGCCTTACCTGCGCCCTGCGCGCCATCCATTCCGAGGACGGCATGACGGCCGACTGGGCCCACCTCCCCTATGACCTGCTGGCCACCATCTCCAACCGCATCGTCAACGAGGTGAGCGGCATCAACCGCGTGGTGTACGACATCAGCTCCAAACCCCCCTCGACCATCGAATGGGAGTAAGACTCCGGGGGGAGTAGACTGGGCTTGATCCCCTCCCGGGGGATTTTCTATCCCACGAACGAAACGCGGTGGTCATGGGCGACGTCGGAAAGGATATGGAAGCAGTGTTGCCGGCCTTGGGCCAATCCAGTTCGGCAGCCGCCCGTGCCGTCGCGCCATCGCCGGCCACCGAGGCTCAGGCCACGCTTCTGCGCCGCTGCCAGGCGCGCGAGGTGGGGGCCTTCGAAGACCTGGTCCGGGTCTTCCAGCCCCGCGTCAGCTCCGTGGTCCGCAGCATTCTGCGCAACTCCAACGACGCCGAGGACATCTCCCAGCAGGTCTTCACCAAGGTCTACTTCGCCCTCGACCGCTTCAACTTTGACTCCGCCGTCGGTACCTGGATCTACAAGATTGCCGTCAATGAGTGCTACGACCATCTGCGCAAGCAAAAGGTGCGTAAAGCCAGCATTCTGGCGGATTTATCCGAGGATGAGGCAGCCCGGGTGGAGAACCTGGACGTCAGCGGTATGGCTGGCGTGGCCGGTCTCGACAAGCAGATCGAAGTGCGCGATCTGGCGGAAAAACTGCTCCGCCGCCTGCCTCCCGAGGACCGCGTACTGCTCATCTTGAAGGAAGTGGAAGGCTACTCGGTGAAGGAAGTTTCCGAGATGGTCAGTTTGAATGAAAATACCGTTAAGGTGCGTTTGTTCCGTGCCCGGCAGGCCCTGGTGACTGCCTGGCGACGGAAAAGAATTTAGGGGAACCGGTCATGAAGTTTCATCTCAGCTGCCGTCCGTTTCTGTTGCAACTAGAGGAGTTCCTGGATCAACACCCGGGATCGCTACCGGCTCTGCCCCCGGGTGAGTGGGGCCACCACAGCCGCCATTGTTCTGCCTGTCTGGAACGCTGGCGCACCGCCGCCCGCAGCCGCATTTTGCTGGCCGGCCTACAGGCCCCTCCTGCCGCTCCTGATCCCTACTTCTTTCAGCGTCTACAAGCGCGGCTCGCGCCCCAGCCCCGGCCCTGGCTGGGCGGATTGCGCATCAGTTGGCGCAGCCTGACGTTGGCGGGTACGCTGTTTGCCGTCACCGCCACGTCGTTTGCCTACGACCTGCACCGCACCGAAACCCCCAACGCTGACGAGGCCATGGTGCTCGACGTTCCCCATGTGAACGCCATGCACCCCTCCGACGATCATGTGCGGCCAACCCTGAGCGACGCCATGCTCAACCTGATGAATCCCTAGGGGCGCGCCATGGAATCCCGCCACACCGATCGCCGCACCGCCACCTTTCTGGGCCTCATCTTCATCAGCGGACTGCTCCTCGGCGGCACCCTGATGAACCTTGCCGAGCATTACTGGCTCCACGCTCATCCCGCCAGCGAATACGACATTCGCCAGCATCGGCTGATCGCCGCCAAAATGAGCCAGCGCCTGCACCTATCCGCCCAGCAGCAGGATCAGGTGGACGCCGTCTTGCGCCAGACCGTGGGCCAATACCAAGCGCTCGAACACCGCCTCGCGCCACAGTTCGACCAGGTCCGCCAGCAGGATCGCGACCACCTGCGCGCCATTCTCGATCCTCAGCAGCGCCAGGACTTCGATCGCCTCGTGCAGGAGGTGGATGCGCAGTACCCGATCAACGAGCGCCCCGCCATCCTGTCCCCGGCGCCCTGTGACCAAGCGGCTGCCACCACCGCCCACTGAGTTTACATAATATCCATTATCAGACGTTAGGCCGGCACTTCAGGCGGCCAACTTCTTGCCCGTACCCTCGCCCTCAGCCCGGATCTCGATCTTCCTGGGCATCGCCTTCTCGCTCATGGGCGCGCTGATCTCGAGTACGCCGTTGCGGAAATGGGCCTCCAGCTTGTCGCTCTGCACGCCTTCCGGCAGCGTTGTGGTGCGTTCAAAGGCCCCGTAGGTGATCTCGCGCTGGAAGGTCCGGTCCTCTGACGGCGTGACGTCCTGTTTCCGCTCACCCGAGATGGTGAGCTCGTTGCCATGCACCTGCAGGTTCACATCCCCGGGTTTGACCCCGGGCAGGGCCATGCGCACCTGAAACCGGTTCTGGTCAATGAAACAGTCCAACGGCGGAATCCAGGCCAGCTCGGCGTTGCCGCCCCAGCGATCCCACAATGGCAGGCTGAACATGCGCGGAAACACCTCGTCGAAGCGGCGGCGGATATCGAACATATCGGATGAGAGCGGGTCGCGACGGCTTAAAGCACGTGACGGCATGGTAAAAATCCTCCTGCCGCCATGCGATGCCGATTCCGGCGTCAGCGTCTACCGTGCTACTGCAAAACCGGCCGGACGGGCGCGGCGCCGGCGCTCGCCAGGTGCAACAGGCTGTCACGCAGCAGCGGCTGCAATCGGCGCTGATTCATCAGTGACTCCATCTCCTCGCCCAAGTGCCGCTCCGGATTGCCGGGCAGGGCAATTTCATCCACCGGATTTCCCGCCGCCAGCCCCTCGGGTTGTTCCTCGCTCAACGCATCCACTCTCTGTCCGGCGAAGATCGCCCGCAAAGGGTCGGCCAGCGGCGCCACCATCAGCCGGATCAGGTCCGACGCCTGCTGCTGCAGGGCCTCGTTGGGGAGAAACTGCGCCCAGTCGGCGCGCTCGGCCCAGACCAACTGCATGTAATCAAACGGCACCCGCCCCACCCCCTCCAGCGTCAGTTGGAAGCGCACCCGGTACAGCAATTCGTCCGGCAGGCTGTTGACCAGGTCCAGGCTGACCCCTTCCATTTCCACATCCAGCAGAGTGTGGGTAAAGAACGGCGTGGGCGGCAGCGGCCGATTGTCGCTGCCCGGAGCGCCGGCGGGAAACAGGGTGCGATGCACCGCGCCGCGCAGGTCCAGAGGCCAGTGGAGATAGGCCAGCACTCTTCCCTGCTCTTCCACCCACTCCGGCGCGAGTTGCACCTTCTCGAACAAGGTGCGCAGCGGCGGGTTCTTGAGTTTGTTGCGCAACAGGATCAGGTTGTCTTCACTGGCGGTCATGGCGCCAATCTGAAACTCAACCTCGCCGTTGGGCTCCTGCACCGCAACCCAGTGGTTGCGGCAGCGTTCACCCAGTCCACAGATGGGGCACTCAGCCATGATTCATTTTATCGCGAGCAGCGCGATGGAGGCGAAGATGAACCCCACCCCCCACCACTGCCGCCACCCCAGCCGCTCGCGCAGGAACATCACCGCCAGCACCAGCGTCCACACCGAAAACAGCCCGCTCAGCGCCGACACCACCGAAACCTGCAAGTGGCGGGCTCCGGTCGCATAGAGCACATAAGCAAAACTGTCGAGCAGGCCGGTCGCCCACAGCCAGCGCGAGCCGATCAAGGCGCGCAGCGGAAGCCCCCGCCCGGCCAGCAGCGGTAACGCCAGCAGAATCGCGCCGACCCAGCGAAACACCAGCACCGGCGCTGTCGTCCCGCTGGCCCCGGCGCCGGCTGCCAGAAAATAGAACACCGTACCAAACACCAGCGCGCCCCCCACCGCCGCCCACAAGGCCGAGGTGCGGCGTGGATGGGCGGCCGCCGGATTTCGCTGTCCTCCCATGCTGGCCAGCAGCGTGCCCGCGATCACCCCGCCCACTGCCAGCAGCATCACTGGCCCCAGGCGCTCGCCTGAAATGAAAAATGCGAGCACCGCCGAGACCACCGGGTACGCCGCGGTGATGGGTGAGACCAGCACCAGGGGACCGAACTCCAGGGCGTAATAAAAGAAGATCCCGCCCACCGTATTGCCCACCCCGAGCTCCCCCAGCCATCGCCACTGCTCCGGCTGCACGCTCACCCCTCCGGCGGCCCACCATAGGCCCAGTGCCACCGCTCCGACCGCATTCATTCCCCACACCGTGGGCCAGAATCCAAACTCCTCGGAGGCGTGTTTGGCACAGTAATCGGCCGTGCCCCAGGCCAGCGCCGCGCCCAGGCCCCAGATGAGATACCAGTTCATATCGGTATGAGAATCCTACCTCGAAGCCCGCCGTACAATGGAGTTCATGCCCACGACGGTTCCACCGAAAGCTTCCCGCCTCGGCACACCGCCCGCCGGCCCCATCCGGGCCCCCCGCGGCTCCCAACTCCGCTGTCGCGGCTGGGCGCAGGAGGCGGCGCTGCGCATGCTGATGAACAACCTCGATCCCGAGGTGGCCGAGCGGCCGCAGGATCTCGTAGTCTATGGCGGCACCGGGCGTGCGGCTCGCAACTGGGACTGCTTTCGCGCCATCGTGGCGACGCTCGAAAAGCTGGGCGATGAGGAAACGCTGCTGGTACAGTCCGGCAAGCCGGTGGGGGTCTTCCCGACCCATGCCTATGCACCGCGGGTGCTGATCGCCAACTCCAACCTGGTCGGCCACTGGTCGAACTGGGACACCTTCAACGACCTCGAACGCCGCGGCTTGATGATGTACGGGCAGATGACCGCCGGCAGTTGGATTTACATCGGCTCCCAGGGCATTCTGCAGGGCACCTACGAAACCTTTGCCGCCGCCGCCCGCCAGCACTTTGACGGCTCGCTCCAGGGGAAACTGGTGGTCAGCGGCGGACTGGGCGGCATGGGCGGCGCTCAGCCCCTGGCCGCCACCCTCAACGGCGCCGCCTTTCTGGGCATCGAGGTGGATCCCGCCCGCATCACGCGTCGGGTGCAAAGCGGCTACTGCGACATTCAGGTCAATGACCTCGACGAAGCCCTGCGCATTCTGAAAAACGCGCTGCGCAAGGGCGAGGCGGTCTCGGTCGGCCTCGAAGGCAACTGCGCCGACGTGCTGCCGGAGTTGGTGCAGCGTGGCGTGGTGCCCGACCTGCTTACCGACCAGACCAGCGCCCATGACCCGCTCAACGGCTACATCCCCGCCGGCATGTCGCTCGAGGAAGCGCTCGCCCTCCGCGTCCGTGCCCCGGAGGAGTACCGTGACCGCGCCCTGGACTCCATGGCGCGCCACGTCGAGGCCATGCTGGCGCTGCAAAAGCTCGGCGCCGTGACCTTTGACTACGGCAACAATCTGCGCACCATGGCCTTCCAGCGCGGGGTCAAGAACGCCTACGACTTCCCCGGGTTTGTGCCCGCCTACATCCGCCCCTTGTTCTGCCAGGGGCGCGGCCCGTTCCGTTGGGCGGCGTTGAGTGGCGAGGCGCGCGACATCCATGCCACCGACGAATTGGTTCTCCGTCTTTTCCCCCACGACGAGATCCTGCGCCGCTGGATCGAACTCGCTCGCAAGAAGGTCCGCTTTCAGGGTCTTCCGGCCCGCATCTGCTGGCTCGGCTACGGCGAGCGCGCCGAATTCGGCCTGGCCATCAACGAAATGGTGCGCAAGGGCGAACTGAGCGGTCCCATCGTTATGGGGCGCGACCATCTCGACTGCGGGTCGGTGGCCTCCCCTTACCGCGAGACCGAAGCCATGGCGGACGGCAGCGATGCGGTCGCCGACTGGCCACTGCTCAACGCCCTGTTGAACACCGCCTCCGGCGCCAGTTGGGTTTCGATCCACAACGGCGGCGGCGTGGGCATCGGCTATTCCCTGCACGCCGGCCAGGTGACGGTCGCCGACGGGACCCCGGAGATGGCACGCCGCATCGCGCGGGTGCTCAACAACGATCCCGGCATCGGCGTCGCCCGCCATGCCGATGCCGGCTATGAAGAGGCGCGCCGGTTTGCCGGCGAGCGCGGCATCCAGCTGCCCATGTGAGCCCCATGCCTTTGCTGCTGGTGCATGCCGCGCAGCTGCTCACTCTGCGCGGACCGCAACGGGCCCGGCGCGGCGCGGAGATGACCGACCTGGGCTTGGTCCGCGACGGCGCCCTGCTCATCGCCGGGGGACGCATCCTCCGGGCCGGAACCACCGACGCGGTCACCCGCGACCTGCCGCCCGATCTTGGCCCGCTCGAGGAGCGTGACTGCCGCGGCCTGCTCCTGACCCCCGGGTTGTGTGATTCCCACACCCACCTGGTGTTTGCCGCCCCGCGTCTCGACGACTACGAACGCCGCCTCGCCGGCGCCACCTACGCCGAACTCGCCGCCGCCGGCGGCGGCATCCGCCTCAGCGTCGAGCGCCTCCGCGCCGCCGCCGAAGATGAGCTGGCCGCCCAGGCCGCTCATTGGATGCGCGCCGCCCGCGGTCTCGGCACCACCACCATCGAGGTCAAGTCCGGCTACGGATTGAGTGTCGAAGCGGAACTCAAAAGCCTGCGCGCGGCGGCGAGCGCGGCGGCGGCCACCGCCATGGATGCGCCCCGTACTTTCCTCGGCGCCCATATCGTTCCGCCCGAGTATCGCGCCGACCGCCCCGCCTACCTGCGCTTGCTCAGCGAGCAGATGCTGCCGGCCGTCACCGCTCCCGGCAATGGGTCGCCGGAGTTCGCCGACGTGTTCTGCGATCCCGCCGGCTACACCCTGGCGGAGAGCCGCGCGGTGCTCATGGAAGCCCGCCGCTGTGGCCTCGGGCTCAAGCTTCATGCCGAACAGTTCGCCGCCATCGGCGGCATCGGCCTCGGCATCGAGCTCGGCGCCGTTTCGGTGGATCATTGTGATGCCGCCCGGCCCGAGGACATGCGCTTGCTCGCCCGCGCGGAAACCGTGGCCACCCTTATCCCGGGCGCCAATTTCTTCCTCGGTCAACCCTATCCCCCCGCCCGCGAGTTGATTGCCGCCGGCGCCGCCGTGGCCCTGGCCACCGACTTCAACCCCGGTACCTGTCCCATCCTCAGCCTGCCGATGATCATGAGTCTGGCTTGCAGCGGTATGCGCCTCTCTCCCGCCGAGGTCTGGTGCGCCGCCACCATCAATGGCGCCGCCGCCCTGGCCCGCGCCGCCGTGTGCGGATCGCTCGAGCCCGGCAAGCGGGCGGATGTAGCCCTCTTTGCCGCCGATGATTTTCGCGCGGTGCCGTACTACGCCGGCCAGAATCTCTGCCGTTCCGTGGTGCAAAATGGAGTCTGGAAAGAACCCGATGCCCTTGATTGAATGTGTGCCCAATTTCAGCGAAGGCCGCGACGCCACCGTGGTGGACGCGCTGGTGGCCATCATGCTCGCTGTCCCGGGAGTTTCACTGCTCGACCGCGAGATGGATCACGACCACAATCGCTCCGTCATCACCATTGCCGGCGAGCCTCAGCCGGTGGCGGAAGCCGCCGTGCGCGCCGTCGGCCTCGCCGCCCAACGCATTGACCTGCGCCGCCACCAGGGCGCTCATCCCCGCCTCGGCGCCACCGACGTAGTTCCCTTTGTCCCCCTCGAAGGTGCCACGCTGGAGGACTGTGTCCGCCTGGCGGAGTGGGCCGGAACCGAGATCTGGCGTCGCTATCAGATCCCCGTCTACCTCTATGAGGCGGCCGCACGCCGCCCCGAGCGCCGCGGCCTGGAAAACATTCGCAAGGGTCAGTTCGAGGGCGTGCGGGAAGAGATCCAGGTCAACCCGGACCGCGCTCCCGACTTCGGCCTCCCTTTTCCTGACTGCCGGCTTCACCCCTCCGCCGGCGCCACCGTGGTCGGCGCCCGCAAGTTCCTCATCGCCTACAACGTCAACCTCGATTCCCCCGACGTCAATATCGCCCGCACCATCGCCAAGACCATCCGCACCTCCAGCGGCGGTCTGCCCGCGCTCAAAGGCATGGGGGTGCAGTTGAGCGATCCGCCACGGGCGCAGGTCTCGATGAACCTGACCGATTTTGAAACCACCTCCCTGGCCACCGCTTTTCGCGCGGTGGAGGCTGAGGCCGCCCGCCACGGCGCGCATGCGGTGGAAAGCGAGCTGATCGGGCTGGTTCCCCGCATGGCGCTTGAAAATGCCGCCGCGGAAATGCTCCGCTTGGCCGAGTTCGATGCGCAGCGGGTGGTCGAAGCGCGTGTGGCGAGTGTCATGGCGGCGCGGCCCATGCGCTTCGCCTCCGTCCTTCGTCCCTTTCTGGATGCGCTGGCGTCGGAAGAACCGGCGCCCGGCGGCGGTACAGCCGCTGCCGCCGCCGGCGCCATGGCGGCCGCCCTGGTCCACATGGTGTCTCGCCTGGCCCTCGCCAAGGCGCGAAAAACTCACCCGGAAACCGCCGCTGATTCGCCCTGGATCGCCGCCGCGGGCGAGATGCAGAATCTGGGCGAGGAACTGGCCCGCGCCACCGACGAGGACAGTGAAGCCTTCCTGGCCATTCGGGCCGCCCGGCGCTTGCCCAAAACTACCCCCGATGAAATCTCGGCACGCCTGGTGGCCATCAACGCCGCGACGGTTCTGGCGGCCGAGGTCCCGCTTGCGGTGGCTACGCGCTGTCTGCGCCTGCATGAGCAAATCGACCTTCTGCACTCCCAGGCGCCTGCCGCCATGGCCAGCGACCTGACCACCGCCCGCGCTCTCGCCGAGGCGGGCTTTCGCGGGGCGCGGGACAATGTGCGCATCAACTTCGATTCCCTTCCCGAGGGTGACAGCGAGCGCCGGCGTCTCGCGGAGGCCATGGCCAAGCTGGAAGCCGCCGCGCCGTTTTCCCTTGACTAATACCCAAGTCTTTATGGATCATCACTGGTAAGTCTTTACCCAGCCGCACCAGCTTCGTAGACCGCATAAGCCCTATGTCCCGACGGAAACTGCCCTCCCTTTCTGCCCTTTTCGTGTTGGCAACTTTTGCCGTGGCGGCAACCGCGCAGGTGGCTCCCAAGCCGCGTCTCGCGCGCGCCCCCATGCCGCTGCTGTTTGAAGCCAACCAGGGCCAGACCGCTCCCCAGGCACGTTTTCTGGCTCGCAGCCAGGGATCGGTGGTGTTTTTGACCGGCCACGGTGTCACGGTCAAGACGGCCCGCCGGGCGGTGGCCATGGTTTTTGCCGGGGCAGCGGCCCAGCCCATGGCGGCCGGCGTGCAGCCGGCCTCGACCCGCGTGCACTATCTCTCCGCCGGCCGCAACCTCTCCGTCGCCGCCTTCAACTCGGTGCTCTACCGCCAGATGTACCCCGGCGTGGACGTTTCCTTCTACGGCCATAACGGCGCTCTCGAATACGACCTCCGCCTTGCCCCCCATGCCACGCCCGGCCAGATTCAGCTCGGCTTCCGCGGTGCCCGGCCGACGCTGGCGGCCGACGGCAGTCTTCGCCTGGGCGAAGGACTGAGCTTGCGCGCTCCCCATGCTTATCAGGATGTCCATGGCTCGCGCCGGCCCGTTGCGGCTCACTATCGCCTGTTGGCGAGCGGTCGTGTCGGTCTGGCCCTCGGCAGCTACGACCCCAATGCCGCGCTGGTGGTGGACCCCATCCTGACGTTTTCGGCCTACTTGGGCGGAACGGCTCTCAATCAAGCCAACGCCGTCGCGGTGGACAGCAGCGGCAACGGCTACGTGGCCGGCTTCACGCTCTCCGCTGATTTTCCGGTGGTGACGGGGGCGCTTCAGGGCGCGCTGGCTGCCGGCAGTTTTGGCCCCGCCAACGATGCCTTTGTCGCCGAGGTTGCGACCGACGGCTCCAAGCTCGTCTACGCCACCTACCTGGGCGGCAATGGCGATGATCGCGCCACCGGCATTGCGGTGGATTCCACCGGCGCCGCCTACGTCGCCGGCTCGACTACCTCTACGAATTTCCCTATCGTCGGCGGCTTTCAGACCACCCTGGCCGGTGCCACCGATGCCTTCGTGGCCAAACTGAACGCTACCGGTTCGGCACTGATCTACTCCACCTATCTCGGCGGCTCCAAGGACGATCGCGCCACCGCCATCGCCGTGGACAGCGCCGGTGAGGCTTTCGTGTCCGGTGTGACGGGCTCCAGCGACTTCGTCGTCACGGGCCCGCAGACCACCTTCGGCGGCCAGACGGACGGCTTCGCGGTGGCCATCAAGGCCGACGGCACCGGCCGTCTTTACTCCACCTACATTGGCGGCACCGGCCTCGATCAAGCCAACGGCATTGCACTCGACCCGGTCGGCAACGCCTACGTCGCCGGCACCACCAGCTCCACCGATCTGCCCGCCACGACCGGCGCGCTCCAGACCACTCTCGCCGGGGGGTCCGACGGGTTTATCGCCGAGGTCATGCGCTCTGGCGCCAGCTTCGGCTACATCACCTACTTGGGCGGCAGCAAGGCCGATGGTATCAACGCCGTCGCCGTGGATGTCAACGGCAACGCCTTCGTCGCCGGTTCCACTCAGTCGGTCAATCTCTTCCCCAACAACCAGAACGGCGCCCAGCCCAGCTATGCCAGCAATGGCGACGGCTTTGCGGCTGAGCTCAACAATGCCGGCAACGCGCTCGTCTACGGAACCTACATCGGCGGTGGCCAGAGCGACTCCGCCAACGCCATCGTCGTGGACAACACCGGCAGCGCCTACGTCGGCGGCACCACCAGCTCCGGAGATTTCCCCACCACCACCAACGCCACCCAGCAGACCCAGGGCGGCGTTCAAGACGGCTTCCTGGTTAAGCTCAACCCGGTGGGTCAGACCTTTATGTTCGCCTCCTACTTCGGTGGCGCGCTGAACGACACCGTCAATGGCCTGGGCATTGATTCCCAATCTGACGTTTACATCGTCGGCCAGACCTCGTCCGCCAACTTCCCTGTCCTGCTGCCCAGCGGCAGTACTTTGCAGGCCACCTCCAACAGCCAATTCGACGCCTTCGTGGCCAAGTACGTCATCGCTCCCCAAGGGGTCTTCAGCCCCACCGCGCTGGGTTTTGCCGCCCAGTCGCCTTCGGTGGCCAGCACCGCGCAAGCGGTGACCTTCACCAATGGCGGTGAGCTGCCCTTGACCATCAGCGGCGTCACCACCACCGGTCCTTATTCCCAGACGAACAACTGCCCGGCCTCGATCAGCCCCACCGCCAGTTGCGTCATCAACGTGGTCTTTACCCCGACCGCAACCGGCACCCAGAACGGGACCTTGGTGGTGGCGGATAACGCTCCCGGCGGTTCGCAGACCCTGCCCCTGAGCGGCAGCGGCGGTGATTTTTCGCTTACCGTCACCCCCACCACCCTCACCATCCCGGCCGGCGGCAGTGCCAACTTTGAAGTGGATGTGGCCCCGGCGATCGGCTACAAGGGCGTGGTGGCGCTGACCTGCGCGGGCATCGGTTCTGCACAGAACGCCACCTGCACGGCTTCGCCGACGTCGCTGACCATGAATGGAACCACCGCCTCGACCGCCACCATGACCGTCACCACGACCGCCCGGCCGACGCTGATTCCGTGGCTGCCCTCGGCCCCCTCGGGTCCGTGGCTGTGGCTCGCCGTAGCCAGCCTCGCACTGGCCTTGTTGGGCCTGCTGTTGAGTCTTGGCGCCCGCGGCCTGCGGCGCAAGCTGAGCTGGGTGGGAACGGCGGTGCTGGTGGGCTGCTCGATCGCCGCCATCGGTTGCGGCGGTACCACCACGAACAGCGGCACCCTGGCCGGAAACTACACCCTGACCTTTACCGGAACCGACGCCAAGAAAGCTACCCACAGCCAGACAGTGACGTTGACCGTCAACTAGCCTCCGGACCACTCCCGGCGCCGCGGTCAGGTGTGGAGTTTCCAGCATCTTTGCTACGATGGGGCATGAGTAGTCGCATTGGCTTCGCTTCCCTTCTGGTGGGCGCTTTCCTGGCCGGCACCACCGCCCAGGCGGCCCAATTGAGTCTTGCCGCGCAGTCGGTCATGCCGCAAAGCACGCGGCAGGTCATCTCCATCAACTACCATCGGCTGGCGGCCGATCCGGTGGCTATGCAATTGGAAGCACGCGTCCTGCCGCCCGCCATGCAGGGCTTCGAGGCCTTGCTGACCCGTGGGGGCGTGAATGCCGCTCAGGACGTCAATCGCCTGACCTTCGCCACCTTCGAGAATAAAAACGCCATCGGCCTGATCGGCGTGGTCGAAGGCAACTTCGGCGAGTTCAAGCTCGACCCATTTTTCAAAAAGACCGCCAAGCAGCCCACGCCGCCTCAGATTGATGGCGTCAGCGTCTACAACTCCAACGGCCTCACCTTCTATGTGCCCGACGCTTCCACCTTGATCTTCGGATCGTTGGCCTCGGTGCAGGCGGCCATTGCCACCCAGCAAGGCGGCGCCACCCTGGCGCAGAACGAGCAGATGAGCGACCTGATCTCCGGCACGCAATCGAGCGACATCTGGAGCGTGCTGGATGCCGCCGGCTCCCAGGCCATGGTGCAGGGCATGATCGGCGCCAAGAGCGGCAGCTTCGATGCCTCGCTCATCCAGAAGCACTTCGACGGCGCCCGCTACACCATCGCCTTCGCCAATGAAATTCAGGTCAATCTGGAGCTGATGACCAGCGACTCCCTCAGCGCCGCCGCGGTCAGCACCGCCCTCAACGCCAGTCTGGCCATGCGCCAGCGCCAGGAGACCAACCCTGCGGCCAAGGCCCTGCTGGGCGCGGTACAAGTGGATTCAGCCGGCAGCCATGCCTTCCTGCAGCTGCTGACCCCGGCCAGCTCACTCGGCAGCCTGATGTCCAGCGATCTGATGCAATCCATCGTGCACTAAAAAAAAAAAGGGATTCGGATTTTGCTTACAATCCGAATCCCTCTTCAGGTTGCGCCACTTCGTCTACTGGTTTTATTGCATGCCCGGGGCCAAACTCGGGCTGTTGCAGCGCAACGACTTAGCCGAGTCGCCCCCAGCCGCTCCCGGGGGCACCTCGGTGCTTTCTACCTGCCGGTGGAACATTTTGCGTACCACGTCCACTACCTCCCTCATTCCCTGCGGCCGGGGATAGCAGTGTGCAGCCTGAGTGTGGCTTGGGCAAAACCCCCACAGGCCATCGTTGCCATCCAGTAGCAACGCATGGCACCGTGGATGCGCCAGCAGCCATCGCAACCCCAGCCTCGGCGAGGCGGTCTGCCACAGACCCGATCCGCCCATCGCCGCCACTGCGGCTCGGCACCATTCCGCCAGCACCGGGTCTTCACCAATCAGGCAAAAAGCACCGTGCGCAGCGCTGCGCAGATGGGGGCGGCTCCTCGTCGCGGGCAACGCACACCGTCCCCATTGCCCACGCGGCATGGGGCCGCTGTGCGGTTGGGTGCGAAAGTGCCAGCGACGTACCTGCCGATTCCCCCGCGCGAGCACCAGATCGCACCCATGGCTGGCGGGCCACGTGCGCAGGCTCAGCGCATACTCCCCACCTCCCTTGGCTCGCTCCCTACGGTGGCTCAGCCCCGTAGCTTCCTGTCCCGGCAGCGCTTCTTCCAGGCCGGCGTAAACCTGACTGCGCAGCCAGGGTCTATCGGCAATCTCAATGGCGGCTCCGCAGGGGCTGAAATGCAATGGCAAGGCTCCCGGCCCCAGCCGGCGCCAGTAGTCCACCGCCTCCGCCGCCACCAACTCCACCAGCATCTTGATGGGATGCCATCCCCTCTCCATCTCCACCCGGCCCGCCCACAATCTCCCCCTCCGCCGCTCCCGTTCTGGATACTCCACACCTCACTTGGGTCGCTTGGCGGCAGGGCCCGAGTTGCCCGGCAACATGGGGCAAGATCGCAGGGCCAGGCGTGCGAAATTCGGAACGGCGCGCCCCTGCCGGGAAGCGACTCTAAGGAAGGAGCGAGAAGCAAGTGGCGCGAGGCTGCAGCCCGAGCCGACCGGGCTGGGGCTTGTGGGGTCCCCGGCCCGGTCGAGCGTCAAGCGGGTCGAGTGGCGAAGCCACTCGGGGTCCCGCGCCAATCGACCGACGGCGAGGGAGCGTACATA
>Ga0134125_10000820_pt1 | contig 40344 bp, 33 predicted proteins | sample KB31751_FD_96464 | JGI IMG/M metagenome (GOLD analysis project Ga0134125, IMG submission 96464) | Terrestrial soil microbial communities with excess Nitrogen fertilizer from Kellogg Biological Station, Michigan, USA - KB3-175-1 | ecosystem: Environmental > Terrestrial > Soil > Unclassified ...
CCGCCGAGCGCCTCGAACTCGACTTCCTCGCCGGTCACCGTTTTGATCACTTCCGGGCCGGTGATGAACATGTGGCTGGTCTCTTTGACCATGAAGATGAAGTCGGTCATCGCCGGCGAGTAGACGGCGCCGCCGGCACAGGGGCCCATGATCAGGCTGATCTGCGGGATCACGCCGGAGCATTTGACGTTGCGGGCGAAGACGTCGCCGTAGGCGCCGAGGGAGACGACGCCCTCCTGGATCCGCGCGCCGCCCGAATCGTTGATGCCGATCACCGGCGCCCCGACCTCGGCGGCAAGGTCCATGACCTTGCACATCTTCTCCGCCATGACCTCACCCAGGCTTCCCCCAAACACCGTGAAGTCCTGAGAAAAAACAAAAACGGTTCTTCCTTCTATGAGCCCGTGGCCGGTGACGACCGCGTCGCCCCAGGGCCGTTTTTTCTGCATCTCGAAGTCGTAGGTGCGGTGACGCACGAAGGTGTCGAGCTCCTGGAAGGAGCCCGGGTCGAGCAGCAGGTCGATCCGCTCCCGCGCGGTCAGCTTGCCGCGGGCATGCTGCTTCTCGACGGCTTCCTCGGAAGCCGAGTGGATCGCCGCCTCGCGCAGTTCGCGCAGGTAGACGAGCTTCTCCTCGTGGGTGATCGGGTTTTTCTCGCGCATGTAGATCAGCCGCGTCCGGGGGTGGCCGAAAGGCGGCGCGGCGATTCTATGTGGACCGGAAAACAAAAGGCCCGCCGAGGCGGGCCTTTCGTTGTCGCTTCGGTGCAGTTCCTACCCAGCGGAGCGCATGTTCATGCGCTTTAGATGAAGTTCTGGAGTTCCCGCGCAGACCGTGGAAGCGACGCTCGCCGACCCGGCGCTCAGGTGAACGGACGGCGCTGTGGTTCGGCAAGCTGGTCGAGGACCGCCTCGAGGTCCGACTGGAGGAGCCCGCTGCCATCGGCGGCGCGCAGTTCGACCCGCGTGCCGAACCCTTTCTCGGCCATCGTCACCTCGACGCCTTCGACCTCGGCGATCAGCTCCGCCAGCTCGGGCTCGGACTTCATCAAGGTTCGCGCCGCTTCAGCCATGTCGCCGGTTTCTGCCATCGCCGCCGGGTTCCTTCCGCTCTAGGAATCTGGGAAAGAACCTTCAGCGACGGGTACCGTGGCGACGTGGCGAGCGTCCCGGAGATCGAACTGCTGGCCCGGGAAAAGCTCGGGATCGAGCAGCTGCACCCTGGCCAGCTGGAGGCGACCCGGGCGGTCCTCGACGGTCGCGACACGCTGGCGGTGATGTCGACCGGCTACGGCAAGTCGGCGATCTACCAACTGGCGGGCGAGGTGCTGGGCAAGGCGACGATCGTCGTCTCGCCGCTGATCGCCCTGCAGCGCGACCAGGTCGAGGCGATCGAGGAGCACATCTCCCCCGGCGAGGCCGCCGAGCTGAACTCGACCGTCTCGGCGAAGCAGCGTCACGAGCTGATCGCGGCGCTGGAGCGGGGCGAGCACGAGTTCGTCCTGCTGGCGCCCGAGCAGCTGGCCAAAGCGGAGGTGCTGGAAGAGCTGGCGGCGACCGAGCCCTCGCTCCTGGTCGTCGACGAGGCCCACTGCATCAGCGAGTGGGGCCACGACTTCCGCCCCGACTATCTCCAGCTGGGCGCCTTCGCCGAGCGGCTCGGCCGTCCCACCATCCTGGCCCTGACCGCCACCGCCTCTCCCCCGGTCCGCCGCGAGATCATCGAGCGCCTCGGGATGGTGGACCCCGCCCAGGTGATCCGCGGCTTCGACCGCCCCAACCTCCACTTCGCCGTGCGCCGCTTCACCGACGCGCAGGGCAAAGAGGAGGCGCTGGTCGAGGCGGTCGCCGCCGCGCCGAAGCCAGGCATCGTCTACATCGCCACCCGGAAGTCGAGCGAGGAGCTCGCCGCGGCCCTCCAGGCGGCCGGCGTCGCCGCCGAGGCCTACCACGCCGGGTTGCCGTCGAAGCGACGCGGCGAGCTCCAGGACCGCTTCATGGGCGACGAGGTCGAGGTGATCGTCGCCACCACCGCCTTCGGCATGGGGATCGACAAGCCGAACGTGCGCTTCGTCTTCCACGCCGGCCCCTCGGACTCGATCGACTCCTACTACCAGGAGGTCGGCCGGGCCGGGCGCGATGGCGAGCCCGCCGAGGCGGTCCTCTTCTACCGGCCCGAGGACGAAGCGGTGCGCCACTTCCTCGCCGGCGCGGGCGGGGTCGACGGCGAGGAGCTCGAGGCGGTCGGCCAGGCGATCGAGAAGGCGGATGGCGAGGCGGACCCGAAGGCGCTGGTCGAGCGCCTGCAGCTGTCGCGCTCGAAGGTCCTGGAGGCGGTCGGCCGGCTCGAGGAGGCGGGCTGGCTGGAGATCTCGGCGGCGGGCGAGGTGCGACGGGCGCCCGGCGGCCCGGCGCTCGAGGAGGCGGTCCAGGCGGGCGTGCGGGAGAGCGGTGAGCGGCGTGAGTTCGACCGTACGCGCCTCGCGATGATGCGCTCCTACGCCGAGACCCAGGGCTGCCGACGCGACCACATCCTCAGCTACTTCGGCGAGCAGCACGAGGTCCCGTGCTGGAACTGCGACAACTGCGACGCGGGGCTGGTCGAACCCGACCAGGCCGAGCATCCCTTCCCGATCGGCGCCGCCGTCACCCACAAGAGCTGGGGCGCGGGCGAAATCCAACGCTACGACCGCGACCGCGTCGTCGTCCTCTTCGAGTCGGTCGGCTACCGCACCCTCGACCTCACCTTGGTCGAGGAAGAGGGACTGCTGAGCTAGCCGTCTGCATTTACCCCTCCTCAGCGGGGGTAGATGCAGACAGAGAGGCGCTAGAAAAAAGCGCCGCCCTTGTATTCGCCGAAGACGTCGCGCATCGCGCCGCAGACCTCGCCGATCGAGGCGTCGGCGGCGAGCGCGGCGCGGATCGGGTGCAGCAGGTTGCCGTCGCCCCGGGCGACGTCGCGGAGCGAGTCGAGCTTGGCGTCGACCGCAGCCTGGTCGCGGTTCTCCTTGAAGGCCTTGAGGCGGGTCAGCTGACGCTGCTCGGACTCCGGGTCGACCTTGAGGATGTCGACGTCGTCGACCTGGTCGGTGACGAATTTGTTGACCCCGACGATGATGTCCTGGCCCGAGCGGTAGCGCTCGTGGTAGCTGTGCGCGGACTCCTCGATCTCGCGCTGCATGAACTCCAGCGCCTCGACCGAGCCGCCCAGCTCTTCGACCTTGTCCATCAGCTCCCAGGAGCGCGCCTCGACCTCGTCGGTCAGCGACTCGACGAAGTAGGAGCCCGCGAACGGGTCGACGGTCTCGGCGACCCCCGACTCATAGGCCAGCACCTGCTGGGTGCGCAGGGCGATCCGGGCGGAGCGCTCGGTCGGCAGCGCCAGCGCCTCGTCGAAGCCGTTGGTGTGCAGCGACTGGGTGCCGCCGGCGACGGCGGCGAAGCCCTGCAGCGCCACCCGCACGATGTTGACCTCGGGCTGCTGCGCCTGCAGCGTCACCCCACCGGTCTGCGTGTGGAAGCGGATCTGCATCGATTTCGGGTTCTTGGCTCCGAACCGCTCGGCGACGATTTTGGCCCACATGCGGCGCACCGCGCGGAACTTGGCGATCTCCTGGAACACGTTGTTGTGGCAGTTGAAGAAGAAGGCGAGGCGAGGCGCGAAATCATCGATCTTGAGCCCGCGCTCGAGCGCCGCTTCGACGTAGGCGATCGCGTTGGAGAGCGTGAAGGCGACCTCCTGCACGGCCGAGCAGCCCTTCTCGCGGATGTGGTAGCCGGAGATCGAAATCGTGTTCCATTTCGGCACGTTCTCGGCGCAGTACTCGAAGATGTCGGTGGTCAGGCGCATCGTCGGCCCCGGCGGGAAGATGTAGTTGCCGCGCGCCATGTACTCCTTCAGCACGTCGTTCTGCACCGTCCCGCGCAGTTTCTGGGACGGCACGCCCTGCTCCTCGCCGACCAGCTCGTAGAGCAGCAGCAGGACCGCGGCGGGGGCGTTGATCGTCATCGAGGTGGAGACGCCGTCGAGCGGGATCTGGTCGAAGCAGATCCGCATGTCCTCGATCGTGTCGATCGGCACCCCGGTCCGCCCCACCTCGCCGAAGCAGAGCGGGTCGTCGGAGTCGCGGCCGAGCTGGGTCGGCAGGTCGAAGGCCATCGAAAGGCCGGTCGAGCCGTTCTCGATCAGGTAGCGGTAGCGCTCGTTGGTGTCCTCGGGGGAGGCGAAGCCCGCGTACTGGCGCATGGTCCAGAGCCGGTCCCGGTACATCCCCTCGTGGATCCCGCGGGTGAAGGGCGGCGAGCCGGGCTCGCCGAGGCGCTCCTCGAGGCCGGGGGCGACGTCGCTCTCGTCGTACAGGGGGTCGATCTCGATCCCGGAATCGGTGAAGACCCGCTCGTCGTCGGGGCCGACCAAGGGGGCGATCGTCAGGTGGGACTCGCTTGCCGAGGAGCTATCAGGGGTAGTCGCCATGGTCAGGAAGGATATTGAGAGACCGCAACCAGCGGCCCGCGGTTGGGTTGAGGTGATCTGGAGCCATCAATAGGCTGCCATCAATCGACTTGCCGTAAGTCGCCGCAGGGCACCGCAGGGGGCGGCAAACTGCAATGGAGGAATACATGACTGATTCAACCCGGCTCGGCAGGGCCAGGGGGAAGATGCTGCCGGTCGCGATCTTGTCCGCGGCGCTGGTCGCGATGCTCGCCATCGCACCGCTGGCGTCCGCTGCATCAGATCCGATCAAGAGCGGCACCACCACGCTGACCATCAACAGCGGTCTCAACAAGAAGGCCAAGAAGGCCGGCATCAAGATCAAGGCTGTCAAGCCGAGCAAGATCAAAGGCACGAAGGCGACCTTCTCGGTCACCGGCGGTGAAATCGAACCGACCACCGGCTCCGGCTCGATCGCTCACAGCGGTGGTCTGAAGATCACCTGGGGCAAGAAGTCGGTGACGCTGAAGAGCTTCACGATCGACACCAAGAAGAAGTCGCTCAGCGCCAAAGTCGGCGGCAAGACCATCAAGGTGGCCAGCCTCGCCGGCACCTCGACCGCCCGCCTCGGCTTCGGTGCCTCGGTCAGCGCCAAGAAGGTGAAGCTGACCTCGGCCGGCGCCAAGGCGCTGAACTCGAAGCTCACCCCGGCTCCGACCAAGACCAAGGTGAAGAAGCACGGCAAGACGATCGTCAAGACCGTCAAGACCAAGCCGCCGTTCAAGGCCAACATGCTCCTCGGCTCCTCCGTCTCGGAAGTCGAACCGCAGACGGTCAACGTCCTGCCGACCGGGAACATGGTGTTCACCGGTGACCCGACGCTGCTGACCAAGCTCAACGACGTCGAAACCAAACTCGTAGTGATCCCGCCGACGACGGCGGCCGCCAACGTGTTCACCTCGCCGCTCAGCGGCGGCACGATCTCGCCGCTCGGTACCAGCGGCACGGTCAACAGTGCCGGCGGACTGGTCCTGACCCAGGTCCTTCCGACCAGCGCGACCACCGCGATCACGACCAAAATCACCCTTGGTTCGATCGGCGTCGACCTCTCCGCGAAAACCGCGTCGGTGGAAGTCATCGGCGAATCCAACGCGGAATCGGAAGGCAAAAAACCGCTGAACGTCGGCAATCTGGGCCGCAGCTCGATCGCCGATCTGGTGATCGGCAGCGTCACCCCGAGCCCGGCGACCCGCACCGTCACGGTCGGCGCCTCGGGCACGATCCAGGCGGTTGCCGCCGAAGTGATCGAGGGCTTCGTCAAGGTCTACCAGGGCTATTACACCCAGGTCGTGGCGAAAAAACTCGTCGAAGAAGGCAAAACCGAAAAAGAAGCGCTCGAACTGGGCGCCAAAGCGGCCGAAGCCAAAGTGGCGAACGACCACATCAAAGCCGGCGAACCGCTCGGCACGTTCTCCTTCACCGCGACGGGCGAATAGTCCGAACGCCAGAAGGCATGGGAAAGGGCGGCCTCCGGGCCGCCCTTTTTCGTAGGCGCCTGGCCGCTAGTCGCCGGCGCCGACGAGGCGCTCGACGCCGGACTGGTCGATCGTCCGACGCAGGCCCTCGTCGAGCTTGATCGCCGGTTCCCAGCCGAGCAGGTCGCGGGCGCGACCGATGTCGGGGCGGCGCTGCTGCGGATCGTCGGTGGGCAGCGCCTCGTAGACGATCTCCGAGCGGGAGTCGGTCACCTCGATCACCGTCTTGGCGAGTTCGAGCAGCGTGAACTCGTCCGGGTTGCCGATGTTGACCGGCGTGTGCACGTCGGACTCGGCCAGCGAGACGATGCCGCGGATCAGGTCGTCGACGTAACAGAAGCTGCGCGTCTGGCTCCCCTCACCGAAGACGGTGAGCGGCCGGTCCTGCAGCGCCTGGCGCAGGAAGGTCGGGATCGCGCGGCCGTCGTGGGGCCGCATGCGGGGCCCGTAGGTGTTGAAGATGCGGACGATCGCCGTATCGACGCCCTGCTGGCGGTGGTAGGCCATCGTCAGCGCCTCGGCGTAGCGCTTCGCCTCGTCGTAGACGCCGCGCGGGCCGATCGGGTTGACGTGGCCCCAGTAGTCCTCCCGCTGCGGGTGGACCTTGGGGTCGCCGTAGACCTCGCTGGTCGAGGCGATCAGGAAGCGGGCGCGCTTCCACTTCGCCAGGCCGAGGATGTGGTTGGTGCCGAGCGAGCCCACCTTCAGCGTGTGCAGCGGCAGCCGCAGGTAGTCGATCGGGCTGGCCGGCGAGGCGAGGTGGTAGACGAAATCCACGTCCTCGGGCACGTCGACGTACTCGGTGATGTCGGTGTGGCGGAAGTCGAACTTCTCGTCCCGGATGTGGGCGATGTTCTCGAGCGAACCGGTCTCCAGGTTGTCCAGGCAGATCACCCGGTGCCCCTTGCCGAGCAGATGCTCGCAGAGGTGGGAACCAAGGAAGCCGGCGCCGCCGGTGACCACACAGGTCGTCATCCCGGCGATGCTATCGGCTTGCCGCCGACGACCCTCGCCCGGTCGGCAGCGCATTTTCGCCACGCCACCGATCTTCCTAAATTGCACGAATTTTCTGCGGCGGGCGGATGACATTGGGGGGAGAACCAGGCTCACCCCGGCCCTTCTCTTGCCAGTGTTTGGTGTGGCGAGATAGACCGGACGGGGAGAGTCGAACAGTGAGTCCGAGCGGGGGCGCGGGGCACGATGGTGCCGCGCTGGACGTCGAGCGAGATCAGGGTGTCGGAGGGCCGAGCGGTGGCCCGATCGAGGCAGCGGCGCGCAATCGAGCCGCGGTGGAGACGTTTGCCCGCGCCGAGTCGAGCCTGCGGCGGACGGCGCTGCGCTATTCGATCTGCGCCGACGACGCCGACGAAGCGCTTCAGCGCGGACTCGAGATCCTCCTCCAGAAGGCCCCCACCGAGGACCCGCGCGATCTCGTCCGCTGGACCCAGACGGTGGTCAAGCACGAGGCCCTCGCGGTGCGCGCGGAGCGCGAGCGGATCCTCGCCGGCCCCGCCGCGGCCGCCGAACCCGATCGCGAGGACTGGATCGCGATGCTGCCCACCGAAGCCGACGGCCCGGCCGAGCGGGCCGAGCGCCACGAGGCGATCGAGCGCAGCCGCGAGGCGCTGGCGACGCTGAAGCCGGCCGAGCTGCGCGCACTCACCCTGCTCGCCGAGGGCTACTCGTACCGCGAGATCGGCCAGATCACCGGCTACTCCGCGACGAAAGTGAACCGGGCACTCGCCGAGGGCCGGGAGCGGTTCCGTCGCTTCCTTGCCCACCGGGAGGGCGGCGCCCGCTGCAGCGAGCTGGCGCCGCTCCTCTCCGCCTTCGCCGACGGCGAGGCGGGAGAGGCCGAGGTTCCGATGTTGCGCGAGCACCTGCGCTCCTGCCCCTACTGCCGGGCCACCCTGCGCGCCTACCGGGCCGCGCCGCGGGCCGCGGCGGCGCTGGCCCCGATGCTGCCGCCGCTGCGCAGTTCGCTCGGCGACCGCCTCCATGACGCCTACGCGGCGATCGCGACCCGGGTCGGCGGCGGGTCGGGGGCCTCCGACTCGACCCTCGGCGGGCTCGCCGCGGCGGGCGGCGGGCGCGGCGCCGGGATGGCCGCGCTGGCCAAGGTGCTGGCGATCTGTGCCGGCACGGTCGGTGGCGCCGCCGCATGCGTGGCGACGGGAGTTGTCCCGGCGCCCCTGCTCGGCACCCCCGATCATCACCACAGGCCCGCGGCGAAGGTGTCCCACCACCCGCGACAGTTGGCCGACGACGAAGCGACGCCACCGACCGTCGACTACGAAACCGAACCGACGACCGAAGCCGAAGCGGAATCGGCCCCGCAGGAACGCCAAGAACAGGCGGATCGGCACCAGAAGAACCCGCGACACGAAGAGCCGCAGGCAACCGAAGGGGTGGCCGCCTCCACCCCGCCGAGCGAAAGCGGCGGCACCGAATACACGGAACCGCCTCCGGCCGAATCGACCAGCTCGGGCACGGCCTCGACCGCGGCGAGCTCGGCCTCGAGCGCGGCCGGCTCACCGCCGGCATCGAGCGGGACCGCCGCCGGGGAGTTCGGCCCGTGAGGAGATGCCGGCTCCTCTTCGCGGCGATCGCGATCGCCTTGGCGGCTGTCGCGCGGCCGCCGCTCGCCTCGGCCACGGACGGCTACAACCTGACCGGACTCCATGCCGAAGATGGGGCCGCCTGGCACGCGTCCAACCGCTTCTACGTCCACTGGGACCCGAATCCGGAGGAATCGCAGAGCGTCGTCCACTGGCTCGTCCGCAACGCCGACGGCAGGCCGCTCGACTCACCGATCTTCGGGGAAGACCCAGAGAACTATGGCGGGATCACCGTTCAGGTACCGCCGGTTCCCGGCGTCTACCTGTTCGAAGCCCACGACTGGGGCACTCCCACGGTCGGGCCGGGAGTGACGGTGCCGCTCTACTTCGACAACGCACGCCCCGGCCCGGTCGCGATCGAGGCGCCGACCTGGATCGCGCCGGGGACCGCCATCCCGGTCCGCCTCTCCGCACCTGCCGGTCCCCTGCCGATCTCCGGGATCCATGGGTATGCGATCTCGATCGACCAGGCCGCCGCGGGGTCGCCGTGCGCCGCACTGGACCGCTGCGTCGTCACGGAGATCGACCTGCCCGGCGGCATCAAGGACGACGCCACCACCCTTCGGGCGCCGCCCGAAGGCGTCGCCTACATCCACGCCGGCGCGGTCTCATGGTCAGGTATGAGGTCGCCCACCACGACTCGGTCGATCGGGGTCGACGGGACGCCACCCCTGGTCCGACTCGAAGGGGCGCCGGCGGGCTGGGTGGACGGGCCCGTGCGGCTGATCGCGTTCGCCACCGATCCGCTCTCGGGCACCACCGACGCCGGGGCGGGCGGCCCGGTGACCGCGATCGCCGTGGACGGCGCCGGCCCGGCCCTTGCCAACGGCTCGACCGCGAGCGCGATCGTCTCCGGCCAAGGCGTCCACGAAATCGTCTATTGGGGGCGCGACGCGGTCGGCAACGCCGGCGATGGGAGCGACCCCTTCGACAAGCCGGGGACGGCGCGGGTACGGATCGACGAAACGGATCCGGTCGTGCGCTTGCTCGCCGGCGACCCCACCGATCCGGAGAGGATCGAAGCGAGCGTCGCCGACGCGCTCTCCGGCCCCGATCCGGACCGGGGATCGATCGCGTTCCGCCGCGTCGGCAGCTCGGCTCGCTTCCAGCCACTGCCCACCGACACCCACCGCGGACGCCTCGTCGCCCGCTGGAACTCCGACGACTTTCCCCACGGTCCTTACGAATTCCGGGCGACCGGCTTCGACACGGCGGGCAACGCGACGACGACCACCGCCGGCGAACACGGCGCCGCCTTCGTCCTCCGCAACCCGGTGAAGCGGGAGGCCCGCCTCGCCTTCGGCTTCGGTGCCGGCCGGCTGGTCTTCCAGCGCTGCTCGCGCGCCGACGGCAGCCGGCGTTGCCATCGCACCGTGGTACGCCCCTTCGCCCGCCGTCCACCGGGGCGCACCGTCCCTTGCTGTCACGTCGCCGTGGTCGGCGGGCGTCTGATCGACGCGGGTGGCGAGCCGCTGGGCGGGCAGACGGTCGAAGTGGTCGAGACCTTCGCCGCCGGCGCCCGCGAAGGGGACCGCCGCACTGCCCTGACCACCGACGCCGACGGCCGATTCAGCATCGGGCTGGTGGCGGGGCCGAGTCGCGAGGTGACCGCCGAGTTCGCCGGCACCGGCCGCCTCACCCGCGCCACCGGTCGTCGGATCCACCTCCGTGTCCGCGCCGCGGTCCACCTCCGTGTCTCCACCGCGCGGGTCCGGGTCGGCGGCCGGCCGGTCGTCTTCAGCGGGCGTATCGCCCACCCCGACGCGCCGATCCCGGCGACCGGCCTGCCGGTCCAGCTCGAGTTTCACCTGCCCGGCATGCCCTGGACCGAGTTCCGCACCGTCCAGAGCGATGGCTTCGGCCGCTTCCGGTATCCGTATTCGTTCAGCGACGACGACAGCGCCGGGGTCCGCTTCCTCTTCCGCGCCTTCGTCCCGGCGACCGGCGACTGGCCCTTCGCGCCCGCGACCTCGCGCCCGCTCGCGGTGACGGGGTAAAAAAAAGGCCGCCCCGGGAATCCCGGGGCGGCCTTGGAGATGCGTCTGGTCCGAAGGACCTAGCGCAGCGCGGTCAGCTGCTCGGAGACCTGCTTGACCCGGCGCTCGACCTCGGTGCGGCTGCTCTTGATCGTCGAGGTCGCGGTCGAGGTGACGGCCTTCTGACGTTTGCGGGCTTCGCGCTCGACCCGTTTACGGGTTTTGCGGGCCTCGGTGGTGGCGCGTTTGCGGGCGGTGGTGCCGCGCTTTTCGGTCCGCTTGGCCGCTTTCTCGATCTGGCGGCGGAAGGACTTCAGCTCTTTCTCGGCCTTCGTGCGGCTGGTCCACGGCTCGACGATGTCGCCGATCCGATCGCTCACCGAGAGGACGGCGCCGACCGGGAGGTCGACCGCGGTCTCGATGATGACCTGAGCCTGGTTCTTCTCCGCGACGGCGGTCTTGGTCGCGGCTTTCTTCGTCGCGCTCGCGGTTTTGGCGGCCGATTTTTTCGCTTCGGTCGTGGCGCGTTTGGCCTGGGTTTTGGATTTGCTGGTTCCGTTACTGGTGCTGTCTGCCATTGAAGACGTACCCCTTGAGTTGGTCTGTTGGCTCGGGCGGCGCCGAGTCTAGCGAACATACGTTCCTTCGAACAGACGTTCTTAAACGATTTAGGGGCGCTGGTTACACCGATAATCGTGAGAGCGGGTCTCAGGCGACCTGGGCGGCGCGCGCGGCGGCGAGGGCGTCCTCGTCCCGACCGGCGGCCATGTGGTACCTGGCGTCGAGGTCGAGCGGGGCATCGGCGAGCGAGCCGTCGCCGAAGGACACGGCGCCGCCCGCCTCGCGGACGATCAGCTGTGCCGCCGCGGCATCGACCGAGCGGCAGGGCCGCAGGCTGAGGAAGGCGTCGAAGCGGCCCGCGGCGACGTAGGCGGCGGTGATCGCGATCGAGCCGACCACCCGCAGGCGGTAGGCGTTCCCGGCCAGCGACCGGAGGGCGGGGACGGTCCAGTCGGGCTCGGCCGACTCGAGGCCGACCACTTCCAGCCGCCCGTTGCCGGCGGCGACCCGTGCCGCGGCCTCGTTCACCTGCGCGCCCTGTCCCAGGGTCGCGACGAACTCGTCGTCGGCGCCGAAGTCGTGGACGAAGCCGTAACGGACGTCGGCCATCGAGTCGCCCGCCGCGACCGCGATGCTGAGGCTGTGCGAGGGGATCGTGCGGCGCGCGTTCAGCGAGCCGTCGATCGGGTCGATCACCACCCGCGCCGTGCCACCCTCGCCGAAGACGACCTCGCCGCGCTCCTCGGAGACGGCGACGAACGACGCCCCTTCGGCGGCCAGCTTCTCCAGCTCGGCGAAGACCTCGTCCTCGCATTCGCGGTCGATCACCAGGGTGTGGTCGCCGCCCTCGCCGACCCCCTCGTAGACCGTGCGTTCCTCGCTCGTCACGACCGCGTCGAAGATCCGCCGCTGAGCGTTCACGATGCGGCGGCAGATTGCCGTCCAGTCTGCGGAGAAAACGTCCATGAGCCCGGAGACTACGGATCTCCAGGCGGGCGCTCAGGAGCGCTAGCTTTGGACGATGCGTCAAACCGACCTGATCGCGGAGGGGGAGGCGGGCGGGCGGCGGCGCGCCGCCGAGCACGTCGATGGCCCCCTGCTCGTCCTCGGCGCCGCCGGGACGGGCAAGAGCGAGCTGCTGGCGCGGCGGCTCGCCGACCTCGCCGCGGCCGGGACGGCGCCCGAGCGGGTGCTCGTCATCGGCGCCCGGCGCGCCACCGCGCGGCGCCTGCGCGAGCACTGCGAGGCGCTCCTCGACAGCCCCTATGAAGAGCTCTGGGTCGGCTGCTGGGACGAGATCGGCGAGCGATTGCTGCGCGAGCACAGCGAGGCGGCCGGGCTCGACCCCTTCTTCGACGTGCTCGGGCGGGCCGAGCGGCTGGCCGTCCTGCTCGACCGGTTCGACACCCTGCCGCTGCGCCGGCACGAGATCCGCGGCAACCCAGCCGGCCTGTTGGCCCGCCTGCTGGCGCGGATCGACACGCTGAAGGCGGAACGGGTCGGGCCGACCACGCTTGCCGAACTGGCCGGGCGCCAGGCCGAGGAGGCCGCCGACGAGGCCGACCGCGAGACGGCGCGGCGGGAGCTCGAGTTCGCCGAGCTCTACACCGCCCACGACCAGATCCTCGCCGAGTCGGGGAGCCTCGACCGCGGCGATGTCTTCCTCGCCCTCGACGTCCTGCTGGTCGAGCGGCCCGACGTGCGCGCGGCGATCGCGGAGCGCTTCGCGCAGCTGATGGTCGACGAGCTGGAGGAGTCGACGCCGGCCCAGCGGGCGTTGCTCGAGGGCCTCGCCGCCGACAATCCGAACCAGCTGTTCGCGCTCGATCCGAGCGCCGCCGTGGAGGGCGACGCCCCGCTCGAGGGCTGGTACCGCGACCTCCACCCCGATGGCGACGCGGTCGTCCTCGAACGCCGCTTCCGCGAGCCGCGGGTGCGCTTCTGGAAGTGCGCCGGCGAGCGCGCCCAGGCGCAGGCGACGGCGCGCGAGGTCGAGCACCTGCTCGCCGGCGGAGCCGCCGCCGACGGGATCGCCGTCCTCCTCGCCGACCCGACCCGCGAGGGCGGCGCGGTCGCCGCGGCGATGGAGGAGCGCGGCATCCCCTTCCACCTCGCCGGACCGACCGCCCTCTTCCAGCGCGCCGAGGTGCGCGACGCGATCGCCTGGCTGCGCGTCCTCGCCGATCCCGACGACTCCGCCGCCGCCGCCCGCGCCCTCACGCGGCCGCCGGTCGAGCTGCGCCCCGGCGACCTCGCCCGCCTCACCACGATCGCCCGCCGGCGCAAGCTCGACATGGTCGCCGGCTGCGAGGCCGCCCTCGACAGCCCCCAGTTCCAGCCCGAGGCGCGCGAGCGGATCCAGACCTTCCTGAAGCTCTACGGCGCCGCCGCGGCGGTGATGGAGGAGCGCCGCGCCGACGTCTTCGTCCGCCGCCTGATCGAGGCCGTCGGCCTGCGCCGCCAGCGCCTCTTCGCCGCCCAGCCGGAGGTCGCCGAGCGCCTCCTCGGCCTCTCCCGCCTGGCCGAGCTGGCGACCGCCTGGACGCGGCGCGAGCCACACGGCTCGACCCGCGGCTTCGTCGCCTACCTCTCCGCCGTCGCCGAAGCCGGGGTCGAACCCACCGGCGGCGAGGAGCCGCCCGCCCCGGGCGCGGTGGTCGGGCTCGCCCTCGACGCGGTCAAGGGCCTCGGCTTCGACCACGTCTTCGCGCTCGGGCTCGAGGCGGAGGCGGAGTGGGCGCGGATCGGCTGGCCGGCGCGCACCGAGCTGGTGCTCTCGCGCCTCGACGGCGGCGACGCGGGGCGCCCCTCGCGGGCTTACGCGGAAGCGCTGGCCGCCGCCCACGAGGCGACCGAGGAGGAGCACGAGGAGGAGCTCTTCGGCCCCGCCGAGGGCCTCCACGCCACCTACCGCACGCTGCGCGAGCAGGTGCTCGAGGCGAGCTGGCGGGCCGGCCGCGAGCTCTCGGAGCCGCGCCTCGACACCGCGATCGACGTCAACCGGGCGATCGCCCGCTACCTGGAGCTGCTGAAGCTGGCGGCGCTCGCCCAGCGGCCCGGCGAGGAGGGGACGGCGGAGGCGATCGACGCGGTCAACGGCCTGCTGCGCCAAGTCGCCACGCCGGAGCAGCAGGCCGAGCTCGACGCCTCGTCGCTGGACTCCTACCTGCTCGATTCCGAGAGCGAGCGGGGGCGACGCCTGCAGATGATCTCCGCCCGCGAGGAGCCGTCGCTGGAGGCCTTCCTGCCGCGTCGCGGCGACGGTCGCCTCAGCCTCTCGGCGTCCGACCTGACCCTCTACCTGACCTGCCCGCTGAAGTACAAGTTCGCCCGCGTCTTCGGGATCCCACAGGAACCGACGATCAACCAGCGCTTCGGGATCCTCATGCACAACGTGCTCGAACGGTTCCACAAGGAACCGCCCGAGGCGGGCGAGGAGTTGCGCACCCTGAACCGACTCTTCGAGTCCGGCTGGCGGCGCGGCGGCTTCGGCGGCTCCGACGACGAGATGCAGTACCGCGACCGCGGCCGCGAGGCGCTGCGGCTCTACTGGGAGCGCGAACGGGTCACCGAATCGGAGCCGGTCTGGCTGGAGCGGAAGTTCGACTTCAAGGTCGCCGACCATCACGTGCGGGGGCGGGTCGACCGGGTCGACCGGCTGCCCGACGGCGACTACGAGCTGATCGACTACAAGACCGGCGAGCGCAAGAGCGAGGAGGACCTCGACTCCGACCTGCAGTTGGCGCTCTACCGGCTGGCGGCGCGCGAGGCCTGGGACATCGAGGCCGCCTACGCCTCCTACGACTACGTCCTCGACGCGGAGAAAGTTCCCGCGCCGATGAGGGCCGACGACGCCGAGCGGGTCGAGCGCACCGTGGTCACCGTCGGCGAGGGCGTCCTGTCGCAGGACTTCGAGCCGCGCCCCTCGCCGAGCGTCTGCAGCTGGTGCGACTACCGCCTGATCTGCCCCGCCGCTGAAACCTGAACGTCAGGCCTGTTCGCCGGGGCCGCCGCCACGCTGGCGCAGGAAGCGCTGGAACTCGCGGGCGATCGAGTCGGCCGAGGGCAGTTCGTCGGCCTCGTCGGCCAGCATGTCGACCTGTTCGGCCTCGATCCGTTCGACCAGCTCTTCGATCTCCGGATTGGCGGCGACGGCGCGGCCGATCTGCTCCTCGTAGTCGGTCGTTTCCTCCTCCAGCTCGGAGGCCTCTACCGCGATCCCGGTCATCCCTTCCAGCCGGCGCAGCAGCGCCAGCGCCGCCTTCGGGTTCGGCACCGCGGCGACGTAGTGGGGTACCGCCGCCCAGAGCGAGGCCGAGTCGATCCCGGTCTGTCGGCAGAGGTCGTGGACGACGCCGACGATCCCGGTCGGCCCTTCGTAGTTGGAGCGCTCGAGGTCGAGCTCGTCGACCAGCTCCGGCGAGGAGGCGAGGCCGGTGATCGGCACCGGCAGCGTGTGGGAGACCTCGGCGATCAGCGAGCCGAGCGTGATCACCAGCTCGACTTCGAGCGCGTCGGCGGCGGTCGCCACCGTCTCGGAGAAGGTCCGCCATTTCAGGTTCGGCTCGGTCCCGTCGAGCAGGACCAGGTCGCGATCGGCGGTCGGCACGCTGACGACGATGAAGTTGTTCTCCGGCCACTCGATCCGCCGCGTCTCCCCCGCCGTCATCGTGATCGTCGGCCGGGTCGACTGGAAGTCGAAGTACTCCTCCGGGTCGATCGAGGCGACCAGCTCGGAGTCGAGCGAGTTGCCGATCGCCGCCAGCGCGGTCGAGGCGGCCGCGGCGGCATCGTTCCAGCCGCGAAAAGCGCAGACCATGACCGGGGAGCGAAGCTTCGGCAGGTCGCCTTCCCATCTCAATGAATCCACGAGTTCAGCGTAGAGGATGGGTTGCGTGGCTAGCCGAGCGCGCGAGCTCGACGAACGAGATGGGCGGCCATGAAGAGCGCGAGAGCTGCGAAAGCGAGCTGTAAAGCGCGCTCCGGCAACAGGTTCGAGGCGGCGACGCCGGCCAGCACGCCGAGCGGCGAGAGCGCCCCGATGATCGCCGCCTCGCGCATCCGCACGTTGCCGTAGCCGCGCTGGCGGGCGGTGCCGACGAGGGCGACGATCACGATCATCAGCAGCGAGGTCGCCTCGCCCTCGACCTGGCCGAGGCCGATGAAGACGGTCAACGCGGGGACGAAGAGGATGCCGCCGCCGACCCCGACCAGCCCTCCGGCCAGGCCTCCCGCGACGCAGACGAGACATGCCAGGACCTCGTTCATCTCAGCACCAGGTCGACCGCCACCGCGACCAGCAGCACGGCGAAGAGGTAGGAGACGGCGCGCTGCGGGATCCGCTGCTGGATCGCGGTGCCCGCGACGACGCCGAGCACCGCCGGGATCGCCAGCAGGAGACCGGTGACGACGTGGACGTTGCCGTAGATGCCGCCCTGGGCGAGCGCCCCGAGGGTACCGACGATGACGATCGCGGCGAGGCTGGTGCCGGTCGCGAGTCGCTCGCCGAAGCCGAACCAGAAGATCAGCAGCGGCACGATCACGGTTCCGCCGCCCACCCCGAAGAGGCCGCTGAAGGCGCCCGCGGCGGTGCCGATCGCCGCCAGTCGCAGCAGCTCGTTTCGGCGGGCCGCCACGTTTGGATCGGGCATGCGGCGATACTAAGCGGGAATGGCGGGAGATTCCCCCAACCTGGTGCGGGCCACCTGGCAGGAGCTGCTCGAGCCGCTCCGCGCCGAGCCCGCGCGAACCGCGATCCTCACCGATTTCGACGGCACCCTCGCGCCGATCGTCGAGCGCGCCGAGGACGCGGCGCTGCCGGGTGGGGCGCGCGAGGTGTTGGAGCGGCTGATCCACCGCTACGCCCTGGTCGGCGCGGTCTCCGGCCGCCGTGCCGCCGAGGTCCGCGGGCTGGTCGACGTCGACGGCCTCCATTACGCCGGCAACCACGGGCTCGAGCTGTTGCTGCCGGGCGACGAGGACCCGCGCCCCGATCCCTCGGTCGCCGGGCGCGAGCACGAGGCGGCCGAGTTCCTCGCCGCGGTCGCACCGGCGCGGCTCGAGGCCGTCGGGCTGCGACCCGAAGACAAGGGCCCGATCCAGGCGCTCCACTGGCGCGGCGCCGCCGACGAGGCCAGTGCCGAGCTGGTCGCCCGCGAGATCGCGGTCGAGGCGGGCCGGGCCGGGCTCGAACCGCGCTGGGGCCGCAAGGTGCTGGAGCTCCGACCGGTCGGTGGTGGTGGCAAGGACGCCGCGGTGGCCTCGCTGCTCGCCGAGGACGGCGTCGACCGGGCTGTCTACGCGGGCGACGACCGCACCGACGTCGATGCCTTCCGCCGGCTCGGCGAGCTGCGCGACGCGGGCGAGCTGGTCGCCGCGGTCCGGGTCGGCATCCTCTCCGCCGAGGGGCCACCGGAGATCGCCGAGGAGGCCGACATCACCGTCGAGGACCCGGCCGGCTGGCTCGCGATCCTCACCTGGCTGGCGGAATGAGCGCCTGACCCGTGCCCTACACCGACCTGCTGCGCACCACCGTCTTCATCACCGGCGCCGAGGCCACCGTCCTCGGGGCGATCAGCGCGATCTCGGTCGGTGGCGAACCGGGCGCGACGACCGTGATCGTCGCCCTCGCCTGGTGGGCGATCGCGATCATCCTCGGCTTCTGGATGGGTCGGCCGGAGCGCGCCCGCGAGGACATGCGCGAGCCGCTCGCCCGGGCGAAGACGGCGACCTCGCTACCTTCGGACTCGCCGGGCCGGATCGCCCTCCAACGCCTCTGGCCGATCGCCCTCACCGCGATCGTCGCCGGCGGCCTCGGCCTCTTCTTCCCCGGCGTCGCGATCATCGGCACCGGCTACGCGCTGATCGTCTCGCTCGCCTGGCACACCCGCGAGGCGGCGGTGCAGGCGATCGAGGTGCGCGACGGCGTCCGCTTCTTCGTCGTGCCCAACTCGGCCCTCAAGCCGATCCAGCTGGTCCGCACCCCCGGCCTGCGCAGCGACCGCGTCAACTCAGGAGCTTTTTGAACTCCGACCAGGGGCGGGTGTTGGCGACTTCGGCCTTGGTCAGCCAGGCGCGGCGCGCCGTCGCCACCGCGTAGACCATGTTGCCGAGCGTGTCGACGCCGTGGGCATCGGTGTTGAGGACGATGCGGACGCCGGCGTCGGCGGCGAGGCGGGCGTGGCGGTCGGAGAGGTCGCGGCGGTTGGGGTTGCCGTTGATCTCGATCATCGTGCCGGTGCGGGCGGCGGCCTCGGCGACCGCCTCGACGTCGATCCCATAGGGCTCGCGGCGGTTGATCAGCCGGCCGGTCAGATGGCCGATGCAGTCGACGTTGGGGTCTTCGATCGCGGCGACGACGCGCGAGGTCATGTCCTTGGCGGAGACGTTGAAAGAAGTGTGGACGGAGGCGACGACCCAATCCAGTTCGGCGACCAGGTCGTCGGGATAGTCGAGTGAGCCGTCGAGGCCGATGTTGATCTCCGAGCCGACCAGGAGGCGGAAGCGGCGGCTGCCGTGCTCCTCGTTCCAGGCGCGGACCTCCTCGATCCGCCGGCGCAGCGCGTCGGGCTGCACGTCGTCGCCGAAGCCATGGGTCGCGGAGTGGTCGGTGATCGCCATGTAGGAGTAACCGCGGTCGCGGCCCGCCGCCGCCATCTCGGCGAGGGAGTTGCGGCCGTCGGAGAGGGTCGTGTGGGCGTGCAGGTCGCCGCGGATATCGCCCAGCTCGACCAGCTTCGGCAGCTTCCCCTCGCGCGCGGCCTTCAGCTCGCCGCGGCCCTCGCGCAGCTCCGGCTCGATGTACTGATAGCCGAGCCGCTCGTAGACCTCGTGCTCGGTCTCGCAGAGGGTGACCTGGTCGGTATCGGTGTCGGTGATGCCGTGCTCGGAGACCGAGAGGCCGCGCTTCACCGCGTCCTCGCGCAACTGGACGTTGTGGGCCTTGGAGCCGGTGAAGTGCTGCAGCAGGTTGCCGAACTCCTGCGGCGGGACGATCCGCAGATCGACGGAGATGCCGTTATGGGTCTGGGCGCGGACGCCGTTGGGGCCCGGTTTGCCGGCGGCCGCGATCAGCGCGTGGTCGGCCAGGTGCCGGGCGAGGTCCATGCCCTCGTCGGCGGTGGCGATCAGGTCGATGTCCTTGCAGGTGTCGGCCCAACGGCGGACGGAGCCCGCGACCTCGACCCGGTGGGCGCCGGGGTGTTCTCGCAGGGCCTCGGCCAGCTCCTCGGCGATCGGCCGCACGGCCGAGAGCAGCAGGCGACCCGGCCCCTCCCCCGGCTCGCCGAGGCGCTCCAGCGAGGCGAGCACGTTTTCCTCGGCTTTCGGGCCCAGTCCTTTGACGCCGCGGATCTTCTCCTCTTCCGCCGCCTGCTTGAGGTCCTCGAGGGAGGCGATCTGGAGCTCGTCCCAGAGGAGGCGTGCCGTTTTCGGCCCGACCCCGGGAACGCGCGTCACCTGGACCAGGGTCGGCGGGAATTTCGCCTTCAGCTTCGCCGCCGCCGGAATCTCGCCGGTGTCGAGCAGAGCGTCGATCTTTTCGGCCAGCGTCTTGCCGACCCCGGGGATCTCGGTGGCGCGGCCGGCGCGGGCCAGCTCCTCGACCGAGACCGGGCTTTCGCGGATCGCCTTGGCGGCGGTCGAGTAGGCGAGGACGCGATACCGGACCGCCCCGTCGAGCTCGTAGAGAACCCCGAGTTCCTCCAGGGCGGCGGCGATCTCGGCATTGTTCATCACCCGGACTTTAATCCGACCCGAATACGATCGAGTCTCATGACAGAGCCGCAACGAGGCCCAGCCTGGCTGGTCCTGCCCACCTACAACGAGGCCGCCAACATCGAACCGTTCGTCGCCGCCGTGCGATCGAACCTGCCCGCCGACGCGCGCATCCTGATCGTCGACGACGGCTCGCCCGACGGCACCGGGGAGCGCGCCGACCGGCTCGCGGAGCGCCACGCCGACGTCAGCGTGCTGCACCGGCGGACCAAGGAAGGGCTGGGGCCGGCCTACATCGCCGGATTCCGCCGGGCACTCGCCTCGGGGGCCGGCCTGGTGCTGGAGATGGACTCCGACTTCTCCCACGACCCGGCCTACCTGCCGCGCCTGCTCGACGCCTCGAAGCGGGCGGACCTGGTGATCGGCTCGCGCTACGTCGCCGGCGGCGGGGTCAGCGACTGGGGGCCGGTGCGAAAGCTGATCAGCCGCGGCGGCAGCGCGTACTCGCGGCTGGTGCTCGGGGTCGAGGTGCATGACCTGACCGGCGGCTTCAAATGCTTCCGCCGCGAGGTGCTGGAGGCGATCGACCTCGACTCGATCGAGGTCCGCGGCTATGCCTTCCAGGTCGAGATGACCTACCGCGCGATCCGGCTCGGATTCAAGGTGGTCGAGGTGCCGATCGTCTTCCGCGACCGCCGCGCGGGGGAGTCGAAGATGGATGGAGCGATCGTCGCCGAGGCGATCGTCCGGGTCCCCCGCCTCCGCTTCGGCTCAAATAACCTGGAGCGCCCCGAGCACCCCCGAGCAACCGTCGAAGCGCGCAAGCGCTCGAAGACGGGGTCCTGACCCTCTCCGAACGGCTTGTAACGAGCGGTCTCCCCGATCCTCGCCAGTCCGGAACGCCCTCCATCCGCGAGTTTGAGAGGGGAGAGGGTCAGGACCCCCTCCCCCGGGTAGCCTCCCTTTTTACCCCTTGCAGAGGGGCGCTATACTTTTTGAAGTATTGGACTTTCTGACCCCGATCTTGGGAAGGCGATCACCGTGAGTGGAAATCTGGCCGACGTAACCGACGCCACCTTCAAAGCAGACGTCATCGACGCCGAGGGCGCAGTCCTGGTGGATTTCTGGGCTCCTTGGTGCGGCCCCTGTCGCGTCGTCCACCCGGTCCTCGAGGAGATCGACTCCGAACGGGACGACCTCACCATCCTCAGCCTCAACGTGGACGAGAACCAGCAGACCGCGGCGCAGTACGAAGTCCTCTCGATCCCGACGATGATCCTCTTCAAAGGCGGCGAGATGACGAAGAAAATCGTCGGCGCGATGCCGAAGCGTCGCCTCGAGGCCGAACTGGAGCCGGCGCTCGCCTAGGGGCGAGCGTTCCGCGCCATGCCGTTCGTCGAGGCCCACTGGTACGAGGGCCGCTCCGACGACCAGAAGGTCGAGATCGCCAAGCGGATCGAACAGGCGCTGGTCGAGGTCGCCGGCGTCACCCCCGACCACTGCTGGATCAAGTTCTCCGACTCGGCGAGGACCGACTTCCTGATCAACCCGGGCGCCGGCGAGTAGCCGCGCCGGGCGGACACGGCTCAGGCGGCCTGTGCTTCCTCGTCGGCGACCCGCTCACCGACCTCGACCGTCACGTAGCTCATCGGCGCGGCCATCGCGGCCGCCGCGACGGCCTTGAGGGCACGGGCGTCCAGGTCGTACTTCTCGGCCGCCGCGTCGAGGAGCTCGAGGTGCTTGGTCGTCCAGAGCAGCTCGACACCGACCTTCTCGTCGCCGTCGTCGATTTCGACGAAGCAGGCGGCCCCGTCCACGTCTTCCGCATAACCGATCCGAGGTGGCTCGGTGAAATGGATCTGGAGCGCGTCGCCCTCGCTGTCATAGAACGCTTTCATCGCCGCCTCCTGAAGTGGATGGTGATGATCAGGTCAGGGTCCTCGCGGGCCACCACTACTCGGCAGCGCGTTCCCGCGATGAACCCACGGTAGCGCGGGTTTCCCTTCCAGTCGAAATCCTTTTCGGACTTATTTGCCACAACGGCTTCCGCTTCTTGAGCGGTTCCCTTGATCTGACGCAACCTGTTCTTGGCGTGGCGTTTGAACCTCACCCACACCCAAGGGCGCGGGGACCGCGGACTCTCCCCCTACAGCAGGCCCGCTTCGCGGAAGTCGGCTTCGAGCATCGGCTCCAGCGTGCGGGCGAAGGTCGCGGTGAGGTGGTCCTTGTCGCGGTAGGTGAGGGCGTTGCCGATCACGGCGCGGCAGATTTCGCCCGGGCAGATGTCGGCGATGAAGGAGACGAGATGGGTTCCCGGCGACGCTTCGGCGGCGCGGACGTCGTATTCGCGGTCCCATTCGCGTTCGCGTGGGAAGGAGCAGCGGTCGAGGTGCTGGATGTCTTCCGAGACGCAGCTCGGCACATCGGAGGTCGAGGACGGGTTGTCGCGGATCACCACCGTGCGCGGGCCCGCCGCCTGGATGCGCTCCAGGGTCCGTATGTAGCCGGCTTCCATCGTTTCGGCCGCCGCGTCGCCGGACAGCTTTTCGCCGTTCGCCGCATAGGGCGTGTATTCGGTGTCCCCGCTCATGATCACGGTCGTGTTCTCGTCACCGGTTTCGATCCGTTCGAGTGCGTCCTGGCGCCATTCGTCGCACTGTGAGTACTCGCGGTCTTCGACCATGCTCTGCACTTCGACTTCCTCCGGCGGGCATTCGGCCTTGGTCAGGACGATCAACCGCCAATGGCGCACCGCGACCAGTTCCTCGACCGTGGGGAAGTACTGCATCGCGTGGGAGTCCCCGAAGAGGACCAGGGTTTTGCTCCCGTGGCGATCGCCGTAGAGGCACCGGTTGGAGTTGGTGCCGGGGATCCCGACCATGCAGCCTTCGTAGTAGCTGCTGCCGCGGTCGGCCCGCGCCTTCAACGGGTTCGGCCGCAGCGCCGTCGCCGTTTCCTGCGGCACCGCTTCGTCGACCAGCGCGGCGGCGCCGCGGACCTCACTGAGCGGCGCCGTGTGCAGGGTCGGCTGGGCGGCCTTGAGGCCGATCCCGACCCCGAGCGCGAGCGCGGTGCAGGCGAGGCCGAGGCCGATCGCCCGGTTCGGCAGGCGCGCCAGCGTCGGCGCGCGGCGGACCGGGTCCTCGATCAGCATGTGGGTCAGCTGGGTCGGGATCCAGGAGGCGGCGATCGCGGCGAGCCCGGCGGCGACCGAGAGGCGCGGCCCCCAGATCGCCGCGGCGAAGACGATCGCGGGCCAGTGCCAGAGGTACCAGGAGTAGGAGATGCGGCCGACGTAGCGGACCGGGCGCAGGGCGAGGATCGCGCCGGCCCCGAACCACCCCCCGGTGACCCCGCGGGCGGTCGTGGCGAGCGCCGTGCCGGCGAGGATCAGCGCCGCGGCGCCGAGCGTCGGCACCAGCGCCGCCGTCCCCGGGAAGTCGGTTTCGCCGGTGAAGGCGAAGCTGGCGTAGACGATCGCCGCCACCCCGGCCCAGCCGAGCGCGACGGCGCCGAGGCGCGGCAGCTTCACCGTGGCCGCCAGAGCCACCGCGGCGCCGAGCGCCAGCTCCCAGGCGCGGGCGAAGGTGTCGAAGTAGGCGAAGGCCGGTTTGTCGCCGGTGAGGATCACGCCGTAGACGAGCGAGCCGGCGAGGATCAGCGCCAGCACCACCCAGAGCACCGGCCGCACCGAGCGCCCGCGGCGACGGAAGATCCAGGTCACGAGCAGGATCAGACCGGGCCAGACGAGGTAGAACTGCTCCTCGATCGCCAGCGACCAGAGGTGGAGCACCGGGCTCGGTTCGAGGCCCTGGGCGAAGTAGTCGACCGACTGCGCGGCGAAGTGCCAGTTGGCGACGTAGAGGGCGGAGGCGGTGATGTCGCCGGCGACTTCGGTGTCGCGCAGCGGCGAGAGCAGGATCATCGAGAGGATCCCGACCACCGTCAGCAGCACCGCCGAGAGCGGCAGCAGGCGCTTGGCGCGGCGGGCGTAGAAGCCGCGCAGGGAGATCGTCCCGGAGCGGTCCAGCTCCCCCACCAGCAGGCGGGTGATCAGGAAGCCGGAGATGACGAAGAAGACGTCGACCCCGACGTAGCCGCCCGCCAGGAACGGCACCCCGGCGTGGCAGAGGAGCACGGCGACGATCGCCACCGCCCGCAGCCCCTCGATATCGGGGCGGAAGCGGCGACCTGCCTCTGCTTCGTCAGGGTGTTTTGTTGAGTTCATAGATCAACTTAGTTTAGAAGCTTGTGGGCGGCCCGTGTGCGGGGGCGCGCTCGGAAGCTGTTCGGTGCTCAGTGCGGGGATTCGGTCTGTTTGGTCGCCTTCGGCGGGGGCGACGGCTCGAGCTTGCGCGCGGCGATCCTCGCCAGCCATTCCATCGCCCGCGTCACGAGGAACGGGCGGGCACGCTCGGTCAGGTGCCCACCGGCCACCAACCAGAGACTTACCCGGGGATAGGCCGCAGCGAACGTTTGGTTCATCGATGGTGGCACAACCTGGTCGGCGCGGCCCTGGATCAGCAGCAGCGGGGCGCGCTGTGGGCGGCGGATCGGCGACAGTCTTTCGAGGTCGGCCTGGTCGACGCCGAGGTTTTCCCAGTAGGCCGGGCCGTACTGTCCCAGCGGCCAGGTCCAGGTGACGAGATCGGAGACCGGCGCCTTGGCCACCGCGGCGCTGACCAGCTCGTCGCCGGAGAGGAGCGCCGCCAGCGTCCCCCCGGCCGAGGCCCCGTAGGCGTAGACGCGGTCGACGCCGAACTTCTGCCGCAGTCTGCGCGCTTCTGCGCGCACTTTTTCCACAGCCGCCGGAAGGTTGTCGAGCGGATAGGAGACGTAATGCGGGACGAATCCCGCGGCGAGCGCCGGGGCGCGGGTCAGCGGTTCGAATTCGGGGTCTTCGAAGAGGAAGGAGCCGCCGTGGATGAGCAGCAGCTGTGGGCGCAGGCCGGGGCCGATCACGCCGCCGTTTTCCTCCCCGGCAGCGGAGGCGATGCCCGGGCAGAGAAGGGCAACGCAGAGCGCCGCGGCGAGCGCGATGAACGGACGGCGGCGAATCAAACCGGGCTGACGGAGATACGTAGCTCGTGGCCGTCGATGTTCGCGACGCTCCCCGCGTCGCCGGAACCGTCGCCGAGGGCGACGCTCCGCGCCAGCGTCTCGCCGGCGATGTAGGACTGGTGCTCGCCGGCGACCTCGAGCAGCTCCGCTTCGCCGTCGAGGCCGAGGGCGATCCGGTCGGTGATCTCCAGCCCCGCCTCTTTGCGCGCGTTCTGGACGGCGCGGACGATCTCCCGGGCGAGGCCCTCACGTCGCAGCTCCTCGTCGATCTCCAGCTGCAGCGCCACCGCGTGGCCGGCCTCCGCCTCGACCTCGTAGCCCTCGAGCGGGGCCAGCGCCAGGATCAGATCCTCGCTGCCGAGCGTGTGGTCGGTGCCGTCGATCGAGACCCCGACCTCGCCGCCCTCGGCCACCGTGCGTGCCACGCGCGCCGGGTCGAGCGCCTCGACCGCCGCCGCGACCTGCGGCATCCGCTTGCCGAAGCGCGGGCCGAGCGCCCGATAGTTCGGCTTCACCGTGTACTTGACCAGTTCGCCTTCCTCGGAGACGAAGTCGAGCTCGTGCACGTTGAGCTCCGCGGTGACCAGGTCAGAGAGCGCTTCGATCGAGGCCCGCTCGCCCTCGTTCGCCACCACCACGGCGCGGCGCAAGGGCTGGCGCACTTTCACTTTCGCCGCGCCACGGGCGGCGTTGCCGAGCCGGACGGTGCGCCGCACCGCGGTCATCGCCACTTCCAGGTCCGGGTCGCGGAGCGCCTCGTCGACCTCCGGGAACGACGCCAGGTGGACCGAGTCCTTCTCCTCGCCGAAGGCGCCCGCGGCGCCGCCGACCAGGTTGCGGTAGATCTCGTCGGCGAGGAACGGGGTGAACGGGGCAAGCATCTTGCTCGTCTCCAGGAGGCACTCGCGCAGGGTCCAGAAGGCGGCCCGGTCGCCCTCCCAGAAGCGGCCGCGGGAGAGGCGCACGTACCAGTTGGAGAGCTCGTCGACGAAGTCGGCGATCGCCCTCCCGGCGGTGGTGCAGTCGAAGCCGTCCATCCGCTCGCGCACGGTGGCGACGGTCGCCTGCAGACGGGACAGGGCCCAGCGGTCGAGGTCGGCGAGGTCGGCGGGCGGCGCCGAATCCTCCGGCGTCAGCCCCTCGGCATTCGCGTAGAGCACCCAGAACGAGTAGGTGTTCCACAGCGTCAGCATGAACTGGCGGACCGACTCGCCGACCGTCTCCAGCGAGAAGCGGTACCCGGCCCAGGGCTGCTGGGTGGTCAGGTAGTACCAGCGGAAGGCGTCGGCGCCGTGGGCCGCGAGCACGTCCCAGGGGTCGACCACGTTGCCGCGGCTCTTCGACATCTTCTGCCCCTCGGGGTCGAGGATCAGCCCGAGGCAGACGCAGTTCTTGAAGCTCGACTGGTCGAAGAGCAGGGTCGACTCGGCGAGCAACGTGTAGAACCAGCCGCGAGTCTGGTCCTGGGCCTCGCAGATGTAGTCGGCGGGGAAGCGCGACTCGAACTCCTCGACGCCCTCGAAGGGGTAATGGAACTGGGCGAAGGGCATCGCGCCGCTGTCGTACCAGGTGTCGATCACCGAGCTGACCCGCCGCATGTCGCCACCGCAGTCCTCGCAGCGGATCGTCACTTCGTCGATGTAGGGTCGGTGGAGGTCCTCGGGGGCCTCGCCGCCGGAGCGCGCCTTCAGTTCCTCCACCGAGCCGATGCAGGTCACCGCCTCGCAGCCCTCCCCCGTGCAGCTCCAGATCGGCAGCGGAGTGCCCCAGTAGCGGTTGCGCGAGAGGGCCCAGTCGACGTTGTTCTCCAGCCATTTGCCGAAGCGGCCGTGCTTGACGTGCTCGGGATGCCAGCCGATCGTCTCGTTGTTGGCGAGCAGCTGATCGCGGGCCGCCGAGGTGCCGATGTACCAGCTGCTGGTGGCGTAGTAGAGGAGCGGCGTGCCGCAGCGCCAGCAGTGCGGGTAGGCGTGCTCGTAGGGCTGCTCGCGGAAGAGCAGCCCGCGACGGTCGAGGTCGTCGATGAGGCGGCGGGTCGTCTCACTCCCTTTTACGAACTCGCCGGCGAAGCCGATGACTCGGTCGTCGAAGGTGCCGTCGGGGCGGACCGGGTTGTAGAGGGTGCTCGCGATCTTCGGATCGAAGAGGCCGCTTTCTTCACCGACCCGATAGTCGTCCTCGCCGAAGGGCGGGGCGATGTGGACGAGGCCGGTGCCGTCCTCGGTAGTGACGAAGTCCCCGGCGATCACCGGGAAGCCGCCGCGGTCGCGGTCGCCGAGGTCGAACACGGGGCCCTCGTAGCTGCGGCCGACAAGCGCCGAGCCGGGCAACTCCTCGAGCACCTCGGCCTCCTCGCCGAGCACCTTCGGGGCGAGGTCCTTGGCGACGACCAGCGTCTCTTCGCCGAGCCGCGCCCGCACGTAGGTGACCGTCGGGTTGACCGCGACCGCGGCGTTGCCGGGGAGCGTCCACGGCGTCGTCGTCCAGATCAGGAGGTACTCGTCGTCGGCGCCGAGCAGCGGCAGGCGCACGTAGATCGAGGCATCGATGACGTCCTGATAGCCCTGCGCCACCTCGTGCGAGGAGAGCGGCGTGCCGTCGCGGGGGCAGTAGGGGACGACCTTGTGGCCCTCGTAGAGCTTGCCCTTGTCCCACAGCTGACGCAGCGACCACCAGACCGACTCGATGTAGCGATCCTCGAGCGTCACGTAGGGGTCGTCGAGGTCGACCCAGAAGGCGATCCGCTCGGTCAGCCGGTTCCACTCCTCGACGTACTCGAAGACCGACTCGCGGCAGCGCTGGTTGAACTCGGCGATCCCGAACTCCTCGATCTCCTGCTTGGAGGAGATGCCGAGCTGTTTTTCGACCTCCAGCTCGACCGGCAGCCCGTGGCAGTCCCAGCCCGCTTTGCGCGGCACCAGATACCCGCACATGGTGCGGTAGCGCGGATATATGTCCTTGAAGACGCGGGCGAGGACGTGGTGGGAGCCGGGCCGTCCGTTGGCGGTCGGCGGGCCCTCGTAGAAGGACCAGATCGGCGCGTCGGCGCGCTCGGCGAGCGAGCGGGCGAAGAGATCCTGCTCGCGCCAGCGCTCGAGTGCCCGCTCCTCGAGGGCGGGGAAGGACTGCTTCGGGTCGACGGGAGCGAATCCGGGCATGGCGGCGGATTCTAGGAGTGGGCGGCCCCTGGGCCGCCCGTTCTCACCCGGCTTGGGTGCCTCCGATCACCAGACGAGGATGAAGTCGCCCGGATCCGCAGGGTTGAAGTAAGCCGGGAGGACGAGTCCTGGCGCCATCCGATCGGCGGCGAAGACGGGCATCACTTCGCGGTGGCTGACCTGTCGGCTGCCGACGCCGGGGATGTCGAGATCGAGTTGCAGCGACATCAGCGGCATCTCGTTGACGGTGACGTGGGAACCGGCGTCGCGCACCGTCGCCGTGCCTTTGATCCCGGTGCGGAAGACCTGGTCCTGGTGGGCGGCCTTGTCGCGGGCGCGGCGGGCGTAGAGGGCGAGGCCGATCGCGACGACGACCCAGATCAGTCCGATCGAGGCGAAGATCGCGGTCGCCTCCCCGTCGATGCCGAGCAGGAACGGGACGACGGCGAAGGCCGCCCCGAAGATCAGGAAGAAGGCGATCAGGCCGATGCCGGTGCGGTTGATCTGCACTGCTACTCCTCGCACTCCCGGCGGATGCGCCTGGTGACCGCGGCGGTGGCGGCGGCCAAGCCGGCGAGCGCGGCCTCGTCGGGGTCCGCGTCCTCGGTCGAGCAGAGCAGCGCGCCGTAGGCGAGTTCGAAGGAGAAGCTCTCGGGAGCGTCGCTCGCCAGCCAGTCGACGAAGGCAGGCGAGAAGAGCTGCCGCAACCAGTTCTCGTCCTGGTAGGGACTGATCGCGATCCGGTAGCGGTCGTTGAGGGCGACGCTCTCGGTCCATAGCCTCGAGTAGCGGGCCTCGAATCCATAGAATTCGTCGTCGCGGGTGTGGCGGCCGGCGCGGACGCAGAAGAGGCGCGGCACGAACGGGGTCGAGGCGGGGACCTCGGTGAGGGCGACGGCGAAGCGGAAGGTCTTGTTGCGGGTGTAGACGAGCCGCCCGAGCGCCCCGGACACCCCGTCGCCGAGCTGCCCCTGGGCCGCAGGCTCGATCCGCCCCGCCCCCGACTCGACCAGGAGCGGCGTCAGCGGCCCGGCAGCCAGCACCGGCACGGGCTCGAGCCCGTGCGCCGCGGCAAAGGACGAGAGGGACGCCGCTGCATCTCCCACGGCCGGGACTCTAGTCGCGATCGACACGCTTTCTCAGGCGTTGCAAATACGTGACGGCACTTTGACCACACCATGGTGTGGTCAAACTTGCACAGGAGGATCTGATCGTCAGGCCCACCCGCTCGCGGTCGTCCTATCGTCCGGCTACCGGGCTCAAGGACGACCGCGCTGGCGGTGTGTGGTCGGTACTGGTCGGTACCCGCCGAAGCAAGTCGGCTCGGGAGGCCGTATGGTTGCGCGATGCCTGCATTCGATCTGAACGGCAAGGTGGCGCTGGTGACCGGCGCGGCGCGCGGGATCGGTTTCGAGACCGCCCGCCAGATACAGATGCGCGGCGCCTCGGTCGCGGTCCTCGACCTCGACCCCGAGCAGGCCGCCGAGGCGGCCGAGCGGATCGGCGCGCGGACGATCGGGATCGGCGCCGACGTCACCGACCAGGGGGCGATGATGGCCGCCGTCGCCCAGGTGGTGGAGGAGTTCGGCGGGCTCGACTGCGTCGTCGCCAACGCCGGCATCGCCCAGAAGCAGATGGCGACGGTCTACTCGATGTCGGGCGAGGAGTGGGAACGGGTCCTCGAGGTCGATCTGCTCGGCGTCTTCCGCACGGTGCGCGCGGCGATGCCGCAGATCGTCGAGCGGCGCGGTCAGATCGGCCTCGTCTCCTCCGTCTACGCCTTCGCCAACGGGGTCGGCAACAGCCCCTACGCGGCCGCCAAGCCGGGGGTCGAGTCGCTCGGGCGCGCGCTGCGGGTGGAGCTCGCCCACCACGGTGCCTCGGCGACCGTCGCCTACTTCGGCTGGGTCGACACGACGCTGGTGCAGGATGCCTTCGCCCAACCCGACGTCCAGACGCTGAACAAAGGCACCCCCGCCTTCTTCACCAAGCGGATCCAGCCCGACGAGGCAGCGGCCGCGTTCGTGCGGGGGATCGAAGAGCGGGCCCCGCGGGTCTTCGCGCCGAAGTGGTGGCGCTACGTCTCGGCTCTGCGCGGGATCATCAACCCGGTGCTCGACAAACTTCAGGAGCGCGAAGCGAAAACCCAGGCGCTGATGAAGGACATCGACTCGCGCGGGCGAGCAGGCGAGCCCGCCGAGCGCCCCGTCAACGCGCCCGACTGAGCCCCTTTCACCCTCCGTGTTGATGGGCCGAAAACTTGCCATATAGGCAAGTTTTCGGCCCATCAACACGAGGGGCGGGTGGCGCGCTCGAGGGCGTTGATGACGGACTCGTACTCGCGGCCGGTGGCGCGTGAGAGGCCGATCTCGCAGGTGCGGTTGCTCGACAGGTAGGCGTCGAAGTCACGACCCGCGACCTCTCTCGCCTCGGCGCGGGTGGCCGACGCGGTCAGCTCCGGGTGGGAGATGCCGCGGTCGCCGGCGAAGCCGCAGCAGGTCCCCGTCGGCGGCAGGTAGACATCGTCGGCGAGCGCTGCCGCGAGCGCACCGAGCCGTCCGGCATGGCCCTGGCGGTTGGTGGCGCAGGTCGGGTGGATCGCCGCGGCCTCGACCTTGCTGGTGACCTCCAGGCCCGGCAACAGCCGATCGTGGGCCCAGGCGACCGAGTCGAGGATCGTCAGCTTCGCCAGGCGCTCGGCATTCGCCTCGCTCAGCGTCCCCTCCCCCGGCTCGACGATCTGCCCGGTGCAGGAGGCGGCGTCGACGACGACCGGCAGGGCGCCCTCGCCGCTCCACTCCCAGAGGCGCTCGACCAGCTCGCCCGCCTTGTGGCGGTGAGCCGCGCCGTAGCCTTTCGAGCTCCACGGCAACCCGCAGCAGCTGCCTGCCACGTCGGCCGGGATCCAGACCGGCAGGCCGGCCCGCGCCGAGACCGCGACCAGCGCCTCGACCGGCCCGCCGCCGAAGATCCGGTTGGTGCATGAGGGGACGTAGACGGCGGCGGCGCCCGCGCGGGTCGTACCCGGCAGGCGCGCCTGCGCCGGTCCCGGCAACCCCCGCCCTTTGCGGGTCCGCCGCGCCGCGCCACCGCCGAGCCGCAGCGCCGTCCGCGAGGCCGACTCGACCGTCCCCCACCGCTTCGCCGTCGCCAGCGCCGCCCGCTCGGCGCGGCCGGTGTGGCGCGCGGCCCGCATTTCCTTGACCAGCTTCCCGGTGTCGATCCCGACCGGGCAGGCGAGCTGGCAGGAGCCGTCGGCGGCGCAGGTGTCGAGCACCTCGTAGCCGAGCTCGTCCAGCAGCGCCACCTGCACCGGCGAGCCGGTTGGCTGGCGCGCGATCTCCCGTCGCAGCACGATCCGCTGGCGCGGCGTCGTGGTCAGGTCACGGCTCGGGCAGACCGGCTCGCAGAAGCCGCACTCGACGCAGGAGGTCGCCGACTCCTCGATCGGCGGCTGCGTCTTCAGGTTGCGCAGGTGGGCACCGGGATCGCGGCCCAGGACGACGCCGGGCGAGAGCACCCCGTCCGGATCGGCCAACCCCTTCACCCGCCACATCAGCTCGGTCGCCCGCTCGCCCCACTCGCGCTCCACATAAGGGGCCATGTTGATCCCGGTCCCGTGCTCGGCCTTCAGCGAGCCGTCGTAGCGGTCGACGATCAGCTCGACCAGCGCGTCCATGAACGCCTCGTAGCGCTCCAGGTCCTCCGGCTTGGAGAAGTCCGGGGTCAACATGAAGTGGAGGTTCCCGGCCGAGGCGTGGCCCGCCACCCCGGGCAGGAAGCCGTGCTCGCCGAGCAGCTCGCGCAGGTCCCGGGCTGCCTCGGCGAGCCGCGCCGGGGGCACGCAGACGTCCTCGATGATCAGCGAGGTCCCCGGCAGCCGCACCTTCCCGATCAGACCGTGGAGGCCCTCGCGCACGCGCCAGGCCATCTCGATCTCCTCGAGGTCACGGGTGAAGGCGGGCGCGGAGGTCGTCTCGTAGCCGGCCAGGATCGCCTCGACGCGGGCCGCCTTCTCGTCGAGCTCCGCCGGCGTCTCGCCGCCGAGCTCGATCAGCAGCGCGGCGCCCGCCGGGTCGAGCTCCTTGAACTCGGCCGGCGCGCCGACCATGTTCCAACCGGCGGTGATCAGCGCCGGGGCGACCATCAGCTCGACCGCGCGCGCCCCCGCTTCGACCAGCTCGCCGACCGGCGCGACGGCGCGGTCGATGTCGGCGAAGTGGACCCAGGTGGTGGTCGTCAGCGGCGGCTGCGCCACGGTGTCGAAGACGACCTCGGGGATGTAGGCGAGCGTCCCCTCCGAGCCGACCAGGAGGCGGCGGAAGATCTCCAGCGGCTGGTCGGCGTCGAGGAAGGCGCAGAGCCGGTAGCCGGTCGTGTTCTTGATCTCGAACTTACGCCGGATCCGGGCGGCGAGCTCGGCGTCGGCGCGGATCTCGTCGCGGATCGCCGCCAGGCCCGCGGCGAGCTCCGGCTCGGCCGCCTCGAAGGCGGCCGCGGCACCGGGCGCGGCGGTGTCGATCCGGGTTCCCGAGGGGAGGACGAAGGTCAGCGAGCGCAGGGTCGAGTAGGAGTCCTTGGTCACCCCACAGCGCATCCCGCCCGAGTTGTTGGCGACGACGCCGCCGACGGTGGCGACGTCGGTGCTCGCCGGGTCGGGGCCGAGCCGACGGCCGAGCGGGGCGAGGACCTTGTTGGCGTGGCCGAGGATCGTGCCGGTGCCGACCCGCAGGGCGGCGCCGTCCTCCTCCACGGTCAGCCCGCGGAAGTGCTTGCGGACGTCGACCAGGATCCCTTCGGTCTGCCCCTGGCCGTTGAGGCTGGTCCCGCCCGCGCGGAAGGTGACCGGGATGTCGCGCTCACGACCGAAGGCGAGCAGCTTGGCGACGTCGTCGACGGTCTTCGCCATCACCACCGCCTGGGGGAAGAGGCGGTAGGGGCTCGCATCGGAGGCGTAGCGGATGAGGTCTCCCGGGCGCGAGAGGACGCGGTCGGCGCCGAGCAGCCGCTCCAGTTCGCCGCGCAGCGGCTGGGCGATCCCGGCGGCGAGCGCGTCGGGGGCGCGGTCGGGCGAGGGCTCGCGGGGCGGCGGGATGAGCGCCGCGGGACCGCGGTCGAGGAACGAGCGCAGGCCTGCGGCCATCGCCTAGAAGAGCGCCATCCCGGGCGCGACCGGGACTTCGACCAGCTCCGGCTTCGAGGAGGCGAGCGCGGCGGCGAGAGCCTCCGCGACCCCGTCCCGATCGGCGGCCCGGTGGGCGGTGACGCCGTAACCTTCGGCGACGGCGGCGACGTCGAGCTTCGGCAGGTCGAGCCCGGGCGCATCGGTGATCTGCTCGACTTCGGCGAACCACTTGAGGATCGCGTACTCCTCGTTGCGCAGGACGAGGAAGGTGACCGGGACGTCATAGGCGACGGCGCTCCAGAAGGCGGTGATCGCGTACTGGGCCGAGCCCTCGCCGAGCACGCAGACGACCGGCCGGCTCGGCTCCGCCATCTGCACGCCGATCGAGGCGGCGAGGCCGAAGCCGAGGCCGCCGCCGGCGCTGAAGTAGTAGGAGCCGGGGCGCGAGAGGCGCAGCTGGTTGCGCAGGGCGAGGGTCGAGGAGGGCGACTCGAGGACGACGATCGCGTCCTCGGGGAGCACCTCGCGGAGAGCGCCGTGGACGGTCGAGGCGTTCAGCGGATCGGTGATCTCCAGGTCGCCCGGGCCGGGGTTCGGCTCCGGCCCCGGGCGGCTCGACTCGGGCACCGCCTCGACCAGCGCCGCCAGGGTGAGGCCGACGTCGGCGACGATCGCGTCGCCCATCGGCGCCCGCACCGCCTCGTCGGGATCGGAGGTGATCGCGACCAGGCGCGCGCCCTCGGGCAGCAGCGGCCCGGGGATGTAGGGGTAGTACGGGAAGACCGAGGAGCCGATCACGACGATCAGGTCATGGCCCTCGAGCGTCTGGCCGACCGGGCCGATCGCCGGCGGCAGGACGCCGCGGAAGTTCGGGTGGTTCTCGGGGAAGCCGAGGCGCACGCCGCCGGTGGCGGGCGAGGCCCAGACCGGGAGGCGCTGGCGCTCGGCGAGGGCGACGGCGTTGTCCCAGCCGCCCGCGGTGTCGATGTCGGGACCGGCGACGAGAACCGGGTTCCGCGCCGCGTCCAGCTCCTGCGCCAGGGCCGCGATCGCGGCGGGATCGGCGACGGCGCGAGCGGTCACCTTGCGGGTGGTCGCGTGACGGGCGTCGGCCGCGTCGAGCTCGACCCCCCAGTCGTCCATCGGCACCGAGACGAATACCGGCCCGCGCGGGGCCAGCCCGGCGAGGTGGGCGCCGTGGGCGAGCGCCAGCGGCACGTCCTCGGCGCGCGGCGGCTCGTAGCTCCACTTGACCAGCGGGTGGGGCATCCGGGTCGCGTCGCGGTTGGTCAGGTTGGCCTGCAGGGTCATCTGGGCGCGCGCCTGTTGGCCCGCGGTGATCAGGAGCGGCGAGTGGTTGGCCTGGGCGTTGAAGATCGCCCCCATCGCGTTGCCGACCCCGGGCGCGGTGTGCAGGTTGACCACGGTGGTGCGGCCGGAGGCCTGGGCGAAGCCGTCGGCCATCCCGACGACGACGGCCTCCTGCAGGCCGAGCACGTAGCGGAAGTCCGCCGGATAGTCGGCGAGCATCGGCAGCTCGGTCGAGCCCGGGTTGCCGAAGATCGTCGTCATCCCCTGCTCCCGGAAGAGGTCGAACGTGGCCTCGCGAACGGTCGGCATCGGCGGCAGCCTACCCGCTAGGGGAGGGATTTCCGCTGGGCGATCATCGGCGCGAATCCTACACGGATCGGTGTAGCGGTTTCCTGGGCGGGGCCATGCAGCCGCGGCCTGGGGTCAAGGAGAAAGCCTTCGGTGTCGATTTCAGGAGGGTGAACGAGGAGACGTTCTGGATCGACGCGGTCGACGATCGCACCGCCCACGACGAGGCCGCCGTAGGCCGTCGGGTCGCCGGGCTCGCCCTCGTCTGCGCGGTCCTCTTCGGGCTCGCGACCCTGGTCGGCTTCGCCGCCGAAGCGTATGCCGGGCCGCCCGGGCCGACCCGGATGGTCGATGCCCCCGGCACCCTGGTCGAGATCCCCGCCGCCATCCCGCACGAAGCCGGCGACATGGTCGACAGCCGCATCGTCCCCGACCTGCGCTGGCTCGCCGCCCGCTACCCGATCTTCGTCACCGACGGCTACTCCGGCCCACTCGCCGACGGCGAGCAGATCGGCTGCGACGAATGTCACGCCTCCGCCTCGGACCATCTGAACGGCCTCGCGGTCGACCTCGTGCCGACCGTGGACACCACCACCTGCGACGCGAACTGGGTCCCGATCACGGCCCTCGCCCTCTGGGCCGAGCCGGAACAGGAAAAACCGGTGTCCCCGTTCCGCTGGGTCGGTTACGAAGGCGACGCCGGCCACGGCTGCGGCAACCACCTGCACCTCTCCTGGAACCACGCCCCGGCGAAACCGTTCGAACTCGCCGAATGGGTCGAAGTCTTCCCCGTCGCCCCCGGCGCCGCCCGCAAGGCGCGCAAGAAGACCGTGCCGAAGGGCCCCAAGGGCGGCATCGTCCAGACCACCACCGGCGGCGTCGGCACCCATTCGAATTAGGCTGTGGCGTCGATGGGCGCCCGGCAGACCACGCTCGCGCTGCTTCTCGTCGTGCTCGGCGCGGCGCTCCTCGCCGGTTGCGGCGGCAGCTCGACCAAGGACGAACGCCAACCGGTCGCCTGCCGCGAAGGCGTCGGGGTCTACCTGAGCGCCCTGCGGGAGGCGCCGGGCGCCGTGATCCTCGCCGGCGAGACGCCGATCTCCGGCTGCCTCGTCCCCGCCGCCGAAGCGGGCGAACTCGCCGACCTCGGCGAAAGCGCCCTGGCCGCGGCGACCAAGCTGAACGCCCAGGCGCGGGCCGAACCGGGCGGCCCGGCGGCGCTCCAGCTCGGCTATCTGCTCGGGGCGATCGCCCGCGGCAGCGAGGAGACCGAAGGCGTCCACGCCGAGCTGCTCCGTCGCCTCACCGTCGCCGCCCGCTTCGCCCCGCGGGCCGAACCGCTCTCCGGGCGCTTCCTCGCCGCCTACGAAAAGGGCTTCGCCGCCGGCCGCGACCACGGCTGAGCAGGCCGTCGCCGGCCGCCGCGCAATACGCTTCAGGTTCCCACCAGAACTTCACGGAGGCAGAACTTGAGCGTTGACGCAGAGACCACTCCGAGCGAGCAGCTCTGGGGTGGCGAGACCACCAAGGCAGTCGACAACTTCCCCGTCTCCGGCGAGCGCGTGCCGGTGCCGGTGGTGCGCTGGCTGGGCCGGATCAAGTCCGCCGCCGCCGAGGCCAACGGGGCGCTCGGCAAGCTCGACGGCGACCTCGCCGAGCGGATCGCCGCCGCCGGCACCGCCGTCGCCGAGGGCAAGCACGACGACCAGTTCCCGATCGACGTCTTCCAGACCGGCTCCGGCACCTCCTCGAACATGAACGCCAACGAGGTGATCGCCAACCTCGCCGGCGACGGCGCCCACCCGAACGACCACGTCAACATGGGCCAGTCCTCGAACGACGTCTTCCCCAGCGCGGTGCATCTGGCGGCGCTCGACGAGGTGACGCACGACCTGCTGCCGGCGATGGGGGCGCTGGAGGACGCGCTCGACGCGAAGGCGAAGCAGTTCACCGATGTCGTCAAGGCCGGCCGCACCCACCTGATGGACGCGGTCCCGGTCACCCTCGGCCAGGAGTTCGCCGGCTACGCCGCACAGGTGCGGCTCGCCGTGCAGCGGGTGGAGGCGACCCTGCGGCGGGTGGGCCAGATCCCGCTCGGCGGCACCGCCACCGGCACCGGGCTGAACACCCACCCGGAGTTCGCCGCCAAGGTGCGCGAGAAGCTCGCGTCCGACACCGGCCTGGCGATCTCGGCGCCGCTCGACCCGTTCGAGGCGCAGGGCAACCGTGACGCCCTGGTCGAGCTTTCCGGCGCGCTGAAGGTCTACGCGGTCTCGCTCAACAAGATCGCCAACGACCTGGCGCTGATGGGTTCCGGCCCGCGGGCGGGGCTCGCCGAGCTGCGCCTCCCGGAGCTGCAGAAGGGCTCCTCGATCATGCCGGGCAAGGTCAACCCGGTGATCCCCGAGGTCGTGATCCAGGTCGCCGGCCAGGTGATCGGCAACGACGCGGCGATCACGATCGGCGGCATGCAGGGCCAGTTCGAGCTGAACGTGCGGGTGCCGCTGATCGCCCGCAACCTGCTCGGCTCGATCAAGCTGCTGGGGAGCGCGTCGCGCCTGCTCGACGAGAAATGCGTGCAGGGCCTCGAGGCCAACGAAGAGATGACCGAGCGCCATGCCGAGGCCACCCTGGCGACGGCCACCGCGCTCAACCCCCATATCGGCTACGACGCCGCTGCGGCGATCGTCAAGGACGCCGCCGACTCCGGCCGCCCGCTGCGCGAGGTCGCCCTCGAGCACGGCGTCTCGGTCGAGACCCTCGACGAGGCCCTCGACCACCGCGCGATGGCCCGCCCCCACGACCAAACCTGAGGTTGATGGGTCGAGCGCCAACTCGTAACCTCGCCCTCCCGGGTGAAGCTGGGCGGCGTCGCCCGTGCCTGCCGCCGCGACTCCCAGGCGCCGCGCATGTTGATGTGATGCAGCCGTGCTCCCCCGCCTTCACATCTGCCTGGTCGCGCTCGCCGCGGCGCTCGCCTGCGCGCTCGGGGTGACGGCGGCAAGTGCCCGCGCCCAGGTCAACTGGGTCGTCCACGGCCACGGGTTCGGCCACGGCGTCGGGATGAGTGCCTACGGCGCCTATGGCTACGCCCTCCACGGCAAGGGCTACAAGTTCATCCTCGGCCACTACTACCCGGGCACCAGCCTGGGCCAGATCTCCGGCCCGAACATCGTCCGGGTCCTGCTCGGCGCCACCTCCGGCGACGTCACCTTCTCCGAAGCGACCAGCGCCTGCAAGACCAAACTCGAACCGACCCGCACCTATGAGGCGCACCGGCTCGGCAACACCATCGTCCTCCGCTCCTCCGGCGGCAAGCCCCTGGCCCGGTGCGGGGCGACCCTGCGAGCGGCCGGTGCGGGCGTGATCGACATCGCCGGGGTCGGCCGTTACCGCGGCGCGCTGGAGACGGTGGTCAACGAAAGCGGCGAATTGAACATCGTCAACGCGCTCTCCGTCGACAACTACGTTAAAGGCGTGATCCCGAACGAGTCTCCGCCCTCCTGGCCGATGGCCGAGCTGAAGGCCCAGGCGGTCGCGTCGCGCTCCTTCGCCCTCACCGCCGGCCGTGAAGGCGACGGTTACGACCTTTACTCGGATACGCGCAGCCAGGTCTACAAAGGTCTCGAATCCGAGTACACGACCTCCGACGAAGCCGCCGATCAGACCACCGGCCAGGTGCTGATGTACGAAGGAGAAATCGCCGAGACGCTGTTCTCCGCTTGCTCGGGGGGCAAGACCGAGAGCATCCAGAACGTCTTCGGCACCGCAGTCCCCTACCTGGTCGGCGTCCCCGACCCCTACGACTCCCTCTGCCCGCTGCACGAATGGACGCTGAAACTAAGTGGGCCGGAAATCAGCGAAAAGCTCTCCGGCCTGCTCGAGGGCCGACTGAAGAAAGTCGTGATCGCGAAGACCGGCTACTCGCCGCGGATCATCGAAGCGAAGCTCTACGGGACCGGCGGCGTCACCACGGCGACCGGCGAACAGCTCGAGGTCGCCCTGGGCGGCTACTCGACCTGGATGACCTTCGAAAAGGTCGTCGGCAGATGAGTTCGCGGCGCTAGCCTCGACCGATGCGGATCTTCCTCGCCGGCGCCAGTGGAGTGATCGGGCGGCAGTTGACGCCGCTCCTGGTCGAGAACGGCCACACGGTGGCGGGCACGACCCGCTCGGAGGACAGAGCGGGACTCGTGCGCGGGCTCGGTGCCGAGCCGATGGTGGTCGACGTCTACGACGCGAGCGCGCTCCGCGACGCGGTCTGCGACTTCGCCCCCGATCTGGTGATGCACCAGTTGACCGACCTCCCCGATGACGCGGCCGCGATCGCCGCGAGCCGCGAGGCGAACGCGAGGATGCGCAAGGAGGGGACGGAGAATCTCGTCCACGCGTCGCGGGCCGCGGGCGCGAGCCGCTTCCTCGCCCAGAGCGTCGCCTGGGACCTGGCGCCGGAGTTCGCCGCGCGCCTGCAGGAGCACGAGCGGCTGACGCTCGGCTTCCACGGTGTCGGCGTCGTCCTCCGCTACGGCCAGTTCTACGGTCCCGGCACCTATTACGAGGAAGACCCGCCGGAGCAGCCGCGGATCGAGATCGGCGAGGCGGCCCGACGGACGCTGAAGGCACTCGACGCCCCGACCGGCGTCATCACGATCGCCGAGTGACCGGCGCTGCCAGGCGGCCGGACCGCGGCCCGGGCCGCTGCGGCCGGGACGGCGTGGTCCGGGGGCCTAAACGCGGATCGTGATCACGTCGCCGTCCTGGACGACGTAGTCGCGACCCTCGACCCGGAGGACGCCCTTGTCGCGCGCCGCCACGTAGCCGCCCTGCTCGACCAGCTCGGCCCAGCCGATGACCTCGGCTTTGATGAAGGCTTCCATGATCTCGGTGTGGATCGTCCCCGCCGCCTCGAGCGCCGTGGCGCCACGGTGGAGCGGCCTGGCGACCGCCTCCTTGTCTTCGCCGGCGGTGAAGAAGGTGATCAGCTCGAGCAGGTCGTAGGCGGCGCGGACCAGTCGCGCCAGGCCCGAGCCCTCGACCCCGTAGGACTCGCGCATCTCCGCCGCTTCCTCAGGGTCGAGCTCGGCCAGCTCGCCCTCGATCCGGGCGCTCACCGCGACCGCCCCGGCGTCGACCGAGTTGGCGTGGGCGGCGACCCCCTCCGGCACCTCGGCCGTCTCCTCGTCGACGTTGGCGACGTAGAGGATCGGCTTCGAGGTGATCGCGCCGAGGTTGCGCGCCGAGTCGGGGGCGATCTCGGGGACCGGCACCGAGCGCGCCGGCTTGCCTCCCGCGAGCGCCGTCTTCACCGCCTCCAGCCAGGCCTGCTCGGCCGTCGCCGCTTTGTCGCCGGTCTTCGCCTGCTTGCCGACCCGCGGGATGCGGCGCTCGACCTGCTCGTAGTCGGAGAGGATCAGCTCGGTCTCGATCGTCTCGATGTCGGCGAGCGGATCGACGCGGCCGTCCGGGTGGACGACGCCGGCGTCCTGGTGGCAGCGGACGACGTGGCAGATCGCGTCGGTCTCGCGGATCGAGGCGAGGAACTGGTTGCCGAGCCCCTCCCCCTCG
>Ga0134125_10000822_pt1 | contig 40327 bp, 34 predicted proteins | sample KB31751_FD_96464 | JGI IMG/M metagenome (GOLD analysis project Ga0134125, IMG submission 96464) | Terrestrial soil microbial communities with excess Nitrogen fertilizer from Kellogg Biological Station, Michigan, USA - KB3-175-1 | ecosystem: Environmental > Terrestrial > Soil > Unclassified ...
CCGCCCGGCCCGATCGCCGCCGCGATCGAGCTCGCGCTGGAGTCGCTGTATCTCACCCGCAAGCTCGGCAAGGACGTCGAAAACGGCCACACGGTGTACGGATCCCGGCAATGATCCCCGCCAGCCGGTACAGCTACGGCCCCTGGCACGGCGGCCCGGACCCGCTCGGACCACCCGCAGACTTGTCCGCGGCGCTGGACCAGATCGGGCGCGAGGTGATGAACGGCGCATCACCCCGCGCCGCGCTGCGGGAATTGCTGCGCCGCGGCCTGCCCGGCACCCGCGGGATGGACGAGCTGGCTCGCCGGATCTGGCAGCGCCGCGCCGCGATCACCCGCCGCCACCGGCTCGACGGCACCCTCCAGCAGGTCCGCGAGCTGCTGAACAGGGCCCTGGCCGCGGAGCGGCAGGCACTGTTTCCCGACCCCGACGACGACGCCCGGTTCCGCGAAGCCCGGCTCGACGCGTTACCGCCGGACACCGCCCGCGCCGTCACCGAGCTTGCCGACTACGACTGGCGCAGCTCCGAAGCCGCCCAGGCCTACCAGCAGATCCGCGACCTTCTCGGCCAGCAACTGCTCGAGCAGCGCTTCGAGGGCATGAAGCAGGCGCTGCAGTCCAGCTCCCCCGAGGACGTCGAGCGGATCCGGCGGATGCTGTCTGACCTCAACGATCTGCTCGCCGCCCATGCTCGCGGCGCCCCGGACACTGCCCAGCGGTTCGAGGAGTTCATGCGCAAGCACGGGGACTTCTTTCCCGAGCGGCCCCGCGACGTCGAGGAGTTGATCGATGCGCTGGCCGCCCGGGCTTCGGCGGCGCAGCGGATGCTCAACTCGATGAGCGCACAGCAACGCGCTGAACTCGCCGAGCTCATTCAGCAGGCGTTTGGTGACCCCCGGCTGGCTGCGCAGTTGGCGACACTGGACGCCCACCTTCAGGCGCTACGGCCCGGCGAGGACTGGCAAGGCTCCGAACGGTTCCGCGGCCAGGATCCGCTCGGCCTGGGGGAGGGCGCGCAGGCGATGGCCGACCTCGCCGAACTCGATGCGTTGGCCGAGCAGTTCTCCCAGTCGTATGCCGGGGCCCGCGCCGAGGACGTCGACCTCGACGCGCTGGCCCGTCAGCTGGGCGACGAGGCCCGCATCGACGCCCGCCGGCTCGCCGAGCTGGAACGTGAGCTGGAGCGCCACGGCTTTTTCGAACGCGCCCCTGACGGGTCGCTGCGGTTGTCACCCAAGGCGATGCGCCGGCTCGGCTCCCAAGCCCTGGCCGACGTGGTCCAGGTGCTGCGTAGCCGGCGCGGTGAGCGGGAGTTGCGCCGGGCCGGCGCTGCCGGGGAACCCAGCGGAGGCACCCGGCCCTGGCAATTCGGCGACTCCGAGCCCTGGGACGCACCCCGCACCGTGCGCAACAGCGTGCTGCGCCGTGCCGGGACCCGCAGCGCAGGCCCGCTGCTGACCGTCGAGGACATCGAGGTCGTGGACACCGAGCAGCGGGCGCGCGCGGCGGTGGCGCTGTGTGTCGATACCTCGTGGTCGATGGTGCAAGACGGGCACTGGGTGCCGATGAAACGCACCGCGCTGGCGCTGCATCACCTGGTCCGCACCCGGTTTCGCTCGGACGCACTGGAACTGATCACCTTTGGGCGGCACGCCCAGCGGGTGAACATCGCGGAACTGACCGGCCTGACCGGGGTGTGGGAGCAGGGCACCAACCTGCACCACGCGCTGCTGCTCGCCGGCCGGCACCTGCGCCGCCACCCCGATGCCGCCCAGGTGCTGCTGGTGGTCACCGATGGAGAGCCCACCGCCCATCTGGAACCTGACGGTGAGGCAGTGTTCAGCTACCCACCGCAGCCGCAAACCCTGGCGCTGACCGTGCGCGAGATGGACGGGCTGGCCCGCAACGGCGCCGCGGTGAGCATTGTCATGCTCGGCCGCGATCCGCGCCTCGCGGTGTTCGTGCACGCCCTGGCCCGCCGCTGCGGCGGCCGGGTCCTCGACCCCGGCGTAGACGGCCTAGGCGCCGCCGTAGTCGGCGACTACCTCCGGCACCGGAAACGCCGCCCGTAGCCCGGCGTGTCGCGGCCCCTGCACCGCGTGTCGCGCTCTGGTGCCCGGTGTGTCGTGCTCCCTGGCACGCCAGCGACAGCGCACGGGCGCCCTCCTGCGGTGACGTAGTGTCGAACCCATGCAGCCCTGGGCATCGACAGCATTGCCAGAGCTACCTGGCCAGGGCCCCCCGCTGCGCCTGCACGACACCGCCGCTGGGCGGGTCCGGCCCACCGCGCCGGGCCCCACTGCGCGGATGTACGTGTGCGGGATCACCCCGTACGACGCGACCCACCTCGGCCATGCCGCCACCTACCTCGCTTTCGATCTGGTGCACCGGTACTGGCGCGACGCCGGCCACGAGGTGCACTACGTGCAGAACGTCACCGACGTCGACGACCCACTGCTGGAACGGGCGATCCGCGACCAGGACGACTGGGTCGTTCTCGGGATGCGCGAGACCGCGCTGTTCCGGGAAGACATGGAGTCACTTCGGGTGCTGCCGCCACGGGACTTCGTCGGTGCCGTCGAAGCCATCGGCGAGATCGTCGAGGTCATCGCCAAGCTGCTCGCCTGCGGCGCGGCCTACCGCATCGACGATCCCGAGCACCCGGACGTCTACTTCGACCACCGAACGGCCCCGCATTTCGGCTCCGAATCGGGTTACGACGATCTCACCATGGCCCGGCTGTCCGCTGAGCGCGGTGGCGACCCGCAGCGCCCCGGCAAGCGGCACCCGCTGGACGCGCTGATGTGGCGTAGTGCCCGCGAGGGCGAACCCTCCTGGGATTCCGAGCTGGGCCCGGGGCGTCCCGGCTGGCATGTGGAGTGCTGCGCGATCGGGCTCAACCGGTTGGGCACCGGCTTCGACGTCCAGGGCGGTGGCTCGGATCTTATCTTTCCGCATCACGAGTTCTCCGCGGCCCACGCCGAGGCGCTCACCGGCGAATTTCCGATGGCGCGGCACTACGTGCACACCGGCATGATCGGCCTCAACGGCGAGAAGATGTCCAAGTCGAAGGGCAACCTGGTCTTCGTTTCCCGGCTACGGGCGGACCAGGTGGACCCGATGGCGCTGCGGCTGGCGTTGCTGTCCGAGCATTACCGCATCGACCGCAGCTGGAACACCGGCATGCTCGACGAGGCGCAGGCCCGTTTGACCCGCTGGCGGCAGGCCGTCGCGGAACCTGCGGGAGCGCCGGCGCGGGACACCGTGCGCCGCTTGCGCGACCGGCTGGCCGACGACCTGAACACTCCCGGTGCGCTGGCCGCGGTCGACGTGTGGGCCACCGAGACGCTGTCCCGCCCCGGCTCCGACAGGCTCGCCCCCGCGCTGCTGCGCACCGCAGTGGATGCCTTGCTGGGCATCGCGCTGTGATGACGGAGACACCGCGGCTACCCGATGGTCAGCGCACGTCACTCGCTGACGTCGTGCCCTCGCTGCTGGCCGGTCTAGGGGTTGCCGGGTTCACCGATGAGTTAGGGCTGCATCCTGCGCACGGTGTTTGCCTGCTGCTGGTGGACGGTCTCGGATGGCGCGCGTTGCGGGAGCATCCCACCGACGCCCCGTTCCTGGCCTCTTTGGCCGAGGCCAGCAAGCCGATCACGGCTGGATTTCCCGCGACAACAGCCGCCAGCGTGGCCGCCATCGGTACGGGTGTGCCCACCGGCCAGCACGGGATCGTCGGCTTCTCCTTCGCTGTGCCCGACGGCGTGCTCATCAACGCGCTGAGCTGGCACACGCACGGCGGCGGCGACCGGATCGACCTTCGCGAACGGTTCGTGCCCGAGGACATCCAGCCACGACCTACCGCCCTGGAGCGCGCCGCGGCCGCCGGAGTGCGGGTGACCCTGGCCGTTCCCGAGGTACATCGAGGGTCGGGCTTGAACCGGGCGGCACTGCGCGGTGGCGAGGTGAAGGGCGTGCATGCGCTGGGAGATCTGGCGGGCAATGCGTTGGCAGCGGTATCCGGCCGCGAGCGGACGTTCTGCTACGCCTATCACGGTGACCTGGACCTGCTCGGCCACCTCTATGGCGTCGGGTCGCTGCCATGGCGGCTGCAGCTGAGCCACGTCGACCGGCTGGCGGCCGCGATCGCCGAGGGTCTTCCGCCCGGCGTCCAGCTCGTGGTGATCGCAGACCACGGGATGGTCACCGTGCCCGAGCAAAGCCGGCTCGACTTCGACACCGTACCGGCGCTGCAGGCCGGGGTTCGCCTACTGGGTGGAGACCCGCGCGCCCGTTACGTCTACACCGAGCCGGACGCCATTTCTGATGTGCTGGCGACCTGGCGTGGACTGATCGGAGATCGAGCGTGGATACTCACGCGCGATGACGCCATCGCAGCCGGGTGGTTCGGTCCCGTAGTCGAGGACCATATCCGCGATCGCATCGGCGACATCATCGTCGCTGCTCGCGCCGACTTCGCGGTCATCCGATCCCAGGCCACACCTAAACTGAGCCGCCTGATCGGCCACCACGGTTCCTTGACCGCCGACGAGCAACTGGTGCCGCTACTGGTGCACGAGTCAGGTTGAATGAGGCGAAACTAAGACTAGCCAGCCGACGCCCAGTTGCTCGAAATAGGCATGACCGCCCGCCCCGTGTATCTGAGCTCCTCGTCTGGCCTCTACACAGCAACCGAAGAAGTCGAATAGGCCGGGTCCCGTTAAGTTCACCAATGACTTGGCTCCAGCTATGTGCTGTCGGCTTATGCCGGTTATGCCGTGGCTACCGGTTGTCGCGAGGTCCCCGGGGGCCCGAAGTGCCGCCAGGGCGCCGGCGGCGCAGGTAGCGCTCGAAGTCCGCGGCGATGGCGTCCCCGCTGGCCTCATGCAAGGTGAGGTCGGTGTCGCCGCGTTCCTCCAATGCACGCACGTAGCTGGCGACCTCGTCGTCCTCGTCGGCCATCTCGCTGACGGTCGCCTCCCACTCCTCGGATTCCTCGGGCAGCGCGCCGAGTGGTACCTCGAGGTCGAGCACCTCCTCCACCCGGTGCAGCAACGCCAAGGTGGCCTTGGGCGACGGCGGGGCGGAGACGTAGTGCGGCACTGCGGCCCAGAACGAGATAGCCGGTATCCCGGCCTGTACGCACGCGTCCTGGAAAACTCCCACAATCCCGGTAGGACCCTCGTACTTGGAGCGTTCCAACTGGAATTGGGCGGCCGAGGCCGCGTCGAAGGAGGTGCCGGTGACGGGCACCGGGCGGGTGTGCGGGGTGTCGGCGAGCAGCGCTCCCAGGGTCACCACACTGGTGATCCCGAGGTCCATGACATAGCGCAGCAGCTCGTTGCAGAACGACCGCCAGCGCATGTTCGGTTCGATGCCGTGCACCAGCACCACGTCGAAGTCGGCTCCAGGGGGGCGGCACACCGACAGGCGCGTGGTGGGCCAGTCGATACGTCGCGTGATCCCGTCCACCAGCTTCGTGGTGGGTCTGGTGACCTGGAAGTCGTAATAGTCCTCGGGGTCGAGCTCGGCCAGTGGGGTGGCATCCCAGCTCAGCTGTAGATGCTCGATCGCGGTGCTCGCAGCGTCCCCGGCGTCATTCCAGCCCTCGAACGCGGCGACCAGCACCGGCGAGGTGAGCTGGGGCAGCGGCGATCGGCGGGCGGCCGAGTCGCTGCCGGAGCGGTCGGGATAGGTCACCGCGTTAGCCTACGGCTCCCGCGCCCCGGTGGCCGTGCCCCGATACTGCCAATTCCCGCCGGGACCCGAAAACGCTGCTCTAGGCTGAATCTCATGGTCCAGTCATCGCTGCTCGACGTCCTGGTGCATCGTGTCGTAGTCGCTGATGGGGCGATGGGCACGATGCTGCAGTCGGTGGCCCTGACCCTGGATGACTTCGCCGGGCTGGAGGGCTGCAACGAAATTCTCAACGTCACCCGCCCGGATGTCGTTCGCGCCGTGCACCGGGGCTACCTGGAGGCGGGTGCCGACGCGGTGGAGTCCAACACCTTCGGCGCCAATCTGGCCAACCTCGCCGAATACGGCATCGCCGACCGGATCCGCGAACTAGCCGAGGTGGGTGCGAGGCTGGCGCGCGAGGTAGCCGACGAATTCACCGAGCCGCAGCGTCCCCGGTTCGTCCTCGGATCGGTCGGGCCCGGCACCAAGCTGCCCACCCTGGGGCACATCGATTTTCCCGAGTTGCGTGACGCCTACGTCGAGCAGGTCCGTGGGTTGCTCGCCGGTGGAGCCGACGCGGTGTTGGTGGAGACCAGCCAGGACTTGCTGCAGTGCAAGGCCGCCGTGGTCGCCGCGCGGCGCGCCATGGTTGCCGAGGGCCGGCACGTTCCGATCATCACCCAGGTCACCGTGGAGACCACCGGCACGATGCTGCTGGGTACCGAGATCGGCGCCGCACTCACCGCGTTGGAACCCTTGGGCATCGACCTGATCGGGCTGAACTGCGCCACCGGCCCGGCCGAGATGAGCGAGCACCTACGCCAGCTCGCGAAACACTCTCGGATCCCGCTGTCGGTGATGCCCAATGCCGGCCTACCCGAACTTCGCTCCGGTGGGGCGGTGTACCCGCTGACTCCGGAGGAGTTGGCCACCGCGCTGGCCGGTTTCGTCACCGAGTTCGGCGTGCGGCTGGTCGGTGGCTGCTGTGGCACGACCCGGGAACACATCGCCGCGGTGGCGCAGGCGGTGGCCGAACTGGCCCCCCGGTGCCGGCGGCCGCGTCCCGAGCCGGGAGTGTCGTCGCTCTACGCCGCGGTTCCATTCCGTCAGGACGCCAGCGTGTTGATGATCGGCGAGCGGACCAACGCCAACGGATCGAAGGCGTTTCGCGAGGCGATGCTCGCCGAGCGCTTCGAGGACTGCGTGCAGATCGCTCGCGCCCAGACGCGAGACGGCGCGCACCTGATCGATCTGTGCGTGGACTACGTCGGCCGGGACGGCGCCGTTGACATGGCCGGGCTGGCCGGGCGGCTGGCGACCGCGTCGACGCTACCGATCATGCTGGATTCCACCGAGCCCGAGGTGCTGCGCGCCGGTCTGGAACGCCTCGGCGGGCGGTGCGTGATCAACTCAGTGAACTACGAGGACGGCGACGGGCCCGGTTCGCGCTACCAGCGCGTCATGCAGCTGGTCCGCGAGCACGGTGCCGCCGTGGTGGCGCTGTGCATCGACGAGCAGGGGCAGGCTCGCACCGCGGAGTGGAAAGTCCGGGTGGCGTCCCGGCTGATCGACGACCTGACCGCCACCTGGGGTCTGCGCACCTGCGACGTCATCGTCGACTGCCTGACCTTTCCCGTCTCCACCGGCCAGGAAGAAACACGTCGTGACGCCGTGGAGACCATCGAGGCGATCCGTGAGGTCACCCGACGCTACCCGGAGGTGCATACCATCCTCGGGGTCTCCAATGTGTCGTTCGGGCTGAACCCCGCGGCCCGTCAGGTGCTCAACTCGGTGTTCCTGCATGAATGTGTGCAGGCTGGGTTGGATACCGCGATCGTGCACCCGTCGAAGATCCTCCCGATGGCCCGGATCCCGGACGAGCAGCGTGCCGCTGCGCTCGATCTGGTGTACGACCGGCGGCGCGCTGGGTACGACCCGCTGCAACAGTTGATGTCGCTGTTCGAGGGCGTGACGACGTCGTCATCAAGGCAGTCCCGGGCGGCCGAACTCGCCGCGTTGCCGCTGTTCGAGCGCTTGGAGCGGCGGATCGTCGACGGCGAGCGCAACGGATTGTTCGAGGACCTGGACACCGCGCTGGAGCAGCGGCCCGCGCTGCAGATCATCAATGACACCCTGCTGTCCGGCATGCGGACGGTGGGCGAACTGTTCGGCTCGGGCCAGATGCAGCTGCCGTTCGTGCTGCAGTCGGCCGAGGTGATGAAGGCCTCCGTCGGGCACCTCGAACCGCACATGGAGCGATCTGAAAACGGCGCTGCCGACACCAAGGGCAGGCTGGTGCTGGCCACGGTCAAGGGCGACGTCCATGACATCGGCAAGAACCTGGTGGACATCATCCTGTCCAACAATGGCTACGAGGTGATCAACCTCGGTATCAAGCAGCCCATCAGCACCATCCTGCAGGCCGCTGTGGAGCACCACGCCGACGCCATTGGGATGTCGGGGCTGCTCGTCAAGTCCACGGTGATCATGAAGGAAAACCTGGAGGAGATGAACTCCCGGGGTTTGTCCGGCACCCCGGTACTGCTCGGTGGGGCGGCGCTGACCCGCGCCTACGTGGAGAACGACCTCGCCGAACTCTATACAGGGGAGGTTCGTTACGCCCGGGACGCGTTCGAGGGCCTGCGACTGATGGACTCGATCATGACCCGTAAGCGGGGCGGCGTCGTGGCCGCCGACCCGAAGGAGGAGGCCCAAGCGGCGGAGCGCAAGGCGCGCCGGGAGCGGTCGCTGCGTATCGCGCAGGCGCGCCGGGCGCGGGAGGCCGATCCTGACGAACCGGTACCGGCCCGTTCCGACGTGGCCACCGACGTGCCGATTCCCCTCCCACCGTTTTGGGGCTCGCGGGTGGTCAAAGGAATAGCAGTGGCCGAGTTCGCCGCGCTGCTCGACGAACGAGCCACCTTCCTGGGCCAGTGGGGCCTGCGCGGATCCCGCGCCAAGGACGGCCCGTCCTTCGAGGAGCTGGTGGAGACAGAGGGCCGGCCACGGCTGCGTTACTGGTTGGACCGGCTGACCACCGAAGGAGTCCTCGCGCACGCCGCGGTCGTCTATGGGTACTTTCCGGCGGTCGCGGATTCCGACGCGCTGACCGTGCTCGCTGAGCCCCGGCCGGATGCAGCTGAGCGGTTGCGTTTCACGTTCCCTCGCCAGCGCCGCGATCGTCGGCTGTGTCTGGCGGATTTCTACCGGCCGCGGGCGGCGTCGGTGGCCGCCGGCGAGGTGGACGTGCTGCCGTTGCAGCTGGTCACAATGGGCCAGCCGATCGCCGACTACGCCGCTGAGCTGTTCGCCAAGGACGCCTACCGCGATTATCTGGAGGTACATGGCCTCGGCGTGCAGCTGACCGAGGCGTTGGCGGAGTACTGGCACCAGCGGATCCGCCAGCAGCTGAGGTTTTCCTCCGGGGCAGCGGTCGCCGAGGAAGACCCCGCTGACGTGGAGGAGTTCTTCAAGCTCGGGTACCGGGGCGCCCGGTACTCGCTGGGCTACGGTGCCTGCCCGGAGCTGGAGGATCGGGCGAAGATCGTCGCGCTGCTGCGGCCGGACCGGATCGGCGTGACGCTGTCCGAGGAGTTCCAGCTGCACCCGGAGCAGTCCACCGACGCCATCGTCGCGCACCACCCGGAGGCGAAATACTTCAATGCGTGAGAAGGGGTCGACATTTGCGGATGAAGACGTTCGACGAGCTGTTCGCCGAACTCAGCGAGCGGGCCCGGAACCGGCCGGCGGGATCGGGCACCGTCGCGGCGCTGGACGAGGGCGTGCACTCGCAGGGCAAGAAGGTACTCGAGGAGGCCGGCGAGGTGTGGATAGCCGCTGAACACGAGTCCGACGAACGGTTGGCAGAGGAGATCTCCCAGCTGCTGTACCGGGTTCAGGTGCTCATGCTCGGCCGGGGAATCGGCACCGCCGACGTCTACCGCTACCTGTGAGGTGCCGATGAACAGGGCGTCGATGAACGGAGGGGCCAAGATGCTGCGGGTCGCCTTACCCAGCAAGGGCACCCTGGCGGCACCCGCCTCGGAAATGCTCGTCGAGGCGGGCTACCGGCAACGCCACGACGCCAAGGACCTGACCGTCATCGACACGGCCAACGACGTGGAGTTCTTCTTCCTCCGGCCTCGGGACATCTCGGTGTATGTGGGTTCGGGTGAGTTGGACCTTGGGATCACCGGCCGGGATCTGGTGCTGGACTCCGAAGCGCCGGTCACCGAACGGCTCGCGTTGGGGTTCGGCGGATCTTCCTTCCGTTACGCCGCCCCTACGGGTCGCGAGTGGAAGGTCGGCGACCTCGACGGGTTGCGGGTGGCCACGGCGTACCCGCGGCTGGTCACAGCAGATCTGGCCCGGCACGGCGTCCGCGTCACCCTGATCCAGTTGGATGGTGCGGTGGAGATCTCCGTGCAGCTGGGTGTAGCGGACGCCATCGCCGACGTAGTGGGGTCTGGGCGAACCCTGCGGCAGCACGGCCTTGCGGCTTTCGGCGACCCGATCTGCACCTCCGAGGCGGTGCTCGTGGAGCGATCCGACGCCGAGCCATCTCCGGAACGGTCCCAACTCGCCGCGCGCCTGCAAGGCGTGGTGTTCGCTCAGCAGTACGTGATGCTCGACTACGACTGCCCGCGCACCCTGCTGGACGCAGCGATTGCCATCACGCCCGGGCTGGAGTCGCCGACTCTGGCCCCGCTTGCCGATCCCGACTGGGTGGCGGTACGCGCGATGGTGCCGCGAAAAGACGCCAACCGGATCATGGACGAGCTATCCGCCTGCGGCGCGAAGGCTATCCTGACCAGCGACATCCGTTCCTGCCGCTTCTGACCGGCGATCCTCGTCCCGCAGCTCCTGACATGGAGACATATCGGGGTCCTGACCCCCCGTGTCACCCCGATATGTCTCCATGTCGGGGCACGGGCGGGTCACTGGAGGGATCTGGCCAGCCGGGGTAGGGGGGTGGGTTGCCGCCGAACGCGGGACAGGATGGCTTGTGATCGCACCAGTCGCACATCCGGCTGGGGTTGGGGCGGAAGTCACCGCTGCGCGCGGCCCGGCGGATCGCCGCCCAGATCGCGGTGAGGGTGCGCTCGAAACGAATCAGTTCCGCCTCGTCCGGGGTGTAGCTCAGGGCCTGCCGATCGGCCAGATACAGCAGCCGCAACTGGCGCGGTACCACCCCGCGGATCCGCAGCAGTGCCAGCGCGTAGAACTTCATCTGGAACAAGGCCTTGGCCTCGAAGACGTCCCGCGGGGCGGCGCCGGTCTTGTAGTCCACCACCCGGATTTCCCCGGTGGTGGCGACATCGAGTCGATCGATGTATCCCCGGAGCAGCAGTGACTCGCCATCTTCCAGGTTGCTGGTGGCCAGCTCCGCCTCTACGAGCAGTTCGCAGGCCTCCGGCTGAACCGATCGCGGGTCTTCCAGCGCGAAATAGCCCTCGACAAGCTCGCGCGCCGACTCGAGCCAGTCCGCGTGCTCCGGATCCTCGGGGCCTGCGAACAGCTCAGCCAGCTCCGGGTTGCCGGCCAAGACGTCGCGCCAGGCCGGATCAACCAGCTCACGCCCGACCGCGGGATCGCGACGGTCTGCGGGCAGCGTAAAAAGCCGCTCCAGTACCGCGTGCACCACCGTGCCACGAACCTGCGCCCGGCTCGGTGTCTCGGGCAGCCGGTCGACCACCCGGAACCGGTACAGCAGCGGGCACTGCTTGAAGTCGGCTGCCCGCGACGGTGACAGCGCCGGGCGCCTGCGGGCAACCGTGCTGGTGGCGAGCTGCCGGTCGGCCAGGATGTCCGTCATGGCTGGGAGAGTAGGCCAGCCCACCGACAGCGCTGCACCGCCCGCGGTCTGTCACCATGACCGTCTGTGAGTCGAGGCAGCGGACCGTTCCAACCCGGCGATCGGGTGCAGATCACCGATCCCAAGGGACGACGGCACACGGTGGTCCTGGAATGCGGAGCACAGTTTCACACCCACCGCGGTGCGCTGGCTCATGACGATCTCATCGGATTGCCCGAGGGCAGCGTCGTCACCTCCACCGCGGGTACGCAGTACCTGGCGTTGCGTCCGCTGCTGGCCGACTACGTGTTGTCCATGCCCCGCGGTGCACAGGTGATCTATCCCAAGGACGCTGCCCAGATCTTGATGTTCGGGGACATCTTTCCCGGTGCCCGGGTGCTCGAAGCCGGCGCCGGATCCGGCGCGCTGACTTGCTCGCTGCTCCAAGCGGTGGGGGAGCGCGGCAGCGTGACTTCCTACGAGGTGCGCGCGGATCACGCCGAGCATGCCGCGGCCAATGTCGAACGATTCTTCGGGTCCGCGGTGCCCAACTGGCAGTTGCGAGTGGCAGATCTGGCCATTCACCTCGCTGAGGAGCCGGTCGATCGTGCGGTGCTCGACATGCTCCATCCGTGGGCGGCGTTGCCGGCCGTGTCGGCCGCGCTGGTCCCCGGTGGGGTGCTCACCGTCTACGTGGCGACCACTACCCAGCTGTCCCGCAGTGCCGAGGCGCTGCGGGAAGCCGGCTCCTACACCGAGCCGCAGGCCTGGGAGACGCTGCAGCGGCCCTGGCATACGGTCGGGCTTGCGGTCCGTCCCGAGCATCGGATGGTCGGACATACCGCGTTCTTGCTCACCGCTCGGCGCTTGGCGCCCGGCGTCGTCGCACCTACCCCACAGCGGCGACCCAGCCGCTCCAACCGGCGCCTGTAGCCGCAGCGTCCGAAATGCCCGGGTAGTTGATCTGCGCTTGACTCACGGTTTCGGCCTGCTGTCCCGTACCGTTGATGGTCTGGCAGAACCATGCGGGAGGAGGTGCCTCGTGCCGCACGAATATCCAGGCGACCGAGCCGCTGAGGGTCGAAACCGCGTCGACCCCGCGCTTGCCGCCCAGATCAGGGTCCTCGAGGACGAGGTGACACTGCTGCGCCGCCGGTTGACTGAGTCTCCCCGGCACGTCCGGTTGCTCGAAGAGCGACTGGCCGAGGCATCCGCATCGGTCGCCCAGCTCACCGAACGTAACGCCAAGCTGGTCGAGACCCTGCGCGAGGCGCGCAGCCAGCTGCTTGCATTGCGCGAAGAGGTCGACCGCCTGGCCCAGCCCCCCAGCGGCTACGGCGTGTTCCTCGCCTGCTTCGACGACGGCTCCGTGGACGTGTTCACCTCGGGTCGCCGGATGCGGGTGGCGGTATCGCCCGCGGTGGAGATCCCGCAGCTGCGGCGGGGGCAGAGCGTGCGGCTCAATGAGGCGCTGACCGTCGTGGAAGCAGGCGCGTTCGAGGCCACCGGCGAGGTCTGCGCATTGCGTGAGGTGCTGCACTGCGGCCAGCGCGCGCTGGTCGTGGGCCATGCCGACGAGGAGCGGGTGGTGTGGCTGGCCGAGCCCCTGCTTCCCGGACCGGACAATCCCGACACGGTGCCGCTCAAGCCGGGGGATTCTCTGGTAGTGGACACCAAGGCCGCCTATGCCTACGAGCGGGTGCCCAAGGCCGAGGTGGAAGACCTCGTCCTGGAGGAGGTGCCCGACGTCGGCTACGAGGACATCGGCGGCCTGGCCAACCAGATCGAGCAGATCCGTGATGCCGTCGAGCTGCCATTCCTGCACGCTGACCTGTTCCGCACCTACGAGCTGCGCCCACCCAAGGGTGTGCTGCTCTACGGTCCTCCCGGATGCGGCAAGACGCTGATAGCCAAGGCGGTAGCCAACTCCCTGGCCAAGAAAGTTGCCCAGGTCCGTGGAGATAACGAGGCCAAGAGTTACTTCCTCAACATCAAGGGACCGGAGCTGCTCAACAAGTACGTCGGCGAAACCGAGCGGCACATTCGGATGATCTTCCAGCGAGCGCGGGAGAAGGCATCAGAGGGTACCCCGGTCATCGTGTTCTTCGACGAGATGGACTCGATCTTCCGGACCCGCGGGTCGGGGGTGTCCTCCGATGTCGAAACGACGATCGTGCCGCAGTTGCTCAGCGAGATCGATGGTGTGGAGGGCCTGGAGAACGTCATCGTCATCGGTGCCTCCAACCGCGAAGACATGATCGATCCGGCGATCCTGCGCCCAGGCCGGCTGGACGTGAAGATCAAGATCGAGCGTCCGGACGCGGAGGCGGCCAAGGACGTCTTCTCCAAGTACCTGACGACCACGCTGCCACTACACGCTGACGATCTCGCGGAATTCGGGCGGGACCGCCAGGCCTGCATTCAGGCGATGATTCAGGGCACCGTCGAACGGATGTACGCCGAGAGTGAGGACAACCGGTTCCTGGAAGTCACCTACGCCAACGGTGACAAGGAGGTTCTGTACTTCCGGGACTTCAACTCCGGCGCGATGATCCAGAACATCGTCGATCGGGCGAAGAAGAAGGCCATCAAGTCGGTCTTGGAGACCGGTCAGCCCGGGTTACGCATGACCCACCTGCTCGACTCGATCGTCGACGAGTTCGCCGAGAACGAAGACCTCCCCAACACCACCAACCCGGACGACTGGGCGCGGATCTCGGGCAAGAAGGGAGAACGCATCGTCTACATCCGTACCCTGGTCACCGGCAAGAACGCCGAGTCCGGCCGAGCCATCGACACCGCCACCAACACCGGGCAGTACCTGTAGCGGGCGCGCACACGACGCCTGGGACCCTCGACGTAGCCCCGCATGCTGTCTCACACTGACCGCGTGCGGCGCACTGCGATCCTCCATGCCCGGTCGAACCGTTGCGAGAACCTCGACCGGCAGGTTCGAGAGCTGGAGGAATGCTGTGACTCGCTGGCGTCGCAGCTGGCCTCGCGGATCTGGTGTTGATCCGGGATGTGTCGCGCTTGTCTGAGGATGCCGCCCAGCTTGAGCAGATCATCAGTGAGCACCGGTCCCGGCTCGCTATCAGCCGAGACGACCGGCATCACTGACCCACGCGCGCTGGTCCGCGAGGCGGCACGCCCGCTCGGCCGCCGCACCATTGGCGGCGACCGGCTCATCTCCAGCAGCCATCCTGTCGAACTCGGCGACAAGACGGCTGTCGTACCACTGCCGAGGTACGCCGCGGACCGCGGCTGCGCTGCCTGACGTACGAGAACTGCCTCTGGCCGGCCGACGACGAGCCCCATGCCTGCGACGCAGCATTGAGGAACCCGGTCAGTGCACGTCAAATCACAGGAGATCGTCATGGTGGCGCAAGCGGCAAGCTATGCGGTGGACGCGTACCCGATATGGGGTCACGGCCCCGGAGCCGGCGGACCCGGCTGGTGGCTCATCTTTCCGATCGTGTTCTGGGCGCTGGTGTTGTCGGTGGCCGGGTACCTGATCTACCGGAGGTCACCGAAACAGCAGGCGCGAAGCGCAGCCGAGCGGACTCTCGCCGAGCGGTATGCCCGCGGCGAGATCAGCGAGGACGAGCTGCGGCAGCGCAGGAACGTGCTGCGAGCCAGCTGATCTCGTCCAGCCGAGGCATCCGTGGGTGGTTGCCGCCGCTCGGGCAACCACCCACGAATCCACGGGTCAAGAGTTCTGCAGCACGGCCTCGATGTCCAGCGAGATGTGCACGGTGTCGCCGATCACCACACCGCCGCCGTCCAGTGGCAGTTCGGTGTCGATGCCGAAGTCCTTGCGGTTGATCTCGGTGGTGGCGGAGAAGCCGGCCCGCGTGCCGCCGTAGGGATCGGGGCCGAAGCCGGTCAACTCGACGGTGAGCGCGACCTGGCGGGTGATCCCGTGCAAGGTGAGCTCGCCGTCTACCACCAGGTTGTCGCCGTCTCGCCGGACACCGGTCGACCGGTAGGTCATCGTCGGGTACTGCGCCGCGTGCAGGAAGTCAGCCGAGCGGACGTGTTCGTCGCGCTGCGGATTGCCGGTGTCGAAGCTGGTGACGTCGATCTCCGCGGTGACCGACGAGTCCAGCAGGTCGTCGCCGGTGACAACGCGACCGGAGACGCCGTTGAACCGGCCCCGCACCTTGCTGACCATCAGGTGGCGGACGGAGAACGAGACGTCGGAATGGGCAGCGTCGATGTCCCAGGTGCCGGCAACGTACCCCGGAAGCGCGGTCATAACAGTGGTCATCGGAAACCCTCCGTAGTGGTGAGGTCCCGCGCGGTACTGCGGGACTCTATCCACCACAACAAGTTGAATGTTCAATTATTTCTGAGATGTGAGGAAGACCACGCCGTTCACCGGCGACCATCCGGCGGCCCTCTACCCGGCATGAGCGGATTGGCCCGCGGCCAGCCGGGCCTCGGCGTGGCCGAGCACGTACTCTGCGGGTATGCGCCGGATCATGGGCACTGAAGTGGAGTACGGCATCTCCGTGCCCGGAGACAGCACCGCCAACCCCGTGCTGACCTCGACCCAGGTGGTGTTGGCCTATGCCGCCGCGGCCGAGGTGCCGCGAGCCAAGCGGGCTCGATGGGACTACGAGGTGGAGTCCCCGCTACGCGACGCGCGCGGGTTCGACTTGGGCGTTCCCGGGCTCGCGCAGCCCGATCCGGAGCTGGACGATCTCGGTGCGGCGAACGTCATCCTCACCAACGGCGCCCGGCTCTACGTCGATCACGCGCACCCGGAGTTCTCCGGCCCCGAGGTCACCAACCCGCGCGACGCGGTGATCTGGGACAAAGCTGGTGAGCGGATCATGGAAGAGGCCGCGGTGCGCGCCCGCACCGTGCCCGATCAGCCGCTGTTCCAGCTGTACAAGAACAATGTCGACGGTAAGGGTGCCTCTTACGGCACTCACGAGAACTACCTGATGGCCCGCTCCACCCCGTTCACCATGGTGATCGCCGGGCTGACGCCCTTCTTCGCGTCCCGCCAGGTGATCTGTGGATCGGGCCGGGTGGGCATCGGGCCGGCCGGTGAGCATCCCGGGTTCCAGCTGTCCCAGCGGGCGGACTACATCGAAGTCGAGGTCGGCCTGGAGACCACCCTCAAGCGCGGCATCATCAATACCCGTGACGAGCCGCACGCCGACGCCGACAAGTACCGGCGCCTGCATGTCATCATCGGTGACGCCAACCTGGCCGAGTACTCGACCTATCTCAAGCTCGGCACCACGGCGCTGGTCCTGGACCTGATCGAGGCCGGTGAACGCTTCGACGATCTGCGGCTGGTCGATGCGGTGCGGGCGGTGCACACGATCAGTCGCGACCCGTCTTTGCAGGCGACGGTGGAGGTAGCCGGTGGCCGCCACCTCACCGGGCTGGACCTGCAGCGGGCGTATCACGAGCGGGTTGCAGCCTTCATTGCGCGCAATGGAGGCCCAGAAAACGGCACCGACGAGGGCACCGACAGCAGCACCGATATCGCTGAGCATGTGCTGAGCACCTGGGGCGAGGTGCTCGATGCGCTCGCGCGGGATCCGATGGAGTGCGCTGACCGGCTGGACTGGCCGGCCAAGCTGCAGCTCCTGGAGGGCTACCGGGCCCGGGATGGTCTGGGATGGGCATCGTCCCGGCTGCAACTGGTGGACCTGCAGTACTCCGATGTGCGGCTACACAAGGGCCTGTACAACCGCTTGGTGGCTCGCGGTTCGATGAAACGGCTGGTCACCGAGGAGGAGGTGCGGGCAGCCATCACCCGGCCGCCGGAGGATACCCGCGCCTACTTCCGCGGTCGGTGCCTGGAGCGCTACGCCACGGAGGTCGCCGCGGCATCGTGGGATTCGGTGATCTTCGATTTGGGTCGCGAGTCCCTGGTCCGCATCCCTACCCTGGAACCGCTGAGGGGTACCCGGGCGCATGTCGGGGCGCTGCTGGACGCCTCGGAGACCGCTGCTCAGCTGGTGGAAGCGCTCACTCGAGGCTGATCACCCGACTGGCGTGGCAGCGATTGTCGGTGTTGCTGGGTAATGTTTGGCTCTAGACAACTCGGTCCGGGAGGCGAAATGTCCCAGGAGAAGGTGCAGCGCCAAGGCGGCGGCGGAGACGACGAGACGACTGGCGCTGCTCCGGCTGGTCAGGAACGTCGGGAGAAGCTCGGCGAGGACGTGGACGCCATTCTTGACGAGATCGACGATGTGCTCGAGGAGAACGCTGAGGACTTCGTCCGCGCCTATGTTCAGAAGGGTGGCCAGTGACCTGCCAGTACACCGGGCCGGGCAGCATGCTCGGTACAGAGTGTGATGGCATTGTGACAGACTGGTGCTGGAAGGTCCGGCACTCGACAGACTGCGACAACGGGAGCTAGGAGACGATTGCAGCCGATGGATCAGTCCTCGGTCGGGCGCTACCCGGGCGCAGCCCTGCCAGCGTCGCATTTCATGGTGGGCAGTTCGTCGTTCACCGATTTCCTCGCTGCCACCTCACCGGAGCTGTTGCCCGGATACCGCACAGGCAACATGCCGGCAAGCCCCGAGCCGGTGATGAGCCGGCACGGCACGACCATCGTGGCGGCCACCTTCCGCGGTGGCGTGCTCATCGCGGGGGACCGCCGCGCGACAGCCGGCAACCTGATAGCCCAGCGCGACATGGACAAGGTGTTCGTCGTCGATGACTACTCCGCGATCGGCATCGCCGGCACGGCCGGTATCGCGGTGGAGATGGTGCGACTGTTCACCGTCGAGATGCAGCACTACGAGAAAATCGAAGGCGTGTCGCTGACCCTCGACGGCAAGGCCAACAAGCTGGCCGGCATGGTCCGGGGCAACCTCGGCGGCGCCATGCGGGGGCTGGCGGCGGTGCCCCTTTTCGTGGGCTATGACGTTGATGCCGCCGACCCGGACCGGGCGGGTCGGATCGTGTCCTACGACGTTGTCGGCGGCCGGTACGACGAGACGCTCGGGTACCACTCGGTGGGTTCCGGTTCGTTGTTCGCCCGATCATCGTTGAAGAAGCTGCATGATCCGATGATGGACGTCGAAACTGCCGCCCGGGTTGCGATGGAGGCCCTCTACGACGCAGCTGACGACGACAGCGCGACCGGCGGTCCGGATCCCGTCCGCCAGATCTATCCAGTGCTGATCAATATCACCGCGGCGGATGGAGCCGTCCGGATGCCCGACGAGCAGGCCGGCCAGGTCGCGAACCTGGTGATAGACGCCCGCAAACGCAAGCCCGGCGGCGGACGCTAACCTCGCCTTCCTGGTTGATCCGATGTCCACTCAGGAGCTCCCGCTGTGACGATGCCGTTCTATGCCTCGGTCGAGCAGGTCATGCGCGACCGATCGGAGCTCGCCCGTAAGGGCATCGCTCGGGGTCGCGGTGTCGCTGTGCTCAGTTACTCACGCGGGGTGCTGTTCGTCGCCGAGAACCTGTCCACGGCGCTGCACAAGATCTCCGAAATCTACGATCGGATCGGATTTGCCGCGGTCGGCCGCTACAACGAGTACGAGAACCTCCGCCAGGCCGGAATCCGGCTCGCCGACCTTCGCGGTTACTCCTACGATCGGCGTGACGTGACAGGGCGCGGCCTGGCCAACGCTTACGCACAGACCCTCGGCACGATTTTCTCGGAACAGCAGAAGCCCTTCGAGGTGGAGTTGTGCGTCGCTGAGGTGGGGGCCATCCCGGACGCCGACCAGCTTTACCACCTCACTTATGACGGATCCATCGGCGACGAGCCCGACTTCGTGGTGATGGGTGGGCAGGCCGACGTGATCGCTACGGCGTTGAAGGAATCTTTCCGGCAGGACATGGACACCGCGGAGGCCGTTGCGGCTGCGGTGGCCGCGCTGAGTTCAGTCTCCACCAACGTCAATGGGGCCGGCACGCGCACTCTGGGTGTCGGCCAGCTCGAGGTCGCGGTCTTGGACCGGTCCCGCCCGCGTCGCGCGTTCCGTCGCATCACGGGAGCGGCCCTTACCGCGTTGCTTACCAAGGCCAACCCGGCGGTGGCCGAAGACACCGCCGACGCCAGCCCGCCAGACCCCGCCGACGGCACCGACGGCACGCCGTCTGACGGCTCCGCGTGAGCCAACTGGCAGGCGCAGCGACCGAAGATCGTTAGTGGCCCCGCAGCGCTGACGAATTCGCTTCCGGGCGGTAGACCTTCAGCGCAGCCGGTTGGGTGAAGAACTCGAACCGGCTGCCCTCTGCCACCACCTCGCCGTCGGTGGCCAGCGCAACCGGCGGCCCCAAGACCTCGACGAGCAGTTCGGCACGTTCCTGCTGGACGTAGGTGCGACTTTGCCGCAGCGCCCCGGTCAGGGCCCCGATCAAAAACCGGGTCCGGGACAGCTGCACGTCGGCCCGGACATAGCGGACATCGATCAAGCCGGAATCCAGCCGGTGCCGGGCTGCGGCCGCGAAGCCGCGGGGGCGGTAAAGCCCGTTGCCCACGAACACCAACCACACCTTGCGGTGCTTCCCGTCGATGCGCGCCACCAGCGGGTCGGACTTCCGCAGCACCTGCATCAGGGCCAGCGCGGCCGCCGGCCACTTACCCCAACGCGCTTGCCGGCCCTCCCGCAGCTCCACCAGGTCGGGGTACCCACCAAGGCTGGCCGTGTTGACGAACCAGTGTGGTGGCGCCCGGTCGATGCGCACCCCGCCCAGGTCCACGGCCACCGCGCTGCCATCGCGCACCGCGTCGACGGCGTCGGACACCTCAGACACCCCGACATCACGCGCGAAGTGGTTGAGGGTGCCGGCAGGTACCACCACCAGCGGCAGCCCCCGTTCCGCGGCCATCGCGGCCACCGCAGCCACCGTGCCATCGCCACCGGCGACTCCCAACGCGCGCACCGGCGCCTCGGCGGCGTCGAGCTCGGTCTCCAGTTGCTTGGTCAGATCGCCACCAGGCTCGATGAGCACCTGCCGGGCCGCGGGCCAGGCAGCGGCCAACTCCGCACCGGGGTGCTCACCCTCGCTTCCCGAGCTGGGATTGATGGCGATGACCAGATCCGAACCGTCGGGCAGCGCGGGTGCCCGGGTCAGATGCCTGCTGTCTGCGGATTCGCCGACCCGCAGCGGCCACCACCGGCGGGTGGCCAGCGCGATACCGCTGCCCATCAGCATCCCCGCAGCCACGTCCGAGGGCCAGTGGACGCCGGTATACACACGGGAGTACGCCACTGCTGCCGCGATCGGTGCTACCGCAAGCCCGGCCGCGGGGGATTCCATCGCCACCGCAGTGGCGAATGCGGCAGCCGACGCGGCATGTCCAGACGGGAACGACGACGACCGTGGATGATTGCGCAGAGCCAACCGGCGTGCCAGGGGCAGGTCTTCGTAAGCCGGTCGCAGGCGCGGCAACAACGGCTTGGCTAGGGCGTTGATGGTGAAACTGGCGCCGCCGATCGCCGCCACACCGCGCAACGCAGCCCGCCGGGTGGCACCGTGGCGGCTGGCCAGCACGGCGGCTACCGCGAACCACAGCAGGCTGTGGTTCGCGGCGGTGGTGAGCCCCTTGAAAACCGCGTCAGCGGGCCGGCGCGCGATCATCCTGCGCCGGCCCGCCAACGCACGGTCGACGCGGTCGATCTCCGCCGCTACTCTGCGCAACCAATCCTGCACATAGACAGCTTAAGTCAGCCCGGACGGACGGCCTGCAAGACGGCCGCAGCAGCCTAGGCTGGATGGTATGCAGCGGCGGATCTTCGGCATCGAGACCGAGTTCGGGGTTACCTGCACCTTCCACGGCCAACGCCGGCTGTCGCCGGATGAGGTCGCCCGTTACCTGTTCCGGCGAGTGGTCTCGTGGGGTCGATCGTCGAACGTCTTTTTGCGCAACGGCTCCCGGCTCTACCTCGACGTCGGTTCGCACCCGGAGTACGCCACCGCGGAGTGCGACGACCTGTCCCAGTTGGTCACCCACGACAAGGCGGGGGAACGGATCCTCGAGGACCTGCTGGTCGATGCCGAGCGGCGGTTGGCCGACGAAGGTATCGGCGGGGACATCTTCCTGTTCAAGAACAATACCGACTCTGCCGGCAACTCCTACGGCTGCCACGAGAACTATTTGGTGGCTCGTGCTGGTGAATTTTCCAGAATCGCCGATGTGCTGCTGCCCTTCCTGGTCACCCGGCAGCTGGTCTGCGGCGCAGGCAAAGTATTGCAGACCCCGCGCGGCGCGGTGTATTGCCTGTCGCAGCGGGCCGAGCACATCTGGGAGGGTGTCTCTTCGGCGACCACCCGCTCCCGCCCGATCATCAACACCCGGGACGAGCCGCATGCCGACGCCGAGCGGTACCGCCGCTTACACGTCATCGTCGGCGATTCGAACATGTCCGAGGTGACCACCCTGCTCAAGGTGGGCACCGCCAACCTGGTTCTGGAGATGGTCGAGGAGGGCGTCGCGTTTCGCGACTTCACGCTGGACAACCCGATCCGAGCGATCCGCGAGATCAGTCATGACCTCACCGGCCGGCGCGGGGTGCGCCTGGCCGGCGGGCGCGAGGCTTCGGCGTTGGACATCCAGCGGGAGTACTACTCGCGTGCCGTGGATCACATCGTTCGGCGCGGGTCCGATCCGCTGACCGACAGGGTCATGGAGCTCTGGGACCGCACGTTGACCGCTGTCGAACATCAAGACCTCAGCCGGATCGATCGGGAAATCGACTGGGCGATCAAGCACCGGCTCGTAGAGCGTTATCGAGCCAAACACCGAATGGAGCTGTCCAACCCGCGGATTGCACAACTGGACCTCGCCTACCACGACATCCGCCGCGGCCGCGGGCTGTTCGATCTGCTGCAACGCAAGGCACTGGTCGACCGGGTGACCGACGACGGTGAGATCGAGGCGGCCAAGGACACCCCGCCTGCGACCACTCGGGCCAAACTGCGTGGCGACTTCATCGCCGCCGCGCAGGCCGCAGGCCGCGATTTCACCGTCGACTGGGTGCACCTCAAGCTCAACGACCAGGCCCAGCGCACTGTGCTGTGCAAAGACCCGTTCCGCGCGGTGGACGAAAGGGTGGAGCGGCTCATAGCGTCGCTCTGAGCGGCCCGCCGTAGGCTTGCCCGGTGGCCGCTTCCCGCGCTGAGCGACTGGTCAACCTGGTGATCTGCCTGCTGTCCAGCCGGCAGTACCTGCCCGCTGAGCGGATCCGCCGGATCGTGCCCGGCTACGCCGATGTGGCTTCCGACGAGGCGTTCTTCCGGATGTTCGAGCGGGACAAGGCGGAGCTACGCGAGTTGGGCGTCCCGCTGGAAACCGGGCGTACACCGGGGTTCGATACCGGCGAGGGTTACCGCATCGCCCGCCGGGACTACGAGCTGCCTGATATCGACCTTGAGCCTGATGAGGCCGCCGCGGTAGCGCTCGCCGCCCGGCTATGGGATTCCCCGCAGCTGGCCGGCGCCGCACATGGTGCCGTGCTGAAGCTGCGCGCTGCCGGGGTGGAGGTCGATCCCGAGCCGTCGATGGTCGTCCAACCCCGGGTACGAGCCACCGAGCCGGCATTGATCCCACTGATCACCGCGGTGCAGGCGGGTCAGGCCGTGACGTTCGCGCACCGCAGGCATCCTGCCGAGTCCCCCGTGGCGCGTACCCTCGAACCATGGGGAGTGGTGTCCTGGCGGGGTCGATGGTATGTGGTCGGACATGATCGAGACCGGCGGGCGACGCGTTGTTTCCGGGTCTCCCGGATTGTCGGTCCGGTACGCACGCTCGGCACCGCGGGTGCGGTCCGGCGCCCGGCGGGAACGGACCTCCTCAAGATCGTCGCGGGTTCCGCGGGACCCCCGCCGGTGGCACACACGGCGCGCTTGTGGCTGGCCAGCGGCCGCGCCAACGGTCTGCGCAGGTATGCCAAGGTTGTGGAGAGCAAGACCATGGATGGCGTGGCCGGCGACGTCGTTGCGGTGGAACTGCCCGGTCACGACGTCGCCGCTCGGTGGATAGCAGGGCTCGGACCGGACGCCGTGGTGCTGGAGCCGGCCGAGCTCGCTGACGCGGTGCGGGCCCGCTTGCTGGCGGGCGCTGGGAACGTCAGCTGATGCAGGGCGTGGCGGAGCGGTTGCCCCGGCTGCTGGCCCTGGTGCCCTACCTGCTGGTCCGGCCCGGCGTGCCGATCGAGGAAGTGGCCGCAGACTTCGCCATCACGGTCCGGCAACTGCGCCGCGATCTGGAGCTGCTGTGGATGTGCGGGCTGCCCGGTTACGGCCCCGGTGATCTGATCGACCTGTCCTTCGAGGGCGACACGGTGACCGTCACCTTCGACGCCGGAATGCGACGCCCGCTGCGGCTGTCCAGGGCGGAGGCGACCGCGCTGGTCGTGGCGCTGCGAGCGCTCGCCGAGACGCCTGGCGTGGCCGACACCGGATCGGTGCGCCGGGCGCTGGCCAAGATCGAGGCAGCGGCGGGGCAGACCGACGGTGTGGTACTCGGCTTGGCCACCCGGGAGGAGGCCGCACTCGCCACGGTGCGCGACGCGCTGGACCAGCGGTGCGCCCTGCACATCCGCTACTACACACCATCCCGTGACACGGTCAGCGAACGCACCGTGGATCCGATGCGGCTACTGCTGGTCGAAGGCCGCAGCTACCTGGAGGGCTGGTGCCGCGCCGTCGAGGACACGCGGCTGTTCCGGCTGGACCGCATCGAACACGTCACTACGTTGGACGAGCCGGCACAGCCACCGCCGCATGCTCGCCCCGCCGACGTATCCGCCGGTCTGTTCCGGGCCCAGCCCGATCAGCAGACCGCGGTGCTCACCCTCGCACCGGATGCCCGCTGGGTCGGCGAGTACTACCCGGTTGAGGAGCTGATCGAGGGGGAAGGCGGCACCGCGACGGTACGGATGCGCTACGCCGAGCCCGACTGGATGGTGCGTCTGGTGCTAGGGCTGGGCGGTGACGTCATCGTCCGGGATCCTCCCGAATTGGCCACCGCGGTGGCGCAGCGGGCTCTCGCAGCCCTACGGAGGTCCGCGGCCGCTGCTGTTCACCAGACCGGTTAAGGTCATCGCCGTGCTTTACCTGATCAGCGTGCTGGCGGTCGCCGCGGGTGCCATGGTGCTGGTCACGGTGCTGGTGCGGCTGGGAGGTCCGCTCCGCCGGCTCGCGGACACAGCGCGCCAGAGCCGCGCCCATCTCGCCGACCGCACCGGGGCGCTGGCCGCGCGGATCGCCGCACTGCGGGTCGCCGTGAACCGGCGGCGCCACCGCGATGGGGACAGCTCACCCCCAACCCGTGCCGCGTAGCATCAAAGTTGCACCTGGAGGCACGTGAGGAGACCACCATGGGTATTCCAACTGGCTGGGAGCTCGTCATACTCCTTGCCGTCCTGGTTGTGCTGTTCGGGGCGACCAAGCTGCCGACGGCTGCCCGGTCCATCGGGCAATCCATCCGGATATTCAAGGCCGAGACCAGGGGCTCACGTTCTGAAGATCAGGATCACGCGAGCTCGCCGCCGGCGTCCGAGCAGCAGTCCCTGCCGCCGGCGGGGCCGACCACCACTGCGAGCCATCAACTCCGCCGCCACGACGACACCATTCGCTGACGGCAAGGATCGGTGAGCGGGATGCGTTTCGCGGCGGGAGGTCTGTTCACCGGCCCGCGCCGCCGACGCAAGATCAACCCGGATGGCTCCATGACGCTCATGGAGCACCTGTATGAGCTGCGTAACCGGCTGTTCGTCGCGTTGTGCGCGATCGCGGTCGGCGGCGTGCTGGGTTTCATCTGGTGGGGGGTGGCACCGTTCGGCTTACCGAGCCTGGGAAACCTGCTCACCGAGCCGTATTGCGCCTTGCCCCCCACACTGCGGCTGACCCCGAATCCGGGGCGGTGCCAACTGCTGCAGACCGCCCCCTTCGAGGTGTTCACCCTGCGGATGCAGGTGGGCCTGGCCGCCGGTGCGGTAATGACCGCCCCGATCTGGATCTACCAGGTATGGGCCTTCATCACCCCTGGCTTGTATGCCAATGAGCGCAAGTTCGCGATGAGCTTCGTCGGTACGGCCAGCGTGTTGTTCGCCGCAGGTGCGGTGCTTGCCTACTACGTGGTGCCTACCGGCCTGTCCTTTCTGGCGAATCTCGGTGGCGGCCAGTTCATCACGGCGCTGACCGGTGACGCCTACATCAGTTTCCTGCTGACCATGCTGGCGGTCTTCGGGTTGACCTTCGAACTGCCGCTGCTGGTGGTGATGCTCAACAGGGTCGGTGTGCTGCCCTACGCGAAGTTGAAGCGCTGGCAACGCGGCATCGTGTTCGGCCTTTTCGTGCTGGCCGCGGTGGCCACCCCGGGCAACGATCCGATCTCGATGCTGGCCTTGGCTTTCGCCTTGATCGTGCTGTTCGAGTCGGCGGTGTTGATCGCGCGGTCGCATGATCGCGCAGTGGCCCGGCGCCGGGCCGAACAGGGCTGGGACGATCTCGACCCCGACGAGCCCTCACCGCTCGATCACCACGTCGACTCCATGCCGCCGTCGGACGATCCGGCCCCCCGCTACGACGAAGCGACGTAAGCCGTCGATGGTGGATGGTCATAGGGGGTCTGCGCGTCGCGGCGATCGGCCCATGCCGACGTAGCCGCCATCGACGAGCAGATCTCACCGACCCGGTCCAGCATGTGCTGCGGACCCAAGACGAACCGTATGATTCCCGGCCGTGCGCGCCACGTTGATTGTGAATCCGCGTTCTGGGCGGGGAGCGGCGGGCAGAGTGGCCGGCAGCGTGGCGAGTGCACTGCGGGCTGCGGTGCCCGGCCTGGTGGCCACGGAAACTTCGGATGCTGCCGACACCAGCAGGCTCGCCACGCAAGCGGTGCAGTGCGGTGATGACGTGATCGCCGTTCTCGGTGGTGATGGCACCGTGCACCTTGCCGCCCAGGCCGTGGCCGGCACCGCAACCGCGTTGGCGGTGCTGCCCAGCGGCAGCGGCAACGACCTGGCGGCGGCGCTGGGCTTACCCACCGATGCGGTCGCGGCCGCTGAGCACGTCGCGGGGATGCTGCGGTCGGGGCGGCGCCGGCGGATCGACGTGGGTCGCATCGTCGGCGCAGCGTGTTTTTCCACGGTGCTGTGCACCGGCTTCGACGCCTCGGTGAACGCGCGGGCCAATGCGATGCGCTGGCCTGCCGGTCCGCGCCGGTACGAGCTGGCGGTACTGGCCGAGCTCGCCGCGCTGGCTCCCCGGCCGGTGCGGGTGCAGGTAGGCGGTCGCGCGGTGGAACTGGAGGCGATCCTCGTGGCGGTCGGCAACGGACCCTGCTACGGCGGCGGGTTACGGATCTGCCCGGATGCCACGCTGACCGACGGCCTGCTCGACGTGATCGCCATCGCCGCGGTGAGCCGGCGCCGGCTGTTGCGCGTGTTCCCGTCGGTGCGAGCCGGTGCCCACGTCCATGAGCCAGAGGTGACCGTGCTGCGGGGCGACACCGTGCGCATCGACGGCGACCCGGGTTGGCCAGTGTACGCGGATGGGGAGCCGCAGGGCACCTTGCCGGTGACCGTGCACTGCGAACCGGGCGCGCTCGCCGTCGTCGCCTGACCCATCTCCCCTGCGACTGACTCCGTCAGCGCGACGTCTAGCGTTGCATCGCGATATATCGAGTGTTAACATGACAGTGTCTTCAACAGAAGGAGGTTGCACATGATGCACAACGAACGAAGACACAGCGGCAGAGGCCGCTTCCCGGGCCGAGACCATTCCCTCCGAGGCGAACGACGTGGTCGCGGCCGGGCGCAGCGTGGCGATGTCCGCGCTGCCACCCTGATCCTGCTAGCCGAGCAGCCGATGCACGGTTATCAGTTGATGCAGGCGATGACCGAACGCACCCGCGGGGCATGGCGACCAAGCCCCGGCGCGATCTACCCGACCATCGCCCAGCTCGAAGACGAGGGGCTGGTCACCGTCGAAGTCGAAGGCGGACGCAAGCTCGTGTCACTCACCGACGCGGGCCGCGCCTACCTGGACGATCCGCGCCATGGTGTGACCGACCCGTTCGCAGCGATCACCGCGTCCTATGCCGAGGCGCCCAGCCTGCGAGCCGCGATCACCGAGGTACACAGTGCGGCCAGGGCAGTCGCCGCCAACGGCACGCGCGCCCAGGTCGATGCGGCTCAGTCTGTGTTGGCCGACGCGCGGCGCGCGCTCTACCTGATCCTCGCTGACGGCGCTGGTTCTTCGACTGAGGACACCGGAGACCCGTCGTAATCAGGTCCGGCCGTGACCTCACCGGCCACCGAATGGGTTGGTAGCGGCTGAGAGCTGCGCGAAGGCGGGTTGGCGGTACTTGAAGGGCGGCCAACGGGGTGGTGTGACAGCCTGGGAGGGTGGCCGACTCTCCTGCCGAGGCATACGCAGCCGCGCGCCGGCGGGTCGCGCTACCTGCCCTCCATGAGTTCGCCGGCGGTCTGAGCTTCGAGCTGGACCCCTTTCAGGATGCGGCGTGCGAGGCGCTGGAGGAGGGCCACGGCGTGCTGGTGTGCGCGCCCACCGGGGCCGGCAAGACCGTGGTTGGCGAGTTCGCGGTCCATCTGGCGCTGGCCCAGGGCCGCAAGTGCTTCTACACGACGCCGATCAAGGCACTGTCCAACCAGAAGCACACCGACCTGGTGGCCCGCCACGGCGCCGACGCCGTCGGCCTGCTCACCGGTGACACGTCGATCAACGGTTCCGCGCCGGTGGTCGTGATGACCACCGAAGTGCTGCGCAACATGCTCTACGCCGGATCGGCCACTCTCGGCGGGCTGGCCTACGTCGTGATGGACGAGATTCACTACCTCGCTGACCGGTTCCGCGGCGCGGTCTGGGAAGAGGTGATTCTCAACCTGCCCGATAGCGTCCGGATTGTCGGCCTGTCCGCCACGGTGAGCAACGCCGAAGAATTCGGCGAGTGGCTCGTCGATGTGCGCGGCGGCACCGCTGTGGTGGTCGACGAGCACCGGCCGGTGCCCCTGTGGCAGCACATGATGGTCGGCACGCGGATGTTCGACCTGTTCGCCGAGAAGTCCAGCAGCGGACGGCTCACCGTCGACCCGCACCTCGTCCAGCGGGTGCATGAAATGGAACGCCACAGCGGCTGGGATCGGCGGCGCGACGGGGGAGTTCGGTTCCGGCCACCGACCCGGGTGGACGTGGTGGCGCGGCTGGATCGCGCCGGTCTGTTGCCTGCGATCACGTTTATCTTCAGCCGAGCCGGTTGCGAGGCTGCGGTGAACCAGTGTGTCCGCAGCGGACTGCGGCTGACCACTGGCGAGGAGGCTGAGGAGATCCGCCGGGTGGTGGACATCCGCACGGCCGATTTGCCCGAAGGCGATCTCGGAGTGCTCGGTTTCTGGGAGTGGCGCGAGGCGCTGGAACGGGGAGTCGCGGCGCACCACGCCGGGATGTTGCCCGCGTTCAAGGAGACTGTCGAGGAGTTGTTCGTCCGGGGGCTGGTCAAGGCGGTGTTCGCCACCGAGACCCTCGCGTTGGGGATCAACATGCCGGCCCGCACGGTGGTGCTGGAACGATTGATCAAATACAACGGCGAGGCCCACGTGGACCTGACGCCGGGTGAGTACACCCAACTCACCGGTCGCGCCGGGCGTCGCGGCATCGACATCGAAGGCCACGCCGTCGTGCTCTGGCAGCCAGGCGTGGACCCGGCGCAGGTGGCTGGGCTGGCGTCGACGCGCACCTACCCGCTTCGCAGTTCATTCCGGCCCGGCTACAACATGGCCGTCAACCTGGTGGACCGGGTCGGAGTGGCCGCCGGGCGGGCGCTGCTCGAGCGATCCTTCGCCCAGTTCCAGGCGGATCGCTCGGTGGTGGGTCTGGCTCGGTGCATCGACCGCAACGCCGAAGCGCTGGCCGGCTATGCCGAGGCGATGGCCTGCCACCTGGGCGACTTCGCCGAGTACGCCCGGTTGCGCAGGCAGATCTCCGAGCGGGAGCGGACGCTGGCACGCAGCAGTGGTGCGGCGCGACGCGCCGAGGTGGTGGCGTCGCTGGCCCGCCTGGAACGCGGAGACGTCATCGCCGTTCCCGGTGGGCGCCGGTCGGGGCTGGCCGTGGTGCTCGACACCGGCGAGGGGCCCGGCGAGGATTCGCGACCGCTGGTGCTCACCGAGGATCGGTGGGCGGGCCGGCTCTCGATCGCCGACTTCCCGGCCCCGGTGCAGGCACTGGGCCGGATGCGGCTGCCCAAGCGGGTGGAGCATCGCGTCCCCCGGGTGCGCCGCGACCTTGCGTCGGCGCTGCGCGAAACCGGCATCCCGGTACCGCCGCGGTCTCGGCGGCGCAGCGAAGCCGCCGACGACGCCGAACTGGCGGCGTTGCGCCGTGCGCTGCGGGCCCACCCCTGCCACGGCTGTGACGACCGGGAAACGCATGCGCGGTGGGCAGAGCGTTACGACCGGCTGCACCGCGAGACTGAGACGATGCGCCAGCAGGTCGCGGCCACCACGCATTCGCTGGCCCGGACCTTCGACCGGATCCGGGCGTTGCTGGCCGAGCGCGGCTACCTAGAAGGCGAGCAGCTGACCGAGCACGGTCACCGGCTGGCCCGGTTGTGGTCGGAAACCGACCTGCTGACCGCGGAATGCCTGCGGCGCGGGATCTGGGATGGTCTGGCGCCCGCCGAGCTGGCCGCGGTCGTCTCAGCCCTGGTTTACGAGGCTCGTGGCGACGACGCCACCCCGCGGGTTCCGTCCGGTCCGGTGAGTGACGCGCTGGTGGCCATCGTGCGGTTGTGGGCGGACTTGGAGGCCGACGAGCGGCGCCACCGGCTGGAACGCACCCGCGAACCCGATCTGGGCTTCGCCTGGCCGGTGTACCGATGGGCGCGCGGGGAGTCGCTGTCGGCGGTGCTGGCGGCCGCGCAGACAAACGGCGTAGAACTGTCCGCTGGGGACTTCGTCCGGTGGTGCCGGCAGGTGGTGGACCTGCTCGATCAGGTGCGCGGTGTCGCCGGGGAGGGCTCCGGAGTCGGACTGGCGGCGGCCTCCGCGGTTCGCGCACTGCGCCGTGGCGTGGTCGCGCTGGGTACCGGGTGATTTCATGAAGCGGTTCGCCAGCGTTGCCATCGTGTTTCTTCTCCTTTTCGCCATAGGCGCATGCACGTCAAGCACGTCGGTAAATAATGGCGAGCAAAACCTCGTCACGCTTCCGGTGGGCGCCGCGCTGCCTTCGGGGCAGGAATGCGCCGAGCGAGTCAAGCGTGATCAGCCTGAGCCACGGCCGGAGAACACCCCAGCCAACCAGTTCGTTCCCGACCGGGTGGTGATGCCGATCTGGAAGGACTTCACCAAGCAGGCAAATCAACAGTTTGTTTCCCGTATCGACGGCAACTTCACCGGTACGACGGGCGAAATCCTCGCTTGGGGCGCCTGCAAGTGGGGCCTGGACGCCGACCTGTTACGGGCGGTGGCTGTCCAGGAAAGTGATTGGCGACAGAGCACTGTCTCCGACTACTCGCGCGATCCCGACAACTGTGTCGACGGCGACACCCCACCCTGCCCGACCAGCTTCGGGATCATGCAGCTCAAGCACATCTACCTGCCGGGATCCTATCCGTTATCCCGGCAGAGTACCGCGTTCAATGTCGACTATTACGGTGCACGTATGCGTGCCTGCTACGAGGGCTGGGTCACCTACTTGGGCGGCGATTACGGCCCCGGGGACCTCTGGCACTGCGTGGGCTGGCACTGGTCAGGTCACTGGAAGGATGCCGGTTCGGAGCGCTACCTCAAGCGGGTCCATCGTTACCTCGACAGCAAACCCTGGTTGGACTGGACCGATCGGTGACGAGCCGTCAGGTGGGGAGCCCGGGGTGGTGCACCTGCTCGACACGTTGCCACCGGCCAGGCATCGGCTTCCGCTATCGAGGAAGCGCTCCGGCTTCGTGGGCGCAGCGCAGAATTGCCTCGGTGCTGCGGTCGGCGTCGTGGTCGGTAGTGTTCCAGCCGCAGACGCTGATGCGCATCGCGGTCCGCTCGTTCCATTTTGTGGGACCACACCAGCAGGTTCCATCGGCCTGGACGGTGGCGATGAGCCGCTGGGTTGTTTCGTCGTCGCGGGCGGCGACGAGGACCTGGTTGAGCATGACGTCGTTGAGGATTTCCAACCCGGCCTGGGCCAGGGCCGCGCTGATGCGGTGGGCTTGGCGGCAGCTGTTGGCGACCAGTTCGGCCAGCCCGCTGCGGCCCAGACTGCGCATCACCGCCCATATCTCGATCTGGCGGGCGCGTTGGGAGGACTGGGGTGTGTGGTGCATCGCCTCGAAACCGTCCTCAGGCGGAAGGTAGTCAGCGACCGAGGCGAAGCTGCGCTGGAGGTGGGCGGGGTCGCGCACGAGGGCGATGCCGCTGTCGTAGGCGACGTTGAGCCACTTGTGCGCATCGGTGGCCCACGAATCGGCCTCCGCGAGCCCGTGGCCGAGATGACGGCAGGCGGAGTCGGCCAACGCCCACAGTCCGAACGCGCCATCGATATGCAGCCAGGCGCGGTGCTCTCGTGCCCAAGCGGCGATCTGAGGGAACGGGTCGAACGCGCCGGTGTTGACCTCCCCGGCCTGCGCGCACACGATCATCGGACCCTGCACACGCGGGAGTAGTTCGGGGCGCATCCGGCCTTGCTCATCAACGGGGACCCGGTGGACGCGATCGCGGCCCAGCCCGATCAGCCCCAGTGCCTTGAACACTGTGGAATGGGCTCGTTCCCCGACCACCACGGTGATTGGCGGGGCACCGCACAACCCGTGGCGTGGCACGTCCCAGCCCGCCGCCGAAAGCTGGTGATCACGCGCGGCGGCGAGGGCGGTGACGTTGGCCATCGTCGCGCCGGTGACAAACGCCGCAGCCGTGGTCTGCGGTAGTCCGAACAAGTTCACCAACCAGCCGCGAGTGATCTCGTGGAGGCGGGCCGCGACCGGGCTCATCACCGGCAGCGCGGCGTTTTGGTCCCACGCCATGCCCAGCCATCCCGCCGCGAGGGCGATCGGCAGCGTGCCACCGGTGACGAACCCGAAGTAGCGCGGACCAGCGCTGGCCACGGTCGCCGGTGAGCCTGCCTCGTCCAACAGCGTCAACGTCTGCCGCGGATCCGAGGGATGCTCGGGCAAGGGCTCCACGAAGCGCTGCAGCTCAGCCAGGTCGGTCCGGGTCGGCGTCACCGGACGCCGACAGACATCTTGGAGGTAGCGTCGCGCGCGCGATGCGGCCTCGCTCAGCAACTCTTCACAGCGATCAGACGGAAAACGATCCACGCACAGCAGAGTTGCAAACACCTTTGCCGGTACGCGAAGCAGGTAGGCATTGTCGTCGTGCCCAGCAACCGCACAGGCAGCCTATCGGCCCCGTGGTTGCGACGTCGCGCGGCGCGTCGTCGCCGGCCTGGCACCGGCTCACCGAGATCGCCAAGCAGCGCACAGCGGATTGGTGACCCGTGGTGTGGAGGTCTGGGAGCTGGTCAGGCTCGGGGTCTTGTCCGGCGCTATCGCAGTGGACCTGGACACACTCCCGGCACGGTTGGACACCCCGGCCCCGCCATCGCGGCAGTCGTCCCTACCAGCGCGAAGATCGCCGCCAGCACAAGTGCGGTGGCCACCTGCACGGTGCGGTGGCGTGCTGACTGCCCCAGAGTGCTTCTCGGTGCCCGCCCGGAGGGCGATCTCTGAGCGCTCATCGTGTTGGTCCCCTCAGTGTGCACACATGCGAGGCGTACCGGTCGCGGTGTCACCGTTGCACGTGTCTGCGCCGGACACAACCTTCGCTAGCCGGGTCCGGAGCTTTTCTGCGCGGGATGCCGGATTGCCGCGGACACCAGCGGGAATACTGGTGCCGTGACCACCAGCCTCGGTGGCTCCCGACATGGAGACATATCGGGGTTTTCGTGGCCTCGTCGGCCCGATATGTCTCCATGTCGGGAGCAGGGGTGGGAGGACGGGGTGGGAGGACGGGATGACTAAGGCTGTGGCTGTACTGGGGACGGGGATCATGGGGGCTGGGATGGCTCGCAGCCTGATCCGTGCCGGGCTCGATGTGACGGTGTGGAACCGCACCGCAGAGAAGGCCCGCCCGTTGAAGCATGACGGGGCCCGCGTGGCCGAGGATCTGACGTCGGCGGTGTCGGGGTCGGATGTGGTGCTGACCATGCTGTTCGACACCGATGCCGTCACGACGGTGATGGAGCAGGCCCTACCCGCCGTCGGCCGGTCCGCGCTGTGGGTGCAGACCAGCACGGTGGGCCTCGACGGCACCGCCCGGCTGGCCCAGCTGGCTGACCGGCACGGTGTCGGCTTCATCGACGCGCCGGTGCTGGGTACCCGGAAGCCGGCGGAGGATGGTGCGCTGATCGTGCTGGCTGCGGGTCCCCACAACCTGCGGGAGGCCGTGGCGCCGGTGTTCGATGCGATCGGCTCGCGCGTCGTGTGGGTGGGGGAGCGCGCAGGAGATGGACATCGGCTCAAACTGACCGCGAACTCGTGGGTGCTGTCCGTCGTCGGTGCGACGGCGCAGGCCGTCAGTTTGGCCCAGACCCTGCGGCTCGATCCCCAGCTGTTCCTGGATCTGATCTCCGGTGGGCCGCTGGACTGCGCGTATACGCAGCTCAAGGGCAAGGCGATGATCGCTGGAGAGTTCCCGCCGGCGTTCCCCCTTGGCGGGGCCGCCAAGGACAGCGCCCTGATCGCCGAGGCGATGCGTGCCGCCGGCACCGAGGACCGGCTCATGACGGCCCTGCACCAGCAGTTCCAGGCCGCGGCCGATGCCGGGCACGATGCTGAGGACATGGCCGCCGTGATCCACGCGTTCCGTCGCTGACGGCTACCCGGCTCACCGGCAGAGATGATCAAGGGGTGTACAGCGGCGAGGATTACGACTACGTCGTCGTCGGCGGCGGCTCGGCGGGCTGCGTCCTGGCGGCCCGGCTATCGGAGGATCCGTCGGTCACGGTGTGCCTGCTCGAAGCCGGCCCGTCCGACCTCGACGACCCGGCCATCCTGCGGCTGGAACGCTGGCCGCAGCTGCTGGGTTCGGGCTACGACTGGGATTACCCGGTCGAGCCGCAGAGCAACGGGAACAGCTTCCTGCGGCACTCGAGGGCAAAGGTGCTCGGTGGCTGCTCGTCGCACAATTCCTGCATCGCCTTCTGGACCCCCCGCGAGGATCTCGACGAGTGGGCGGCAATGGGGTGTGCCGGCTGGAGCGCCGACGAGTGCTGGCCGCTGATCGCACGGTTGGAGAACAACGACGGCCCCGGTGATCACCACGGCCGCGCGGGCCCCGTGACGCTGCGGCAGATCCGGGCTCAGGATCCGTGCGGTGCCGCGGTGTTGGCCGCCGCGGCCGAGGTCGGCCTGCCCACCGTGCGCTTCAACGAGGGTGTCACGATCACCGAAGGGGCCGGCTTCTTCCAGATCAACGCCGACGAGGACAACCTGCGCATGTCGTCGTCGCACAGCTACCTGCACCCCATCATGGGACGGCGGCGCAACCTTTCGGTGCGGACCGGCGCCTGGGTCAAGCGAGTGGTCTTCGATGCCGGCGACAAGGCGACCGGAGTGGAGTACCTCGACTCGGGAGCAGCCACGATCGTGCCCGCTCGCCGGGAGGTGATCCTGTCCGCGGGAGCCATCGAGACGCCCAAGCTGCTCATGCTATCCGGCATCGGGCCTGCTGAGCACCTGCGTGATGTCGGTATCGACGTGCTCGTGGACAGCCCCGGTGTGGGGGCCAATCTGGACGATCATGTCGAGGGACTGGTCATGTGGGAGGCGTCCCGACCGATGGTCACCCGCTCCACCCAGTGGTGGGAGATCGGCTTGTTCGCCCGGACCCAACCGGGCTTGGACCGTCCCGACCTGATGATGCACTACGGCTCGGTGCCCTTCGACATGAACACCGTGCGCTGGGGCTACCCGACCACGTCCAACGGCTTCTGCCTGACCCCGAACGTCACCCGCGGCGGGTCCCGCGGGACCGTGCGGCTGCGCTCACGCGATTTCCGGGACCGGCCGAAGGTCGACCCGCGATACTTCACTGATCCCGACGGCCACGACATCGCCGTAATGCTCGCCGGCATCCGGCTCGCCCGCCGGATCGCTGGGCAGCCACCGTTGCAGGCCTGGATTCGCCGCGAGCTGGCACCGGGCCCGGACGCGGTCACCGACGGGGAGCTCATCGACTACATCGGCAAGACGCACAACACCGTCTACCATCCGGCAGGCACCGCCAGGATGGGCGCGGTGGACGATCGCCAGGCCGTGCTCGACCCGCAGTTGCGGGTCAAAGGAGTCACCGGGCTACGCGTCGCCGACGCATCGGTGATGCCGTTCCTGCCTGCCGTCAATCCGAACATCACCGTGATGATGATCGGTGAGAGGGCCGGCGACCTGCTCGCTGGGAATGCGGGTCAGCGCCGGCTCTGAAGCGCGGCAAGGAGGCGGTCTACCGCGCTGCCCAGGCCCCAGGTGCGCTGTAGCGTGGCAAGCTCCGCCGCGTCGGCGGGCGCACGGGGCAGCGTGTCGTCGCGGTCCAGCTGTACCGGGGCGTCTATCGCCACGCGCACCACCGTGGGGGCCAGTTCCAGATAGTCCCGGGCGGCCCGCAGCTTGGCCCGCACCCCCGAGGCGAGCGCCGACCGCGGATCGTCGAGTGCCGTGAGTAGGCCCTCCACCGAGCCGAACCGGCTGATCAGCGTGGCCGCGGTCTTCTCCCCGACGCCAGGTACGCCGGGCAGCCCGTCGGAGGGATCCCCGCGCAATGTGGCGAGGTCCGCGTATGCCGGTCCGGCACCGGTTTCCGGCAGCCCGTAGCGGCTGGCGAGCTCGGCGGGCCCGACCACCTCGGCTTTGGCCAGCCCCCGCCCGACGTAGACCACCTGCACCGGCGTCGGCTCCGTGCGCACCACTTGGAACAGATCCCGGTCGCCACTGACCACCTCGACCGGGTCGCGACGCTCGGCGGCCGCCAGCGTGCCGATCACGTCGTCGGCCTCGTACCCCGCGGCGCCGGCGGTGGCCAGTCCAGCGGCCGCCAGCACGTCGAGGATCAGCGGCACCTGAGGCCTCAACGTGTCCGGCACCTCCTCGACGTCGGGAGCGCCAGGGCCGGTCTCCTCGGCCAGCCGGTGCGCCTTGTAGGAGGCAATCGCGGCGACCCGGAAGGCCGGTCGCCAGTCCAGGTCCAGGCAGGCGACCAGGCGGCCCGGGCGGCGCTGCTCGACCAGCCGGGCGAGCATGTCGGTGAAGCCGCGTACCGCGTTCACCGGCGTGCCGTCCGGCGCAGTGATCGACTCCGGGACACCGTAATAGGCCCGGAAATACAGGCTCGCGGCGTCGATCAGCAGCAAAGGCGCGTCCATAGGGCAGAGCCTGCCAGCTGCCGACATCGGCCGGTCCTAGGCTAGCGGGGTGCCCGCCGCACTCGAGACCCTCGCAGCCCGCCTGACCCGGGCGCGCGACGCGACCCACGCCGCCGGTCTGGAAGCCCTGCTGCTCACTCCCGGCCCGGACCTGCGTTACCTGCTGGGGATAGCAGGCGAGTCCCATGAGCGGCTGACCTGTCTGGTGATACCCGCCGATGGTGATCCGGCGCTGGTGGTACCTGCTTTGGAACGACCAGGCCTGGACGGTACTCCCGTGGTAGATCTGGGTCTGGAGGTCGCTGAATGGGCCGATGGGGAAGATCCCTACGCCCTGGCCGCCACCCTGTTGCACAGGTCAGGATCGGCCGCGATGCGGACCGCTGTGGGAGACGCGATGCCCGCAGCCCACGTGCTCGGGCTGCGCGCCGCTCTACCTGACCGCACGCAGGAGCTGGCGTCGACGGTGCTGGCGCCGTTGCGGATGCGCAAGGACGCCGCTGAGATCGCCGCGCTGGCCGTCGCAGGCCAGGCCATCGACCGCGTGCATGCCCGGATGGGGGAGTGGTTGCGGGTCGGGCGCACCGAGGCGCAGGTCGGTGCGGATGTGGCGGCCGCGATCGTTGCGGAGGGGCATACCGCTGCGGCATTCGTCATCGTCGGTTCCGGTCCGAATGGGGCGAGCCCGCACCACGACGTCTCCGACCGGGTGGTGCGGCCGGGTGACCTGGTGGTGGTCGACATCGGCGGTCCCACTCCAGAGGGCTATTTCTCCGACTGCACTCGCACCTACACCATGGGGGAGCCGGCCCATCCCGATGTCGCTGCCCGCTATGCGGTCCTGCAGGCGGCGCAGGATGCGGCCGTCGCAGCGGTCGCGCCGGGAACCACTGCACAGTCGGTCGACGCCGCCGCCCGGATCCCGATCAGTGACGCAGGTCTGGGTGATCGGTTCATCCATCGCACCGGCCACGGGATCGGCCTGGAAGTCCACGAGCAGCCCTACATCGTGACCGGCAACGATCTGGTGCTCGATCAAGGCATGGCGTTCAGCATCGAGCCGGGAATCTACCTGCCCGGGCGCTGGGGTGCCCGCATCGAGGACATCGTCGTGGTCGAGGCCAACGGTGCCCGGCGGCTCAATCACCGGCCGCGAGAACTCGCGCTATTGCCGGTATGAGCCCCAACCACCCCCGCCGCATCCCGTCTTCGAGGCGCTCGTCGCACCCGACCGAGACGGTAGCCGTCCGTGGCGGCTGCTGCTCGCTGGCGAACAGCGGCCCCAAATCCTGGAAGCCGGCCGGCCGAACCTGATCATCTGGTCGTCACTGTGGATCACGAGACCAGATGTGAGGGTGCGGTAGAGCTTCATCGTCACGCGAACCGGTCGCCCACCCGCCGCGTCGACAAACAGTCGAATACCTTAAACCCTGTTGTGCAAGTCCGAGTGAGAAGTCGGTAACTATGGTTTAACGTCATTTAACGCTTGGTCACTTCAAATAAACATCGCGGTAACAATCTGCGCGCTATGGTCAGAAATGTCAGCAAGGGGGTTCTGGTCTTAGCCCGCATCCAGACTCCAGTCCTCGTGAGCATTGGATTTTTCGCCTGAGAGGGATGATTATCATGACGGTGCAGAGCCTGACTGATGAGATTATCGAGGCCGAAGGCTACGAGCAATTGGTAACGCCAGAATTCGCCCCGCTTGCCGAGTTCGCCGGCTTCGGCAAGTATGAAGCGGTCGCCGTCCAGGAAACCGGTATGGCCATCTCGGCTCTGATCGACAGCATCCCGGAGGCGATCTCTGAATACCTGACGACACGTCCGGAATCCGCCCGATTGATGGGTGGATCGGATCCGCCCATCAAGGAATCGCTGATAAGAGAGTGGCTAGACAAGACGATCGCTGGGCCATTCAACGGCGACCTGGCGAGCTTCGTTCGGGAGATCAGCCATGTCGGGGAAACGGAAGTAACTTTTCCCGGGGTACAGGTTCCGCTACCACCCCAACTCGTCCTGGCTCTGATCGCCTGGTTGCAAGGCCAGATCCTGGCGGCCATGGGGAAGGTTTGCGACGTCGCCACGGTGTCAGCCGCCGGCGCCGCCTGGATGAACCAGTTGATGCTTCAGCTCGGGATCATTCTCGAGCCGAGCCTTACCGAACCGAAGGCACCCCTGGGCAAGCACGAGAGCGCCGAATTTCATCCGTATGCTGAGTTTGCAGGGTTCGGGCCCCATGAGGCGTCTATCTTGCGCCGAACCGGACCATTGCTCGGCCCAGCGGCCGGCGGCGTGGTCACCCTGGCGTATGATTATTTGCTTTCCCGTCCTGAATCTGCTGGGTATTTCCAGGATGCTACGCATCTCACGCAGCGCAAGATGACCCTTAAAGGGTGGTGGTCGCGGACCACAACCAAGCCGATGGACGGCGATTTCCATTCCTATATGTCCCGAGTGGCTGATGCCCACGTCAAAGACGGCGGGACGCATCCGCACGTCGTGATACCGGCTGATCTGACCATCGCGCTGATGGGTTGGGTTGAGATGAGAGTTATGACGGCGCTGAACACCGTCGCTCCGGGACTCGATGGTGATTATGTGTTCGGGAAGCTTCCGGAGCCGCCGGCGGCCGCCGAGGTGGGTCAGGCATGGATGCGGATGCTGACGCTGCAGCTGGGGATCCTGCTCAAGCCCTACCTGGCATCCATCGAGTAACGAACGTCCTGCTTGGCGCGGCGTTCACGTCAAGGCCGACGTGGACGCCGATCTCACGCGCTGGCAGGTATACCGAACACTTCTCGGGGTAACCCCGATGCCGGATTCAGGGTGCACACCGACGTCACGGCAGTCGCTGCGCAGGGAGAGTGGGAACTGCCCGCCTCGAGGAGACTTTGATGAGTACAACGACATTGACCCGCCCACGCGAGGGCAAGGTCATCGCCGGTGTGTGCGCCGGCATAGCCCAGCGGTACGGTTGGGACGCCAACGTGGTCAGGCTGCTGTTCGTGCTGTCCTGCCTGCTGCCGGGACCGCAGTTCGTGGTGTACCTGGCGTTGTGGATGCTCATGCCCAAACAGCCGTACTGAGCGTAGCGTCTATTTCGGACACGGCTATGTCGGGTTGGCTGCGGCCGCGCACGGTTACTCCGGGCTGGCTCCTGCCGAGTTGGACGGGGCCCAGGCCTCGCTGCTGGCCGGCCTAGTGCAGGCACCCAGCGCGCCTATGATCCGTTGCTGCACCGGGCACTGGCCAAGCAGCGACAGCGGCGGGTGCTGGACCACGCCGCGCCACTGAGCCTGATCGGACTGAACGGCGGTGTAACCGCCAGACAGACCCTCCTCGCGCCGACCATGAGACGACTGACCGGACTTCCGCAGATGTTGGGCACACGGCCGACCGAATCTGCTCGCTGACCAGCCGGAATGCCACGAGAGCTGGATCGGGTCGTGTTACTACAGGCGCGGATAGGCTGTCAGCGGGAGGCGG
>Ga0134125_10000823_pt1 | contig 40302 bp, 23 predicted proteins | sample KB31751_FD_96464 | JGI IMG/M metagenome (GOLD analysis project Ga0134125, IMG submission 96464) | Terrestrial soil microbial communities with excess Nitrogen fertilizer from Kellogg Biological Station, Michigan, USA - KB3-175-1 | ecosystem: Environmental > Terrestrial > Soil > Unclassified ...
ACAGTTACCACAGCCACTACTACTGATTCTAAATAAATGGAAAAACGAAAAGAAAAAACCACTCTTCTTTGCCAAGGGGCTTGACATTCACATAGCAGTTGACCGGGCGCGGCGATTACATTCGACCTTCGCCGGATAAAGTTAGTTGAGAAGCACGTTGTCCCGCGCTCCGGTGCAATGAATCGTTATGTCGCGGCGGAATTGATAGCCAATCTATTTTTGTCGTTCCTTTGTTTCTTCGCGAACCATCTTAAGATCATGGGTTTTTCTCAATTTGAGCGGAATCACCTCAGGCTCGAAATTGACCAGGATGAAAGTCGCGCCAAAATGCTTATCCGGCGGAATACGAAACGTGTCTTCGCCCATCGCCGTTGTCTCAAACGCTCCGCATACGATCTTAGAGATTGACGGGCGAAGTATATATCCGCCACTACGAACGGAAACCATAACTGCTTCGTCTCTCTGATAAAACTCCTTATCGGTCGCAATTTCAACATCGGCAAAACATGCGCCCATGAAAATAAGATAAGTGTAACTGGCAATCATCGGCGCGATTAAGAATCCAACGAATTTCCACGTCCCCATTTTCTTCCCATAGAGTTTGTTGAGCCAGACTTCCAAGGCTAGGGTGAAGAGAGCGAAAATAACCAGGAATGCTTTGTATGCGTCACGAAAATTCAGCTTCGTTGAGACAAATGCAATTCCTAAGAATACCAGAATAGATGGCCACGTTCGGAAGAGAATTCTCTCGATCAAACATACTCGAGCTTTGTTGGCTGGCGATCCACCGAGCGAGCTGAGACTCTTGCGGTAGAAAACGTACAATGCAGAAACGAGATAAACAAACACAATAAAATGAACATACCCCAGGAACAGAAGGCCCTGGTACGTAGGTTGTCTGAGTGTGAGGTCTTGAATAATGCTGAGGAGATAGATCCAAATTCCACCCAGGAATGCAATCAGTGACAAGTGAAACCCCACATCCATAGGTCAGACTCTTCGTAAGCGATATAACGTCTGAGTTGACGCGGCGGCGCGAATCAAAGCACCCTTCGCCGTACCAAGTTAGTTATGAAGCATTCCGATGCATCGGGACTCGAGTCCACTTTGTTCGGCATCGCCGCGCCATGCGAACTTACAGATAATCAATCATTGCAAACTTTTCAATCGGCAGGTTCGGTTTAATTCTAGTTACTTTAGTCTTTTTCTTATCCAAGAAGTTTCCACTGTCAGGATTCGTTGTAGAAAAATTTCTCTTGGTTACTTTAGAAAGATAGAACTTGCTCCTTTCGCACTTAAAATCGAACTGGATTTCAGAATGAGATACACCACTACCCCAATCGACGTTTATTTCAAAACCAGCCTTATTTTTTTCTATGGAGTTGAGCGAGAAGTTCTTCGCTTCTGATTCTTTTGGCAATTCGATCTTCGATATGACCCTGTCCCCAACTACAATATTTAGATCGCGAGGAACAACGGGTTCTGAATCTTTTTTTCGATTTGAGTTCTCAACCACAACAAGCCTGTACTCGGTTGGATTGCGGCAATCAAAAGTTCCTGCGCTTTTCTCGTCAACAACATTTGGAACAGACGTATTTTGCCCTGTCGCGTTCGTCGCCGAATTGGTTACTGAACCCACTGCGATCAAGATTATTAGCGTCACCGCAAGATTAGCACCGACGAATTTATGGAATTTCATCAGCATAGCAATGGAGTTCAAGTGAAGATGCCGAACGGTTGAGTTGACCGGGCGGTGAACAACTAACCAAGCATTCAAGTCTCGCGAATGGAAAACAACCTTACTCCGCTCGCGTCCAACGATCTGATAAACGGCGCGGCGCCCAACTAATCATCGGCCAGATAGCCACTTCGGAGGAAGCCATTCGCTAAACACGATTTTCCTGGGGAACCCGGGCGATGGCGACAGCGTTTCGATCCAGAAATGAGTCTCTCTAGGCAGAGCAAACAGCAGTTGTGTAGATTCAACCGTTGTTGCTCTAAGCACACGGTCTTCGAAGTCTCGCCAAGATTGCACGGGTGACTTGAGAGCTTTTATTTTCCCGCGAATGGCTGCGTCTTGACCAGTAGATATTGGCAACGGCACGTCAACATCGAATGCAACGCTCGCTCCTGGCGCTATGTTCAGCGGCCAGTCAAGTCGCCGACCGGAAGTTTCATGGACATTCAGAACCGGATAGTAAGCGTTCCCATCGTAACTGAACATGATCCCGCTGATGGCCTGTGAAAGTGTTGACGCATTTGTGAAGAAGAAGCGTCCAGGAACAATTAAGTATGGCGGTTGCTCCGGCAAGTCAGGGGAAACGCGGTCGACAAAGCGTGGCACGTACGGGACGTCAAACCTAAGCGCGATGGTGTACTGCATCGCCTTCGCAGTCTGGTCACGTTCAAGTTGCTCACGAGCTAGGTCACGTGTCACCTTAATGGAATAAAGCGATGCAAGGAGCGCCGCCAAAGCCACTATGTTAGCAACCAAAGGGGCATTCACCTTTGCAAATACAGACTTGGGTTTGTCCTTCATCTTCATGCGCTCACCTGCAACGAGTTAGGCGGCACCGGGTTCCACTCTCGTTGCGATCGTGAATAGCGTGCGGGCTAGTCCCGCGCCATGAACATCCATCGATGTCCTTCTAGATCCTCAACTCGATATCGTCGGGCTGGCGGCCCATCCTCGGGTTCAGACAAGATAACGGCTCCTGCGGCCTTAGCCCGAGCATAGTGCTCATCGACGTCCTCAACAAAGACGAGAACACCATCAATGATCCCTGGCAGAGCGGACCATGAGGCGGCAATCTCGCAGTTGCCACGATGTCGCTTGGGGCCTTCATAGTCCGGTGATGGACTGGCCAACATGATTACTCCATCCCCGATCGACATTTCTCCGTGAGAAAGCCTCCCATCGGAAGACGTGAAGCGAGCTGTCTCCGTGAATCCAAACACTTCCGCCAGCCATTCCAGGGCGGCAATGCCGTCCTCATAGGTCAAATACGGAACCACGTCTTGCATCTTGTTCTCCTTTCACCATGCCACGAAGGTTTCGAACACCAAACACGCACAATGGCACTACCGAGCCAGGGCAGCCAAACGGCGGAGTTGACGCGGGCGCGCGGCAGCGACAACTTGGAAAACAGAGAGCTAGTTGAGAAACAAGCCATCGCGCCTCGCGTCCAACGATTTGCTCGACCGCGTCATGGATGCTTACGGGTTTCGCGCGGGTCAGCGATAGTGCGAGTATCGCCACTATACGCCCGAATGGTAATAGTGCTCGGTGCATTGGGGTCGTGCTTCGAAGGCAAGCGTTTTTCTGCCGACCACCGGTAGATTTGATTGTCGTTAGGAACAATTGGTTTACGTCTACGCCCGTTCGATAGCCGGCCCTTGTCGTTTATAAAGCCCTGCAATGCGTCGCCCACCTGTTTGAGGCGATTATCTATGTCGAGTTTCGTTAGTTTGAAGCCGGTAAGGTGGAAACAGATTTCAACTTCAAGCTTGTCGTTGTCGGAGTAAGTCACACCCGCCTCACGTTGCGCCTTAGTTACGGCGTTGTAGATCGCATGTTTCCATGTCACCTCGTCAACGAGGTAATTCTTGATTCTTGCGACCACTTTCATTTTGCGCTTCGCCATAGATTCAGAAGAAGCTATCGAACGTCTGAGTTGACGCCGCGGCGCGAATTCATTCAACTTTCGCCGGACCAGTCATGATGAGAAACATCCCGATGCATCGGGACTCACGTCCACCGATTTGTTATGCGCCGCGTTGCAATGACACATGTTTCAAGCGAAACGAGTGAACGAAGCGCACGGTGGCAACCAGAAGAACAACGAAGGCCGCAGCGTATTGGAGCAAAACTTCAGGATGATTCCAGAGGAGTTGTCGCCAAGATGCGGCATCGGCCAAGGATAGTCTTTGGTTGGCCGATAAAGGCAGCAAGCCGTGAACCCCTAACGCTACGTAACCAAACCAAACAACCATCGGAAGCGTTACGAACACTGCCAACAAGTCGGACCAACGTCGGTCGAGTACCACGAATACAGCCGCGATGATTATCAGAAGTGCCAAACCAAACGCGTCAGCCCAGTATCTGAAGTGAACGCTGCCGACGCGCGCAAACAAAGCAAGCAAGTTGAAAATCGCAAGTGCCAGCGTGGCCCAACGGATTGAAGTTAGAATTGTATGTTTGTGATCGTTCACGGACTCTCGCAATTACAATTAAAGGCGCATAACGGTTGAGTTGACGGCGGCGCGAATTCATTCAAGCATCGCCGGACCAGTCATGATGAGAAACATCCCGATGCATCGGGACTCGCGTCCCAACGATTTGTTCGGTGCGGCGTCATTTGGAATGAATCACGCGTAAGATACAACCACTGTCCTTGGATATCGAAGCTTCTGCCACTCCACCAAAATAACCTTCGGGCAAAGAGCCGGTCACAGTCCAGACGCCGTTCTTTAGCGTGGCCTGATATGGTTTCTCGCTCTCAATGGTCGCTTTACCGTAAATCGGAATCCAGACGGCAACAGCAATTGCAATGGCAGTCTGTTTATCGGGGACATAACCATTCTTCGGTTTGTAGTTTGATTGGCCCGAGCTTGCGGTTACCGTGTCCGAGGAAATGTCAGAGTCCATAGTGCCAGGTTCTCGTAATGCCTGACGGTAAAAGCCGGACGATGTTTGATTGTGGCCCGTTGCAATCAATAAGATAACAACGGTCAGCATTAGCTTTGACAAGACTCGATTCATTTCAAGACTCCCAGATGAAAAACGAAAGCACCGAACGTCTGAGTTGACGCGGCGCGATTTCACAAACGCATTGGCGGACCAGTCATGATGCGAAACATCCCGATGCGTCGGGACTCGCGTCCAACGATTTGTTCGACGGCGATTCATCGTTCATCATTGCTTTTTCAACCCTGCAAAGTTGCCACGGACCTTGAGCGGTTGGTAGGGCCACGCGGCAGTTTTTCCCGAGGCAGCATTCTTGCAGATAGAGACTTCCAGTTGGAAGCTCCCTTCGAGTTCATCCGAGCCCGTGCGCGCGGTGGTGTGAAGATCGCCAACGGTTAGATCTGCGGGTCGACAGTTGAATTGCAACGGTCTGCCCCCAAGTTTTACCGGAAATGCGACGTGTGTTCCTTGAGCGAGCCGTCCTTGGCCGTCAGTCTCGATCAAAAGGTCCCAGCCGCCGTCGGCGCTAAGCTCGATATGATCCGGCGCTATCTTGCCGACCTGGGCGCCAGGACTTGCCTGATTGAACCGCGGTCCACGATCGTGACCCCAGATGACGCCAGGGATCTCCCAAGGTGCGCGCCCTGAATTGAAGGCAGGCATCTCGACCTGAACTTCGAAGGCCGGGCCTCCGATTAATCGCGAAGTTTCCGACACACTCGGGCCAACCGGCTGGCCCCTTCGCAGTCTCAGCGCGACGATACAGACAAGCAGCAACGCCAGCGCGATGATAGTCACCAATGTCTTCTTGGCACGCATTATTACCGCAGTCCCAGTACTGTTGTAGAGACGATGCGTGGGCTGGATTCGATTGCCATGTTCTCTTCCGAAGAATGAACCCCGTCGAACGTCTGAGTTGACGCGGCAGCGCGAATTCACGAACCCATCGCCGGATCAATTATCTTACGAAACAGGCCCCCGCCGCTCGCGTCCAACGCCTTGTAGGGCATGCCGTCATCAAGGTGACCGTCGCTTGAAGCGCGAAACAACAAAGGCACCGCCGAACGCGAGCGCGATGTATGCAACAGACATCACAATGTCAGGAGTGTGGACACTACCAATCAACTCGTAAATGCATAGTGGCAACATAGCCACGCCTCCGAGCCACCAGCCGGATCGTCGGACGATTGAAGCAACGAGAGCACCGACGACGACAGCGACGGCAGGCGCGACCGCAAACATGTTCCAAAGTAACCAGCGAACGATGGCATGTTTGTTTTCGCTATAGTCAACATTCCCAACAATCGCAATCCATGCCAATCGTACTCCCACGAGGCGGAGGGCAAAACTGAGAAGAACACCACCGACAAGGGCAATTGAATTCCGAAGCATAAAACGCCTTTAGCTTTGTGCGAGCATGCCCAACGTCTGAGTTGACGCGGCGGCGCGAATTCACGAACCCATCGCCGGATCAATTATCTTACGAAACAGGCCTCCGCCGCTCGCGTCCAACGATTGGCTGTTGCGTTGCGCCGCAGCAAGTAAGAAGGAATCATTGTTACGAAGCCCATTGAGCGAGAAACTGCAGCAAAGCATGAGTAGTCAAGATCATGTCTTCAATAGCGCTATCGTAGACTTTCGATCACACCAATCGAATCGACTTCATCGTCTGCGGCAGTTCGTCTCGTGTTCATAGCGATTGTCTATGATTAGCGAAGCCGTCGAACGATCACGGTGACCGGGCGGCGCGATTACGAGAACCTTCGAGGAAACAGGCTACTTGAGAAACACGCTACCGCCGCTCCGCTCCGACGTGTTGTTAGGTGGCGCGTCATCGAGCATCGGGCAGCTTTACGCGAAAGGTCTTCTGCCCCGTGAGGAGACGTCTCTCCGGGATTGCAGTAATCTCGTATGCACCGCCCTCCGATTGTAATTCTACTCGGTAGCCGCACTTAACGGGCGCGGCTAGATCACTGCCTATTAGCCCTGCCCTGGCGAGTTCCTCCAGAGTCCCGTACCTACCGACTACTTCGAGATACCGTGCCTCGGCGGCGCCTATGCTCTGCAAACGTTTCTCCGTACAAGCTGCGTTAGCATTGCCCGCTGCATAGAAGTAAGGAGGGAGGAAAGCCACTATGCTAAGAAGGATTCCGGCTACGGCCATGGCCTTGCTCAGGCCGCGCGCCGGATTTCCTTTCACTCCACGCAAGGCGATCATACCCAGCGCAATACCGCTTATTGAACCAACTAACATCAGGGTGAAGGTAAACAGGCTGGCGATGCCGATGATCAAAGAAGCAACCGCCAACTTTGTGCCGAATAGGTAGCTCATCGTATTAGCACCAGTGCTGCTAGCCATAGATATTCACCTGCCGAGCCACCTAACTATTAATTATCTGGCAAATGGTACTATGAGTCCGGAGTGGCCGTTTATGATGCCTCACTCATGCCGGAAAAGAGATTGCTCGAGCAAGTGAGCGACGTGGCTCGATTCAGACACCTGAGTCTACGGACCGAGCAAAACATACATCACGTCGATCAAGCGGTACAACTTTTTACACCACAAACGTCACCCACGGGAACTTGGGGCAGATGACGTGAGCGCATTTTTTCACTCACTTGGCAGTCAATGAAAAGGTGGCGCGTCAACCCAAAACCAGGCATTCCACGCGCTGCTGTTTCTCTACCGCAAGTCCTGAAACGGGAAGGGCATCGGGTAGTGCCGTAATTTTGGAGTGCGGTGATCTGTCACCGCTTTCGCCCGCGGCGGCTTGACGCCGCGCTGTTTGGTAATGTGCCGTTTTCGACAACTTGTTGCGACAGGTCGCAGCGGCCAAAGCGCCGACAGGTCGGCGCACTCCAAATTAGGGCATTACCGGGCATTGATTGAGATACAGCTTGTGCTGCGCCCGTGGTAGAATGCCAGCCAAATCCAGGGTTGTATGACGGGCGAAATTCATCAAGACTGTATGATAGCCGCGATCCCGTCGGCTCCGTCCAAGAAGCTACGACTGCCTACTGAACCGTTACCGCCGTCGCCTTCGTATATTCGCTGAACGGTTGTTTTACAAGTTGGCCGTCCAGTCATTAGCTGTCGATCTGAAAGTTGATCGACTCCAGAAATGCTGAAGGCAAGCCACTACATCAACTTTAAGGCACGAAAGTTCTTACCGAGCCCATCTCGACTTGGCGCTCTTGGGCTTTGCGCGACGATTCTGAGCCTGGCGCTATTTACTTTTTGGTACCGCACGCCAACTTCGCAAGCCTCAACTGCTTCCTGTGCGACTCCCACCTTTGCCGCCGCTGGTTTCTTTGCCACAGGCGTCGACCACACTGGACTTGCCCTTTCAGATCTCAATGGCGACGGCAAACGCGACGTGGTTATTACCAACACACAAGCCAACAGCGTCTCAGTATTGCTTGGAGTTGGCAATGGCTCCTTTGGCTCTGCTACTAATTTCACAGTCGGGATCGAGCCGAATGCTGTAGTGATCGCCGATCTAAATAATGACGGCAAGCTTGACTTGGCGGTTAGCAATCTGAATTCGGATAACGTGTCGCTGTTGTTGGGTGACGGAGCCGGGGGATTTGGGACAGCCACAACTTTCCTGGTTGGCTCAAGGCCGACTGCGATTATCGCCGCCGACTTTAATGGTGACGGCAACGTCGATTTAGCCACTCCCAACTCAGGCACGATCAGCAATGTTTCGATTCTGCTCGGCAATGGGAACGGAGGCTTTGCGCCCTTACAAAACTACAGCTGTGGAAACAACGTCAGCCCGATTAACAGGCCTGAGCCGAGGGCAATCGCAGTCGGCGACTTCAACGGCGATGGCGCTCAAGATCTCGTTGTAGCAAATGCCAACCAGAACTTTAATAATCTTGCCGTTCTCCTGAACAACGGAACGGGAGCTTTTGCAGCTCCGACCTTTCTTGGTATCGGTGCCGCAACGTCACCTCGCGCAGTCACGCTCGCTGACTTTAACAGCGATGGAAAGCTCGACTTCGCTAGCGGAAATTTCTCTGACAATGTATCGGTGATTCTGGGTAACGGGAGCGGGGGAGCTCTGAGTACAACGAACTTTCCTGCGGGCGGAATTCCGTATGCTCTCACCACGGGCGACATCAACGGTGATGCCAAGACTGATTTGATAGTCTCCAATCAACAGTCATCGAATGTTTCCATGTTGTTGGGAGACGGCGGCGGCGGCTTTGGCAGCCCCAACAATTTTTCAACTTCAATAGGTCCGAAATCATTATCACTATCTGACCTGAATAGCGATGGCACTCAGGACGTAGTAGTCTCGACCGCAACCGACGTTTCAGTCCTGCTTAATCTCTGCCCGGCCAACCCTCAAGGAGTCGTGAACTTTTCGGCAGCGACAAACTTTGCCTCCGGCATCAATCCTCACGCTGCCACGACCAAAGACATAAATGGCGACGGCAAACTCGATCTCGCAGTAGCGAACACCGGCTCAAATAATGTCACCTGTTTCCTGGGTAGCGGCGCCGGCGGCTTTTCATCACCGACCAATTTCCCAACCGGCTCAGGTCCCGTTGCAATCGTGGCACTGGATTTTGATGAGTCGGGGACTCAGGATCTGGCCGTAGCTAATCGCGATTCGAATAACGTGTCGCTGTTAAGGAATAACGGATCGGGAGGGTTCTTGCCGGCAACGAACATCACTGTCGGTTCGCAGCCTTACGCGATAGCCTTCGCAGACTTTAATGGAGACTCAAAATTTGACCTTGCTACAGCAAATCAGGGCTCGGCTAATGTATCGATACTTTTGAACAGCGGGGCTGGCAACTTTGCGGCGGCGACTTCAATTGCTGTCGGAACAAATCCGCGGTCGCTGGTTGCAGTCGACTTTAATGCAGATGGAGAGATTGACTTAGCGGTAGCGAATCAAGCCACCAACAACTTCTCGCTCTTGTTGGGGAATGGCGCCGGCGGCTTTAGTCCGGCAGTGAACTTTCCCGTAGGTTCAGCGCCGTTGGGAATCGCCTCGGGTGATCTCAATAACGATACTAAGCCGGACGTAGTCACCGCCAACTCCGGATCAAATAATGTTTCAGTTCTTTTGGGAGACGGAACCGGCGGCTTTGCTGACGCAGCAAATTTCAACGCCGGCAGTAGCCCTTACGCAGTCGTCGTCGCAGATTTCTACGGCGACGGAAAAGTCGACCTCGCAATATCGAATTCGGTTTCGAATGATGTCGTCGTATTGATAGGGAATGGAAATGGAGGCTTTGCGGCTCCGGTTAGCTTCGCAACTGGAACCAGTCCGCGAATTCTTAGCGCTGCTGATCTCAATGGTGATGACAAGCCGGATTTGGCTGTTCCCAATTTCAGCTCGAACAATGTATCGATCCTAATCAATACGTCCGTGGTTACGGCTCAAGTTTCGGGGGCCGTGTTTGATACTTCCGGAAATCGAATTGCCAACGTAAACATCGCCGCGATCAACTCGTCTCTGCAGACCGTGGCTGCAACTAATTCGGATGCGAATGGGAACTACAATCTGCAGCTGCCCCTTGATTTGTACACTCTCAAAGCGACACCTCCAGTCGGCAGCGGTTTGGCGGTGGCTCAACTCGATAACGTTGCCGTCACGAATGATATTGTCCAGGACATCATCCTTACTCGAGGAGCGTTGCTCTCCGGTCGCGTAACAAACCGGGACGGTCAGCCTTACGTCAACGCCGAAGTGATTTTGCAAGGCACTGGCGATTTTTCAGTGAGAACAAATACTGCCGCTGATGGCAGCTACAGTCTTCGCGTCATTCCCAACACCTACACGCTGCAGGTTGGTTACAGTGGTCCATTCGCCGGAATGGACTCAAGCTACATCGGCCAGTTTTTTGGTCGAGGTCCGATCACTCTGACAACGGATACGGTGCGAGACTTTGTGATTCAGGAAAGGTACTTGACGGGCATCGTTAAGACCCAAAGCGGTACGCCGGTTTCGAACACTTTGATCAGAGGAAATCTCGGCTTCAGCCAACCGCCATCAAACTTCGCGGGTCTGGAGTGGACCGTGTTCGCAAACGTGATAACCGGATCCACCGGCAACTATCGATTGCTTCTGTTTCCGGGAACGGCGGGACTAACAGTCTTTCCACCGGCGGGAGCGGGGCTCGGTCAAGCTTCGTTGGAAATAAATCTTCAGAACGACACCACGCGCGACATCATTCTTGACCCGGCCATTCAGTTTCATGGTCATGTCACTGACCGCGATGGCCAACCTTTTCCTGGAGTGCAAATCGGGCTCGAAGCAATAGGCGGCTTTCAGGTGAGTGTGCAAACGAATTCGGCCGCCGATGGCAGCTATACGCTCCAGGTAGCGCCCGGTAACTACCGGTTATCGGTTGCGTCGTCAAATCAGACGAAGTTTCCCGGTCTATTCTTCGGCGGGAGCGAAACGATTACTTTGAATGTGGACGTTACCCGCGACTTTGTAATTCAGAATCGAAAGTTTTCCGGTACGGTCCGCGATAATAACGGGCAGGTTGTCCCCAACACTTTGGTGCGCGCGTGTTATGGATCTGATTTTGGCGACATCGGGCTAAATACTTGCGCTGCTGTGACCACTGACGGCAATGGCTTTTATTCCGGTGACTTTCTGCCAGGCGTTGGCATCGATCTCACAGTCGTACCTCCGTTGGGACTCGGCCTGTCGCCGCGCCTGATATTTTTCGATCTGACAAATGATCAGGTCATGAATATCACGCTTGGCGCCGGAGTCCGTTACAGTGGCACCGTAACCAATCACAACGGTCAGCTGCTCGCGAACCACCAGCTCAGTTTGCAAAGCACGCAATCAAACGATTTTCAATTGCAGACCAATACCGGGACCGATGGCACTTTTAGCCTGCCAGTCGACCCGGGCAGTTACAGCTTGTCAATCAGTTTGAATGGAAACAACTTCTACAACGGAACCGGACAGGTGTCGATCATGCAGGACACGACCCGGAACTTTGTAATTCAGGACAGGATGCTTTCAGGCATCATTCGAGATCCATTAGGCAATGTTGTGCCGAACGTAATGTTGCAGGCTTTCTACTCAACGTCGTTTGACGGATTGAGCTGGGCCACCGCAACTCATGCGACATCCGCAGGGAATGGTTTTTACACCGGAAGTTTTCTTATTGGCAGTTTCGATCTGAATGTGACACCGCCCCCGAACAGTGGCTTGTCGGCGAGAACAGTTCATGTCGATCTCCAGAATGATACGGTGCTCGACATTACTTTACAGTCGCCCACTCATTCGATCACCGGGCGTGTCGCTGATGCCAACGGAAACGCCATTGTCGGTGTGAATATGGCGTTGACTGGTTCACAGTCTGCGATCTCGACGACTGACGGTAACGGAAACTATATCTTCCAGAATCTTTCAGAAGGCGGTAACTACACCGTCACCCCGTCGCGAACGAGCTACAGCTTTGCCCCGCCGAGCACCACCTTTACAAACTTAACCACCGACCAGGCTGCTAACTTCACCGGCACGCTGGTGACTTTCAATGTCAGCGGCACGATTAAAGACGGGACGAACTCCGGTATCAACGGTGTCACGATTACACTCAGCGGCGCTACAACGTCGGTTACGCAAACCAATGCCTCCGGCCAATATCTGTTCAGCAACGTAGCCGCGTTCACTGATTATTCAGTTAAGCCTAATAAGCAGGGATTTACGTTCACTCCATCGCGTGTCGATATCGTTAATCTCGATTCCAACCGCGTCGTCGACTTCAATGCCGCAGCCCAGCCTTCACCAACACCCACACCTTCGCAGGACGAGGACTTCAGCTCCGTGCAGCGAGATCCGGACAAGTTCAATCTCGGCTCTCTAAGCACAGATCCGACAGCTTTCGATCGATTCGTTCAAGTGCGCCAGGCGAATGGACAGCTCGAAGTCTCGCCGCGAGCAAATGCTTTCGGCACTCACTTCAACGGATACACGACCGTCAGCGCTGTCGACATTAGTTCCAGGAGTCCCAGCGTTGAAGTCGTTCAGGCCGCAAGTGCGGCGCAAACGATTTTTTCAGTCGGCAGCGATTTCAATAACACGTTTGGGTTCGTGGTTCAGCCGGCTGGCGCCCCGGTAGCTGGTGAGGTTAAGCGCACCAGCCCACTCGACGTGACTCAACTCATTTTTCAAATTCGAGTTAACGGACAACTTTCAGCATTAAGTATTCCGTACGATCCGGTGGCGCATCGTTACTGGCGATTTCGCTACGATCAGGTCGCGAACTCGATCCTGTTTGAAACAAGTCCGAATAATTTGATCTGGACGACTCGGCACAGCGTCATATTGCAGCGAAGCGTGACACCAATGGCGGCAGAGCTCAGCTCAGGAACGAGCAGCAGCACCTCTAATCCCGGCACAGCCATATTCGATAATTTTCACCTCGGCGAAAAGTTTTCGATTTCCGGTCAAGTTAAAGACACTCAGAACGCGGGTGTCGGCGGAGTCTTGATGAGTCTCACTGGCTCATCAAGCGCAACAACAACGACGAGCAGCGCCGGCAACTATGCGTTTAACCAGCTGGACGCCGGTGGCACTTTCACAGTCACTCCGTCGCTCAGCAACACAAGCTTCTCGCCCACGAATGCAACCTTCAATAGTTTGTCGATGAACAAAACTGCGGACTTCATCGCCACACCGACGGCATCGCCGAGTCCCTCGCCGAGTCCATCACCTGGCATACCAACACCTGCGGGGAGCAACGTGACCGTGCAGAGTGGCGGGGTCTCGGTTAGCTTCACTCAAGTCACCAACGCTGGTTTTACGATTATTGACAGTGTCGATCTGGCGACTACAGCTCCACTGCCTCAGGGTTATGCGATCACCAGTAACAGCGTGGCCTTTGATATCAGCACGACCGCCACTTACATCGCGCCGATTGGCGTTTGCTTTGTGCTGCCTTCAGGAGTTGATACGGAAAGCTTTGACAGCATGGCGGTGTTGCACAAGGAGAATGGCAGCTGGATTGACCGCACTGCCGGTCGAAGCTTCAACACCAGGACCGTGTGCGGAAACGTTGACTCCTTATCGCCGTTCGTTGTTGCCAGCAAGATGACTGTGATGTTCAGCGCGCCAACGTTCAGCATTAGCGAGGGAAGCGGCAGCACCTTAATTAACGTTTCAAGGTTGGGAGACAAGACAAGCCCAGCGACGATCGACTTTCAAAGTAGCGATGGAACGGCCATTCAACGAGCCGATTACACGCTCGCTGCCGGACGCATTCAGTTTGCCGCCGGGGAATCAAGCAAAACAATTCGCGTGCTAATTGTTGACGATACCTATGTCGAGAATAGTGAGTCCTTAAATCTGACTTTGACTAATCCGTCCAATTTGCTAATCGCAACGCCAGCTTCGGCGTCGCTGACCATCCTCGATAACGACTCGGTCCCGCCGAGCTCGAATCCAACTGATGAAGCTCAGTTCTTTGTGCGGCAGCACTATTACGATTTCCTGAGTCGCTTGCCGGATCAAGGAGGTCTGGACTTTTGGACAGGCCAAATCACGCAATGCGGAAACGACGTGAGCTGCCAGCGCACGCAGCGGATCACCGTCAGCAACGCTTTTTATTATGAACAGGAATACCAACAAACTGGAGCTTATGTAGTCAGGCTTTATCGAGCGGCGTTTGGCAACAATCAGCCCTTGTCGAATCCAAATTCTAATCCGCAGTTCCCAGGCGAAGACAAGAAGCTAGTCAGCTATCAGGCTTTCTCGCCCGACCGCGCTCGGGTTCGCGGAGGTGCACAGTTGGCGCAGACGCAGGTGGACCTCGCCAACACTTTTGTCACTCGTTCGCAGTTTTTGGCAAAGTATCCGGCGACTCTGGATGGGCCCGGATTTGTGGATGCCATTTTAGCGACCGTCAACGCTGACCTTGGAGTCGATCTAAATTCCCAGCGAACCGCCTTGATTGGATTATTCAACCAGGGTGGCCGAGGCGCAGTGCTCTATCGCTTAGCCGACGACAACCAGACGAACCCCATCAACAATCGAGCCTTGATCGATGCCGAATACAATCGGGCTTTTGTCTTAACGCAGTACTTTGGCTATTTGCGCCGGAACCCTGACATCGCCGGCTTTGTGTTCTGGCTGGGACAGGTCAACAGTGCGCCGTTGCGAGCTCTCGAAAAACAGCGAGCGATGGTTTGCGCTTTCAGTACCTCGCTGGAATATCAGCAGCGTTTTAGCTCCATCGCCACCCACAACAACACAGAATGCCAGCCATAACTCCCACAACTGAAATAAACAACTGGTGAACGACATTCATAATAGGGAAGTGAAGAAAAGTCTGGCAGCCACCTCCAAAAAGCGCGGGGATCTCCGCGGGGATCTGCGCGGGGATCTGTTCGTGAAAGGCGAGACGTGCCTTTGTCGACGACATCCAGGAGCCTTTGTCTCGGTCCTGATCGCGCTGCTTTTTGTATTGACTCCATCCGTGGTTGCGCAGGATACGGTTACGGGCGCCTTTGAAGGCATTGTCAGCGACAGTCAGACCGGTGATCCCTTGAAAGGCGCGACCGTAGAAATCATTAATCAAGCGACAGGCATTGCCCGCCAATTGGTGACAGATTATCGAGGGCGCTTTTACCAGGGGTTGCTAATTCCGGGGACATACGTTGTGCGAGTCTCGTTTAAAGACTATCAAACCCGCGAGGTCCCGCAGCGATTGCGTATCACTTTTCCTGGTGAAGTTGTGCCAGTTCCGGTTGCGCTGGATCCCGTTGCCGCAGGCACGCTTCCATCGGCAAGCCCGACGCCGCTTATTACGGCTGACGACACGGACATCAGGGCCAGCATTACCAGGATCGATGGCAGGCGCAGTGGATCGTTTAGCGAGAAAGAGGTTGTCTCGCTACCAGTTGGCGGAACCACGATTACTCGATCTTTTGATGAGCTTGCTTTGCTATTGCCGGGCGTAGCTCCGCCTCCTCAAACTCTCGGTAATGTAGCCGGCCCGGGCGTCGGTGCGGGTGTTGGGTCAGCGGGACAATTCGCAGTTAATGGACTGCGATCTCGCGGAAACAATTTCACTGTTGATGGTTCCGATAATAACGACGAAGACATTGGAGTTAGGCGACAAGGGTTTGTAGCGTTGGTGCCACAGCCGATCGAGTCGATACAGGAGTATCAGGTCATCACCTTATTGGCGCCGGCACAGTTCGGCCGCAACCTTGGCGCTCAAGTCAACGCGGTATCGAAGTCAGGCGGGAATAAGACGCACGGCACGATCTACGGCAACTTCAATTCGAGTCAACTCAACTCTCGTAACTTTTTTGATACTACCTTTGGTAACGCGACTGCGACTGTACGTGCCAACAATCAGGATGTCCTGGTGCAAAGCCGGAATACGGTAACTGGTGGAATAATTAGCCAGCAGCCCCTTACCGTCACCAACGAAAGTGGCAGTGAGGACTCGTTTACGTTTGGGCAAGGCGGCTTCGTGCTGGGCGGTCCTTTAGATCGAGATCGACTCTTTTATTTCGCGTCTTTTGAACGCGAAGTCACGAATGCCAGCGAAGAACATAGCTTCGCCGTGCCTACTCTTCAGCAGCGAGGCGCCTTTAACTCCGGTGTCACCGGTATCTTTTTGAATCCGCTCACGGGCACGCCCACATCAACCATTCCCAGCACGCGAAGTGGCGCCGGCATTTTCAGTCTGTACCCATATCCCAATAATCCTGAGGGCGCCTATGGCCCCAACACGTTCACTCATGTCCTTCCCGCAAACAGCCGCGGATTAATTCTTTCAGGCAAGATAGACTGGAATTTCGCAGTGCACCAAAAGAGCCAGTCCGTTACCGCTCGGTACAACTTTACGAAGGATTGGCGAGAAATACCGGTTACGGGCGGCGCCATCTTCTCGACGCTAAAGCCGTTAATCCAAACGCAAAATATTTCGCTTTTTCTTAACAGCAATCTCAGTAGCTCGAAGTCGCCGCTGGCCTTCAATCAGGTAAGGCTTTCGTACGGACGTACAGCGCTGCGCTTTGACGAAGTTCGCGATCGTAAGTTCTTAATCAACAGTGGTCTTAGTGACAGTACGGATTTTCTGCTAAACGCTCCCGAACTTCTCAATATCTCCACCCCGCCCGCTCCCGGAATGGCGAACACTGGACCAGTGATTTTGCTGCGACAGCCCCTAACAGTTGAACAGGACCTGGGTCCGCTTGGCCAGGTCAATCTTGCCGGCTTCAGTCCTCTGGGAGTGGATGTATTCAACTTTCCGCAGCGCCGCGTCAATAACACTTATCAGGTCGCAGATGAATTCACCCAGTTGTTGGGTAGCGTACGGCTCACGCTCGGCGCGGACACGCGTCGCAGCGAACTGAACAGTACTTTGCCTCGCAACGCGAGACCGCTCGTTACCTTCAATGGCTCGCCGCGTTTGATTCTGGAGAATGGGTCGCTACGTTTCCCGAATGCCACCGACATCAATCCCATCATCAAGTCTCAAGACCTCGCTGCAATGGGCGCCGCTAGTAACTTCTTCCAGGCCCTCAACACCGGCGAAGGTGACCAGAGTATTGGCTTGCGCTATTACCAATTGAATTTTTATGCTCAGCAGTTTTGGCGAGTTAGCAGACAAGTCTCCCTTTCGCTTGGCTTGCGCTACGAATACAACACGCCTCCGAGCGAGCTAAATGAGCGCATTGAGCGTACCTTCAACAGCCCGCTGCTGAGTCTCGCTCCTGCCTTAACTCAATTCATAGATGGTCGAGCGAAGATCTTCGATCCTGATCGGAATAACTTTGCGCCACGAGTCGGTTTCGCTTATTCGCCCGAGCTGTTTGGGAATAACAAGTCAACGGTTATTCGCGGAGGCTTCGGAGTTTTCTACGATCAGATCCTCGGCGCTGTTGTTAGCCAGTCCAGAAATGTATATCCGACTTTTCTGACTTTGAATTTTGGCGGCGGCCCGTCATTCGGACAATTTCCGCTCACCTTTGACAATCCCTCGCGACAATCAATCGGAGTGCCGGGCTTAGGTTTTGTGCCGTTGGTCGTACCGGGCACGGTCGATCGTTATAACCCGGCGATTCCTCTCAATTTGTTTTTCGATGTACTCAATCGCACGTTTCCCAGCGCCTTCGGCGCGACCTTGCCAACAAGAAAACTTGAAACGCCACGGGCGCTCCACTATTCGTTCACCGTAGAACAACAGGTGGGACGTGACCTCACATTTTCGCTGGCGTACGTGGGAACTCGCGGCCATGACCTTTTGCGCTTTACTACGCCAAACCTTGGACCAGCGCTAACGCTCGGGTTAACAAACTTCGACATAGCCCCGCGCGACTTTGCTTTTCCAATCGTATTCGGCCAGGTAAATAATCCGGCGCGTCCGCTAGCGGGAATCGGAGCCATAAACCAGTTCGAAACGAGCGCGCGCTCGAATTACGATTCTCTTCAAATCCAGGGGCGTGGTCGTCTCGCTCGAGCTCTGCAATTCCAGATTGCCTATACATTCTCCAGGACCACCGACGATGTCTCGGACGTATTCGACTTAGCCGGCGCTTATGTGCTGCCACAAAACAGTCGCAATCTGCCTGCGGAGTTCGGCCCGGCGAATTTTGATATCCCACACCAATTGGCCTTCGGTTTCAACTACGAACTCCCGAAGCAATCAAGTGGCCCAGGAGTTTTTCGGAAGTTGTTGAATGGGATCGAGATCTCAGGAACAGGTCGGTTTCGTTCTGGCCAACCATTCACTGTGAATAGCACCATTGACGTAAATCTGGACGGTAATCTCACCGACAGGTTGAACACAGTGCAGGGAATTGATCTGACTGGAGACGGCCGGCAGCCTTTGAGACTAACCACGGCGAACACCCTCGCTCTGCTCGCACCTTTTGGACAGGACGGTCAGATAGGTCGGAACACTTTCCGAGCCGGGGGGTCGATCGATCTCGATATTTCGGTTAGGAAGAATTGGGTGCTCGCTGGAGGTGAAATCTTGACAACGAGGATCGATGTCTTTAACTTGCCCAACAGAAGTAATTTCGGTATTCCGATCCGTTTCCTTGAAGCTCCCGGATTCGGACAAGCTACAAATACAATCATCCCTGGCCGGCGTGTCCAGTTTGGCTTGAAGGTGACTTTCTAATGGAGTCTCTTTCGGCGATTCAGGTGTATTTGGAATTAACGATTTAACTCCCACGGAGAAACGATGCGGTTCTTGCCCTTCCTCTCGACAACCAATCCTCGTCTGCCGAGCTCTCGGAATTTGAGAAGGCCGCGCGTTTGGTGGTTGGTTGCAGTGCTAGTGCTGGCGCCGGCGCTGTTCAGACTTTCCTCGGGTCTCGCCGCAGCTCCTTTTTCGTTTATCGCGCCGATGCCATACAACGTGGGCGCCGGCAATTCGGGACCTTACTGGGCAGCTTCTTTCAATCGATTTGGTAAGCCCGCGATTGCTGTTACTAATCAAACCTCAAACAGCGTTAGCGTGTTGTATGGAAACTATGTGAACGGGCAATACGATGGTACGTTTGGCGCCGCCAACACTTACAGTCTGGTAACTGGCGCAGTTACGAATCCCGGGCCGCAACAAGTCGTGGTCGGAAATCTTGGCCAAGCCGGACTTCCTTGCTTAGTCGTGGCCGCTGCAAACGCCGGTAGAATCGCAGTCCTGCTCGGTAACCCGGATGAATCCTTTCAATCGACCCCTGTTTATTACAGCCTGACCGCGGGCGCATTTCCTGAATCCGTTGCGCTCGGCGATGTAAATGGCGACACCAACCTCGACATCATTGCAGCCAACTACTCGGCGCCAAGTAATGTCACGATTTTCCTCGGCAACAGCGATCGCACATTTCAGTCACCCACCACAGTGGCTGTTTCAACGAATCCGGAGTCGGTCGTGGTCGCTGACTTCAACAATGATGGAAAGCTGGACATCGCGACCTGCACTTCAGCCTCGAGTCAGGGGAAGGTAAGCGTCCTGCTCGGCAACGGTAATGGAACCTTTCAAGCTGAAATCCTGACTTCGGTAGGAGGCAGTCTTTACAACCTGGCGACCGGCGACCTGAACGCTGATGGCAAGTTAGACATCGTCACGGTCAATCACGGCGGCGGCGTGACGGTGCTGTTGAATAATGGAGTGCGTCCCTTTCCCGCAACGGCGCCGGCTTCACTCCCAGCCGGCGCGGCTCCATATTCAGTTGCTGTAGCCGACATTAACTACGATGGTCTTCCGGACATTGTCGTGGCGAATGGTGATAGCGGGGGCAGGATTGGAATACTGCCCAACCAGGGCGCTGGAGTTTTTCAAGCGCTGCAACCCAGTGACGAGTTTGCGGCCGGCGTTAACCCTCGCTTCATCGCGGTGGGTGATGTTAACGTCGATGGCCAACCCGACTTGATTGTCCCTAATGCCGGAACCAATCCTGGAACAGCGAACGTTCTGATCAATACCGCGGACCCGTTCTTTCCACCGCCCTCAAATGACAATTTCGCGTCCGCACAAGTCATCTCCGGAGTTTCCGGCCGATCTAACGGAGATAATCGTGGAGCGACACACGAAGGCAGCGAACCAAACCATGCTGGACTAGCTGGTTTCAACTCTGCCTGGTATAGCTGGACAGCTCCTGCATCGGGTGGGGCTACCTTTGATACCTTTGAGAGCACTTTCGATACCGCGCTGGCTGTCTATACAGGATCAAGTGTTGGCGCACTCACTGAGATAGCAAGTGCGGACAACGATGTAGGCGCAAACGGTGAAAGCCGACGCACCAGTCGAGTAAGGTTCAATGCGGTCGCGGGAACTACTTATCGGATAGCAGTAGACTCCGGCAGTTTTGGTTTGGTAACCGGATTGATTACGCTGAACTGGCAACTCTTGCCGCCACCCGGAAATGATAATTTCGCCAACGCACAGCTCATCTCAGGAAGTACGGGCACGAGCAGTAGCACTAATGCTGGCGCCACGAAACAATCGGGTGAGCCTAATCACGCAGGCAATGCCGGTGGAGCTTCAATCTGGTATCGATGGGTCGCGCCAAGTACCGGGAATTTTACTTTTCAAACTTCCAGCAGCACCATAAACGGTACGAGCTTCAGTCCGTCAACCTATGACACCTTGTTGGCTATCTATACCGGCTCGGCGGTGAATGCTTTGTCACCGGTTGTCAGCAATGACGATCAGAATGGCTTTAATCCCACCAGTCTCGTAACACTCTCAGCAACACAAGGCACAACTTATCAGATCGCGATCGACAGCAAAGACAGTCCCAAGGGCTTCATCGTGCTTTCCTGGGCGCCAGTAACGACGAGTACTCCTCATGATTCTTTTGCAAATGCTTTGGCGATAGCTGGACTGTCGGGGTCAGCGAGTAGCGAAATCGCATCGAACAACCAAGCCTGGTTCAAATGGATTGCGCCAGCGAGTGGAACTTTCAGCTTTTCCGCAAGTCCGTTTCAACTCACAAGCACTGCCGGACAAATAGCTTCCTCCATCGCAATCTTTGCTGCCGACGCGCAAAGCAACCTGACGTTAGTTACAGAGAACACAACTGCGCCATGTAGATTTGGGCAGCCCCAATGCGATCCGACCATAGTGCAGTTCACAGCGACCAATGGAGTAACCTACGGAATTAAGGTGACACGCCCAGGTTCTGCTGCGGGAAACGCAGCTATCGGTTGGGGCGCCGGGGGACCGCCGCCTTCGAACGACAATTTGGCGAACGCCCTTTCTTTTACTGGATACGGTGGCCTGCGAAGCCTTAGCAATTCCGGGGCGACCGCAGAGGCCGGCGAACCAGCACACGGAGGATCTGCCGCGTCACGCTCATTGTGGTACAACTGGACTGCACCTGCCACCTTCAATGTTGTCTTCACCGGCGGGCACTTTTCCTCGACCGGACAAGGCGATTTCGGATCCCTGAATTTGTCAGCGTACACGGGCGCGGGATTTCCGTTGACCGGTATTGCCGACGGAACCGTACAAATATCGTTCAACGCTGTGCAAGGAACGACCTACCGAATCGCGGTTGATTCTAGTTCGACGGGCTTCACTTCGTTTATCTGGCAGCCATCGGCGGCGCCAGCAAACGATAATTTCGTTGCGGCTCAAACTCTTTCGGGTAGTCAAGGCAGTACCACTGGTCATAATGTAAATGCCACCAGGGAGACTGGCGAGCCGAATCACGCCGGAACTCCAGGCTCAGCATCGATTTGGTATTACTGGACTCCGGCGGCTAATGGTCCGGTGACGTTTATCGCCTCCGGGAATAGTTACACGCCTTCGACTGGCTCGACCTCTTTCTCTGGTAACCCGATTGATGTTCTTTTCGGTGTCTATACAGGACCAAACGTCTCCACTCTCGCGCCGGTCGCCGCAGGTAAGGGGCAAGTGACGTTTAATGCAGTTGCAGGGACCACTTACCGGCTTGCTATCGATACAGGCAATTCACAGAAAGGGGCGATGGATATTCTTTGGGGCGCACCTCGAACCATAAGCGGAAAGATTTCTGACATTCGCGGAGTTGGAATCGGCAATATCCAGCTGGTACTGACTGGAAGTCAGCAGAAGCAACAAACAACAGATCACTTTGGAAATTTCAGCTTCACGAATCTGCTGCAGGGCGGCAACTACACACTCACACCTGATACTTCCTTATTCAACTTTGATCTGACGAGCAGGACGTACAATCCACTCAACGCTGATGTTAACAATGCCAACTTCGTAGCGCAGACTCCGCTTTATAGCATCGCCGGTCGACTGGCGACGACAAGTCAGGTTGGGATCGGTAATGTCACGGTCTCTCTAACCGGCACCAATATTCCCACGGGCACTTCGGTGCAGACTACCGCGGATGGCTTCTATCAATTTTCAAACCTGGCAACCAGCGGAGACTTTACCGTTACACCTTCCAGCGCGCTTTACTCTTTCACCGCCACGATATTTCCGGCGAACAACTCATATTCTTTCCCAACGCTGAACACGAACATTCCGAATGCTGATTTCAGTGGCGTAGCAAATTCTTTCTCGATTAGCGGACAAGTGACTGCTGGAGGCGCTCCAGTCAATGGATTGACTGTCTCGCTTACCGGAACGCAGTCGGCGATGACCACGACGAATGCCAGCGGTAACTACGCTTTCTCTTCGCTGACCGCCGGTGGATCCTACACGGTGACACCGTCACAGACAGCACAATACAGTTTTACAGGGCAGACCATTCCCAGCCTTCAAAGCAATCAAACGTTGAACTTTGCCGGCGCCCTTCGAAATTACACCATAAGCGGTCGAGCCACTCTGAACTCAGCAGGCTTAGCGGATGTAACTGTAACTCTGAATGGGCCGACCGGCTTCACGCCACGAACCGCCATGACCGCAGGCGATGGCAGCTATTCTTTCGCAAACGTTCCCGCAGCTAGTGATTACTCAGTCGCAGCTGCAAAAACTTACTTCACATTCAATCCGGCGACATTACCCGTCACCAATCTGAGTGCGGACCAAACGAATGTGAATTTCGCCGCAACGGAAGTTCCGAAGACTTTCAAGTTCATGGACTCGAACTTTTTGGTCAATGAAGGCGACGTCAGCGCCTTGGTTACCGTAGTGCGAGAAGGCGATCCTGCTTCGGCAGCTACGGTGGACTTTGCTTCGAGCAACGGGACGGCGAGTCAGTTGCGCGACTATGAAGTAGCCAACGGCACGCTTACTTTTGCGGCGGGCCAAACCACTCGTACCTTCAGGATGCTTATCGTTGATGACGTTTTTGCGGAAAGTAACGAGACAATCAACGTCACGCTCAGTAATCCCACGAATGCAAGTCTTGCTTCACCTTCGACGGCAACCGTGACGATTCTCGACAACGACAGCAGCGGTACTACTTCACCGGCTGCGAGGCAATTTGTTTCTAACCTGGCGGGCGCTGATGAAGTGCCGGCTACTCCGAACGCTGTGAAAGGCAATGGCGGAATCCTGCAACTCAGCAACGATCAGCTGAGCGCGAAAGTCTCGCTGTTGTTCTCCGGACTTACCGGTAGCCAAACCGGCGCGCATGTGCACGCCGCCGCGCCTGGACTGAATGGGCCAATTATCTTCCCATTGCCGCTGGGCTCTCCTGTGAACAACTTTGTAGTTAACCCCACGGCCCAGCAAGTTCTCGATCTGCGAGCGGGGCAGCAGTACATGAACGTTCACAGCTCGGGCTTCCAAAACGGTGAGATTCGTGGGCAGTTACTGTGGAACCCAGCAGAAGAAGCCGACTTCTTCGTGAGGCAGGCCTACTTCGATTTCCTTAGTCGGATGCCCGACCCTGTTGGCTTCGCTTTCTGGCAAAACGAAATCACGCAGTGTCAGACCGATGTGCAGTGCCTGAGGAATAAACGCGTTGACGTATCGAACGCCTTCTTCTACGAACTGGAGTTTCAGCAAACTGCTGCTTTCGTGCTCAGATTGTATCGAGGCGCATACGGCAATAACCAACCGTTCCCAAATCCGAACCCAAATCCCAGTTTCCCGAACGAAGAGAAGAAGCTGCCAAGTTATGCGGTATTCGTGGCAGATAGAGCTCGAGTGATTGGTGGCGCTAATCTGGCGCAGAAGCAGTTGGATCTGGCAAATCTATTTGTGACGCGACCAGAGTTCATCACGAAGTATCCGGCAAGCCTGGCGAGCGCCGATCAATTCGTGGATGCGGTGCTGGCAACGCTGCAGAACGATTTGAGTGTTAACCTGTCTAGTCAGCGAGCGAATCTCATTACCCTTTATAACCAGGGTGGGCGAGGAGCCGTAATGTATCGACTGGCGGATGACAACGGCGCCAACCCGATTACGAACCAGCCTTTTATTGACGAAGAGTACAATCGCACCTTCGTGTTGGGACAATACTTCGGGTATTTGCGCCGCAATCCCGACATCGCAGGGTTCGTTTTCTGGTTAGGCCAGGTAAACGGTGCGCCGCTACGAGATGTGAACAGGCAGCACGCGATGGTCTGTTCCTTTATCACCTCGGGTGAGTACCAATTTCGTTTTGGACCTGTTGCCAGTCGCAACAACAATGAGTGCACTCAATGACTCAACGAGACTCACAGGCGTTTAGAGTTCAAACTTCAGTTTGTGGCACGGGCGTCCCGCCCGTGATCGTGATTTGTGAATCGCCAAAGCCCACGGGCGGGACGCCCGTGCCACATTAGGAGAGTAGCCGCAGTGATGCGAACAGAACATAAGTCGACGTGGCAACGCTTTGGTTTTCTGCTGGCGGTGTCGTTGTTTCTGCTTGGCATCTCTACGTTCGCTTGGAGAACCACGACCGGATCCAGTAGTCCTTCAGATCCTGTTGCGAAGCCGGAGTTGGTCCTTCAGACAGGTCACACGTCAAGAGTCAATTGCATCGCGTTTGGCCCGGATGGAACCTGGCTGGCATCAGGCGGTGCGGATAACTCGATCAAGATTTGGGACGTTCGCAGCGGCCGAGAATTGCGCCCGCTGAACGGCCATACCGGCTGGATAAAAGCGCTGGCTGTCAGCCGCGATGGAAAATGGGTCGCCTCGGGAAGCAACGATCGAACCGTGCGAGTCTGGGACGTCATATCAGGTCAACAAGTTAAGTACTTTTCTGGTCACACCGCCGCTGTTGAGTCTTTAGCATTCAGCGATGACGCGAGACTGCTGGCTTCAGGAAGCGCTGATAACACAATCAGGGTTTGGGATATTTCGTCTGGAACCGAAAAGCAAACTTTGAAAGGTCACACGGGCTGGGTAACTGCTTTAGCGTTCAGCCCTGACGGAAAACTATTGGCCTCCGGAAGCGCCGACCATCTCGTCAAACTTTGGGACACGGCATCCTGGCGCGAGCGCGCGAGTCTGCAAAAGCACCTCGATCGAATCAATGCCGTTGCTTTCAGTCCGGATAGTAACTCCCTCGCTTCAGGCGGGGCTGATGGCAATGCTTGCGTGTGGCGAGTGGGCTCTGACAAGGAGCGTTGGGCAACGAAGCGAGGCGATGCTGCGATTCTTAGCGTGTCGTTTTCTAGTGCTATGCTGCAAACGGCGAGTGCTGACGGGTCGATCAGCGGCCGCGACCTGGGCAATGGAAACGTGAAATGGACGCGAACCTCAACTGAGTACAGCGGAGATCCACTGACCTCAGCGTCTTTTAATCCCGACGGGAGTGTTTTGGGAGCAACCACCGGCAATCGCACCGTCATATTGCTTACGACCATAACGGCAAAGGTTCAAAGGACGCTCGAGAGTCACTCGACAGGTTTCTATTCGGTCGCCGCTAGTCGTGATGGAAAGTGGCTCGCTTCTGGCGCCAATGATCGCTCCGTCCGTCTGTGGCAAACATCTACGGGTCGAGAAATGCCGCGACTTTCCGGCTCGACTGGCTGGATAACGAGCTTGTCGTTCAGTCCCGACGATCGCTTGCTTGCTTCAGGCAGCATCAGCGGCGAGGTGAAAGTCTGGGATCTGCGCAACGGAAAACAGGCCTATCAACTCTCAACCGATCGCACCAGCATCAACTCAGTTGTGTTCAGCGCCGATCAGAAATGGTTAGCCGCCGCTGGTGTGCAGCGCTCAATCCAGCTGTGGGATCTTGCCACCAAAAATTCACGCACTCTCACCGGACACGCTGGAGAAATCACCAGCCTCAGTTTCAGTCCTGAAGAAGGTTTGCTCGCGTCGGGCAGCACTGATAAGACGATAAGACTTTGGGATCCGGCCACTGGAAATGCTCTAAAGACTTTGGCAACTCTTCCCGAACAGGTGAACGCGATTACATTCAGTCCGGACGGGAAGTCACTGGCGGCAGCGAGCGCAGACAAGAACATCACACTTTGGGAGATTCCGTCGGGCCGTTTATTGAAAACATTTTCGGGACACACCGGAGAAGTCCTGACTGTTTCATTTAGTCCGGACGGGCATTCTCTGGTTTCAGGAAGCAGCGATCACACTTTGAAGCTTTGGGATATTGACGGCAGCAAAGAGCTCCGCACCTTAGTTCGTTCCACGGGAAGTATCAACAGCGCTGGATTCGGTCCCGATGGAAGTTGGGTGATTTCGGGAGACGATGATGGCAGCCTCGCAATCTCTGACCCGAGCAGCGGCTCACTCATGGTGACACTGGTTTCAATGCGTGATAGTGACGATTGGCTCGTAGTAACTCCGGATGGCTCGTTTGATGGCTCACCCTCGTCGTGGGGACTGTTGCTCTGGCGATTTGCGCGCAACACGTTCAGCGTTTCGCCTGTCGAGTCCTTCTTCACTGAGTTCTATTATCCAGGTCTTCTGTCAGACGTGCTGGCCGGCAAATATACAAAACCCACTCGCGATATCACGCAGAAGGATCGACGAGCGCCGCAGATTCAACTTGTTGCCGGAGCCGATGCTTCCGTGAGCTCACCCGCCGCGCCACCCGCAACCCGAAGGACGCTCGTTCGAATAACTGTGAACGAAGCCGGTGTAGATTCAGAACATAGCCAGGGAAGCGGTGCTCGCGATTTGCGCTTGTTCAGGAATGGCTTGCTCGTCAAGGTATGGAGCGGCGATTTACTGACACAAGGCCCAATGCATGGCAACGAGCAGAAATTCGAGGCCATTTTGCCCATCGTGGCTGGCGAGAATCGTTTCACTGCCTATGCGTTCAATCGCGATAACGTCAAGAGTCAGGACGTGACCGCATCGGTGCTGGGCGCGGATAGTCTAAAACGAACTGGCACTGCGTATGTCCTGGCGATAGGCGTGGGACGGTACGAGAACTCTGAGTACAACCTCAATTATTCTGTCGCTGATGCGCAGGCCATCGGTGAGCAGTGGTCGCAACAGCAACAGCTGGTCGGACTCTACAATCCCATCGTAGTAATTCCCCTGCTGAATGAAGAAGCAACTAAAGCGAATATTCTTCTTGCCCTGCGAAGGTTGGCAGGCTCGGATGTAGGAGTGCTGCCTCCGAATGCGCCGGCTTCATTAGCGAAGATTCGCGTAGCTCAACCCGAGGACGCGGTGCTCGTCTATTTCTCAGGCCATGGGACTGCCCAGCACGATCGCTTCTATTTGATCCCGCACGACCTCGGTTATCAAGGATCGCGTTCTCAGCTGTATGCCGAAGGTTTGCAAACCATTCTTACTCACAGTGTCTCCGATGTAGAACTCGAAGACGCCTTAAGACCGCTCGATTCGCAGCAGTTGCTGCTGGTGATTGACGCATGCAACTCTGGTCAAGCATTGGAAGCGGAAGAAAAGCGCCGCGGTCCAATGAATACTCGGGGGTTGGCCCAGCTTGCTTATGAGAAAGGCATGTACGTCCTGACAGCTTCGCAAAGCGTTGAAGTGGCTTTTGAATCCGCGGCCCTGCAGCATAGTTATCTGGCTTACGCTTTGATTGAGGAAGGAATAAAATCCGGCGCCGCTGATTCTGACCGAGATGGTCAGGTTGTGCTTGATGAGTGGTTCGACTATGCCATGGTGCGTGTGCCTCGAATGGGCAAAGACAAGCGGGTGGGGAGCAAAGAGTTAATTGAGGTAGAGCCCGATGAACGGCGGGTGCAGCGTCCGCGGGCGTTCTATGCGGTGCGAGCAGGCAGCCAGCCGTTGGTTGTAGCTCGAATACGCGCGCAGGCAGCTCAGTGATTCATTATTTGTCACGAAAAGATGTCCGGGTTTCAGGCATTGCAGGTATACTGCAGCAGCAATTTGCGCCCTGATGTGGAGTGCGCCGACCTGTCGGCGCTTTGGTCGCTGCGACCGGTCGCAGCAAGTGGTGCGGCGTCGAGCCGCCGCGGGCGAAAACGGTGACAGATCACCGCACTCCAAATTGAGGCCTTTGAGCTTGGTTGACTATGGAAGAATCATCAGACCAGTTCGATAACCCAAAAACCGCTGACTGGATGAGAGGCGATTCGCTCTCAACCATTCGCGAGCCTGAAAACTCAATACTTGGGTCATTAATCGACGGCCGCTATCTGATCAAGCAAAAGCTTGGACACGGCGGCTTTGGCGTCGTCTACCTCGCGCTGGACAAGAAAATGGTTTCGCGTCCGGTGGTGGTGAAGGTCATTCTCGAGCAAGGCAGCGGCGATGAGTACAGCGTCAAGAAATTCCAGCAGGAAATTGAAGCCCTGGCGCGCGTGGACCATCCCAGTATCGTCGGAATCTTCGACGCCGGCGAGATGCCTGACGGAAAACCTTACCTGGTCATGCAGTACGTCGAGGGCATCAGCCTGCGCGCTGCGATCAAGCCTGAAGGAATGGACTTCAATCGCGCCGCGAACATCATTCGACAAGTGGGCCGCGCACTTAGCGCAGCGCATCGCAAAGAAATTTTTCACCGCGACTTAAAACCCGAGAACGTAATGCTGCGCTCTACGAGCGATGGCGACGAGCAGGTCAAGGTCATCGATTTCGGTGTCGCGAAAGTCAGGAATTCGGCTACGTCTTTGAGCACGGGAAAAGAACGCGCGGTGGGAACCATCGCTTACATGTCTCCCGAACAGCTCAGTGTGTGCAAGCTGACTGCGGCAAGCGATGTCTACTCGTTTGGCGTCATGGCTTATGAAATGTTGACGGGCAGGCGCCCCACCAATCCCGAATCAATGTTTCAGTTGCTTGAGATGCAAAGGGCTGGTGTCAGAGTAAAGCCGATGGACTTACGGCCAGGCCTTCCGCTTGCCGCGCAGGAGTCGATTCTCAAAGCGCTTTCGTTTGAGCCGGAAGCAAGACACCAGAAAGCTCGAGAATTTGGGGACGAGCTTAGCTGGGCACTGGTCGAGGATCCGGACCGGACCCGCCCACAGTCTGCTCTTTTCATCGACTCGATTCCTAACACGGTTCCGCCTTTGACGAGACCGTCACAACTCGGAGCTGAGCAAGCGACCATCCCAACCGTGATTGGAGAGCCGGAAGTCTCGACCAAGCTGACTCCCACGCCTAACAGACGGGGGCTCATCTTTGGTGGGTTAGGATTAATAGGACTCTTGTGTATCGGACTAGTCGCTGTTGGTCTCTGGTACGGCTTGGCAAATCGCGCGAGTGGTACGCCGCCTGCGGCCGTTAGTACAGCAGCAGAACCTGAACAAACATTCATGTACTGGCTGACTGTTCAGAAAATCCAGAACGGCAAGCCAATCGGCCAGCCCTTTGATACCGAGGGACAGATTGCCTACGGAACCGGATGGCAGATTCTCTTCAACGTGCAGCCTTTTCAGAAAGGCTCTCTGTATCTTGTGAATGAAGGTCCCGCAGAGGGCGGCAAAGTTAACTTTAACGTGCTTTTCCCCACGCCGAAGACTGGAAGCGGACAGTTGCTCCCCAATCAGGCAGTCCAAACCAAAGAACTTTACATTGATGAGAACAAGGGTGTAGAGCGCTTGTGGGTTATCTGGTCCGAGCAACCGCTCCCTGACCTGGATACGACGTTTAGTGACGCTGCCAAGACGGATGGGGTGATAGAGAACCCCGGTCAGATAGAGACTTTGAAAGGCTATCTAAAGCTTTGGGAGACTAAGCCCCCCGAGATAGTTGCCAGCAAGGCTAACAAGAAAACCTTCGTAAAGGGCAAGGCTAAAATCCTCGTCAACCTTGTCGAGCTCGCCCACGAAGACTATTAATTTTTCCAGTGGAGGTCTAATGAAGAACAAACTACGGGCAACGCGACTCCCATTAGCGCTGTGCTGCGGTCTATTGGTCTTGGCGGCGGGACATTTCACACTCGCGGCCGCTCAGGATGAAGAGAAGGGAATCAGAGCCGAAGAGTTTCTTGGCACTCGTCCAGCGATAAATACTCCGAAACGAAATACACCACCCAACCCGGCTCGATATAAAACAGCTACTAAGCTTGCCTCAGGAACGAACGTAACGACCCCGCCTGAAGGCCTGGCTTTTGCTCAAGTGGGCGTGACGACGTGGCGTTTGCGAAAATCTACGTCGCAGGATAAGACAAAAGAATTGATTGAGGGTGACGACGAGGAAGGGAAGGCTGAATACACCCTTGAACGAGTGCAGGACGGGGCGCCACTGGCAGTCGGCCAAAGAGTGCGGCTCAGCATCGAATCTTTAAATCGCGACGGATACCTGTACGTGATTGACCGCGAGCAATACGAGGATGGATCGTTTAGCGATCCCCTCCTTATCTTTCCATCGAGCAAAAATCTCGATGCTAATCGCGACGCTAATAAGGTGAAGGCTGGTCGCTTAATCTCTATTCCGTCGGGAAAGGGCAGAAGTTTCCAACTGAAGCCACGTCCGGGAGACAAACGCCAGGTGGCGGAACTGATTACCATTCTGGTAGCGCCGACACCTTTGGTCGATCCCACAAAACTTGGCGCCAAGCCTTATCTTCCCGCCAGGCAGGTTGCCGAATGGGAAAAGAAGTGGGGCGCGACACCAACGAAATTTGAATTGGAGGGTGGCCTCGGCCAGGCAATGACCGAAAATGAGCAGACTGCCGGAGCCAATGCTACAGCTGCGCTTACCCAGGATGATCCGGGTCCACAGACTGTGTATCGCGTAGCGATCAAGCCTGAGAATCCAGTACTCTTGTCAGTGCCACTCAAGCTGAAGATCTATTAGCGCGAAGCAGAAAACTTAGCCGCAGATTACGCCGATTACACAGATGTTTTTGTGTTGCGAGAAAAGAAGGGTGCAAGGGACCGCGCCGCCTTCGGATACCGCTGAATCTTCAACAATCCCAGGCACAGTAGCTCCACGTGAATAAGCTTGCCTCCCCATGCTTTTACATCTGTGTAATCGGTGTAATCTGCGGCTAAGTTTTTGGGATCTTAATTAGCAGGCTTGTGGCAGAGCAGGCAGTCGTTGGTGCCAGCTAACTTACCTTTTAGCGCGGGTCGCGCTGCAATCGCTTTGTCATGACAAACGTTGCAGTTGTTGTGATACGCGACTTCGTTTGTCAATTTCGTAGGAGTGGTTTTGTCGGGATAGGTGACGGCCGGAAGCGGCGCGCTATCGTCTCCAGCCTGAAGATGACAGGTCCGACAGGTCTTCACCGGTTTTGACTCGGCAGTTGCCAGCAACGCACTCGTGAGCACGGCGTCACGTTCTGAAGTTTTGAGCGGCGCTTTGAGTGCTGAGGCCGGTTGATCGGTGTGATGACATTCAACACAAGCGATCACCGCAGTGCCATCCGGGCTGTAATTCTTGGCCGAATGGTTCTCGTGATTGAAAGGCGCCTCGCCGTACTTGTCTGATTGACTGTCCTTGCAGAGGACCACTTCTTTCGGTTGAGTCTTACTCTCCTCAGCAGCCAGCGGGGCATAATTGCTGCCCTTAACCACCACAAGACACGCTACACACGCCAGTAATATAACCGCTAGTTTCATCAGGCCTTCATCCTAACCATTAGTAGTTTACCGAAGCGACTCAAAAAAGCGGGGAGAAGAGGAGATGAGCCCATTCAGGTTCGAATCTTAGATAGGGCAAGTTAGCTTGTCAATGGGTAGCGAGTGGGTAGTACCCTAATTTGGAGTGCGCCGACCTGTCGGCGCTTTCGTCGCTGCGACCTGGCGCAGCAAGTTGTCGAAAACAGCCTATTATCAAAAGCCTGCGGCGTCGCGCCGCCGCTGGGCAAAAGCGATGACAGGTCATCGCACTCCAAATTAGGGCACTATCTCGTTCTTAAAGGTCTTTGACCTTTGATCTTTGGAGTTGAGTATTTTGGAGCTTGATTCAAGTCTATCAGAAGACCAAAGGCCCAAGACCCTCTTACATCGGCATCCGAAACGAGGATCCCGTGTGACAGCGCCGACAATCCTTAAAAGCGAGATCTCCTCCGAAAGATCGTTTGCCGCTGTGACAAGTCATACAACTTTGGCCACTGCCCACGGCGAAATGTTCAGCAGTACGTGGCGAGCTGACTTGCTTTCCTTGTGGCAATCCCGCAGTCAACGTGTGACAAGCCAGGCAATCAAGCCGTTGTCGAGGTCCGTGTTTGGCGTGGCTGAACGAGGCTCGATACGCTGGTGAGTTGGTCGAAGTACGGACGTAATTCTTTTGATCGTGACAGACTCCACACGATGCGAGGTCGCGCCCGCCGGCTGATTTGCTCGACGGCGTGTGGCAGGTGTAGCACTGACTGTGGGCATTCATGCTGGTGGGAATCGTAATCGCTGTGCCGCGGTTCGCGCCGTTATTGTGGCAGGCAGCGCAGCCATTCTTGGGTCGTACTGACGGGCTCAGGTGCTGTGCATGATCGAACTTCACGTTGAAACGCTCTTTGAAGTTCGCCGTAAAAGCTTTGACCGGCGCCTTTGCCGTGTTCACGTCAGAATGGCAGATGAGGCACATCGGGCTCGAGGATGTGAAAAATTGATTGCCATGACAATTAATACAAGCTGAATGACCGGGGAAGGTTGGCTTGATTGAGTTGTCCGCGCGCTGGTGACATGACGAGCAGGCCAGCGACGTGTGCTTCTGGCTGTTGTGTTTGAAAGTCGAGTAATCCAACTCAGGACCTTGTGGAGCTAATGCGCTGCTCGCGTTCGAACGCCCTGTCGTCGAGGCAAATACACACACCAATGCAAGCGCGCCACCAGCGAGGCTGCTCAAAATCGTCAAAATGAGGCGACGACTTCTTCCGATCACTTAATGTCCTTCCGAGTCAAAGGCTTTCTCTCCGCGACGAGATAATGACTTGGCTTCGCATCGCGCTTGCCAACGTCCGAGGTGTGGCAGTAAGTGCAAACAAAATTTCTGTTCTTATCGAGCGCAACCAGTTCCTTGTCGAGATCTTCGCGCAGACCGGGCTTGTTATGACATTCCGTGCAGTTGGTGATGGGAACATCTGGCTTCAAGCCTCTTACCGAAGCGGATTTGGTTATGTTGATATGACAAGTCGTGCATTCAGCCAGGTGCTTCCCGCCGCCTCCTTCGTGATTGAACTTCATTGAAATTCGCGCGGGCGAGGCCTCAGGAAAATGAGGAGTCTCGAGCTTATGGCACCCGTCGCAATTGTCTTTTGTGGGAGCCTGATTTTTCCAATGACAATTGAAGCAGGCAGTGTGCGCGGCCGGAACCGTCTTGAACGAATCCGTTTTGGGAACAAACGCATCCGTCCATCCTTGCGCGGGAGCCGCCAGCAAACCTGCCCTGGTCGCATGACAGATGGTGCAGTTGTTGTAGTCGACCCGGTCCTGTGGCGCATGCGCAAACAAGACGCGCTTGGTTACAGACTCGGCGCGCGCGATAGCCGGCCGCTCACTTTGCAGCAATGCAATCACGTCCTGGTGCTTGTCATGCGGAAATTCAATTCTGAATTGACGGGTCCTGGCTGGATTCCGAAAAGTGAACCGGGCTTCGTCTCTGGGCGAGACCTTCGTGTGACAGCCCGAGCAAATCACAGGCTGAGCGCTCTTAAAGAACTGCGGGCGGTGACAACGAACACAGGCGTCATGATCGGGAAAATCCGCGATGTCGGGAAAACCGCGAACCTTGTTCCAATTTGAAGTGGGCGCGCGGTGACAGGTATTACATGCGCCTCGGTGTTCTTTGGTCGCATGCATGAACTTCGAATAATCAATGCGGGAAGCTGAGCTAGGAGCAGCCTTGCGAGGTTGGGCGCGGCGCCGCCGCTGAGCTTTGAGGTCGAAGCAGAGAACTGTGACTAGAATAAGCAACAGGGCCAACAATAAGTGGCGACTGGTACGTGTGAAGGAAGCTTCCATCAGTTTCCGCTGGCTGTGACGTTTCCCTGACATGCCGGCAACGGTCTCTCAAGGCTCACACACCGAATGTTCTTCTTGTCTCGAGGATCTTTGTTTCCGGGGTTGGCAATCAAAAAAGGTTTTTCTCGTGTTGCGGTGGCTAAATCGCCGGCAGAGACTTTGACCTCACACGACCACAACTCTGACGAGCTCTCCAATTCAGTCGCCAGAATATTCGAAATCACATAGACACCGGGCACAACATCGGTGAAGTAAGCAGTACCATTCCGATCGGTCATAACCGAGCTCACTTTGCTTCGAGAGCGTTGCTCCGCGAGTTCGAGCGAAGCCAGCAAGTCGCGTTGCTGCCTCTTGTAGAATCCGTTCCTGATGTTCTCGGGCAAATTCACCGGCAGCCATTTGCGCGCGAGTTCCGAGCTGCCGTATTCCTTTTCACCCAGCGCGATCCCATGCGCGAATTCGGGGACTGATGAGACTTCCCTGGACTGAACTTCGCGGCAGTAAATTGATTCGCAATCGTTTTCTCGGAGCCACGAGATCAGGGCCTCGCTCGCTCCAATGCTTCTGTAGTAGCAATCGCGCGAGGTGATGGCGCGCTGCGCGAAACCTTCCAGGAGATCTTTGTTGTCGGCTAGTGAGTCGTTAATCAGGTAGAAGCGTTTGCGCGCGAGCCCTTTTGCTTTGCTGCCATCTCCGGTGGCGACACGCACTCGTAAGCGAATGACCCCCGTGGCACGAGCATCCTGCTCGTGGGGTGTGGCACGAGCATCCTGCTCGTGGGGTGTGGCACGAGCATCCTGCTCGTGGGTATGTTGAGAGGCACTCACGTTGACCACGGGCGAGACGCCCGTGCCACGCCCGCAGAGCGTGGACGCCAGTGTCAACATAATGATCAATTGGCGCAAATTCATTTGGCGTTAGAGATTTGGGCTGCGTGGAAACTTTAGGAAGGGCAACCGCACGCCCCTCACAAAGATCTGATCGGAACGCATCGCCGGCGCCGGCGAAAAACCGTTGCCGCCGGCAGCTGAGATGATGTCGTCCTGATCGACTCCATCGCCGCTGATGCCGATACCGCCCACCAGCACACCATTCTTGTACAAGGGAACGCTGCCAGGAAAGATTTGTAATCCGTTTGCCAGGCTTGGTATGGAAGAGCACGGCACACTTGCGCCGACGATTGCTGCCTGGAGGTTTGTTTTGATCAAATCAAGTTGAAGACCTACGTTGAAGACGCTCCATTCTGTAATCTCAGTACTCAACGGACCGGCTGCAGTATTGTTGATGCCGTCGGGAAAGAACGGACGATGCAGAAATCCGATTGCCCGATCGCTGAAGGCGACCGAGCCGCCCAGCATCAACCCACCTGCGGCAGCGCGGTCGACGTATTGGCCTAAGCCGGCAGTGCGTAACGTCGCGGCGGCGCCAGCGCTCGAAAAGAAAGTTGCTGCTCTCGCTTTTTGAACCGAGACATCGAAGCCGAAGACTGGCGCGTCCTGCTGCCGAAACAATCCCAGCACGCGCCCTTCGGTGTCGACGACTGCAATCGAGACCCGCGCATTACTTCCCAAAGGCTGGCGAATAGCCGCGCGAGTGATGTTCGCTTGCTGAGCTGCGTGCGAAATGATCGTATTCACATCCGCCGCTGTTAGTGAATTAGCTCCGCCTGTTGGGCTTGAAATAAAAGGAAAGAAGCGCAAGTCAGCTTCGCCATTAATGCCGCCCACAGTGACGGCGCTGAAAGCCGACGGTTGCGCCGACAAAACTGGAAACAGCGGATCGATTGCACCGGGCAGACTTGCAAATGGAATCGTCGGCGGACTAAGAACCGCGGTGGCATTCGAGAACGGCAGTCGAATCCCATCAACCAGAATATTGTCGGCTCGAATCAAAGTCGGAGCTGCGAATCCACGGACCGCCGACAACGCAATCACTTCTTCAAATGGAATATCGAAATCAGCCGGGTCCGGATCGATTCCATAAACTCCGTCGCCTTCAATCCCCACGCCGCCCTGTGAAATGCCATTCTTGTAAATAGGCATACTGCCCGGGTCGCCGCTGAGACCAAGTTTCAGACCCGGAACTTTTATGTCGGAACAGGGCAGGGAAGAAAACTGCACGCCGTAAAGAGGTCCGCTCGAAGTGAAATTTATGTTCGGTGGAAAATGCTGTTGGATGATGAAGCTGGCAGTGCGCGAATTAAACGCGTTGCCAGAGGTGCTGAAGAGCGAAGCCGTGCCTGCTTTTGATATCGCTCCAAATTTGGATGGAAGGCGAGTTCCTTCAAGCCCCACCGGCACGAGTCCGGTGATTGGATCCGGCGTTTGCAAGGGACCGCCGCCTCTGATTTGCATCATCGAGGGCGCTCCAGTCATCGCAAACAGACCCAAAACATTTCCTTCGCGGTCTGTTACCGCGACCGTCACAGCTTTATTAATCGAAGCGGCAGCCGAGACCGCCTGAGCGATGATTGTCTTGACCTCGTCTGTCGTCAGTGTTCCAGCTGTGACCGGATTAATCGGCGCGTTAATTCCGAACGGCCCAGGCGTTGGAGTAGCTCCAAAGTCATCAGGTGGTCCAGCGCCGGTGTGGCCGATGCCGAGACGAACGCGATTACTGGGCGCCCCGTGGTAATAGATTCTGATCAGAACATCGCCGAGGTCAGTCATCTCCGGTGCGAGCTTCACCACCACCGCTGTGGCCCAGTTGTGATCAGGCACGGACGTTACGGATTCAACCGTGAGAGGAATCAGGCGATGCGATCCATCTTCGACATCGGCGGTAACTACGGCAGCGTCTTCGCCTTCCTCGAGTCTGAGATTTCCCGCAAACAGCATCACGCGAGTCCGTTGGTCAGGCGTGAAGGCAACTGGAGTGAAAGCAGAAAAAGGCTCTCGGGTATTTGTGATGGAGTCGACTGCGAGAGCTCGAGTGGAATCAGGATGACTGAAGAGTATTGGCCTCTGAGCTTGAGCCGAATTGCGCCGCAATGCCGGTCCACCCGGTCCCAGTAGCGCCAGGGCAACCAGCAGAACGATCAAACCAAGTAGAACTTTGCGTCTTCCAGCGGCCATGGAGATTATTCGGTCCTTCGCAAGAGACTGCGATTCTGGTCCAGTGAGCGCCTCAATTTATCACTATATCAGTCTCAATCAAATTGTTTTCTCATAACCTTAGCGATGCGTCTTAGAGCGATTTAGCATGTAACGGAAAAAGCTTGACTCTCCTGCGTTGCTAACTTATGTTGCCTGCCATCAGTTCATCCCGATAGTCGTTCATGTTGACGGCTAAAATCTTCTCGCGCCCAGGGGTCGAGCATGCGCAACTCAAGTCGCAAGCCGAATTCAGCGATTGCGAGCCTCTGTGTGTGTTTCACGCTGGTGATGGCGCTTGTCACGGTTGCGAAATCTCACGTCCTCACTCTCACGCGCTCACCTGAGGTAGTGCCTCCCGGAAAAATCGCCTTTGCCAGCGATCGTGACGGCAACTTTGAGATCTACGTGATGGATACGGACGGTGGCGGTCAAATCCGGCTAACCGAAAACGCGGGAGAGGACTACAGTCCGGCCTGGTCGCCTGACGGAAAACGTTTGGCTTTTGTGAGCTCACGAGATGGCAACGCTGAAATCTATTTGATGAATTCAGATGGCGCCAGTCAAACAAGATTGACGAACAACACTGCGAATGATCTGCGGCCAGTGTGGTCGCCTGACGGCGCGCGCATCGCATTTGTGACCGACCGCGGCGGTAACGATGAAATCTTCGTGATGAACACCGATGGCAGCAGCCAAACCAACCTCACTAACAATATCGCTGACGATTCGTCTTTATCGTATGCACCCGATGGCAGCGCGATTGTTTTTTCCAGCAACCGCACCGACAGTCAGTTCGATCTTTACGTCATGAACGCAGACGGCAGTAATGTAATCCGGCTGACGACTTCTGAAGGAGCGGACATTGATCCTTCGGTATCGCAATCGCAGATTTTCTTTCAGTCGAATCGCGACGAGAATGACGAGCTTTACGTTATGTTTTTTGGGGTCCAGACCCAGACGCGAATAACGTCGAACAGCGACTTCGATGAGGATCCAGCTCAAAACGCAAACGGCAGCCGGATCGCTTTCGCAACTTCACGAGACGGTAATTTTGAAATCTACGCGATGAATCCGGATGGTAGTGGTTTGACTAGACTAACTACCAACAATTCCGCGGACATTGAGCCCGCGGTGCAAGCAGCTTCCCAGATTCCACTGCCGGCTCCGGCTGGCGCGGCTACAATCCAGTTCAGTCGTAGTGATTTCACTGCCAATGAAAGCGATGGCAGCACGCTTTTGACCGTCACTCGAAGCGGCAGTACCGCCAGCTCCGCCAGCGTCGATTACTCAACGGTGAACGGGACAGCGACGAATCGCTTCGACTACACGCCAAACTTCAACACGCTGAAATTCAACGCAGGTGAGACGAGCAAGAATATTCGGGTCATCCTTACTGACGATGCGTACACCGAAGCTGACGAAGTAATAACCGCCACCCTAAGCAATGCGAATGGAGCAGTGCTGGGAGCTTTCAACACAGCTACGTTGACGATCCTCGACAATGACACTCCGCCTTTCGAGATCAATCCGATCGACAATGCGCGCTTTTTCGTGAATCAGCATTACAACGATTTTCTTGGCCGCGTTCCCGATCAGGCCGGGCTGGACTACTGGACTAATCGCATCACGAGCTGCGGTAGTGATCTGAACTGCGTGCGTGGGCGACGCAATCTTGTGTCGGCAGCCTTCTTTATCGAGACCGAGTTTCAGGACAGCGGCTTCTTCGTCTACCGGTTGTACAAAGGATCGCTCGGTGTCCAGCCAAACTTCCAACAATTCATTATGGATCGAAGCCGCGTGGTGGGCGGAACGAACTTGCAGCAAGACAGGCTCGCGCTCGCGACTGACTTTGTTAACCGCGATGCGTTTACGACTCGATATCCTGCGGGGCTGACTCCCGAACAGTTCGTCAACAAGCTATTCGATACGGCGCAGCTGTTTCCCTTTGCGGCTGAACGCGAGCGACTCGCGCAGGACATTAGGAACGGCAAGACTCGAGCGCAAACTGTGATCGACGTGATTGAGATTTCGCAGTTCAAGTCTCGTGAATTCAATCCGGCGTTCGTGCTGATGCAATACTTCGGGTACTTGCGTCGCAATGCTGACGCAGATGGTTATGCTTTTTGGCTCGACGTGATTAATAACCGCGAGCCGAATAACTACGCTGGAATGGTTTGCGCTTTTATTACTTCAAGTGAATATCAGCAACGATTCAGCTTCACCGTGACTGCCAGCAATACTCTGTGCACCGGTGTGCGCTAGTCGTCGTAGCGTAGACTTCAGTCTGCGCAAGGCTGAGATGGATTCAACATTGTAAGGAGCTGGGGTCTTTCCAAACACTCTAGCCACTAGCGGCGACTAGGCCCGAAACGTCTTAAGCGCAGTCGTATTGAGTGCTCGGAAACCGCAGAACAGACTGAAGTCCGTTCTACCTCGTCGTAGCGTAGACTTCAGTCTGCGCAGGGCTGATATGGATTCAACATTGAAGGAGCTGCGATCTTTCCAAACACCCTAGCCACTAGCGGCAACTAGCCCGAAAAGGTTTTAGACTCAGTCGTATTGAATGCTTGGAAACGCAGAACAGACTGAAGTCCGTTCTACCTCGTCGTCGTAGCGTAGACTTCAGTCTGCGCAAGGCTGATATGGATTCAAGATTAAAGGAGCCGGGGGTCTTCCAAACACTCTGGCCCCTAGCGGCGCCTAAGCCCGAAAACGTTTTAGGCGCAGTCGTATTGAATGCTCGGAAACCGCTGAACAGACTGAAGTCCGTTCTACCTCGTAGACTTCAGTCTGCGCAGGGCTGATATGGATTCAACATTGAAGGAGCTGGGGTCTTTCCAGACACTGTGGCCAATAGCGGCAACTAGCCCGAAAA
>Ga0134125_10000826_pt1 | contig 40266 bp, 36 predicted proteins | sample KB31751_FD_96464 | JGI IMG/M metagenome (GOLD analysis project Ga0134125, IMG submission 96464) | Terrestrial soil microbial communities with excess Nitrogen fertilizer from Kellogg Biological Station, Michigan, USA - KB3-175-1 | ecosystem: Environmental > Terrestrial > Soil > Unclassified ...
CTGTCTTTGGCGCATTAAATTTAAATAAAAATTATTTTATTGATTGGTTTCCGTTATACTAAATTCCGTAAAACAAGTGATGCGATAACACCTTTTAAACGAATATATGAATAATATATAAAATTGTATTATTAAAATCTAAATCGTACATTGAGTGTCAATAATTAGATATATCTGTTTAGTCATTAAGATAAACTTTTTTTATCTATTAAATTCATAAAATATTTGATTTAATGTAAATGATTATAAGAATTAGAATAACCAAATTCTTTAGCTTATTATATTCTCGTTGATTTTGTCTTATTTGTGATTGTAACTTAGTATTGTATAAGCGAATAAAACTGAAATATTGTTTTAACTAGAGATAAAATTTGTAATAAAATAATTTTGATTAATGATATTTATTCAATTTTCTGAAAATTTTAAAATAAATAAAAAATACCTGTTAATTTAGTTGCATCTTTATTAAAATTTGAATACATTTATCTTATTCTGATATATGATATTTTTCTATGGATGATATATTCTCTGTTTTTAATTATACCTTTGATGATTGTATAAAAATTATAGATACTGCAACTTCTATTACTGAAAATCAACGTTCTAAAGGCGCTATTTCGAGGATTGGAAAGATAGTTGGAAATTATATTAATTTTGAAATTCCAAATAATTTGGTAGTTGTAGGAGATATCCATGGTGATTTCTATACATTGGAAAAAATAATGAAGAGAATAGATTTTTCCAATTATTTAAAAGATGAATCTAACTTATTGATTTTTCTAGGTGATTATATAGATCGAGGAAAATATTCATTAGAAGTTTTGCTTTTTATTTGTGCTTTAAAAAGTATCCATCCTAATAATGTAGTTATGATGAGGGGAAACCATGAGGCCTATGATTATTTTCCTTTTTCTTCTTATGATTTTTATTTTGTACTGTCAGAAAAATTTGGTAGTTTATCAAATATTCTCTATGATTCTCATATTTTGCCCTTTTTTCGATCATTATTTTTATTATGTGAAATTGAAAATTTTTCAATTTTGGTTCATGGGGGTTTACCTGTAATTGAAGATGCTAATTTTTTCTATAATTATAAATTTTCTTTATCTAATGTTTTAAACGATAGATCTTTGTTAGAGGAGATCTTGTGGAATGATCCAAGAAATTTACCTGATGGATTGCCTTGGACTTTTTCTAATAGGGGATTAGGGAAATATTTTGGTAGCGTTATTACCGATATGTGGTTATCTAATACTCGATGCAAATTTATTTTAAGAGGTCATGAGCCTTGTAATGGATATAAATTAGATCATAAAAATAAAATTCTTACAATTTTTTCATCCAAAGATCCATACCCCAGGTTTAAAGCCTCATTTTTAAAATTAAAACAACTAGACATTAATAATATAAAACATGATGGATTGCTCTTATCTACTTTTATCCATATCATATAATATTACATTATTATCTTAGTTAAAATTCCATTGTGGTTTTTATTTCTTTACATCTTTTTCTTAATGATACTGTTGAAATTTCTGCAACTTGACAAATTTCTACCTGCCTTAAAAATTCATTACAGTTTTGGGATGCAATATAAATGATTGAACCCGCAAGTGCTCTTGGGTTTTTACCTATCGATATTCTATTTTTTTGAACCATAGAATAAATTCTTAAAGCTTCTCTTTTTGTTTTTTCACTCATTTGCAACCTATTGCAAATTAAGGTTACATAATCTGGCCCATGTAATACTGGCATTTGTAAAGAAAGTTCTTGCAATATTAGTTTGTAATGAGACATTATATCTTTTGTGGTTATATTACATGCGTTAGCAATATCTGTTATGGTTTTAGGTGTTGCAGTTTCCCGGCAAGCTGCATACAATGCTGCCCCAACAAGTCCTAATGTTGACCTGCCCTTTGCTAGCTTCTTTAAGGCAGCTTTTCTATATATATAAGCTGCACCTTCAATCACTGCTTGACTTAAATATAATTTGTCTCCATAATTATTTAGTAATTTTAAAGCTTTTTCTAAATTTCGAGATATAGAATCATTTAATTGTGCTCTATTATTCCATGTTCTGAGTCTTTGTATATTGTTTTTCTGAGATGGTTCTAAAGCCTTCCCTCTTGCATCTGTATCGCCAATACCTATAAGAGTGGATAATCCTTTATTATGTGAAGCTAGAGATTCGGGCATACCCATTCTTGATCTGTCTATGAACCCTGAATTGTTTCTACTATTTACTATAGATTCTGTATTGGGATCTTGATTTGAAACACAGCCACATGATGAACAAACATATTCAAAAGAAACTGTATCAAATATAATAGCATCACTTTTACAAAAGTCACAAATTATTGGCTTTGAATTCCCAATTTTGCCTTCAGGAAGCATAAATTATTATCCTTATTTTATTACTTATATAAGTTATTATATATTCTTTTTCTAGATCTTTTCTATTATCAATATTAAATTTATTGTTATTGTATATTGTAATTGTGTTGTTTATGTAATGATTAAATTATTATAAAAGATCTTCTAATTATCCTTAATTGATTACAAATCCTGTCATTATGCTTGCTACTATTCTTTGGATTTTTTTTATACCTAGAGCTATTATTTTATTTTATCGATTTGTTAAAAATAGTAAAAGATTTATTGAAAAAGATTTAGAAAGAATTCCTAATGACCCTTTTATTATATTTCAAATAACTACTCGCTCTGCTACAAAAACATCAGTTGTTAAACGAGGAATAGATTCTATTATTGATTCATGCAACAAAATTAAATATTTCCACTATGAGATATCTGTTGTTACTGAAGACTACAATGATACTAAAACGTTGAATCCTTCTGTCTGTAAAGTTATCTGCGTAAGTAAAAAGTTTAAACCTAATGCCATTAAAAAAGCAAGAGCATTACAGTTTGCAGTAGAATATAGAAGAAAAAATAATCAACATACTTCAGACTACTGGGTTTTTCATATGGATGATGAAAGCTATGTTGTGCAACAGACTCTCCTTTCATTATTAAAATTTATTCGTGAACGAAGAGGTGTAGCTGGCGAAGGTCCAATTTTTTATCCATTAAAATTTGAAGATGCAAATAGAATAACTGCATTAGCCGAATCTCCCAGATCCTTTGGATGTTTTGAGTGTGTAACTCATATGAATAATCCGCCGCCCATACATATGCATGGAAGCAATTTACTAGTTAGATCGGATGTTGAAGATCTAATTGGATGGGAGTTTGGACCAATTCTAGCAGAAGATCAAAGATTTGGATATGAAGTTTACAAAAGATATGGTAAAAATTCAATGGGTTGGCACGGAGGAATTTTATTGGAACAACCTCCTCTTAATATAAAAGATCATTTTATGCAGCGAAGACGATGGATCATAGGTAATTTACAAAATATTGAAAACTTTTCTAAACTATTTAAATTGCGATTAATATATCGCTGCACATCTTTTTTTCTATCTTTTGTTTCTGGAATAATTTCTTTAATTTTAACATTATATATAAATATCCCAAAAATATCTAGTATTTTTTCTTTTATTCATTTCGATTGGACTTATAATTTGGGATTTGATTTATCAATATGGATAGATAGATTAAATCATCTGTCAAATACACCTAATGATATTATTAAACCATTAACTGATATACAGGTTTTTGATAGTAGCCTAGGTTTGATATTGTTATTCTCAAGTATGATCTGGTTAATGTCATATCAAATTGGACTTTTCTTAAACCTTAGGTATGCAAAGATGAGTTTCTATAAAAGGATAATATTGCATATTCAAACCCTAATATTTTGTCCTTTTATTGGTTTAGTTGAATCATTTCCTGGTTTTTATACGGTTATTGAATATTACATTACCAAAGCTCTTAGAAAAAATAATCTAAAATTCTTGGATTTTTATGTTGTAAAAAAATAATTAGTACCTTTAGTCGATTCTATTTAACAAAAAAATTTTGTTTATCTATATTTTAAATAAAATTATTTTAATTTTTTTCAATATATTATTAATTGCTTTGTTGCATGATTCGAAAAACAATTAAAACTATATTATTTTCTTAATAGATTAAATTAAATTATGACTATTTACATTCTATTATAAGACTAAGGCGTCAACAAAAAACGATTTAAAATAATCATGCAACAAAGCATAATTAATTACTAAGTTATTATATTATATTTAATATTTAGCAAAAGCAATTATTATTTTTTCTATTGGTTATATTAAATTATTATAATTAATTATTTAGTGGAGGAGGTGGGATTCGAACCCACGAACCTCTAAAGGACGGGATCTCCCTTTTTATATCATCTTGAGTCCTGCGCGTTTGACCTGGCTTCGCGACTCCTCCTATCTTGATAATAGAATAATGATTTTATTTTTAATCCTTTTGATTTTTATATTTTTTTAAATCTGTATTTAATATCTGCTTTGTTGCTTGATCCATAAATTTGACTGAAATGTTATAGTTTGTATCTATATAGATATTATTTTGTTATATGATGATGCCTTTAGCATCATTTCTTGTATCATATTTTTAAATTTGACAGAATAAACGTATTCTCTAAATATTCTCTTTATTGAAGAAAACTTGGTTTTGGCTATCCACCATCTCTTCCCATAGATTATACTATATCCATCCATTTTTGTGTCAAATCATTTCTTTACGCCAAACTGATAGGTTTCTAAGAATATTACCTTTTTTAAATTAAAATCTTGCATTCTTTCTAACACTGATACTTGGTAAAATTCCGTTGTCTGATATACATCTAAAAATATCATTGCTATCAGAGGCTCCATCAGCAAATAGTTTGCCTACGGTTATTGTTCTACTATCGGTTTTCATAATATTCTTTACCAATTCGGGCAATGCCTTACTATCATGAACACGCTCATCGGTTACCTTTATAGAAAAATTTTTTATACTCTTGACATCTACTGATACAAATGTATTTTCAAATACACCTTCTTTTTTAAATGCCATTTATCGCTCATCCATTGCGGCCTTTCTGTTTGTAACCTTAATACCTGTACTGTCTATTGCAATTATGATATATTCATATTTGGATTCTTTAGTAATATAGCATATTCAACATTGATATTCAATCTGTTTATTCTTCTACTCATTGTAGTATAATATGTGAGATTGATGGAACATTCCACTTGGCATGCCCTCTTGCGCTATTCATTCTTCTATTTGTCGGTAAGGTAAGTAAAAATATACTTTGGCATATCCAAGTAGAAGGAGAAAAGTATTTGTATCATGAAATGGTTCTCCGATTTTATTTTTATTTATCTCTTTTAACTCTATATCCCAGTTATCAATAACATCAAACGCTAACAGTATTTCTCCATGTCTAACTAGGGATCGATCGTAGAAAGACCACTTCATATTATGTCTTGGAAGATGTTAGCTAAATGTATTTGGAAATGGATAATCATGTAACAAAGCATTTAATATATAACATAAAATAATAAAATTTAATATTACTTAAAATAAAACATATCCAAAAGAATGAGTATGAATATTAGTGAATTAACAAGTGATATGAGACATGTAACTGTTGAAGGTGTTGTAGAAAGTATAACTGAGCCTAGGACAGTTAATTTGCGAGCAGGCGGCTCAGCTCAAGTTGCTGATGCTATAATATCTGATAATACTGGTAATATCAAATTATCTTTGTGGGATGATCAAATAAAGCTGATTAAAGAGGGTAATAGGATATTAATAGAAAATGGGTATACTCAGGCGTTTAGAGGAGAAAATAGTTTGAATATCGGACGTTATGGTAAATTGACTGTTTTAGATGTTTAAATTATAAAATTCCTATTTTATTTAATAATTACATTTTTCATATTTAATCTTAAAATCTAGGATTTATTATATTTTATTAAAAAATGGCAATATATTTGAATTTTGATGTCTGATGATCTAAAATACATCTCAAATCTTCTTTGAAATTTTCTTCATGGTCTAGGTATTTTTGGGTTTCTATTAACTTCATATAAAGGAATTTGTGTCCTAAACTATAGATGTATTTTCCAAGGAATTTGATGAATAAAAAATAGGATATGGATCACGAACTGCAATTTGTCTATTTGTTATTGGCTTAGAAGGCAAGTATTTATTATTTCTGATTGCGGAGTTATGAATATAAATCCAATGGATAAAAATTCTCAAGGTAGGTACAAATTAACACAAGGAAATACTTTGAAAAGCCATTAATTTGTGCTTGAATGTATTTTTCGACCAATCTAATAATGCTATTCTCTTTGTGAGATGATAAACATGAAAACTTTCCCAAAATGTCTAATAAAATAAAAATAGAATATGTTTTAGAATAAAAATTTATTCTATCGATAGCATCTAATTTACTTACAATATCAATAAAATCATATATTCTGAATAAATCTAGATAATCACAAAAAGAAATTAATTGGCAATCAATTTTGATATAATAAGAAATTTTCTTTACTTTGTTAAATAAATTAGAAACAACTTTATAGTTGTTTTCGCCGAACCATGCTAATATTTAGGTATTATATAATAAAATTAATATGAATGAATGCCTAATCTAGTTACGATTTCCATATCATATTTCAATAATTATATTTAATTAATTCTGTTTTGCAAATACTTTATTTATAATCTTTTTCATAATTATATGCTGGTGGTCTACTAGATAAAAAATATTGTATCTCTAGAGACACCAAAAGAGTAAGAATTTTCCATGATATAACTATATAGAGGACAAGTTTAAAATAAAATTGAGCCAAATATAGGAAACCTTCATATTGGCACTTCTTAATAACCCATCCTTTTCCAAATACTCTCATCATTGATAAATATATGGTAAACAACTCGTCCTATGCTAATGGATTTTTAATATTATTTATAAATTAAAAAGTAGCGAAGCATTATCGAAACATAATTTCTCACTAGATTCTATCATAATATTGAAACTGTAGATGTTGCTTTCGTTCTAATTTTTTAATCTTTCTGTTAAAGCAATAAATTGATATGATAACATATCTATAAAATCCTCTTTAGTTTGTGTTTATCTCTATGTTTGATTTAGGTATTATAATTCTTCTTCTATATATTGAAATTTGTGCTTTATATAGATCAAATATCTAATATAAATTAGCGTATTTGTATTTATTAACAAATATTATTTCAATATATGTATAGTAATAATAATTCTCTTTATTTTTGTTTCATATATTTTAAACATTCTAATAATTGGAATATTTTTTTTACCTCTTCAGAATGACCTTTAATATCTATCTTTATTCCTCCTTTAATTGTTATTTTTGCCAAATTAAATAAACCTCCTTTTTCTTTATATTCCAAACCCTCAAGTCGATCTATTTTCTCGCATATAATATCTTCACACTTATTTACGATTCCACTTTTTTTATATAACAGAATTCTTTTATTTGTTATACATAATGTGTATTTCCTATTTGAATACTCTATTTCTTTTGTACCGATAAATTTAATTTGTTCTTCTGGAACTAGGAAATCATTAATTGGCATATATTAAAACTTTAAATTATTATATTTATTAAAAAATGTTTAAGATTTCAATCTATATTGTTATTAATAATTAACCAATTTAGAAAGGAAAGGATTAGAAATAAATTTGTAATGCTGAATTTTCTATTTTAATTTCTTTAGACTTTGACATTACGAAGCGCCATTTTTTATCTAGTCCGTTAGTTATACCAATTCTACTTGTCTCTAAAACTTTATAATTCTCTGTTCTTTTTTTCTTTTGATCCACTTCTTCTTCTAAATATAAATAATTATTTCTATTGTCTGTAATGTCAATTTCATTATGTTTTTTTGATATTTTAAATGCTTGCGTAAGTTTCCCGGGTCCTGAAGCTAAATTCATCGTGTTGTTTGTTTTTCTAAAAATTTTCATCAAATTGACTCCATCAAATGGTTGGATTGCTCTAATTAAAATGGCACCCGCATCAAAATTGCCATCCTTCGCAACAATATTAAAGCAATAGTGATTCCCATATATAAAATAAATATATGCTCTACCTACACTGCCAAACATAGCTTTGTTTCTGTTAGTTTTTCTTTTAAACGCATGACTGGCTGGATCATTGGTATGGCCATATGCTTCAGTTTCGATTATTGTACCGCTTAATGTATAATTTTTTCCCATAAAATCTATATTTCTTACAAGTTTTTTTCCTATAAGATCATAAGCTGCCTTGGCAGTGTCTCTTTGAAAAAATTTTTGATCGATTTTCAGATTATGTTAAAGTAATATATGGTTGTATATTTTTTTTACTTATGGATTATCGAATTAAGGACGAATCTTTATCTTATTCTGGTAAGAAAAAAATAGAATGGGCTGAATCTCATATGCCTGTATTACTTTCTTTACAAAAAAAATATAAAGATTCCAAACCATTAGAGAACCTGATTGTTGGAGGTTGTTTGCATGTTACTAAAGAAACAGCCGTATTAATTAAAACATTACACAGTGCAGGAGCTCAAATAGCATGGTCTGGATGTAATCCATTGAGTACAAATGATGATATTGCTGCTTCTTTAGTTGTGGATGATGAATTGTCTATATTTGCAAGTAGGGGAGTAACGAAAGAAGAATATTATCAAGATATTTATTCAGTTCTCAAGTTTAAACCTCATCTTACAATTGATGATGGTGCTGATCTTACGATTGAATTTCATAAAACAATGGACAAATACGGTGATAATATTATTGGCGGCACCGAAGAAACTACTACTGGAGTTTTGCGATTAAGATCTCTTGAAAGAAGTAATAAGTTAAAGTACCCTGTAGTTGCAGTAAATGATGCTGAGACTAAGCATGATTTTGATAATGTTTATGGAACAGGGCAGTCTGCTTTAGATGGAATAATTAGAGCTACAAATATTTTATTGACTGGAAAGACTGTTGTTGTAGCAGGATATGGACATGTCGGAAAAGGAATTGCGGCTAGATGTAGTGGACATGGTGCATCTATAATTGTAACAGAAATTGACCCTATTAATGCATTAAAGGCAAAAATGGATGGATATATTGTTAAACCCATGATAGATGCATCTTCTTTAGGAGATATATTTATAACATCGACAGGTTGCAAAGATGTAATTACTGGATCTCATATTGAACAAATGAAAAATGGAACGATTCTTGCAAATGCTGGCCATTTTAATACCGAAATATCGATTAACGATCTAAAAAGTTTAACTGAATCTGTAAGTAAACTAAATGATAATGTGGATCAATTTATTTTAAATAATGGGAATAAAATTAATCTCATAGGCGAAGGAAGATTAGTAAACTTGGTTGCCGCTGAAGGTCATCCTTCTGAAGTCATGGACATGAGTTTTGCAAATCAATTTCTTTCTGTTCTAAATCTAGTAAAAAATAAAGATAAATTTGAAAATAAAATTTATGATATCAGCCGTGACCAAGATCTTGACATTGCAAGATTAAAATTAGAATCAATGGATATAAAAATCGATACCTTAACTGAGGAACAAAACAGATATATACATGACTATGGAGAGGGTACGTAATAGATATTTAATTCTAATATTTTTGGTGTTAAATTTATAAATAAAAAATTTTATAAAATCAATATCCAATTGTTTTCATCTATACATGGATGGATAGTCTAGCGGTTAAGATGCCTGTCTCACACACAGGTGAGCGAGAGTTCAAATCTCTCTCCATCCACTAATATTAACTTTAATATAAAAGATATCTTATGTAATCAATAACATTGCTATATAAATGACGAATGTGATAGCAAGAAAAACTTTTGTAACTTTAAATGATTTTTCTAAAGCATTAGAATAGTCGTCAAACTGGTCATTTCCCATAACCATCACTTGACTTTCTGATTTATATATTTCATAAGTGGAATCATTAAGTGATTCTATTGATGATTTTACTAAACTTTGAAACACCTTTATTATTTTTTCTTCTTTTGTTATGTCTCCCAAAGTATAATACCCTTTGGTATTTCTTTTTCCAGATGTTGAATGTGTATCTGATGTGCATACTTCAATGATATTGCATTCTTCTGATTCTATCATACTTATGATCTTTTCTCTTATTCCTTTTTTCATGTTATTTGAGTCACACCAACATAAACAATATCTTTTATTTGTTATTGATAAAGTTAGTAAACCAAATTGACCGTCTCCTATATCAGGCGCTTTTGTCATTTTACTAATATTGTGATCATCTATATGAAAACTATTAGAATATCCAATTTTGAATGGAAATTGTTTTGAGACGTTAATTTCGTCTAAACATCTTTTTCCTATTAATATAAAGTTGTTTATGTCTTTACTTTCAATTTTTTCTCCCATTGAATTATGAGCATCAATTATTAAAATTTGCTCAAATCCTAATTCTTTTGAATAATGTTCGAGTTCTACTTTTACATTGGGTGGAATATCTTCCATACCTGCTGGTGATTTAGATAAAAATAATATAACATTTTTACCCAATGCAAAACCTGTACAATTACAGTCATCAAGTGAATTTGCAATGGGTATTGTACATTTATTGCCAGATTCTATAAGTTTTGAATTATTTAAAGAGTCTAAATATTTCTTTACTTCCCTATATGATGGTATATTTAATGAATGATCTGAAATACTATGCATAACCATAGCCGAATTTGAATAATGCTTAAAAATTTGGTAAGGAAGATTACTTCCTCCTATTGGATTAAATGGACCTGGATGTAACTCTGGATGAACTATTGTAATATCTTTTTGTGATTTTAATTTTAGTAAAAAGGTTTTAATTAACTTGGAATTTGCTTTTTCTTCTGCTATTCTTTCCATTTCTTCAGATTTGTTTTCTGTCCAAGCTTTTAAAAAAGCCTGTAAGATTTTAAATGCACTTGAAAAACTTGGTCTTCCTATTCTGTCTACTATTACAGCCCATAATATGCCTATTGTTAAAATTATTGCGCCAAATAAATAAACTGAAAAATTTGTAAAGAAAATGTGATTAAAATATAAAAACGAAATTAAAATAAATATTATCATTGGCTGTATAAATGAAATAGGAATTGCTCTCTTTAGAGCTGCACCAAATACCGATGTAAAAATTCCCAATCGAAGTCCAATTGCCATAAACATTCCTTGCAAAACTGAATTAATAGCTGCATGGTTTGTATAAATTATAAATCCTGAAATATAGCTGAGAATTACTGTTAATGTCCATAGGAGACTTGCAAATGCTGCTACATGTAAAACTTTTGAAAATCTATTAAGGGGAGTCCCTTTAAGAGCGAGATAATCAAAAAATAAAGTTGCAGTAAAAATACTAACAATTATAGGTGTTGATACAATAAAATCAATAAAGTTGTGAGAAGTAATTATAAAATTAATTACTATTATGTTTGTTATAAGACTAGAAATAGCAATTATGTAAGAGAATTTTTTTGAAGTTGGATTTATATTTGTAAAAATCCATCTTTTATGAAGACTAGAAATGCTGTCTGATTCAGGGTTACTCATTCAAAGTCAAAAAAAGAAAAACTAAACCGGAAATAAAATCTTTATTGCTATTGATATTGCAATTAATCCTCCTGCTATACCTAATATTATTTCTGGTTTAACTTTTATGCCCTTTGTTTCATCTTCGAAAAATCTTAACAGGCCAGCACTTGATGCAGGTAATGGTGCATTCTTCTTATTTGCCTTTTTACTCATATCTAGAAAATTCATAGCAAGCAAATAAATACATTTCTTTATTAGATCTGCCTGCTAAGTAGATTATAGACTTTTAAAAACCTCTACATTTGCTTTTATTTTCAAATTAAAGATGCCTATTGCAATTGATATTGAAAATTATGTTGAATAGATCTGTTTTTATAAATTGTTTTTTATACTTTTTCTTAACAAATAATTTAATTATAAATCATTTAACTTTATATAAATTGAAAAAAATTCAAATTGGTGTTATAGGATACAATCATAACTCATTACCTTCAAAGACTTTAGATATCGCTTATGATGTAGGTAAAGAAATTGCAAAAAAAAATGCAGTTTTAATTTGTGGGGGCCTTGGAGGAGTAATGGAATATGCATGTAAGGGCGCAAAAGATTATGGAGGATTAACTGTTGGAATTGTTCCTCAAAATGATCCTCTAAAAGCTAACGAATTTTGTGATATAGTAGTTAGTACTGGTATTGGTAAATCAAGAGATTTTATAGTTTCATATACATCAGATGGAATAATATCTGTGGGTGGTGGAGTAGGAACTTTAATTGAATTATGCGTAGGATATATGGCTAAAAAAATAATGATTTCAATTGAAGATAGTGGTGGTACGTCGGAGATATATGGAGGAAAGTTTTTAGATGAAAGAGAACTAGTGTTAATAGAAAAGTATAGATCGCCTAGTAGTGCAGTTGATTATATAATAAATAGTCTACAAAAGAAAGTTTAAGGAAATATAAAACAAATTAATACCTTTTTTCCCTGTTAATTTTAATCTGTAAAATTTTCTCTTCATTTTGATTTATTAAAAAATTCTTTACCTTAATGAAAGTAAATATTCATCAGGATGATAAAATTCTCCAAACCTTTCTTCTAGTTTATTTAAATTATCAATCACTTTTTGGTATCCAAATTTTTCTGTTAACTTAAACAAATCTGTTTTAAGGCCCATTCCTAATTTTAAAGCATTTTCTAAATCTCCTCTATTGCAAACTTGATTTGTAATTAGCCAAGATGCATTGTTAGTTGCAATTCCGAGTATTGAAATTGGATCATATTCCAATGCTTTTTCTTCAGATAGATTAATTCTTTCATATTTTTCTCCTTTATATTCATAAAATCCTTTGCCAGTTTTTTGGCCTAAATTTCCAGAGTCATACAATTCTTTTATTTTTGGATTTGGATATATTACTTTTTTATCCCTTATGGACATTTCATATGTTGCCTTGTAAATTACATCTAAGCCTGTATAATCAGCAAGCTCAAATATTCCCATAGGAAAGTCTAGTTTATATTTAACTGCCGAGTCTATTATTGTCTTTGATACATTGTCCCTTTCTAGACAATACACTGCTTCATGAACAATGGGAATAAAAATCCTATTAACAATGAAACCTGCCACATCTTTTTTGCATAAAATTGGTGTTTTGCCTAGTCTTTTTACAAAATCCGTAATCTTATCTGTTATTGAATTATCTGTGTCTGTTCCCGGAATTATTTCAACTAGTTTCATTATTTGAGGTGGATTAAAGAAATGAACTCCTATGAATTTTGATGGATTTTCTGTAAGTTTACTTAATTCGGTTATAGGCAGTGTACTAGTATTTGATGCATATATAACCCTGGTGTTATCTACAATTTGATCTAATTCTTTATATAGATTTCTCTTGATGTTAAAATCTTCTGGAACAGCCTCTATTATTAGATCGGCTTCTTTTACTGCATCATTAAGATCAGTAACCGGATTTATATTATTATAAAACTCTTCAATTTGATCTTTTGTTATTTTGTTTTTCTCAGCTAGTTTTTGTAATGACCATTTTACTTTTTCCATTGCTCGATCGAGAAATTGTTTTTCGATATCTCGTAAAATTACTTTATATCCTGCCATAGCAGAAATCTGAGCAATCCCATGACCCATGATTCCTGAACCTAGAACTGCAATATTTTGTAAAGCCATTTCTATTCATTATAAGAATGAAAATATATTCCTATATCATTTCAATCATTTGTATTTTATCATTAAAATATTATTTAATTGAATTTATCTGTAATTTTAGTCTGTTTTGAGGTTTTTCTGAATGTTCTATCGCTTTTTTTTCCTACCGCTTTATCCACCATCCTTATCATGTTCTTATCTCGAGTTTCTTTTGCATAAATTATATAAATAAGAGCTTTTTCTTTATTTTCTGTTTTTCTGATTACTCTACCTATTCTTTGGACAATTTGATTTATGTTGGAAGTATTGGATAAAATTATAGCTATTTTTACATGAGGAATATCATATCCTATTTCCAAAGTATGTACTGATAATAATGGAAAAAAATCATTTCCCCATTTTTCTAATATTAATTTTCTATCTTTAATCCTTACTTTGGAATGGATTATTTCAGAATGAATATTATTTTTTGCTAGATTTTCTTTTAGTTTAGCTATTGATTCTATTGTTTCACTAAAAATCATTATTTTTTCTTTAGGATGTTTTTTTATTACTTGGATAGCTTTTTCTAATTTATTGGAAGAAGAATTTAACAATTCTTTCCTGGTTTTTACTTGGTTGAACCATTCCTTTGCATATTTTGATCTAATACCTCCTTGAAATAAAATATTAGATATTGTTTTTGCTTCATATGCATTTAATTTAAAAGATAAATCTTTTATTAACTGGCTGGTTTTTCTGTAAATCTCTTTTTCATTATTGGTTAGATTAACATCAATAGATATTATTTCTGGCTTGGCAAGTCTTTTATCATCAACTGCTTCTTTAATTAAATATTTTTTTATTGGTGGTATAGTTTTAATTATGTCTTTATATTTTGGATCTAATTCATTTATTGTTGCTGTTAATCCTAGTATCATTTTACTTGAGTCTTCTTCTATTATCTTGAAAAGTTTGGTATATGAATATGCAGAATTGCTGATAAAATGGACCTCATCAAGGATTACCATATTAGAATTTCTTATTAAAAAATGGTTATTACTAGCACTTTGATAGGTAGAAATAGTAATTTCTCTTTCGGTTTTTTTTTCGCCGAAAAATGTTCCAATTGCTTCTTTGTTTATGTTATATTTTATTAATCTCTCAATATTTTGTTCTATTAAAATAATTCTTGGTACTAGTAGCAGTATTTTAAAATTATAAATGCCATTATCTTTGTTAAAATGAATTTTATTTTCCTTTGCAGCTCTTTTTGCACATTCAAATGCAATTTCTGTTTTACCTGTCCCAGTAGAATATATGATTGATCCCTTGTATTTGTTTTTGATCCAAGCAGCTACTGCATCTTCCTGATCTTTTGTTAAATTGAATGGAAATTTCAAATCTAAAATAGCCGGGATCATAGTAAAAATTTGTTAATGTTTTTATAAATACTTTCTATAAATTAATGATTATAGTCTTTTTCTGTTATATATGGAGATGTTCGATATTATTTTCTATATTCCTATGATAAATTGATAAGTTTTAGTTAAATTTCGCTTTATTAGAATTTTTAGTTTTTATCTTTATATCTAATTTAGAATAAATTATAGTAGAAACATTTGAATATTCTAGGTAAGGCTTAATAATAGGAATTTGATAATGAAGGTAATTATAGATGGCTGTAATATGCAAAAAATGTGGCCTTCCGGATGATCTTTGTGCATGTGGAGAATTAGATAAAGAAGAAACACGTATTATTGTTAGATTAGAAACACGAAGATTTTCTAAAACTACTACAATGATTGAAGGCCTTGATCCCAAAACTAATGATATCCAAACCATGGTTAAAGAGTTAAAAAGTCGATTGGCCTGTGGAGGAACGGCTAAGGATGGATTTATTTTACTACAAGGAGATCATAGAGATCATGTAAAAGATTTTTTGGTTATAAAAGGTTTCAATTCTTCTTCTATTGAAGTAATGTAAGTATTATTTGATTAACCTCCTTGTTTTCAAAATACCTTGATAATTTAAATAATATATTAATATTATCTGTATTCGTTATAATCACTGGATCCATTTTTATCGGTTTTTATATTGTATTCTTCACAAATATAGGAAAGGATGTTTCATGGATTAGTGACATTCCATTAAACTTTTTGATTTTGAATATTTTAGGTATATCAAATTTAAATTATATTCTTGGAATAACTTTTATTTTTTTTTGGGTTATTTATATTGTAATTTATTCACATATGATTTTCAAACCCTATTTTTTGTTCAAGGGTTTTTTTGAAAAGCAAATATTAAATCATAATTATAAAAACTTTGAATTATTTCCTCTAAATCATCTTTATATAGTCATTCAATGGTTTTCTGCATATTTTATATTATCTATACTTATTGATATAATTCAGCAATCCTTTGGTATAAAAATTGGAACCCCTTTAATAGATAATCCTCTTCTGTCTTTTCTTTATCTAACTGCAGCACCAATAAATGAAGAAATACTTTTTAGAATTATTCTTATGGGTATTCCTCTTTCTCTATTTGTCTTCAAATACAAAAATTCATTTATTTCATCTTTAATTTATCCGAGCAGGAATTTGATTATCCGCTCAAATAGAGATAGAAATATTCTTATTGCGATAATATTCCTAAATTCTACTTTTTTCGGCTTTTCTCATGTCATTTTTGGTGGCAATTATGAAATTGGTAAAATAGCTCAAGCAACTTTAGGTGGTTTATTTCTAGGCTGGATTTATTATCAATATGGCATTTTTTCTTCTATCATTTTCCATTGGATTTCAAACTATGTTATTTTTTCTTATGAGTTAACGGGTTCGATTATTTTTAAAATTTCGTGGAATGAAGAAGATGGTAATTATTTATTATTGTTCTTATACATTATATTTATTATCACAGGAATAATTTTTATATTTCAAAATTTTCAAAAAATTATTAGTTATTTAAAAAGAAATAAAAAAATTTTTTGATCTAAAGTTTAAGATGTGTTTTAAGACCTTTATATCTATTCCTTATTGTTACCTCTGTAACACCTGCTGCTTCAGCTACATCTTTTTGTGTTTTGTTTTCCCCATTCATTACACATGCAACATATAATGCAGCTGCAGCCAGTCCCATGGGATCCTTTCCAGCAGAAATTTTACCCTCCTCAGCTTTTTTTAATATTTCAAGTGCTTTTCTTTTTGTTTTTTCAGTTAGCCCTGCTTTACTTGCAATTCTGGCAACACATTTAACTGGGTCTACTACTGGCATCTTTAAATCAAGCTCTCTTATCAAAAGTCTATAACATCTTGCTACATCTTTTTTCTTAATGTTGCTAGCATTTGCTACATCTTTTAGAGTTCTAGGCGTCTCTGTGTCTCTACATGCTGCATACAATGCTGCAGCAACCAATGCTGAAATTGACCTTCCTCTTACTAATCCTTTTTCAAGTGCTTTTCTGTATACATAGGCAGCCTTTTCAATTACTGCATCTCCTACTGCTAATTTGTCTTTTAATCTATCTAATTCACTAAATGCTTGTCTAAAATTCCTATCTACAGGTTCATGAACTTGACTTCTACTATCCCACGTTCTTAGCCTCTCTATTGTACTTTTCATAGATGCAGACAATGGTTTTCCTGAAGCATCTTTATCTACAGGACCGATAATTGTGGCTAATCCCATATCATGCATAGCTAATGATGTTGGAACACCTGCCCTACTTCGATCTTCATGTTCTTCTTTTGAAAATGCTCTCCATTCAGGACCTGTTTCCTCAATTCTTTCTGTTACAACAAAACCACAGTTACCACAAAACATTTCACCTGTAGAATTGTCTGTAACCATTGGTCCTTTTCCACATCTTGGGCATCTATCACCAAACATTGATATGTCTTTTACCATACAAAATCACCATAAAACTTATAAAGCATTTCTTCATATATTTATGTCTTTACTTACATATAAACATATCTATAACTAGAATAAAATCGAATTTTGTTATATAAGTTAATATAGAAAAATTTATTAAAGAAAATATAAAGTCTCTTTTATCATGATATAGGACCTATTATTGAGTGCTACAACTTTGTATATTGATTAGCAAGAAAATAGCATGATCTTTTCAAACTTTTTCTTATTTTATAACATAAATTTATTTGCTATTTTTATATTGTTACTTTGAACATTAAATAATTATTACGGTATATGATAAATAATAGAAATGGATATGGAAAAAATGTATATTTCATTTAAAATAAAAACACAAATATGTTAACCATTTCATTAATAGCGTGAGTCTAAATGTTTCAAGAATATTTTTAATATCAACAAACATGTAGTTTAATATCTCGCTTTGTTTCTTTTTCTCCTTTCTTCTTTGGCATATTTTTTACTAGAGGTTCTTTGAGCACTGTATGCATGGGTTCTTTTGAGGTTATTTGTCATAAAGCAAATTAAAGCCTTATTATTTATATACTAATTGTTAACCATAGGTTAACACCAAATTTTTTATTTTGTTTATAATATGTAAATTATATAAGATTTATAGGGGTTAAATTTAAATTTAATTTATGAAAAATCCATTAATTCTATTTTTGTTTCTGATTTTGGTTTCTTCAGTTTATGTTAATTTCAATAACTATTCATTGAAATCATCAAACGCATTATCTTCAGAAACATCTAAAGGTGGATATTTTGATGAATTGAAATTTATACGTTATTCTAATGATAATATTGCATATCAAGAAATAAACAATGGAAATCTTGATACTTATCTATCTCATATTCCATTACAACTTATTAATGATGCCAAAAAAAACTTGAACCTACGGGTATATGATAAAGAAGGTCAATCGTACGGTCTTTTGCTTAATCCTTCAAATAGCAGCCAAACATTTAATCCCTTTTCTGTAAGAGATATAAGGTATGCATTAAATTTTTTAATCGATAGAAATTTTATTATAAATGATATTCTAAAAGGATTTGGAAAATCTATTGTCGAACCATATGGTCAATATTCGCCTGAATATCAAAATATAGTCGATGTTGTTGAACCATTAAAAATACAATATAATCCTGATTTTGCTTTAAGTCTAATATATAATTCAATGAAAAAAGTTGGAGCATTAAAGGATAATAGTGGAAAATGGATTTTCAATGGAAACCCCGTTACAATTAAAATTTTGATAAGAAATGATGATCCTTTAAAGAAAACATTTGGTGATTTAATTGCTTCTGAAATCGAGAAAATTGGCTTTACCGTTATAAAAGATTACGGAGATATAACAAAAGCAAATCAGATTGTATTTGGATCGAATCCTATGGATTTGAATTGGAATATTTACCCCGAATCTTACATTTCAAGTTCTTTCTTACGCTATAACCCTGGATTGGTAAGCCAAATGTATGCCCCGTGGGGAGGATATATGCCTGGATTTCAAAATCCATCCTTTTGGCAATATTCTAATTCAACAATTGATGACTTGACAAAAAAATTAACCTTTAATAATTTTACTTCCCAAAAAGAGAGAAATGATTTATTAAAAAAGGCAGAATCAATAGGTATTCAAGAAGCTGTTAGATTGTTTTTTGTAAGAGCCAATGACCCATATATTACTTCAAATAAGATTAATGGATTAATTAATGATTATTCAAGTGGTATTGCTAATGAAATTTCGTTTATAAATGCCCACAAAAACGGAGTTAATAATAATACTTTTAACATTGGAATGAATCAAATTTATCAAGGCGCTTGGAATAATGTTGATGGCTGCAAAGATTTCTACTGTAGAATAATTTATTCCATGATTTCCGATAATCCCACCATATTAAATCCATATACGGGAGATCCAATGCCGTTTAGAAATAATTGGACAGAGATTGTTTCTAAAGGTCCACATGATAAAATTGCAGTTCCTAATGACTCTTTAGTCTGGAATCCTTATAATCAAACATGGAAATTTAATACAGATAAAAATATTACTACATTAACAAAAATAAAAATGGTCCCGCTTTACTCAAAATGGCACAATGGTGTACCAATGGATAAATATGATTTAATGTATCCATATTATTTTCAATATGAATGGTCGACTGATACAAAAAATAATGACAAAACCTTTGATGCAGAGTTCTCTTCAACTGTGCTTCCTTCTTTGTCATTGATAAAAGGAATAACGTTCAATAAAGATAATACTATTGATTCCTATGTTGATTTTTGGCATTATGATAAAAGACAACTTCCTTTGTATAGTTCTTTATGGGCTTCAGAACCATGGGAAATTACTGCTGCTACAGAAAGACTTGACTCTGCTAATAAATTATCATATTCTAAAGCAGATTCGAATATAAAACAAAACGAACAGTTATCTTTAGTTTTGCCTTCGCATGCTGATTTAATAAAGAACGAGTTAGAAGAAATGGTTAAGGAAAAATATATTCCAAATCCATTGAAGGGATTAGTTACATTAGACTATGCTTTAAATAGATACAATTCCTCAATACAATGGATAAATTTACATCATAATGCTGTTATAGGAAATGGACCTTATTATTTAAATTCTTTTAATCCTGCGGGTGGTATAATAACACTTGAAAAATTCAATGATAATACATATCCTTATAAAAGTGGATACTTTTCTTCATTTGTAAATTCTAGCCAAATTAATATTGATAAAATAAATGTTCCTAAATTCATCAAAATTGGTAGCCCATTTAAAATAGATTTAACTACTAATTTTGGAAACAGTAGCAAAATGCCTAATCAATCAAATACAAATATTAATTATGTCATTTTGGATAGAAATAACAATGTCGTTATACATGATTCTAAAAATGGAACAAATTTTTCTAATTCTTCTAATGCTAAAATAAACCAAAAAGCAAACAATAGTACAAATCAGATATCTTTGATTGTGGAACCTAATAAAACAAAGTTAATTCCTCCAGGTCCAGCCAAACTAAAGTTGTTTATAACTTCGGCAGAATCATTAAGGCCTTCAATTTACGAATATACTTTAATTGCCAGACCATAATATATTAAATTAATATTTCTATTATTATTTTTGTGTGGAATTTGAAGGCATTTTTTTTCTTTGTATTAAAGAAGGTTATATTATTATTTATTGTATTAATGATTACTTTATTGTCTACCATATTTTTATTGGGTTCTACTTTTGATAAAATAGTATTGGATTCAATTAGAATACAGATATCTAATTCTATTTCTAGCTCTAATTCTGATAATCCATCATTACATCAATTTAAAAATTTTAATGAAAGGCAAAAATATGTAGAACAACAATTAAAAATCCAAACTCAAAGTTTGGGTTTAGATGAGCCATGGTATTCACCTAAAAAGATCTTTAATAATGTTTATAAAATATTGACTTTGGATTTAGGAAAATCAAGATTCTTTACAACATATACTGGATCTACTAATGTAAATGATTTGATTTTAGAAAAAATGCCTTATACGATTTTATTATTCACTTCTTCATCAATTACCATAGTAATTATTGGATTGTTACTTGGTTCATATTTAGCATCAAAAGAAGATAGTAGGATTGATAGACTTGTTTCAGGATTAGCCGCAATAAGCCAAAGTGTTCCTGCATGGTGGTTTTCAATGATAATGCTAGTTTCCTTTTCATTCTTTTTGCCTATTTTTCCATCAAGAGCAACACCATTAATTTCTCCAGGTGAACCAGGATATATATTGGATTTATTATATAGAATGGCTTTGCCGTTTATAAGCATTGTAATTATTGGTTTTGCAATATTTGCATTCTATATAAAATACATAATTGCAAGAATTCTTGATGAAGATTATATAAAAACATTAAAAATTATGGGAATCCCACAAAAAAGTATTTTGTATAAACATGCATTAAAAAATGCCGGACCTCAGTTAGCCACGATGCTTGGTTTAGCCATAACCACATCACTTGGAGGTTCTATCTTGATAGAACAAATTTTTGATTGGCCTGGAATGGGGAATTTATTTTATAATGCAGTAATATTAAACGATACGCCACTGATAATTGGACTTACTTATTTTTTTACTTTGATCTATTTACTAACAAGATTAATTTTAGATATTTGTTTTACCTATTTTGACCCTAGAATTAAATCAGGAGAATATTAGGTGAAATATGAAAAATGAGATTGAAAAAGGTAAATATGCTTTTCAATGTTAAAATTATAAAAGAAAATAAAGCAGGATTTATTGGAATCTTGCTTGTTTTGGTTTTACTTGTTATGACTTTTTATGCTTTATTTTTTATTCCATCACAAACGCGTCTTCAATGGAACAACCCTTTATATTGGTCTGATAATCCAAAAGTTGCTTCTCCACTTTGGATGAATTATTTTTTAAAAATCTTCAACCAACAGCTTCCTGAACACAAAATTTTTTATCAAAAAGATGCAACTGTTGATGTTATACAAGAAACAGGTTTTAAAATGGAGAATTATACCTTTTTATATCAATTTAATTATAACGAATTTCCTACCGCTATCAGTATTCCTTATTCTATAAAAGTTGGTCAGATTCCGCCCGTAATAGAAGTATATGTAAAGAGGCCTGATAACTTGGATTTTAAGATTTATTCTAATTCTTTAGATTCTACAAATAATCTTAATGGTACAAATGATTCTAACTTTAGCAACTATAATAATAGTTACCCCTCAAATAGTTCTGCTTTAGATAATGATTATGCATTTGGTAGAATTTATTCATCTTCTTCTGATGTGAAGGGCTCATTAAATGATTATTCTTCTCTTTTTAATTTCTCTATTTCTGATATTCCTCCTGAAAAAATTATTTTTTCAAAAACTGATTATAATGCTCCATTAAAAGGTAAATATGAGATAAAGTTCTCCATGTCGTCTTTTGATAATGAGACAAAGATAAATGATTTAAAATTAATAATACCCGGCAAAGTTTTTGGATTATTAGGAACTGATGAATTAAGAAGAGATATTTTTTTTGGAATTTTAATTGGTACTCCTGTTGATCTTTTTATTGGTGTTACTGTTGCCTTGTCATCCACATTTATTGGCCTTTTTTATGGTTTGATAGCCGGTTATAAAGAAAGAAAAACTGGAACTATTATGTTGACAATAATTGATGTTTTTCTTTCTCTTCCTATATTCATTTTATTGATAATAATCTCACTCCATTTTGGAAGAAATATATTATTTTTAATGGGCCTTTTTATATTATTTGGTTGGCCAGGTTTAGCTTTATTAAATAGAACATTTAGTATTCAAATAAAAAATTATCAATATGTTCAAGCGTCAAAATTGATGGGGGAATCTGATTTAAAAATTATTTTTCGTCATATTGTACCTCAATTATTACCTTTTACTCTAGCTAATTTTGCATTAGCTGTTCCAGCTGCAATATTATATGAATCTTCATTAAGTTTTCTTGGATTGGGAGATCCTACCTTTCCAACTTGGGGACAAATGCTACAAGATGCACATGCAGCATCTGCAGAAATTCTTGGATACTGGTGGTGGCTTATTCCACCTGGATTTATGATTTCTTTAACTAGCATCGCATTTATTTTAATAGGTAGATCCTTTGGAAAAAAGGCAAAAATTAATGAAATTAGATGATTAAATATAATTTATTTTTCATAAACTTTTTAATGGATAATCTTGTAAATCTATATTTTGATAAAATCAATCTCTTTTCCACTACTGTTATATGCATGAATGTCTAATTCATCATAAGGATAGCATATTATTATTGAAATTAAACCATAAAAATGATTTAAATCCTCTACTGAAGGTCGACTTGTTCCACTAGGATGAGAATGAGCTGTTCCAACATATTTTAGATCAAAAGGTAATTCGTTAATTAAAAAACTAGAATAAAAAGGTCCATGAACAGAAAAAGGGGGTATAACTAAATTATTTATATATATTTCTCCCTTTTTGCGGTTTCCCTCAAGGATTAAAATAGCTTCGTATGGGTGATGCATTTTTGAATATGAGATTATTCCGTCGATAACGTTTCTTGTAAGTATAACTACTTTTTTATCTGATATTTTTTTATCTTTTGTCTTTCCGCCATTTTTAAATAAATTAAAGTTAAATCTCACAATTGTTCTTTAATTTTTAAAAAATAAATATTTTTGGAATTTTTTGTCCTATTTAACATTTATTTATAAATATCATAGTTCATAATAATATGTTATAAACATTATTATTTCTTTAATTTAAAAAAAGAATAATCTTTTAATATATTTGAATTATAGAATTGATAATTGGTCTATAAAATATTCTTTTTAGTACTTATAACAAATATATTGCTTTTTTGTAGTATCTTTTCGTCCATTCATGCTCAGTCTGTTGTAAATGATAATACAATTAATAGTCAAAATTCATCCTCTGAATTAACACCCACAAAAAAATCATATGGTTTAAGAATATCTTCGCCTGTTACAGGGGATATTGTTTTAATCAACGGAACTAATTATTTTGTTAAAAATGGGAAAGAGCTTTCAATACAGGGTTTTTCTGTATTCGATACAAATAGCTCTTTAAAATGCTATGTTTCTATAATTGCTAATGGAGTTAAACCTTATCAAACTACTAATGGTACTGGACCAAAAGGTACTAATGATTATACAACTTGGAAATATATGTTTACTCCACAATATAGTCCTTTAAAGGAAGGATCTAATAAAATTACATCAAAATTATCATGTCAGCCTGGAAATCTTGTTGCTTATTATAGTGTTAATGTAACAGGGTCTGTTTTTAATGGGACATTTCAAGATCAAGTGCTTACACGACCAACCTCTCAAAATTTGTTTTCCAATAACACTATTTCATCTAACTCCAATTCTGCTAACATAACCTCTCCATTAACTACTTCTTTGGCAAAGCCTGTTCAAAATAATCAATCATCTTCTATATTGACAGCACCAATTAATACTACTTTTCCGACTCCTTCTACATCTTCATTGTTAAATTCAAATCCTTCTAGTATAACTTCTAATCCTACTTCTCCACCTACAATAAATCCACCTAATAGTGCTCAAACCAATACCAAATCAATGAATATTGCAATTGAAAAGGTAGAAAACGGTAAAAGTCAATCTATATTGTTTACTGTTAAAGATATACTCTCAGATAAGCCTGTAGAAGGGGCCTTTTTATCTGGAAACATAAATGGCGAACCTTTTTCCGGAATAGCAAATTCCAGTGGTGAATTTACTAAAGTAATTTCATCTGATGTGTTAAAATCATCCAATACCTTAGAAGTGGCAGCAACTGCTACTGCAGATGGTTATAAATCAAATAAAGTTAATTCAACTTTTGTGTTACCTTCTAATTCCAAATCGTCTATCTCCACTAGCGATAATGTTGATAGTGGTGCTAAAGATCTGACTTCCAAAATAACTAAAGATGTCCAAAAACAATTGAATCGACAGGGTATTAATATTCCATTACCTTTTGGTGGTTAGAATATAATTTTTTATCTATATACTAATTTCAAAACCCTTTTTATTAGAAAATTTTTTGTATTTTTATATACTTTATTTACATCTTTTAACAAAATAATTTTTTTTGATTGTTATTATTTAAAATTAGTTTAACTGTTTTCCAAGAGAATCTTATATATTTTTTATAATTCACTATTTTATACTCATTGTTTAAAAATAATTTTGTTTTAGGATCAGACGGATAACCTGATCCAATGTCTTTTCCAATTATTTTTTTTATTTTGAGAATTTCATTATCCCTTGTAACCTTGGCTATAATGGAAGCAGATGATACAATAATATTATCAACATCTGCTTTATGAAAAGAATATATACATACTCCTTTGTCTGTTAGGTTTTTCTTTATCTCTTCATTGAATCTGGCGGGATTAATATCACACGAATCTACAATTATTTTTTTTGCGTTCAAATTTTCAGCAATAATGGTCATAAATTTGGATTCAAGATTATTTAGCTTGTTTATTTTTACAAATTTATCTATTGTATTGCAATTTATTTTGCAAATGAAAATAGATTCGCAAATTTTTAATATTTCTTCATATAAAAATTCACGTCTCTTTGGTGATATTTTTTTTGAATCCATTATACACATATTTTCCAATGTATCAATTTTTTGTGAATCAAATGATACACCTGCTATTACTAATGGACCAAATACAGAACCCCTTCCTGCTTCATCTATACCGCCTAAAAACAACCATTACATTAAAGATTTAAATTATATAACAATATCTCCTTCTGTTATTTAAAAAGTGGTTTTTTCCTATGATACAAAAATTAATTGTAACTTTAATTTTAGATACAGTAATTGGTCTTTTATTTTAGAAAACTCTACAAAATTATTGGTACCTTCGCACTCCTTGATTCAAAAAGAGCCTTCAAAATTCCCTACTTTTTTTAATCCAGCTGCTAAATTAAACAGAGATATATCGATTCGAATTTATAAGAACTTTGTAAAAGATAGAAAAGAAAATATTTCATTTGTTGATACTATGGCTGGTACTGGTATAAGAGGTTTAAGAGTCGCAAATGAAATACCATCTATAAAAAGGATCATTTTCAACGATATTAATCCTTTTTCAATATATGTTTCTAAAGTTAATGCTATATTAAATAATATGTATTATAAATGTGATTTTTATAATAAAGAAATATGTAATTTCTTGTCTTGTGAATTTACTTTTGATAAAAGAGCAACTATTATTGATATTGACCCATTTGGAACACCGTCTCCCTATTTGGATTGTATATTACGATCTATTCAAAATAGTGGATTAATTTCTGTTACTGCGACAGACACTGCAGTATTATGTGGAGTTTATCCTAAAGTATGTTATAGGAAATATTATGGAAGTCCTTTGAGAACTAAATATTCTTTGGAGATAGGAATAAGACTTTTATTATCTTGTATTGCTTTAATTGCTTCCAGATTAGATTTATATGTCCAACCTATTTTTTCTCATGGTTATAGAAATTATATTAGAACTTATTGTAAAGTTTTGAAGAGCAATTCTTTTGCAAACAAAATTCAGGAAAAATTGGGATATGTTATTCATTGTTTTTATTGTGGGAATAGATTTGTGACAAAAAAGCCTTATCAAATTATGAATTGCGAAAATTGCCATAGTAAAGTAAGTATTGGCGGACCATTATGGATAGCAAATATATATGATAAAAATGTTGTATCTGACATAGTCTACTCCTTTAAATACGATTATGATGGTAAAAAATCAAATGATTTTTTAAAAGATTTTTTTACTATTGCCTTGGAGGAATTAGATGATTATCCTTATCATTATATTAACGATGAGATTGGAAAATCTTTAAAAAAAAATGTAATGAGCATTGCAACTATTATTGATATTTTAAAAAAAAATGGTTTTTTGTCAAGCAAAACTGTTTTTGCTACAAATGGTTTTAAGACTAACGCCTCTTTAAATGATATGAAAAGATTATTGAGTAGTTAATGATTGTACATAAAAATTATTTGAGATATATATTACCAAATATAATATGGAATCATTTATTTTATAACCTTTGTTTTATCTTTATCAAACTTTGCATGTATAATATAGTGATCTTTTTCAAATGGTTCTAAATTTATTGTTTGAATTATTGTAAATTTATTCTCTTCTAATTTCTTTGCTTCTTTAAAAGCTACTGTTTTTGGGTCTTCTAATACATCTATACTTCTTGTTTTGACTATTATTAATAGATCTCCTTGATTTTTTAAATAACTTTTACAATTGTCTATTGCTATCATAGTCTGATCTGGTTGAGCTATATCCGAATAAACAACATCTACTAAACCAAAATATCCATAATATTTTAAATAGTTTCTTGCGTCTGATATTATTGTAATAATGTTGCTTCTTATCGAAGAAACATTCTCTAAAAGCTCTCTTGCTACCCTAACAGATGGTTCTATTGTAAATAGCATTCCTTTATTACCTATAATATCAGATACATGACTTACTGTTGTTCCAGTTGATGCACCTAAATATAGCACCTTTGATTCTTCTCTGATTGGGTTTTCTTTTAGACCTTTTAGTATCGCACCAGCAAGCTTGCTTCTAAATGGATCCCATATTCTGTATTCTATATCTTCTAATTTTACAATCTTTTCACCATAAACGCTATTTCCTTTAATAAGATTTTGTGTTGCAAGATATTTTTCATTTGTATTATTGCTTAAAATAATATAAGAACCATTATCAAAACTTTTATATATATTAAACTGGTTCATTGTCTTTTATTTTTTACCTATTAAAAATTGTTTTTAACATCCATATAATTTTTCACTTTTATATCTTTATTTTTTATTTGATTTATGAAATCTTTTTTTGTATTTACTTTTCTTATAATTTTGATCACTTCTTTTTATTTTTCCTTTCCATTTTTCCTCGTCCCTATCTTTTTTTCTATCAAAACCAAATCTTTTTTTATTTTTAATTGAAGAATTTCGTGATTCTATTATAGGCGCTTCTCTATATTTTTCCTGTATTTCTGTAATTCTATTGGTGAGTTTACTTAAAAGATTTTTATTAGCAGTCGGATCGTGTCCATATGTATCTAATCTAGCAGCAATAGCTGTTTTAGCTGCTATTGCTCTGGCCATTTTGCCCCTTTGCCACTTAGGGGCTGAATGAATTACGGGATGTTGAAATAAAATCCCATGTTTTGGAGGATTTGAACCTGTTTTTAAAGTTCTAAATAAAGCTTTTTCTGCGCCTAGTATTTGAATTGTACTTGCAGAAAGAGAGGCTAATTTTTTTAAACTTCCTGATTTTGAAATTAATCTTGCTCCTACTGATGCTGTGAGCAAGCCCTTAACATTGGGTGCAATATCTTCCATTGTGTTTTCAATATGTATCTCTAAATTTTTTCTTATTTTGTTTAATGCTATGACTTGCTGTGCTATATCTTGTACTATTAGTAAATTTTGATCGGTTATTTTTCCTCCTCTACTTCTATTTGAAACTCCTGTAATAATTTCAATTTTATTTTCTGGAATTTCAATTGATTTCAAAAAATCCTTGGTAATATTATCTCTTTCACCGCAATATGCTACTATGTGAGCATACGAGTTAATATTTTGCATTAAATTGTCAAGTTCTGGAAAATGTAATCCATACCATTCTCTCATTCGCGTGCCTAATGTGTTTGATATTTTATCTATTTCATCTAAAGCATTAATAGATTGACTTATGTGAAGATCAAGTTGTTCTGAAGCTTCTTTAATCTTTAAGGAGGACCATTTCAAGGAAAAGTCTCTTAATTGTTTTATTATTTCTTTTTCATTTGAAAAAAAGTTAGATTCTAAATATATATTTAATTTATCTAATTGTATATTTCTTTCTATTGGACTACTTATTTTCTCTATTGCTTTGAATTCTTTGTCTTTTAATAAACTTATTATCTCTTCTAAATTAGTTAATAAATTTATATTTTTATTATACTTTAAAATTTCACTATTTTCTACAATTTCTACAATTTCATTATAATTTTTGTTTTTGAAATTATCATGAGAAGTAATAGGATCTTTAAATTTTATAAAGGATATTATTTTGTTATTATTGTCTAAAATTGTAATTCCTAATTCAAGAATTATTAAATAGTAAAGGTTTTGATCTTTCATTATTATATAATTCAATTTAGATTAGCTTATAAAGATAATAGTCTTAATGCTTTTTTATTATTATTATAATTTGTTGTTTATTTAAGATTGCTTTTGAATTATTCTTGTTAATTCAGAATTAGGGACAATTAATATTTTAGATCTTTTGCCCTGTTCAAATAAAATTGTTTTTAAACCATCCTTAACTCTAGGTATGGGTTTTAATCCTAATTTATGGAGGTAAACTTTGGGTATTGATGAAATTATATGTATTTTAAATTTATCTCTTATGACATTTAAAAAATTAATATGTTCTAAATCTTTTATATATTGTTTTTTTTTTAAATCATTTAGATCAAGCCTTCCTTCAATAAATTGTAACAGAGCTCCATTCTCTAAACCATTTTTATTTTCAGAGAGAAGTACTATTATACCATTTTCTTTAACTGCATTGTAATTATTCCATAATAAATTAAAACTATTGTTTAATGTAGCTTGAATATTGAAATTGCTATTTCCAGTTATAAATGCAGATTTTGAATTGTCAACTTCTATTTTTGAAATACTATTAAGTATTTTAATTGTTTTTTTAAATGATTCTTCCATTTCCCCAATATAAATAGAGTTAATGCCATCGTTATTTGAAATAACATTGATCACATCACAGTTTATTGCTCGCGATTTTTCAATTGAGATTTTTAATGCTTCTGTTATTTGTCCTGGTTGAGGTAATTTGTCATATATCGTCGAAAAGGCTATGTTCATTTCATTTGAAAAACATGTTCTAATCAGCTCTGTAGAGGGACCTTTGTATCCAAAAAAAGGATCAACTTCTACTTTTTCTAAAATTATAGTTTTATCGACATTTTTTATTTTATTTAAAATTTCTTTATTTTCTATTCTATTGATATATATTCCATTATCATTTAATATTCTCTTAATTTTGAATGGAATGTATTTTGATGTAGTATTAAATTCTAAACTACTACTATTATTCTGTTTTTTATACTCTTGATAAATGTATTTTAAAATTGGAATCATTTGTAAAAATGGCGTAAAAATTATAATTAGATTAGAATTTTTTAACTTGATTTTATTTGCTAATTCTAAATTTAAAGATTCTGTATTTAATAGTGAAAATTGGGGTTTAACATTGTCTAATATATTTTCATATTTTATATCTAAAATTACTTCAGTATCTCCATATCCTAACCATACTTCAGGCATCTTCTAAGAATATATATTAAAAGGTAACATATAAAATAAAAATAATTAAATTGATTGATCATGATCATAGTTGATGATAAATGATCAAAAAAATTTAATAAATGACCTAATTTTATTTTTGTATGATAAAGGGGCCATAAAAATTGGAAATTTTACTTTGTCTAGTGGTATAAAAAGTAAATTTTATCTGGATATGAGAATATTACAAAGTTATCCAAAATACTTTAGAGTTAGCATTCTTTTAATGAAAAAATATATTGTTGATAAGATTGGTATGAATAATTTTAATTATATTTGTTCAATTCCGACATCAGGAACTATTTTTGGGTCCTCGCTTGCTTATGAATTATTTAAACCTCACATATATGTTAGAAAGAGTGTAAAAGATTATGGGATGCAAAAACCTTTTGAAGGTGATCTTCAATTAAACTCAAAAGTACTGTTTATAGACGATGTTATGACAACTGGGAATTCGTTACTATCTTCCATCGAATTATTAAAAGATAAATCTATTATAAATGATGTACTAGTATTTATAGATAGAAGACAAGATTATAGGGGTTTATTAAATAAATATAATTTAAATATTCATAGAATTATATCAATTGATAAAATTTTTGAGATTTTGTTTCAAAGTGATAGAATTGGAAAGAAAGATATGGATTATATAAAAGGGGAATTGGAAAAGAATTAGCTATCGTAAATCATTAGGTTCTTTTCCTCAAGTAACATATGCAAGTTTGTAACAGCTCTGTATACTTCACTTTCCTTTTTAGCACCGGTACATACTAATTTTCCACTTGCAAATAATAATATTACTGTTTTTGGATCAAGCATTCTGTGAATTAACCCTGGAAATTGCTCTGGTTCATACATACTTCTTGGCAAAATTCTTGCTGCTAATTCCAAATGAATTTTTCCGCCTAAACTTGCAGAAGCTACAATATTTTGAATTTCTATTATTGGATCATTTTCTACAGGTATACCTCCTTTTCGCAATTTCTGTACTACATTTTTAACTGCTTTGATAGCTTGTTCTTCTGATTTAGCACCTGTACAAACCATTTTACCGGAACTGAAAATTAATGTGGCTGTTTTAGGTGCTTTAAGTCTGAATACAAGACCTGGAAATTGATCAGGATGGTATTCTACATCTGGAAATATTTGCGTAATTAGGTTTAAGTTTATAGTCTGATTTACCGTTGCTGATGCCACTACATTTTCTATACTTACCATCGGCTTTGTTTGAGGCATACTCTTTCTTGGGTATATAAATAGCCGTTATAAATATATCTTTTCGAATATGACAATAATTATCAAAATTGATGAATTTTATCGAATATTAAATTATATGTCACAAATTTTTAATTGTGTAATATTGATTGTTTTTTATGTTTTGTTTATATTTTTCATAAATATTTAATACTTGTAATAAACGATGGTTCTTCATCCATAAATGCCTGATCTTTTACCATAATAAATCAAATGAAAAAAATTTTCATTTTTTGCCATTTATTTTAAATCAGTAAATATGCAAATTAATAAAAAAAATTCAACTTCGCCTCTTCTTTTTACTATCTTATTTTTTCTTTTTTGATTTTATTTTGAATAATTGCAAATAGCACATATTTTAAATTGTTCTCCATCTAAATGGTTAAAATGACTTCCGCAATTTCTGCATGTATGGTGAATATCTTCAAATCCATCATTTGCCAAAAAGCTTTTGCTATCAAGAGAAGAGCTTTTACAATTCATACACCTGCAACTACAAATCATTATTTATTGCTCAACAATTAAATATAAAAATAATACTCTGATTTTTATATGATACATTTTCTTTCAAATAGATGCAAATCCAAAACAATCTCGTTATTTTGTATGTTTTCTATTTTTACTTTTTTGTTTTTAATTATTATATTTGATGATCAAATAGTGCTTTCTCAAAAAGTTAATAATAACTTAACTAATACTAATACTACTAAAACTACTTTAGCACCTTATGTAAAGATTAAAGATTCGGTAATTCATGTAGATTTGGCTATTACTCCTGATGAACAATCTAAAGGTCTATCAATAAAAAATAAATTAAATGATAGTGATGGTATGTTGTTTCCCTTTGATACTCCTGGAGATTATTCTTTTTGGATGAAAGATATGAAATTTCCCATCGATATTATCTGGATAGATTCAAATTATAAAATTGTACATATTGAAAAAAACCTTCAACCCTGTATTTTTTTTCTTTTATGTCCTTCTTATTCTCCACATGCAAATTCAAAATATGTATTAGAAGTTAACTCTAATTTTACAACAAAAAATAACATTACTATTGGAGATAGAGTTTACTTTAATATTCCTAACTCTAAAATTTATGTAAAATAAGATTATGATTTAAAACTGTCTACTAATTTTTTATGATAATTGCTATTGCATTGAATTTTTTCTTTTTTATTGTCATCTATTATTTCCAATCTCTTGAGTTTTTTATTATCGTATATTGTTTGAAAGAATTTATAACAGGTTTTGCATACATACATTTATTAAGTTAATACTATTTGATTTGGATATAATATTTTCTATATTATTGTTATTATATTTTATATTGCCATTTCAGATTGTACAAATATGTTAACACTTAAAAATAGGTTCTAGTGTAATGAAATTATTATGGCTGCCCGAAAAAATACTTCAAGGAAAATTCGTTTATTACGTAAAGTCAAACAGAATAGACCGGTGCCAGCCTGGGTAATTATTAGAACTCATAGACAAGTTAGAACTAATCCCAAAAGAAGGTCATGGCGTCGATCGGATGTGAATGTTGGTTAGTGTTAAAGAGGAAGGTGATAGAATATTATGTCAAATGTTGAAGAAACAATAGCAAGAATATATACAATCAATTTTAGTAAAGCTTGGTTAACTCCTAAACATAAGCGAACAGATAGGGTTGTAAATATGATTAAAGAATTTGCAATTAAACATCTGAAAAGCTCTCAAATAAAAATTGATCAAGATTTAAATAGATATATTTGGCAAAAAGGAAAAACTAATCCTCCACGAAAGGTTCGTGTAAGGATTGTTAAGGATGAGGACGATCAAGTTATAGTATCATTATATGAAGATGTAATAAATGAATCTATATCTGCTTCATCAACAAAAGAGGATACAACTGATTTGAATACAGAATCGTCAAATACAAACGACAATTCCTCGACAAAGGATATTGATAAAGAAAGCAATACTAAATTAAAATAAAGCAATACTAAATTAAAATTTTTTTTATTTCTTTTTATTACAATTGTATTAAATATGATTACTTAATTATATTTGCTTCAATATCAGGCAAGTATGATATTTCTTTTATATTGCAATTTATTTCTGGCTCAAAATCCAATATCTTATCCTTTGAAATAATTTTGTTTAATGGATCATATGATGAAAAGATTAAACTATTTGTTTTGGTCACCAAATGCATTTTAGAAAAATTGTTATTGTTTTCGTCTGTTATTATATTTACTTCATTCTCTGAGTTATCTGTAATTTTTTCAATTGTTTTTATTATGCTATCTATTTTATCGATTTTTTCTTTGGCCGGATAAATAATCATAAAGGTTTTTTCAATTGTTTTCAAATTAATATCATTAAGCATAGACATAGAATTGCTAAAAGCGTGCTCAATTTTTTCTGATTCTTTGCAAGTAGCAAGCATATTAATTTCAGTAGGAAATCCTCTTTTACTATATGATATTATAGTATCTTTGATAGCATTATTTGTTATTTTATAGCATTCAGAAATAGATAATTCAGGATTATTTTTAAAAAATGAGTTATTATCTACGACAATTGTTGAATTAGAAAAATTGGTGGTAAATGCTAGTGATACCCCCGATTGAAAAATTTTATTTTTTTCAAATTCAAATGGCATTATGACAAAACTAAAAATTTCCTTTTCGCTATTTTGATGTAAAATATTTGTTAAAATTGGAATTATGGCTATTCCAAATTTAGATGCTAAATTTCCAATTATTATTATATTAGTATACTTATCAATAAAAGATAGAATTTTATTTAGTTGATTTATAAAAGATTCTCTAATTTTATATATTGATGGATTAATCCACGAGGCTGTGTCAATCGTGATGTTTTTTGTAATATATTTTGAATTTTTCCTCGTATTTAGTAATAAATAATCTGAATTTATTTCCTTGGTTACGTCAAGAGTAATTCTACTTCCGACTTCCCCCACTCCAATAATAAGAAGATCATGACTTATGTTATCGGTATCTGACAACCAACATTTGAAATATCTTTATGAATAAAAATGTTATAGCTTGAAAAGTTTTGATTTATTATCAATTCTATGTGATTTGGATCCCTTCTAAAGTATGATTAGAATAACCGACTACCTTTACATCTATTGTTTTTCCTAAAAACAAGTTGAAATTTTGATCATTTAAATTCATATTATGAAAGGCTGTATTATTTTTAAATAGTCCATTGTTACTTAATTTGTTATTTTCTTTTATTAAGGCATCCACTATTTTTTCATTATATTCTTTTAAAATTATTGATTTGTAATATTGATTTCTACCTTTTAGTTTTCCATTATCTATTTCGTCAATTAAAATACTTCCTTTCCAATTTATCCATTTCGAATTCCTTCTTTTTGTAATGTTTTTAGTAACAGCATGTAATGTTTCGGATCTCTTTGTAATTATTCTTTGATCTATTCTCTTTAAATTTGCTGCTTCTGTCCCCGGTCTTGGACTATATTTCGAAGAGTTTATAACATCAGGTTCTAATTCTGTTAACATTTTTACAGTTAATTCAAAATCTTCATCGGTCTCTCCGGGGAAACCCGTTATGATGTCAGTAGCTATTGTTATATCAGGGATTCTTTCTCTAAATTTTCTTACTATTTGTTTAAATGTTTTTGCAGTATGACCTCTTTTCATTTTTCTCAATATCCTTTCACTACCACTCTGAACAGGAATATGAATAAATTTGAATAGTTTGTTGTTTTTAGTGTAGAGATACAATAGATCATCTATCATGTTTCTTAAATACATAGGATTCATCATACCTACTCTTATCTTGTAATCATTATCATCATCCATTTCAATACACTTTTTTAATAATTCTACTAAATTTGTGTTAATATCTAGTCCATAACATCCATTATCTGTCGATGTTAACCATATCTCTTTACTTCCTGAATTTAAATCATTTTTTATTTGATTAATGATATTTCCAATTCTATAGCTTTGAATCTTGCCCTTAGCCAATTTGGTTTGACAAAATGAACATTCGCTTAAGCACCCAGAACCTATTTCTACAATGCTTATTACTGGGTTAATTTTTATTTTTGGAATGTTTATTTTTTCAATAAATGAATTTTTGATACTTATACTTTTTTCACCCATTAAAGTCGATTTTACAATTTCAATTGTCTTATTGATTGAGTTTGGTCCCATTAAACTTGCATATGGATTTATTTTTTCTGCTAATTTCCTATCAGCCGAGGGAAGACACCCTGCTATAACTAAAGGTTTGTTATCTTTTGATAGTTTTTTAATTTGATGAATCATTCGATGCTCTGTTGCATCTTTAACAGAACAAGTTACTATAAGATTGATATTTGATTCATCTGGGTTGTTGGCAATATCAAAACCATTATTTATTAGTTGTCCTGCAATCATTTCCATGTCTGAAAAATTGGCAGAACATCCATACCCTTCAATCCAAAAACTTGGTTTCTGATTTATTTTATAATTAAATGAATCTTCATTAATAGAAGAAAATGATGAATTTTTTGGAATATGTGATAAATGAATATTTTTTGTATCATTTTTATTTAATGTAGTAATTTTATCTATTAATTTTGGTTTTAATGATTTGAATTTGTACGATGCATCGATATTATTGTTTTTTATGAGAGCCATTTTATATATTTATTTATTACTAACATTTAATAGAAGTTTCTACTGCATCTATTTAATTATATTATCACATTTTATAAAATATCTGTTTGCCTTTTTCTATATTTTTTGGGAATGTATTTAATATCTAAAAATATGAATCATTGAGTCTCTTAATGAATTAAAAGTTAAAGTGTTAATTAAAATTCTATAGTTGTTGCTATCCATGATAAAAATTTTCGAAAGGATCTTATACTACTGATAGTTAAAGTTTTGATTATGTTATATTATAGGAATAAAATATTTTGTTATAATTTATATTTCAAAAATATATTGTTTTATTAGTTTGAAATATTTTGAACCGGCTCTATTAATTTTGGATGATACTTCTCTATTGTTTTGATTAATGAATAGATAAAACCACTGCCTTACATGCTTTAACTTACACTCATTCTTTTTACACAGAAAATAATCATCAAAGCGTTCTTCTGTCCTATATTTACATATTGCATTGTTCTTTCTATCACGCCTTTCTCCATTGGAGAATAAATATGGTGATCTACTTTCAAAAACTGGCATGCTTGAGGTGGATACCATACTCCACACCATCGTCTGATGTTGAAACAGCATGCTTGCCAAAATTATTTATCGAAGATGCAACAATAAAACGCTCAGCTACAATAAGCATTGTTCTTTCAAAGGATATTAGATACGAAAGATTTGTCTGTGTTTTGGTTCAATAGCTACCCATAACCATATGTATCGAGAACCAACCTTCAGTTGAGTTTCATCTATGATAAATTCATTAATCTTTTTTCTTTTGCTTGATATTTTTCGGGGTTTGTATTTTTGTATCCATTTTCCATATGCTGACATGGCTTCTGTAGACAAATCTTTGTATTGCTCTTGTAGTATTTCTATAAGAGGGAGACCAAGAAAATAGATACAAAGAATAAGCAATGTATTTTGGTTTGGTTCTCTGTCTTTTGATATATCCATATTACTTATAGGGTGATTCTATCTATAGCTTTTTCTTAAGTTAACAGAGCCGTTGAACCCATAGTTACAAATATATAGTTATAAAACTATAATTTGAATTACATGTCACTGAAAACCAATAACCAAAATGCTACAGCAAACTACATACTCTGTAACATTAGGTATTGGTTTGTATTTTTGTACATTACATTACAAATTATTCTTATATGCCGATTCTGCAAGTTCTGAACATAGGTATAATAAAATAACTCATAGAAAATGCATTAAACATTAAAAATACAATTTAGTAAATGTGTTGATAACTGATCTATACTACAATTCATCTTTAGAAAGGGAATTTAACTGTTGATTATGAATAGTTTGTTTAAATCAACAATAGATAACCATTAACAATCGAAGAAAAAGAAACAAGTTTCCATTGAAAAAAATCAAATAATGTACATTATTAAGTCAAGTTGTAAGATAAAGGAAGATTCATCGTTAAAACTATCTGATCAAGTAATGATTTTGATGAAAGCGATGAAAGGGCTCAAGAACTTGACATTGGAGAAATAAAAGTTATTGTATCTTTATATGCTACTAATATTTGCACTATTGTGTTGACATTTCAATGTAAAAAGCGACTCTTGCATCTTCTCATCTAGTTGACCAAACAAATAAGATACATATGAAATAACATCAATTGCTATGTATTGAATATTTGTACATAACAAACAATTGATCTTTACCACAAATTTATCAATTTTATCTTTTATTTCAAATCTTTTTTGTTCATATTTACCAAAATCAAATACTTTGTTTAATGTTGTTCTGTTTAGATAAATTTTCATATAATGGGAAAACAATTGACGAGTATTTTCATCTAGATCGCCAAAAGACTGTTTCCAGATATCAAATAAAATTGAATTCCCAGTATCATCTTCAAAAGTGACAAGAATCATTTGTGTAAACAAATCATTTGTATTTTGAATTTCCTGATTTCTGCTAGAAGTAAAACTCTTTATATAAAAATTTACAAATTCATCAAACAATCCTTTTTCTTTACATTTATCTAGATATCTTGTGCAAAATGAATAGAGAGAAGATGGATAGAAAATAAGATGCGATTTCCACAAGTCAAATAACTTTCCATATACATCACTTTTATTTTCATTTAATATCGTCTCAATCATTGATGCAACCATTTTGCCAAACACAGATAAACGAAATTTTCTTGTTTTTACACCTCCTCTACTACTCTCATCTGGAATTGATTCAATTACATGCCACTTCTCTAACTTGTCTAGATGTCGATTAAATAATCCATTCGTCCTTTTTTTATTTTCATATGGAGGGTCATTAACATCTACATTAAAAAGATGTGGAACTTTAGGTAATACCCAATATTGTGTTTCAGTAATGTTGCGATAAGTATCGTCATCATACAAAAATCGAATTATCCATTGATATTGTTGTGCTTTTTCTGTATACTTTTTCTCATTTTGGTTAAACTCAAATATTTTTTTTATAAGATTTTCTTCTTCATTGATTGATTGATTTGTACTTGTTATCATATTATCAAAATAACCAAGAGATGACTGAGATTCTCCAATTTGCTCAAAATTTAGATATCCTTTACTACATATTGAACATAACTGATAGGAAAGATATCTTTTTGTAACATATGATTTAATATAACCGTCAAAATAGTCTGTTATTTTCATTGGTTTGATGGTAAAATTTTTACAGGAAGAGCAGCATCCTTCTAAAACTATTGTATCTAGTTCTTGAGATTTTTCAAGTCTCTTTATTTCAAAATCTTTAAACTTTCTACTTTTGGCTTCCTCAATATCTTCAAGATATAATTTAAGATGAAACAAAAATAATTCATACGTATGATAATCTGTTTCAGATAAATGCTCAAGACTCTTTTCAAATATCTTCCACATTTTCAGATCAAAAAAAACCGTATTGAGAAACTTGATTTTATTTAAGAATTCATATTTGTCAACAGATGCATCGAGTAATATATCTATCATATAGTTCAAAACAATATCAAAATAATTGTTAATTTTACAATGCTTTAAAAAAATTAAACAGAATTTAGAATGAGAGTTATTCAAACTATTATAATAATCATATATTTGATAGACGACTTCTTTGCCTGTTTCTTTATCTATTTTAGTTCTATTACATAATAGCAAAAATGCAACCATTCTTCCTAGTTTGGTAAACTTGTATTTTTCTGTTAGTTCATGGTTTTTGGATTCAGATGGTATAGCTTCAACTAGCTCAAGGTATTTTAATTTTTCTAAAAGTTCAACTACCTTGGGATTCATGTTTTCTGGTCTGTTTCTTTTATTTATTTTGCTATTTCTATAATATTCAATATAATGTTTGCATTTTACAAGTAAATGGTCCTTGCTCAAATCTCTGCTTTTAAAATATTTTACTATTCCAAAATCTATACTATATTCTAAAATTGATTGCATTATTTGGGCGTCAACAGTATAACCAGATTCTTCATTATTGTTTGATAATGTATCTTTATTTCTTTCATTTAGAATATTAAATCCGAATTCTTTACTTTGCAAATATATTTTTCGTACCCTTTAAAATTCTAAAATATTTGTGGTGCATATATTTCTAAAATCAAAGATCTATTCTATCATATAATTTATTATCAGTATATGCGGGATAGTGCAAAAATTAAAGCTCTTGTAGGAGCTAAAAGCCTTCTTTTGGTATTTTCAAAAGAGGTTTCAGACAACCTGAACATCAAAAATCAAGAATGGCTGGCTTTTGAAGTAAGAAA
>Ga0134125_10000827_pt1 | contig 40244 bp, 26 predicted proteins | sample KB31751_FD_96464 | JGI IMG/M metagenome (GOLD analysis project Ga0134125, IMG submission 96464) | Terrestrial soil microbial communities with excess Nitrogen fertilizer from Kellogg Biological Station, Michigan, USA - KB3-175-1 | ecosystem: Environmental > Terrestrial > Soil > Unclassified ...
CCGGTCGAGATGCTGGTCATTGATCACGCCGAAAAGCAACCCGTGGGCAATTAGCCTGAATGCCGCGCCGTCACCTCTTTGCGTTCGCGCTCGCCGGCCTGTTCGCCTCGCTCGCCCCGGCGCAGACCGCGCCCGCGCCGGCCGCCGCCTTTGACGCGGCCACCATCCGGCCCGCCGCGGCGCGGCCGGCGGGCGAGTTCCGCAGCGGCTTGTACACCGATCCCGGCCGCCTCCGTGCGGTCAATATGACGCTCCGCGACCTCATCATCGCCGGTTATGCGCTCAAACCCTACCAACTCGAGTGCCCGGCATGGATGAGCCGGGAGCGGTTCGATATCCAAGCCGAAACCACCGCTCCACTCGACCGCGCCGAGATGATTCACCGGCTGCGGCCCTTCCTCGAGCGCCAGTTCCAACTGGCTTCCCATCGCCAATCCAAGATCATGAATCTTTACGCGTTGACGGTTGCCGGCGGCGGCCTCAAGCTACAGCCGGCCGCTGCCGCCGGTGCCGGCCGCGACGCCAACCAGGCCGGGTTCAACCTCTCCATGGCCGGGCCACGGATGCTCGTCTCCGGCCCGGCTACCATCGCCCGATTTGTGGATCTGCTCTCCCGCCAGGTAGACCGGCCGGTGGTGGACAAGACCGGGCTGAACGGGACCTACGCATTTCACCTGGCGTTCGCCCCCACCGATCAAGGCGCAGCGATGTTCGGTGCCCGGCCCCGCGAGCAGCCGATGCCGCCGCCCCTTCCCTCTTTACCGCCCTGCCCCAACAAGCCGGCCTCAAGCTTGACCCGCGCAAGGGCCCGGTCGAGATGCTGGTCATCGATCACGCCGACAAACAGCCCGTGGGCAACTGAACCTATGCCACGTTTTCACCTGTCCGCTCTCGTTCTCGCCGCATTGTTGGCCACGCTCGCCTCGGCGCAGACCGCGCCCCCGCCGGCGGCGGCGTTCGACGCCGCCTCCATCAAGCCTTCGGCGCCGCCCACCAACGGCCGCATCCGCATCGGCCTGAGCACCGACCCGGGACGGCTCACGGCCTCGTTCATGTCGCTCAAGGATCTGATCGCCGCCGCCTACGACTTGAAGCCGTACCAGGTCGTCGCGCCCGATTGGATGTCGTCGGCGCGTTTCGACATCAGCGCCGAGACCGCCGCCGCCGTGCCCGCCAACAAGATCGTGCTGCTCCTCCAGCCATTCCTCGAAAAGCAGTTCCAGCTCGTCAGCCACCGCGAGACCCGCACCATGGACGTCTACGCCCTGGTCGTCGCCCCCGGCGGTCTCAAATGGAAACCGGCCGACGCCAGCCCGCCGCCCCCGCCCCCGCCGGGGACTCCTGGCAGAGGCAGAGGCGGCTTTAACATACGCATGAGCCCCAAGGGCATGAGCATGGGCGGCGAGACCGACATGTCCGGGTTTGTGGACGCCCTGGCTATGTTTATGGACCGCCCTGTTCTCGACCAAACCGGCCTCACCGGACGCTATCAGGCTCAGCTCGACTTCGCCCCCACCGGCGAGGGCATGCTGGCGCGCGCCCGCTCGGGGCTTCCCCTCAAGGGTCCTGGTCCCGGGGACGAGACCGCGCCGGCCGACACGGTCGCCCCCTCGCTCTTCACCGCCTTGCCCGAACAGGCCGGCCTCAAGCTCGAAGCCCGCAAGGGTCCGGTCGAACTCATGGTCATTGACCAGGCGCGCAAGACACCGCTGGGTAATTAAATTAGAATCTAACTTTGTAGGCAACGGTCTATGCAAGGCATAATGCGCTGGCTGTCCCTCCTATTACTCAGTTCGGTGGCCTGGGCGGCCACGCCGCTGCACGGCGTGGTGCGCAGCGGCGGGGTGCCGGTGCCGGGAGCGGTGGTCACCGCCAGCCAGGCGGGCAAGACCGAGACCGCCATTACCGGTGACGACGGCGCCTATGGCTTCGCCGATCTGGCCGACGGCACCTGGACGGTGAGCGTGGCCATGACCGGCTTCGAGCCCGCCTCGCGCCCGGTCGCGCTCTCGTCCGCGACCCCGCCGCAAGATTTCGACCTGCGCATCGCCGCCTACACCGGCCCCGCGGTCGTTCCCACCCCCGCGGCCGCGACCGGCTTCACCCGCACCCAACTCGGACGCAGCGGCAAACCGTCCGCACCCCCGGCAGCCGCGACGACGCCGCCCGCCGCCCCCGCCGGCGCCGCCCCCGAAATCGCCGGGGGCGACGCCAACCGCACCGCCGCCGACTCGCTCGCCGTCAACGGCAGCATCGATAACGGCGCCGCTTCGCCCTTCGCGCAGTCGCCCGCCTTCGGCAACTTCCGCCGCAACGGCCGCGGTCTCTACAACGGCGGCTTCGGCTTCACCCTCGGCAACTCCGCCCTCGATGCCCGCACCTTCTCCATCACCGGCCAGAACACGCCCCGGCCCAACTTCAGCAACCTGACCGGCAATGCCAGCTTCGGCGGCCCGGTGGTCATCCCGCATCTGGTCAACGTCAACGACAACCTCTTTCTTTTCGTCGCCTACCAAAAGACCACGAACACCACCGCCACCAATACCCCGGCGCTGATGCCCACCGCGGCCGAGCGCGCGGGCGATCTCACCGCGCTCGGCGGTCCCGTGCTCCAGCCCGGCCAGATCAGCCCCCAGGCCCAGGCCCTGCTCGCCCTCTACCCCGCGCCCAACCTGGCGAACGATCCGCGCTTCAACTATCAGGCCGCGCTCATCGGCGCCACCCATCAGGACGGCCTCCGCATCCGCATCAACAAACCGATCTCGCGCGGCAACCAGTTGGCCATCCAACTGGGTCTGCAATCCACGCGCGCCGACGCCCCCAACCTCTTCGGCTACGTCGACCGGCAAGACTCGCTCGGCCAAAACGACACCGTCAACTGGACGCACAGCTTCTCGCCCCGCCTCTACGGCACCTTCGGGGTGCAGTTCAGCCGCCTGGGAGCCCAAGCGGAGCCTTTCTTCGCCAACCGCACCAATATCTCCGGCGACGCCGGCATCGCCGGCAACAACCAGTCGCCGCTTTACTGGGGCCCGCCCTCGCTCAGCTTCTCCAGCGGCTTCGCCTCGCTGAGCGATGGCAATCCGTCCCACAACCGCAACCAGACCGCTGCCTTCTCCTACTCCGGATACTGGAACCATTACGATCACAACTTGACCTTTGGCGGCGACCTGCGCCGGCTCGAGCTCAACTTCCTGCAGCAGGCCAACCCGCGCGGCAGCTTCACCTTCAACGGCTCCGCCAGCGGCAACGACTTCGAGGATTTCCTGCTCGGCACCCCCGACGCCGAGAGCCTCGCCTTCGGCAACGCCGACAAGTACTTCCGCGAGGGCACCTACGACCTGTTCTTCACCGACGACTGGCGCGCCAGCTCGAGCCTGACCCTCAACCTCGGCGTGCGCTGGGAGTACTCCGCCCCCATCACCGAGCGTTACAACCGCCTGGTCAACCTCGATATCGCCCCCGGCTTCACCGCCGCCGCTCCGGTGCTCGCCAGCAACCCCGTCGGCGCGGTCTCCGGCGCGGCCTACCCGAATTCGCTGCTCGCGCCCGACAAGCACGGCTTCGAGCCCCGCCTCGGCCTCGCCTGGCGGCCGCTCGCGGCGTCGTCGCTCCTGATCAAGGCCGGCTACGGCATCTACGACGACACCTCGGTCTACCAGAACATCGCCTTGCAGATGGCCCAGCAGTCGCCGCTAGCGGTGAGCCTGAGCCTGGCCAACACCCCCGCCACCCCGCTGACCATGGCCCAGGGCTTCACCCTCACCCCGCCCTCCACCCCCGACCTGTTCGCCATTGACCCCCACTTCCGCGTCGGCTACGCCCAGTCCTGGAACGCCTCCCTGCAGCGCGACCTGCCCATGGCGCTGGTCATGACCGCGAGCTACCTCGGCACCAAGGGCACGCGCGCGGTGCAGGAGTACTACCCCAACAGCGTTGCCCCGGGCGCGGCCAATCCGTGTCCCACCTGTCCGGTGGGTTTCCTCTACATGGCTTCGAATGGCAACTCCTCCTACGAGTCAGGCACGTTCCAGCTCCAGCGCCGCTTCCACAACGGCATCGCCGGCACCCTGAACTATACCTACGCCCACGCCATCGACGATGCCGCGGTGGGGGGCAAGAACTCAAGCGGCGCCGTGGTCGCCCAGAACTGGCTGGATCTCGATGCCGAGCGCGGACGCTCCAGCTTCGACCAGCGCCACCTGCTCACCGCCACCGCCCAGTACTCGACCGGTGTCGGCGTCAAAGGCGGGGCGCTGCTCAGCGGCTGGAAGGGCGCGCTCTATAAAGGCTGGACCCTCACCACCCAGATCACCGCCGGCAGCGGCCTGCCCCTCACCCCGACCACCTTTGGCGTGCTCACCGGCACCGGCTTCACCGGCGTGCGCCCCGAACTCACCGGCCAGCCGCTCTACACCGGCGCCGGTCTCCTCAACCCCGCGGCCTTTACCACCCCGGCGCCCGGCACCTTCGGTAATGCCGGCCGCGACTCGCTCAACGGCCCCAGCCAGTTCGGTCTCAACGCCAGCATGCAGCGCAGCTTCCAAGTGACCGACCGCATCACCGCCAACCTCCGCCTCGACGCCACCAACGCCCTCAACCACGTGGCCTTTCCCAGTTGGGACACGCTGGTGGGAAGCACGCAGTTCGGCCTTCCCCTTTCGGCCAATCCCATGCGCAGCCTGACCTCGACCTTGGGCTTCACCTTCTGAGCACCGCCATGCGCCCACGCCTCCTGCTGCTGAGTTTCTTCCTCCTCCCGGCCCTCGCCGCCGCCCAGCAGGCGGGGCAGAAGCCCGCCGCCCCACCAGCCAAAACCCAGTTCGTCTTCCACAGCAATACCCGGCTGGTGGTCGAGGCGGTCACGGTCAACGACAAGGACGGCAAGCCCATTTCGGGGCTCACCGCCAAAGACTTCCAGATCACCGAGGACAACGTCCCGCAGTCCATCTCCGTCTGCGAGTATCAGCAGCTCAACGACGCCTCCCCGCCGCCGCCCCCGCCGGCCTCGATCGCCGCCCCCACCACCACCTACACCATCGCCCCCGAAACCCCGGGCAACACGCGCTATACCGACCGCCGGCTGGTCGTCCTCTACTTCGACATGACCGCCATGCCGACGCCGGACCAGCTCCGCGCCCTCGATGCGGCGCAGAGCTTTATCGCCAAGCAGCTCCGGCCCGCCGACCTGGTGGCGGTCATGACCTACGAGGGCGCCGGCGTCAAGGTCAAGCAGGATTTTACATCCAACCGTGATCTAATCGAGGAGGCCCTGAGCAAGATCGTGGTCGCCATCGGCGCGGGCTTCGACGAGGCCGACGCCGATGCCGCCGCATCCGATACCGGAAGCGCCTTCGGCCAGGACGACAGCGAGTTCAACGTCTTCAACACCAACCGCCAGCTCGCCGCGCTCCAGACCGCGGTCAACATGCTGGCCCCGCTCAGCGAGAAAAAGTCGCTGGTGTACTTCGCCAGCGGTCTCAACCTCAACGGCGTGGACAACCAGGCCCAGCTCCAGGCCACCACCAACGCCGCCATCCGCGCCAACGTGGCGCTCTATCCCCTCGACGCCCGCGGCCTGGTGGCCTCCGCCCCCATGGGCGACGCCACCCAGGGCTCCTCGGGCGGCTCGGCCATGTACACCGGCCAGGCCGCCAAGGCCTACCAGGACCGCCTCATCCGCTCCCAGGACACGCTCTACGCCCTCGGCTCCGATACCGGCGGCAAGGCCATCTTCGATACCAACGATTTATCCCGCGGCATCGCCACCGCCCGCGACGCCATCGGCAGCTACTATATCCTGGGCTACTACACCACCAACGCCACGCTCGACGGCAAGTACCGCCGCGTCAAGGTCAGCGTGGTGGGACACGCCGACGCCAAGCTCGCCTACCGCACCGGCTACTACACCGGCAAGGTCTTCGCCAAGTTCACCGAGGCGGATAAAGAACGCCAGCTCGAGGACGCCCTCATGCTCGGCGACCCCATCACCGATTTGACCATCGATCTCGAGGTCAACTACTTCCAGCTGAACTCGGCCGAGTACTTCGTCCCCATCGCCGCCAAGATCCCCGGACGCGAGCTCGCGCTCGCCAAGCGCGGCGGCGCCGAGCGCTCGCAGATTGATTTCATCGGCGAGATCAAAGACCAGTACGGCACCACCATCACCAATCTGCGCGACAAGGTGGATATGAAGCTAACCGGCGCCACCGCGCAGCAGCTCGCCCGCGTCCCCATTGAGTACAACACCGGCTTCACCGTGCTGCCGGGCAAGTACACCATTAAGCTGTTGGCGCGCGATGCCGAAACCGGGCGCATCGGCACCTTCATCAAGGACTTCACCATCCCCAACCTGGTGAAGGTCACCGACCGGCTGCCCATCAGCTCGGTGGTGCTCGCCAGCCAGCAGGTGGCGTTGACCGCCGCCCTCTACAACGCCAAAAAGGACACGTCCAAGGACGCCGCCCAGGCCGCCAACCCGCTGGTGGAGAACGGGCGCGAGTTGATGCCCAGCGTCACCCGTGTGTTCCGGCAGAACGGGCAGATGCTCGTCTACCTCCAGGCCTACGAACACGGCGCGGCCACCATGGCGCCGCTCGATGCCTTTGTCACCTTCTACCGCGCCGACGCCAAGACGGGGCTCACCAAAGCCATGGAGACGCCGCTGCAGAACCTGAACACCGGCATCGCCGGGCGCGCCGGTGCGATACCGATTCACTTCGATCTCCCACTGTCCGGTCTCGCCCCGGGAAAATACACCGTCCAGGTCACGGTGCTCGAACCCGGAACCCAGCACGCCAACTACTGGCGCGGCGAGATCGAGATCGTTCCCTAAATCCTCCTCCGCCCCTCCCACCCACCGCGCGTTCCGTTCCCGGAGCGCGCGGTCATTGTTTTTGCTCCTAAGGGCGTAGCTGAACCCTGGCTCGGGTCGCATCAGAGGACAAGAGTTGCCGTCCTCTCGTCGCCATGCCGTCACGTTCTGCGCCCCTCACCACCGCCAGAGCGGTAGCTCCGGACCAGCCGCCGGTCATCGGCTACGTCCTGGCGCGCTTTCCGCTGCTGAGCGAGACCTTTATTCTGCGTGAGCTGCTGGAGTTGGAGCGCCAGGGGGCGCGGTTGCGGGTCTACCCGCTGCGCCAAGTCCAGGGCCGGGTGCGGCACGAGAGTCTGGCGCGGTTGCGAGCCCCGGTCTGGTGCGCGCCCTGGTTGGGACTCGGTTGCCATTTGCGCTGCCTGCGGCAGGCCCCCGGGCGCTACGCGGCCACCCTCGGCGCCGTACTCTGGCGCAACCGCCGCGATCGGAACCTGCTCGCGGGCGCCGTGGCGTACTGGCACAAGAGCGTCGCCATTGCGGAGCGGGCGCGCCGCGACGGCGTGACCCATCTGCACGCCCATTACGCCACCCATCCGGCGCTGACCGCCTACGTGGTCCACCGCCTCGCTGGTATCCCGTTCAGCTTTACGGTGCATGCCCACGATTTGTACTGCCACCCCACCATGCTCCCCCACAAGATGCGCGCCGCCGAATGGATCGCCACCATCAGCCGCTTCAACCAGCAGCGGCTCCGGGCCCTGCAAGCGCACTCCTCCGCCCCAACTCCGGTGCACTGCATCCGCTGCGGCGTGGAGTCGAACGCCAGGGACGAGGCCGCCCCCCGCGCCGCCGAGCCCGGCCCCTTGCGCCTGCTGGCGGTGGGATCGCTGCAAGCTTACAAAGGGCACCGGGTGCTGCTCCAGGCGGTGGGCCTGCTCCAGGCCCGGGGCGTCGCGGTGCACTGCCGCCTCGTCGGCGGCGGGCCCTTGCGCCCAGCCCTCGAACGCCAGATCCGGCGGCTCGGCCTGCGCCACACCGAGCTGCTGGGCGCGGCCACCGAGGCCACCGTCGCCAGGCAGCTGCAGTGGGCCGACGTGTTCGCAATGCCCAGCATCGTGGATCCGCGCACCGGCCAAATGGAGGGGATTCCGGTGGCGCTGATGGAGGCGATGGCGGCCGGATGCGCCGTGGTGGCCAGCCACCTCTCCGGCATCCCCGAACTGGTCTGGCACGAACACAACGGCCTGCTGGTGCCGCCCGGCGATGCCGCCGCGCTGGCCGAGGCCCTCACCCGCCTGCAAGCGCCCGCGCTGCGCCAGCGCCTGGGCGGCGCCGCCCGCCTCGCGGTGCGGGAGCGCTTCGATCTCCCCACCAACGTTGGCCGCCTGGCCGAACTGTTCGGACTGGCGCGACCGGCACAGGTGGCGGCATGAGCGCGCCTGGACTGCCCCTGGCCCAGGGAGCCGCCGCGGTCTGGCGACTGGATGGCCTGCTGTTCGCGGCCGCACTGGGGTTGCTGGGGCTGGTCTGGCTCGGCTATCCCCTGCTGGTGGCGGTCTGGAGCCGGCTGCGGCCCTATGCCGGCCCCTGCCTCGACCCCGCCGCGCCCGATGCCGCCTGGCCCCGCCTGAGCGTCATCATTGCCGCGCACAACGAAGCCGCGCACATCGAGGAACGGCTGCGCAACCTGTGGTCCCAGGACTACCCCGCCGGCCAGGTCGAGATCCTGGTCAGCGAAGACGGCTCCAGCGACGACACCGCGGCGCGCGTGGCCGCGCTCGCCGCCGCCCGCCCCGGGGCCGCCGGGGGGGTGCGTCTGCTGAGCCTGCCGCGGCGGTTGGGCAAAGCCGGGGCGCTCAACCGCGCCGCCGCCCTCGCCACCGGCGAGGTGCTGGTCTTCACCGACGCCAACAACCTGTTTCTCCCGGCCACCCTGCGCCGCCTGGCCGCCCCCTTCACCGACCCCAGCGTGGGCGCGGTCACCGGCTGCAAGGCGGTCGCCCACGATGCCGGGCTGGGGGGCGGCGAGGGGGTGTATTACCGCTACGAAGCCTGGTTGAACCGGGCGGAATCGCGCACCGGGTCGGGGGTGGCGGCGTTTGGCGAAGCGTTGGCGGTGCGGCGCGCGTGTTTCCGGCCGATTCCCACCACGGCCATGGTCAACGACGATTTATTTTTGGCCCTGCAGGTCCTGCTCCAGGGCCGGCGCCTGCTGGCGGCGCCCGAGGCTCGCTCCTGGGAACTCGGCGCCGCGGGCGCCAGCGCCGAGTGGGAGCGGCGCCGGCGCATGATGGTGGGCCGCTGGAGCGCGCTCGCCACCTTGCGCGGCCACTGGCGCGAGCTCGGGCCGGCGCACCGGCTGCGCGTGCTCTGCCACGAGGTCTTGCGTCCGGTTTCCGCCCTCGCCGTGGCGGTGGCGCTCCTGAGCGGGCTGGGGGTGCTGCTCGCACCCGCCGCCGCGCTGCCCTCCTGGGTGCGGGCCGCCGCTTGGTTGCAAGCCGCGGCCTATGCGCTGGTGGGCATGGTCGCGGTGGGGCGCTGGCGCGGCTTCCGGCTCGGCCGGCTCGAAGCCGTGTTCTTCTTCTGCCTGGCCCAGGCCGCGGCCCTGGCCGGCTGGTGGCGTTACCTGCGCGGCAACCAGCCGCCGCTGTGGCAACGCGCGGCCCGCGCCGCGGCTCTACCCGCCGGTCCGCCTCCGCGATCCACGGCGCCCGCGGCCCGGTCGAAGCTCGCCCCCCCGCCGGTCAACAACAGCCAGATCCTGAGCAGCCTGTTCTGGGCCTCCAGTGCCTTCGTGCTGGGCAAGGTGCTGGTGTTCGGCTCGGTGGTGATCCTGGCGCGGCTGCTGGCCCCGCAAGCCTTTGGCGAGGTCGCGCTGGCGCTCTCGGCCGTGCTGGTGCTGGAGATTCTAGGGAACTGGGGGCTCCCCAGCACGCTCATCTTTGAGGACCATGCGGTCGAGGCGGCCGCGACCATCTGCTTCTGGATCACGCTGGCCACCGCGCTGGCGGAAGTCGCGGCGGGGTGGCCTTTCGCTCCGGTAATTGCCCGCTTTTTTCACGAGCCCGGCCTCACCCCGATGTTGCGCGTCTTGGGCCTCTACCTGGTCTCGAACGCCCTGGGCAATACCCACGACACGCTGCTGCGCCGCCGCCTCGCCTTCCGCCGCAAGCTGGTCCCCGATCTCGGCATGGCGGCGGCCAAGGGCGGAGCCGGGATCGCGCTGGCGCTCGCCGGCTTCGGGGCCTGGAGCCTGGTCTGGGGTCAGGTGCTGGGCAGCGTGGCCGGCACCATCATCCTCTGGTGGATCACTCCCTGGCGGCCCGCCTGGCCCTGGGCGAAAATTTCGTCCGGCGGCTGGGACCCCGCCGTGTTTCGGCGCATGCTGGCCTACTCCAAACACATCTATGCGCTCGACGCCAGCAGCGTTTTGCTGTCGAACTTCGACTCCCTCACCATCGGCCGCATGCTGAGCGACACCGTGTTGGGGTTTTACACCCTCGCCTTCCGCATCCCCGAGGTCCTGCTGCTAAGCGTGCTCAACGTCATCACCCGGGTGGTGTTTCCCGCCTTCAGCCGCCTGCAGAACGATGCCGCGGCGCTGCGCGCCGCCCTGCTCGATACGGCGCGCTACACCACCCTGCTGACCCTGCCCATGGCGGCGGGGGTCGCGCTGCTGGCACGGGAGATCGTCTTCGGCCTGTATGGCTGGCATTGGGGACCGAGCGTGCCCGTCCTGCGGGTGCTGGCGCTCTATGCCGGCCTCCGCTGCCTGGCGCATCACTTCGGCGACGCTTATAAAGCCATCGGCCGGCCCGATATCCTCACGCGCATCACCGGTGCCTGGTGGCTGCTGCTGCCGCCCGCCCTGATCCTGGGAGCCCACTGGGGCGGGATCGTGGGCGTGGCTTGGGGACAGATCGCGACCCGTGTGGCGATGACCGGGCTGCACCTGTATCTCATCGCCCATGTGCTGGAGGTGCATCCACGCGACCTCTGGCGCTGTTACGCGCCGGCGCTCGAGGGGACCGCGGTCATGTCGCTCGCGGTACTGCTGCTGCACCCCTTCTTCCACAGTTGGGGGCCGCGCCCCACGCTGGCGCTCCTCGGCCTCGGCGGCGCGGCGATATATGCCGGGTACCTGCATTGGCGTTATCCCCAACTCAGCCGCAACGTGCGCGCCCAGTTGCGGCCGCGGCGCTTTCGCCCCCGCGGCAGCGGCGCCGCCCCGCTGCCGGTGGCGCTCCCGGAGCCCTTCGCGGCCGATACCGCCGGCGCCTTGGGACCACGGGCATGAGCCAAACCACGGCATCGTTGCCCGGCGCCACCGCCCCGCCCGGCCCGGCGCCGGTGCTGTTGCTGGCCCAGCGGCGCGAACAGTTGTCCGCGCTCGAGCGCGACTGGAAGCAACTCAGCCGCCAAGCGCACCCCTATGACCCGTTCCTGAGCTGGGAGTGGCAAACCTCCTGGATGGCGGCCCATCCCCGCCTGCATCCGTGCGTCGCGGCGGAGTACTTTCCCGATGGCTCTCTCGCCGGCCTGCTCGCGCTCCAGCGCGTACGGCGGCACGGCCTCTCGCAATTGGAGTTCATGAGCCAGGGCAGCGGCGCCGACGAGCTCGACTGCCTGCTGCATCCCCGCGCCCGCCCGGGCTTGGCCCAGGCGCTGCTCGCCGCCGCGCGGCGGTGTCGGTCCTGGGATCTGCTCCGCCTGCAATCCGCCCGCGCCGACGGCGCACTCGCTCAGGTGCTGACGCGGCAGCCCGGCTGCGAGGCCGCGCCCGGAGACTGGCTCCCGTTCCTGCAGTTACCCGCCGGCGCCGACGCATGGCTGGCGTCGTGCAGCGCGAACTTTCGCGCCGAGATCCGGCGCCGGCGCCGGGTGTTCGCCCGCACGCATCCCGACGCCTCGGTCGAGTGCATCACCGATCCCGCGGCCCTGGGGGCCGGCCTGCTCATCCTGTACCGGCTGCATAACCTGCGCCGCACCCAGCGCCAGGGAGAGGGCATTTTTACCTCTCCCGCGCTGCGCGCCTTCCACTCGCGGCTTGGCCCTCTGCTGGCCCGCTCCGGCGTTGCCCGCCTCTACCTGCTGCGCACGCCGGCGCACGCTGTCGCCGCGCTGTATGGCTTCGTCGCCGGCGACCGGTTCCTCTATTTCCAGAGCGGCTTCGACCCCGCCTTCACCGCGCTGAGCCCGGGCACGGTGCTGCTCAGCAACGTTGTGGAAGACGCCATCCGGCTAGGCCTGAGCCGGTTCGAGCTGCTGCGCGGCGATGAGGCCTACAAGTCCCGCTGGACCTCGCTGCGCCGGCGCGACGTCACCTTGCTCCAGGCCGGCAGCTCCCTCGGCTATGGATACCTGCGTGTGCGCGGCTGGATGCACCGGCTGCGCCGCCGCGGCCCAACTCCACCTCCATGAACGCCGTTCTTCGCTCGCATTTGTCGTCCTCCCAGTCGGCGCTGTGGCGCTCGCTGGACGCACTCCAGGGCCGCCCCTGGCCCTACTGCATCACCGCCTTCCACCGCATCTCGGACCGGTTCGCGGACGAGCTCAGCTACCCGGTGCGCGCCTTCGCCGAGCTCTGCCGCTATTGGCGCGATCACTATGAGATCCTCAACCTCGACCGCCTGCTGGCGCGGCTGGCGCACGGCGACGCCGCGCACCATCCCACCCTGGTCATCACCTTCGACGACGGCTACGCCGACAACGCCGAGGTGGCCGCCCCCATCCTCGACGCCCTCGGCCTCAGCGCTACGTTCTTCGTGACCACCGGAGTCATGGGCAGCGAGCACCGGTTCTTCTGGGACCAGGCGCTCGCCGCCACGCCGCCCCTCATGAACTGGAACCAGGTGCGCGAGCTCCACGCCGCGGGGTTCGGCATCGGCTCGCACACCGTGTCGCACGCACGATTGAGCGTCACCCGCGGGGCCGCGCTCGAGCACGAGCTGCAGGCGTCGCGCAGCCGCCTGGAGTCGGAGCTGGGTGCGCCGGTGCTCGACTTTGCCTACCCGTTCGGGCAGGCCGCCGATTGCGACGGCACAGCGCGCGCGGCGGTGGCCCGCGCCGGCTACCGCTGCTGCCTCTCCTGCCACGGGGGTCTGGTCGCCGCCGGTGACTCGCCCTACACTCTCCAGCGCATCTCCGTCAGCCCGAAATATCACGCCACGCCCCACGATTGGGCGCGCCGCTACCTGCGTGCCCGCCACTCCGCCAAACGAGCGGCCTGAGCCGAAATGTTAAAATGTGGATACAGCCCATCGGAAGCTGTTTCCATTGCCGTCCATTCGAAACATCGCCATCATTGCCCACGTTGACCACGGAAAAACCACGCTGGTGGATGCCATGCTGCGCCAAAGCGGCATCTTCCGCTCCAACCAGGTGCTGACCGACCGGGTCATGGACTCCAACGACCTGGAACGCGAGCGCGGCATCACCATCCTGGCCAAGAACACCGCGCTGTATTACCACGACACCAAGATCAACATCATTGACACGCCCGGGCACAGCGACTTCGGCGGCGAGGTGGAGCGCGGACTCAACCTGGTGGACGGCGTCGTGCTGCTGGTGGATGCGAGCGAGGGTCCGCTGCCGCAAACCCGCTACGTGCTGCAGAAAGCGCTGCGCAAAAAGCTGCAGCCGGTGGTCGTGCTCAACAAAATCGACCGGCAGGATGCGCGTCCGGCCGAGGTGCTCAACGAGATCTACGATCTCTTCATTGATCTTGACGCGGCCGAGGAGCAGCTCGACTTCCCCGTACTCTACACCAACGCCAAGACCGGCACCGCCACGCGCAAGCTCGAAGAGGAGGCGGTCAATCTCGAGCCCCTGTTCCAGGCGATCGTGGACACCATCCCCGCCCCGGGCGGCGACCCCGCCGCCGCGCTGCAGCTCCAGGTGCTCAACCTCGACTATAGCGATTACCTGGGGCGCATCGCGATCGGACGCGTGTTTCAGGGCAGCGTCAGCCTGGGCGCGGACGTCGGCATCGCCAAGCTCGACGGCCAAATGGTCCGCACCCGGATTACCAAGCTCTACACCTTTCGCGGCCTGAAGCGGGAGGAGGCCGAGTCGGTCGGCGCGGGCGATATCGTCGCGCTGGCGGGCGTCGAGGGCATCCAGATCGGCGAGACCGTGACCGACCCCGAGAATCCCTCGGTGCGCACGCCCATCCTGATTGACGAACCCACGCTGGCGATGATCTTCACCGTCAACTCGTCGCCCTTCGCCGGACGCGAAGGCGAGTTCGTCACCTCACGCCATTTGCGCGACCGGCTCCAAAAGGAACTGCTTACCAACGTTTCGATCCGGGTGGAGGAGCAGCCCAATGCCGAGTCGTTCCGCGTCCTGGGCCGGGGCGAGCTGCAGCTCGCCATCCTGATCGAGACCATGCGCCGCGAAGGCTACGAGCTCATGGTGGGCAAGCCCGAGATCGTGATCAAGTCGGAGAACGGGAAGCGCATGGAGCCGCTGGAGCAGGTGGTGGTGGACTGCCCGGAGAACTTTGTGGGCGTGGTGATCGAGAAGCTGGGGGCGCGCCGCGGCGAGATGACCCAGATGATCAACCACGGCTCGGGGCGCGTCCGCCTCGAGTTCAAGATACCGGCGCGCGGATTGATCGGCCTGCGCGGCGCGCTCATGACCGATACCCGCGGCACCGCGCTGGTGCACTCGATTTTCGCGGGCTGGGTACCTTACCAGGGCGAGCTCGCGAACCGTCCGGTCGGCGCCCTGATTGCCGACCGTACCGGGCCCACCACCACCTATGCGCTGAACAACATCCAGGAGCGCGGCGAGCTCTTTCTCGGCCCCGGCGTGCAGGTCTACGAGGGCATGATCGTCGGCCAGAACGCGCGCGAAGACGACATGGACGTCAACGCGACCAAAGAGAAGAAGCTGACCAACATGCGCGCCTCGGTGGCGGACGAGGCGATTCGCCTGGTTCCCTTCCACGCGCCCACCCTGGAGCAGGCCTTGGAGTTCATCGCCGACGATGAGTTCGTCGAGATCACCCCCAAGTCGCTGCGCCTGCGCAAGAAAATCCTGGCCGCCAACCGCCGCCCCAAGAAGTCCAAGGACGCCCCGGTTCCGGCGTAATACACTGCTGGCATGCCAAAGCTGCGGGTAGCGGTCCTGATGGGCGGAAGGAGCGGCGAGCACGAGGTCTCGCTGGTGTCGGCGCGCGCGGTGATCGCCGCGCTGGACGGCAAACAATACACCGTCACCCCCATCCGCATCTCGCGCAAGGGGGAGTGGCGCGTCAACGGCAAGCGGCTGCGCGGCCTGGAGACCGCGCTGGCGCGCTTCGACGTGGTTCTCCCCATTCTGCACGGGACCTACGGCGAAGACGGCACGGTGCAGGGTCTGCTGGAAATGGTGGGCGTGCCCTATGCCGGCTCCGGCGTGCTGGGGTCGGCGGCCGGCATGGACAAAGATGTGATGAAGCGGTTGTTCCTGCAAGCCGGCTTGCCCACGCCCGACTATGTGCGTGTGGACCGGCACGCCTGGCAAGCGGATGCGAACCGGGTGCGGCGCGAGTTGGAGCGCCGGCTGGACTACCCGATGTTCGTGAAACCCGCCAATCTAGGCTCCTCGGTGGGCATCAGTAAAGTACACCGGCGCGGCGAGCTGGCGGAGGCGGTGGAGCTGGCGCTGCGCTACGATCTGAAGCTGGTCGTCGAGCAAGGCATCGAGGCGCGTGAGCTGGAGTGCGCGGTGATGGGAAACGCGTCGCCCGAGGACTCGGTGGCGGGCGAAGTGATCGCGGGCCGCGAGTTCTACGACTACCGCCAAGTACCACGACGCCGGCTCGCGCACCCTGATTCCGGCCCCGATCTCGGCCGCGGTCATGCGCCAGGTGCGGGCGATGGCGCTGCGCGCCTTCGCCGCCTGCGAGTGCGCGGGCCTGGCGCGGGTGGACTTCTTCCTGGAGAGGGGCTCAAACCGGTTGTTGGTGAACGAGATCAATACCATGCCCGGTTTCACCCCCATCAGCATGTATCCCAAACTCTGGGAAGCCAGCGGCCTTTCCTTTACCGCCCTGGTGGACCGCCTGGTTGCGTTGGCGCTGGAGCGCGCCCGCCAGCGCCTCCACTTGACCCACGACAGCGGCCGGGAGCCTTAATATATTTCTATGACTCTGCTGAACGCTCCCCCATTCGACGAGGCGCGCGACCGCCGCCGCCGTACGATCGGGATCATCGCGGCGGTCGTGGTGGTGATCGCCATCATCGCGGTGCTGTACTGGCCTCGCTACATCGCCCGCCACACGGTCAACAACTTCATGGAGGCGCTGGAGCGCAAGAACTTCATGGAGGCGTATGCGATTTGGCAGGCCAACCCCAAGCTCTACCCGATGGATACGTTTATGGGCGACTGGGGACCGTCCAGCAAGTGGGGAACGATCAAGACCTATAGGATCGACCAGCTAGGCCCGCCGCCGGGCGGACATGCCAGCGGCTTGGTGGCGCTGGTCGAGATCAACGGCATCCCCAACGACGAGGCCCGGATCTGGATCCAGAACGGGACCCATGAGCTCAGCTTCTACCAGTTCTAGAGTGATTCGTCTTACGGCTTGCCGGTCGAGCTGGCGGTCACTGGGTGCGCCTGGTCGTAGAGCTTGACGATATCGCTGGTGATGACGGTGCCGGGGTTGTAGTACAACACCGGGCTCTGCGGCCAGGGCAGGCTGACGTCAATCACCGCGGTATAGCCGTGCTCCTCGGCGTACGACTTGAGGATCGGCATCATCTTGCCGCCGACGGTATTCATCAAATCCGTCTGCGCAGTCTGGTAGTCGGACTGCGCGTTATCCATGTTTTGCTGGGCGTCGCGCTGCTTGGTCTGAATCTGGCGATTGAGATCGTCCTTGGCCGTTTGGCTCATGGTGTTGCCGCCGGCGTTGAGCTGATTTTGTAGCGTGGTGATCTCTTTTTGCGCGCTCTCGATTTCCGCGCGCTTGGGAGCGAACCGTGCCTGGAGCGCCGCGTCGAGCTTCTTGCCTTCCGCGGTTGTCATGATAGCTTCCTGGATGTTGATGACCGCCATCTTGCTGGGCCCGGTTACTGTGGGCGGGCCGCTTGGGGAGGGAGCCGCGGGAGCCGCCGGCTTGACCTGCGCAAGCAGGCCGGAGGGAAGCAACACGGCGCAAAGGCCGCCAACCAAGAGCAAAGACCGAAGTTTCATCGCAACCTCAAAAAAGTGGATTTGACCGAAGCTGTTTCACGAAAGTATACCGTCAAAACGTCCTGCCGATGGTAAATCGCAGCACGTGGGGAGCTTCCTTGAACGGCGTACCGGGCGCAATCTGGAGCTGGCGCATGGTGAACTGCAACGCCTGCTGCACATCGGCGTCGGCGAGGAAGGCCGCGGGAATGCCTTTTTCGAAGTCCGCCTGGGTAAAGAGCTGCTGCGGGCGGATCACGGTGTCCACACGCCCCGGGTTCACCGCATAGTACACGCGGACCGGGGCGTGGATGACCGGCAGTGTGACCTCCAGCTCAATGCCGGTGGAGAGCCGGAGCTGGTTATTGGTGCCGGCCGCGAGCGGAATGCTGCGGGAGAAGGGGCGTCCGAAATCGGTCTGCAACTGGCCCAAGACCTGGGGATTCACCGCCAACTGGCTGTGTTGCGTGATCATGTCCAGCCCGGCGTCGGTGAAGTAGGACACCGAGACCGGAATCGACCCCTTCACGATGGGTATGCGGTACTCGAAATTACCGATCGCCATGGTGTCGCCGCCGGGCGTGGCGAACTGGTAGGTCGGAATTTTGACGTTGAAGGTCTGCGAGATCGTTCCGCCCGGATTGCCCGGCGTGGGGTTGGGAATGGTCTTGGTCAGCGGCTGCCCGGGGTTCGCCGGATCCATCAATTGCACCGTGGTTTCGGTGGGGATCATGGCGATGGGCGTAACCGCCATGATGTCGAAACCGCGGATGGTGTCCTCGCCGCCGGTATAGAAGCGGTCGAAATTGGGGGGGACGCCGCCGCCCCAACCGTCCACGAGCGATCCCAGGAAGCGGAACGCCAGCACGTGGTCCCTAAAGGCCGGATGGAAGTACTCGAGTTGCGTGCTGGGCTCGATCAGCCGAACATTGCCCCCCACGCCCGCAAACCCGACCGAAAGGCTGATGTCCTTGCCATGGGTCGGGAAGTCGGGATTGTCCACGGTGTTGATCGTGAAGGAGGGTATCAACTCGCTGGTAATGATCCCGTTGAGACCGTTCGGCCCGTTCACCCCGTTGAAGCCGACCGAGTTGAACAGCAGCGTCGCCGCCGGCGTGAAGGGCTGGATGCTGGAGTTGTCCCAACGGTAGGTCAGGCCAAAACGGGTGAACGAATGGCGCTTGGGATAGCTGGTGGTAAGCGTAAACCCCTTGGAGTTCTGCGCATAGTTCAGCAGGTTGCTCGATCCCAGCGCGGCGAAGTAGGAGTCCAGATTCTGGCCGGCGAGAATGGATGCTTCCTTGGCCTGGTCGTAATGGAAATCGTTGATGTAGGCGGTGAAGCCAAGTTGAATGGGCTTGTCGTGCAGGTAGGGCTCGGTGAACCCGAAGGTGACGTTGCGCGTGAGCGCACCGTACTGCGTCGAGAGCGACAGTGTTTCGCCCAACCCCAGGAAGTTGTTGGTCGAGTAGTTCAGACCCAGGAAACTGCCGGCGATGCCGCTCACGCCGCCGGTCAGGCCAATGGAGTTCTTGCCCTTCTCCTTGACGTGGAGGTTGATGTCCACGTGGCCCTCGGGGCCGCTGGTGTCCTGCACCACGCTGGCGTCGTCGGGCGAGAGGGTATCGAAGTAGCCCAACTGATTCAGCTTCAGGATGCTGTTGTCCCAGCTCACGCTGTTGAACCGGCCGCCTTCCTCCAGGTAGAGCTCGCGCCGGATGACCTTGTCGCGGGTGGTGGTATTGCCGCTGAACTCGATGCGGCGCACATAGAAGGGCTTGCCCTCCTGCATATCCATGGTGATGTCCACCACTTGCCGCTTGGGGTCGGACTTGGGATCGGGGCTGGCGACGAAGTTGATGTAGCCGTACTGGCCGTAAAACTTGTGCAAGTTCTCCAAGCCCTTGCGCAGCTTGGAGACATCCATCACATCGCCCGTCTTCAAACCCAAAATCTGGGTGAGAATGCGGGGATCGGTGACGAAGGAGTTGTTGATAAAAGTGATCTTGCCAACCTTATACTTTTCCCCCTCCACCACAGCGGTATTGATGTCCACCGAGCGGCCGGGCTTGCCGCCCCAGAACAATAGCCGCCGCGACTTGGTGGTGTGCAGGGTGATGGTGGGATCTTCGACAATGGCTTCGAAGTAGCCGCGATCCTGGTAGGCGCCATGGATGCCCTCGACGTCCTGGGAGAGCTTGGCGGCATCGTAGGTCTTGCTAAACAGGTTCTCGAAGATGAGGGAGTGGGGGATGCCGATCGGGTGCAACTCCTTCATCGCGCCCCGCAACGTCGAAGAGCTCAGCACTTTGTTGCCGGTGAACGTGAGCTTGCCGACTTGAACCTTGGGCCCCTCGTCCACGTTGAAGGTCAGGTTCACCGAGCTCGGCGGAATGACGTTCAGCACAGGCTTGACGGTGGCGTACTGCCGGCCATGCTCCCCCAGCAATTCCTTGATCGCGTCCTCGGCATGCTTCTCGACGGTGGGATCGAAGGGACTATCGACTTCGAGATGCACGTTACGCGCTTTGTAGCGATCGGCGATATCGGACTCGGTGATGGAGTGAAGGCCGGTGTACTTGATGTTGCGGATCAGCGGCTTTTCGGTGACCGTGATGTGCAGGATGATGCCCTGCGGGGTGTGCTCGATCGAAAAGGTAATGTCGTCAAACCGGTCCAGGTTCCAAAGCGAGTTGAAGTCCCGGTTGATCTGGGCGGGATCGTAGACCGACCCCGGCTTGGTCAAAATGCGAGTTTTGATGGTTTCGCAGGGGACCCGGTGGTTGCCGTGGCACTGGACTTCGAAGACCACGTTCGGATTGCCGGTTGGGTTCTGTCCGGACGGGGTTCCCTGGGCCAAAGCGGGTGCCGCGAGGCCCAGCCCCAGCAACAGGACTAGCCATCCAGGCAGGGCTAGGACACGGACAGCGCGGACCAAGTGGCGATGGGGGAACAGAGGGGTTTCGTCTCCCGCACCTGCGCGGGGCAGGCGAATCTTCTGGAACGTCTTGGCTATTATAGTGGCGGATTGGGAAATCAGCCCCAGATTTTCCGCCTTACGGAGTCCAGCGCCCCGTTTCCCGGAGCCGGAAGGCGGAAACGGACGCTGCCGGTATTCGGCGCCCGGTGGGCTATCCACCCTAAGGCCCTGGTCATCCAAACGGACATGGCGCAGGACCCCGGAACTGTCTCTACCAGCAAGCCCCCGCGCCGGCAACGCGCGGCCGGCTTCACCGTCAAATGCGGACGCTGCGGGACCACATTCTTGACCTACGATTGCCCCAAACTGGATCACTTCAGCATCTTCCGCGTGGTCTGTCCCCACTGTTCATGGCCGGGACGGTACCTGGCCTCTGAATTGCGTCCCCAGCAACCCAGCTGATTTTGATGGGCGCGGCCCCGACGCGGCTGCGCCGCGCGCCCCGCTTCCGCTCGGCGGCGCGAGCCGCTTTCTTTTCCCCGCAATTGCCTTTACTCTAGTCGGCGTGCAGCATCTCATCCGGCAATACAGCCTGGAAGCCGGCAGTCTCGAGATCGAGTACATGGAGCAGTACTTTGGCGAGTTTGCGCGGCCGAAAACCACCGCCGAGCTGCTCGCCCGTCTCTCCGGACGCGACCATCTGATCCTGATTTCATTGGCTCCATCCCTGGAGGACGGAGACCACCTGGTTCCGGTTGCATTTAAAGTCGGGCACGAGTTGCGGCGGGAGGAATCCGACCCCGCCGTGGCCGACCTGGTGGCGCGGCTGCGCGGCTGCGTCAGCTTTGAACGGCACCGGATCTTCTACAGTTGGCTGGGCGGCACGCGCTCCCAATGGCGGGGCCAAGGCCATTATCGCGCCCTCACCGAACAACAGGAAGACTGGGCGCAAACCCGTGGCTACCACGAGTTCGCGGTCAAGACCAAGAACCGTTTTTACGGCATGCGCGCGGTGCTGGACCGGCTGCAATTCAATGTGGTGAAGTTCGAGCCCGACACCACGGACAATACCAACTCCAAGCTTTACCTGAGCAAGCCGATTTCGGCCGACTTGGTGCGCTCGCACATGACCTCGCGCCAGGTCTCCCATGCGGGGTAGCCGGGAAAGATTGTACCTGCTTGGCCGCCGCGCGCGTCTTAAGCAGCAACATTCCTGGACCCAGCGGGTTGAAGTGTATAGGATTGGCCTCAGATGACCTCACCCATCAAGTACCTCTTGGGAGTTAGCCTTTCTGTCAGTTTGAGCGTTCTGGCCTGGGGGCAGGCGACCACCCCTGCCGTCCGCATCCAGCGCGCGGTGGACAACAGCCAGCGCGTCGTCCTGCGCGGCAACGTTCACCCCTTGGCCCGGGCCGCCAACGACCGGGGCGCCGCCCCCGGCAACCTGGCGTTGCACAGCATGCTGCTGCTGCTCAAGCGCTCGCCGGAGCAGGAGTTGGCGCTGCGCCAGTTGATCGAGGATCAACACACTCCTGATTCGCCGCGCTATCACCAGTGGCTGACGCCCGCCCAATTCGGGCAGCGGTTCGGGGTCGCGCCGGCGGATATCGCCACCGTCACCCAGTGGCTGCAATCACAGGGATTCACCGTAGACCGGGTCAACACCGCCACCGACCTGATCGAGTTCAGCGGCACCGCCGCCGCGGTGGCCCAGGGGCTGCACACCGCCATCCATCGCTATAACGTCAACGGAGTCGCGCACTGGGCGAACGCCACCGATCCGGAAATTCCCGCGGCGCTGGCGCCGGTGGTGAGCGGGGTGGTGTCGCTCAACAATTTCCTGAAGCACGCCGGCCGCAAGCGCGGCCAGGGGCAGGGGCTGCGGCCGCTGACCGGCGGACCGGTCCCGAGCTTGACCTTCACCGACAACAACGGGAATCCCGGCCACGCCCTGGCGCCGGGAGACTTTGCGGTGCTGTACAACGTCGCGCCGCTGTACTCCGCCAGCCCGGCCATTGACGGCCAGGGCGAAACCATCGCCGTAGTCGGCCGCAGCGACGTGGACCCCAATGACATCAGCGATTTCCGCAAACTCTTCGTCCCGTCCAATTCGGCCAACCTGCCGCAAGTGATCGTTAACGGTCCCGATCCGGGCGACACCGGCGGCGACGACGAGAGCGAGGCCGATTTGGATGTGGAGTGGTCGGGCGCGATCGCCCCCAACGCCACGATCGACTTCGTCGTCTCCTCTTCGACCGACACGACCGATGGCGTGGATCTCTCGGCCGAGTACATCGTGGACCATAACCTCGCGCCGATTATGACCACCAGCTTCGCCGCCTGCGAAGCGCAATTGGGTTCCTCCGAAGATCAATTCATTGAATCCATCTACGAGCAAGCGGCTGCCCAAGGCATCACGGTGATTGACAGCTCGGGCGACACCGGCGTGGCCGGCTGTGACCCCAACGATGGCAGCGAAGCCGCGGCCACACAGGGCCTGGGTGTCAGCGGTTTGGCCTCCACCCCCTTCAACGTCGCGGTGGGCGGCACCGAATTCAACGAAGGCAGCGGCACGTTTTGGAGCGCCACCAACGATCCCAGCACACACGCCTCGGTGCTGTCGCCGATTCCGGAGGAGGTCTGGAACGAGAGCTGCTTGAACGCGAGCTGCAACCAGAGCGGCCCGCTCTCGGCGAGCGGCGGCGGCCAGAGCTTGTTGTACACAAAGCCGGCCTGGCAATTCACCTCGATCCCCGGGGTCGCCAACGACAATACCCGTGATGTTCCCGATATTGCTTTTTCCGCGGCGGGCCATGACGGCTACGTGGTCTGCCAAGGACGCAGTTGCGAGCCCAACGGCCAGGGCGCGTTTGCCTTCGAGGTGTTCGGGGGCACGTCGGCCTCCGCCCCCTCGTTCGCGGGCGTTATGGCCCTGGTGGAACAGAAGACCAATGCCATACAGGGCCAGGCGAACTATACGCTGTACGCTTTGGCGCGCAACGAAAGCTGGACGGCGTGCAACTCCGCTACCGGGACTCAGGCCTCGCTGGCCAACTGCGTATTTCTGGACACCACCACGGGCAACAACTCGGTACCCTGCGCCAGCGGCAGCTCGAACTGCACGAACGGAACGCTGACGGGGTTTAAAGCCGGCGTGGGCTACGACATGGCCACCGGGCTGGGCTCGATCAACGTCACCAACCTGGTCAACGGCTGGGCCGCGGCTACTCCGTCGCTGGCCAGCGCCACCACGCTCAGCGTCAATCCCACCACGTTCACCCACGGTCAGGGAGTCACCCTCAACGTGACCGTCACCCAACAGAACGGCTCCATCGGGCCCTCCGGCGACGTGGCGTTTATCGCCGAAACGGGCTCGTCCACCGGCCAGGGCGTGGACTTCGGCACAATTACGCTGGGCGGCCCCAACTGCGGCACCAAGGGCTGCGTGAGCGGCACCGAAAATGGACTGCCGGGCGGCACCTACAACGTGGTGGCGCGCTACTCCGGCGATGCCAGCTTCGCCCCCAGCCTCTCCAACCCGGTAAAGGTCACGGTTGCGCCCGAGAACTCGGTGACCGGCGTGGGGGTGTTCGGCTTCGACCAACTTGGGAACGAATCGCAGGTTGCCACCGCCCCCTATGGCAGCTTCCTCGAACTCGACGCCTTCGTAGGGGGAGCGGCCGGGGCGGCCAACACCACGGGCTGCAACAACGGCACCACCGCCTGCATCAATGACGGTGTGCCCGTGGGTGTGGTCAGCTTTTTGAACAACGGATCGGCGTTATCGATTCCCGGCGTCTCGAGCACAATAGCGCTGAATACCGAGGGCGAAGCCAATATCCCCAACGGCGTGACCAACCTCGCGCCCGGCAGCTATAGCCTCACCGGCGCGTTTACACCCTCGACCTCCGACCCCAACGGCGCGGCCAGCTTCAACGCCAGCACCTCCGCGGCGGTGGCGCTGACCATCACGCCGGCGACCACCAGCACGACCATCACCAACGACACGCTGACCGGCACCTCGCTCGCACTCAAGGTCGCCGTGACTACGCAGAGTTTGGGCAATCCGCCGACGGGCACGGTCAACTTCTTCTCCGGAAGCACGCAAATCGGCAGCGCGGCCGTGCAGGGCAGCACCGGCCCGACCGGCGTGGCGTCAGCCACCGCGTCGGCCACGATCGCGTCCGTTCCCAACGGCACCGACAGCATTACCGCGGTTTATGCCGGCGATGCGAATTACGCGACCTCGACCTCGCCGGCGGTGACGGTCACGGTCGGGGCAAGCGGAGGCGGCTTCACCATGACGGCGAGCCCCACCACGGCTACCATTTCCGGCGGACAGAGTGATGTGGTGACGCTCACGCTCACGCCGAACAACGGCTTCAACGGCACGGTAACGCTGAGCTGCACTGGAGCGCCGGCGTCCATTCCGTGCTCGTTTTCTCCGGCGTCGGTGGCACTGTCGGGCGCGGCGGCAAGCTCAACGTTGACATTGGCCGCGCCCGCCGGGTCCCAGTTGCCCGCGGCGCCCGGGCCACGCTGGCCGCAATTCTTGCTGCTCTATGCGGCGCTGCTCGCCCTGGCAACGGCGGCTCTCGGTTCAATCTTCTGGACGGGCGCTCGCCGGCGCCTGTGCCGCTGGTCGGTTCCAGCAGCGCTAACCCTGTTCGCTCTTTCCGCCGCCGCCTGCGGCGGCGGCGGCTCCGCATCGAATCATAGCCAGGCCGCCAACTACACGATCACCGTAAATGCCACCTCGGGCTCGGTCACGGCTTCGCAGGTCATTACCCTGACCGTCAACTAGCGGCTACGGCTCAGCGACGAACCGGTAGCCGACGCCGCGCACCGTCACCAGATGGCGCGGACGCGAAGGCTCGTCCTCGATGTACCTGCGCAGGCGCACGATGAAGTTGTCGATGGCCCGGGTATCGGTCTCCTCGCGGAGGCCCCAGACCTGTTCCAGCATCGCTTTGCGCGCCACCGTCTGGCCCTCGTGCCGGATCAGATAACGCAGCAGGTTGGCCTCCATCAGGGTCAGTGGCAGGCGCCTCTCGCCCATACGGATTTCGAGATTGGCGAAGTCCACGTGGCGGCCGGCGAAGTCGTAGTGTTCGCCGGACGGAGCGGACCCATGCCAAGCGCGGCGGCGCAGCAACCCGCCCAGGCGCGCCCGCAGGATGGCGAGCTCGAACGGCTTCGGCAGGTAGTCGTCGGCGCCGGAGGCGAAGCCGCGCAGCACATCCTCGGCGCCCCCGCGCGCGGTCAGCATGAGAATGGGGACGTAACAGCGCTGCTGGCGCAATTCGGCCGCCACGGCGAAGCCGTCCATGCCGGGCAGCATCACATCCAGCACCATCAGATCAACGGAATCGCCCTCGGCCGCCATGCGTGCGAGCGCGGCTTCGCCGCTCTCCTCGATGACGACCGAATAGCCCTCGGCCTCCAGATTGAAGCGCAGGCCCTGGGCCAGGTGGCTTTCGTCCTCGACCACCAGCACCCGGCTCATGCCGCCACCCGCGGCAGCTCCATCACAAACGTGCTGCCCTGGCCGGGCCCGGCGCTGCTGGCGCGGATACGGCCGCCATGCCGCCGCACCACCGAACGCACGATAAACAGCCCCAACCCGGTTCCATTCACATGCACGACCTGGTTGGGCACCCGGTAGAACCGCCGGAAGATCGCCTTGAGCTCGGGCGCGGGGATTCCCACGCCATTGTCGCTAACGCGCAAGGTCCAGTATTTTTCGTCCTCGGCCTCCAGGCCAACCTGGATGCGGGGCTCGCGCCCGATGCCGGTGGAGTACTTGGCCGCATTGTCGAGCAGGTTGGCCACCGCCGCCCGGAGCTCGTCGGCGTCGCCTTCCACGGCCGCGCGCTCGGCCTGGGGCGCGACCGCGACCGTCCAAGCTCGCGCTCCCAACTCGTAGCGGGCGGCTACGGATTGCACGCACTCGCGCACCAGGGCGGGCAGGTCAATGCGCTGCTGGTCAATCGCCCGGAGGGCGTGCCCGGCGCGCCCCGTGCGCAGAATCTGCTCCACGGAGGCCAGCAGCCGGTCGGTGTCGGCCAACATGATGCGGTAAAACTCCTGCCGCCGCTCGTCCTCGACCGGACGCGATTGCAGGGTTTCGAGATAGAGCCGAATCGAGGCCACAGGGGTCTTCAGCTCGTGCGTCACCGCATTGATGAAGGCGTTGTGCTGCTCGTTGCGGCGGATTTCGCGGACTAGGAAGATGGTGTTGAGCACCAGGCCGGCGACGATCAGGGGAAACAGCAGCACCCCGAGCACCAGCAGCGCCCCTTCCCGCCAGTTGAGCACGATCCAACCGACGTTGAAGGCGGCCGCGAGCGCCACCAGGCAGACACCCAGGACCAGGAACACCACCGCCCGCCGACGGCGTCCTCGAATCCGCATGGGGGCTATTATAAGCGCCGCGGGGTGGGCGCCTCCCTTGTCCGGCTCTAGCCCTATGCCCGAGGGGGCAGCACGATCTGCTGGTTTACGTGAGCCACCTTCACCCCACGCGCCATGCGCACGATCTGCAGGGCGCGGATCTGGATGTAGGTCAAGTCAAACTCGTACCACGCCAGCCCGTGCCGGGCCGAGGTGGGGTGGGCGTGGTGGTTGTTGTGCCAGCCCTCGCCAAAGGTGAGCAGCGCCACCCACCAGCTATTGCGCGAGTCGTCGCGCGTGTTGAAGCGCCGCCGGCCCCACATGTGGGTTGCCGAGTTGACCAGCCATGTGGCGTGCAATCCAACCACGACGCGAACACACACCGCCCAAAGGACCATGGACCATCCGCCCCACCAAGCCAGTAGCGGCACCGAGGCGATCAAGGGCAGATAGTGGTAGGTGTTCAGCCAGAGGTAAAACTTGTGCTTGCCCAGGTCCGGGGCGTACTTGGCCATCTGGCGGGTGTCGTTGTGGCTGCGCCGGCCAAAGATGATCCAGCCGACGTGCGCCCACCAGGCGCCGTCCCGCGGCGAGTGCGGATCGCCGTCGTGGTCGGATTTCTGATGATGCAGGCGGTGGGTCGCCACCCAGAAAATAGGGCCGCCTTCCAGGGTCAGAGTCCCGCACACCGCCAGGGAGTACTCCAGCCAGCGCGGCACCTGGTAGGAGCGGTGGGTGTGCAGCCGGTGATACCCCATGCCGATGCCGCCCCCGATGGCGATCCAGTAGAGCACCGCCGCGACCGCGAAGGCCTTCCAGGTAAACAAGAAGAGCGCGGCGACGGCGCCCACGTGCAGCACCACCAGCACCAGGGCGGTGGGCCAGTTCAATCCTTGTTTGCGGGCAACTTCCTCAAGGTTCTGATTCAGGACGGGAGTGGCGGCAGTCAATGAGATCTCCGAATACGTCTACTTCCACCCTAACAAAGCCACCGTCCGGCGCGATGTAATAGATTTGTAAGCGCCGGAGCCATGCGCCAGCAGCCGGCTCAGGGGGTCGCCGGGTTGGCTCCCACCCCGGGCTGGCGTATAGTGAGACTACTCTGAGGAGGTTAGGAACGATGCCACGTTTGCGTAGCTGTCTGTTGTGCTTGGGATGCTGCTTGGGACTGCTAGCCGGGCTGGGAGCCCAAACCCCGCCGGCCAACGCGCATGACATTTCCTCGCAGTTGAACAACGCGTCCGTCGCGGCGAGTCCCAGTACGGCGGCGGCGGCACCCAGCGCGGTGGTCGAAGCGCCCGCCAGCGTGCTGCGCGTGTATGTGGACAACTTGACCGGAGCGGACGCCGCCGCGATTGCCGGTCTCATCACGCAAGGGTTGTTCCAATCGAAGCAGATCGTGGTCACCCAGAATCAGAGCAATGCCAGCCTGATCCTGCAGGGCAGCATCGAGCGCGCGCCGGTAAAGCCTGCCGCTCGTACCGCCAGTCGCACCACGCACCGCCGCTCGGCGACAGCCGCGACCGATAGCAGCGCTCCCTCGGGCATCACGGCCCCTGTAGTGGACCTGGACGCGGCGGCGACGCCGGATTTGACGTTGCCGGGCAGCCTGGACGCACCGGTCGATCTGTCGAAGTACCAGTACCGGCTGGATTTGCGGTTGGTGAATCCGGACGGGGATTTGGTGTGGATGAGCGGGCGCGGGGCGCAGGCGCTGCCGCTGGCCAGCGCCGACAGCGCGGTGCAGCAGACGGTGGCGGCGTTGCTGCGCCAATTGGCCAGCCTTACCCCCACCCCGGCGGCGCATTAGGCACGCCGCGGCTTCAGGCGGCGGGGGAGGCGACCGAGACGCTCATTTCCACCGGCTGGGGGCTCAAGGTGCGGAGCACGTTGAGGATCGCCAGCGGCAGCGAGCGCGAGGAACTGATTCCCATTTTGCGGTAGGCACTCTCCAGATGGCGCTTGACGGTGGAGATGCCGATGTGGAGGTCCTGGGCGATCTGGCGATTCTTTTTGCCGCGCAGGCACTCGGCGACGATGTCGATTTCCCGGGCGCTGAGGCGGAACTGTTTGCTGAGCGCATGGCGGGTGTGGATGTCGACCAGGTTGAGGGTGTCGGAGGCGGGCAGTTCGGTTTTGCGCTCGCTCGCCACCAAAAGCAACCAGGGGGGCGCGCCGCTGGCGGTGGCGGCGCCGGGCGTCCCGGCGGCGGCCGCCGGGGACATGGGCAAGAGGATGCAGTTGACCAGCAGCGTCGCCCCTGGCCCGCGAAAGAAGCGCACCGCGTCCACATGCGCCGGTTGACCGCTGGCCAAGGTACGGCGGAAGGCCTCCTGCAGGCTGCCCATTTCGATCTCGGGCAAACACTGTTCCAGGGCGCTGCCCAGCGTCTTCTTGGTGCGGAAGCGGCTGTCCAGCAAATCCAGAAAGGCGCCATTGGCGTCTTTGAGGATACCCTTGCTCACGTCGTAGACGGCGAGCCCCACCAGGGAGCTCTTCCACAGTGTGTCCAACACGGCGTCATGCAGCTTGGAGTTTTCCCGCATCTCGCTCCTCCAACTTCCAGAGCAGAATCACGGCCGCCGGTGCCCGGGGGATCGGACCGTGTTCTCCTCCCTGGGCGAGTTGGACGCGGCCGGGGCGTGGAGGCTTGCTTGGCGAGAGAAGTAAATCGCGGCGCCGGTTTCAATTGGGCACGCCAGGCGCGGGGTGGGCGCGCTTCCCGATGTGGCACGATCCCCGCTGCCGGGAGTCAGCGCGCCGCCAAGGCGGTGGTCAACATCTGTTCGAGTTGTTCCGGATTCTGGGCTTCGGTGCCGCCCACGAGCACGGTGGGCGTGTGCTCGACCTTGTCGCGCCGTCCGCGCTGCTGATCCGCCTGGATCAGGGCGAACAGGTCGGCACGGGCGAACACCGGCTCCAAGTCGGCGCGGGTGATGCCGTAGGGGCGCGCCCATTGCACGGCTTTGTCCAGCAGATTGTCGGGAGTGAACTCGGTCTGATGGACAAAACAGTAGTCCCGCCAAGCCATGCCGATCCGCGCCTGCTTGGTATCAAAGTAGCGCGCCAGGACGGCGGCATTGAACGACCACAGATGCTGGGGCAGGGGGAAATCGCGGAACTCGAAGCCGACCCTTGCGCCAAATTTGGGAATGATCTGGCTCTCGAAGATCCCATGCCAGCGGGCGCAATCGGGGCACTCCAAATCCTGGTAAATGATGACCCGGACGGCGGCGTTGGCATTGCCCGCCACCGGATCGGGCGCCGGCGCCGGCGGCCGCGTCCAACCCACAAGCGCCATTAACATCCCCGCCGCGACCAGACCCAAGAGTTTCCGCTTCATAGGTACTATTCTAATGCGCTCCCGCGCCTTTGGCGGCGAGCGCGCGCTGCAACTCCGTCTGCGCCGCCTGCAATTCCGCGCCCGCCTGCGCGTACTGGCCCTGGGCCGTGAGCGCCTGGTAGCGCTGGAGGTGGGCTTGAATGCTGGCCAGGGTGGCGCGGCTCACGTCCGACGGCCCTGGCGACGAGACGGACGCCGGCGCGGGGCCCGCCGCCGGGGCCGCATTCGCCGCCACCGCGGCAGGCGGTCCCGAACCCGCGGGCTGGGCGAGGCCGGCGATGGCCGCGTTCAGATCGTCCTCATACACCAGACGGTTCCCCACCGCCAGCACCACCTTTTTGAGCTCGGGCAGCTTGGCCTGCGGCGCCTGGATATAAATCGGCTCGACGTAGAGAAAGGTGCCGTCCACCGGCAGCACCAGCGTGGTGGCGCGGATGACGCGGCTGCCCTGCTGGTTCCAGAGGCTGAGGTCCTTGCTGATGTTCCGATCCTGGTCCACCCGGCTTTCGATCTGCAGCGGTCCGTAAATCAACTGTTCCTTGGGCAGACGGTAAAAAATGATCTGGCCGTAATGGGCGGGATCGCAGCGCGCCGCCACCCAAGCGATCAGGTTGTCGCGGTTGTGGCTGGTGAAGGGTACGAGCAGCACGAATTCGGCCTGCTGGTCGCCGGGCAGGCGCAGCATGACGTAATAGGGCTGGGTGGGCTGGCTCTCCTCCTGGGCCACCACCTGTTTGGCGATGTCCCACTGGTCTTCTTTGTTGTAGAACACCTGCGGATCCTGCATGTGGTACAGGCGGTAGGTCTCGGCCTGCGCGGCAAACAGCGCCTGCGGGTAACGGATGTGGGCCAGCAGATCGGCGGGCATGGCCGCGCGCGGCAGGAACAAGCCGGGAAAGACGTCGCGATAGGCGCGCAGGATGGGATCGTTCTCGTCGAAGACGTACATCCGCACGGTGCCGTTGTAGGCATCCACGGTGATCTTGACGCTGTTGCGGATGTAGTTCACCTCTTCGCCGTCCATATCGACCGGCTGGGCGTAGGGGTGCAGGTCGCTCGCGGTGTAGGCATCGAGCATCCAAAACAGGCGGCCGGAGCCGTCAATCACCAGATATGGGTCGGGATCGAGGCGCAGGAAGGGTGCCAGCGTCTGCACACGGTCGACGATCTGGCGGTGCAGGAGCAACCGCGTCCGATCGGTGAAGTAGCGGGTGAGCAGGATATTGGTGTCGTTCTGGTCGATCGCCGCGGCGAGCCGCATCAGCCCATTGGAGAGCACAATGCCGGCGCGGCCGCTGTAGGTGGTGTAGCTGTTGTCATCGCCTTTGGGGTAATCGAACTCGGGCTGCTGGGTGTCCACGAAGACGGGGCGGTTGGTGTCTTCACCGAAGTACACGCCCGGGCGGGTGATCTGAAAATCGGGCACCGGTCCGGTGGGCGGGGCGTTTTTCAGGAGCAGCTCGGGCTGGCCCTCGGGGGTGGCGGCGTTGACCAAGGCCGCGACCGCGCCATATCCATGGGTGTACTGCAGGCTCAGGTAGACCCAGGACTGCGCCGTGGCGGGCAGCAGGTCGGTATCGAGCGCGCGCGCGGCCAGCAGGACCTGGCGGGTCTGGCCGCCCATGCGATAGCGGTCCACGTCCACTTGCGAGAAGGCGTAGTAGGGCCGGAGCGCCTGCAACTGGGTGACATCGTCCTGGAAGGGGGCCGCGTCCCAAAGACGCAGGTTGTTGGCGGTGTCGGGGAACTTGGTGAGGTCGAGCGAATCGGTCGGGCGGGGCGCGAAGGGCTCCTCGTGCGAGGTCTGCGCCAGGTTGAACGCCATGCGCGTGGCGCGGATGTGATCCAGGATATAGGGGCGCTCCAGGGTGAGTTCGTTGGGGCTTACGTAGGCGCTGCGCACCACCGCCTGCAACAACCCCGGCCCCGCCGCCAATACGAGAAAAACTCCGATCGCCACCGGCGCCAGCCAGACCGGAGAGTTGCTCGGCACCCAGTCGCGCAGCGAGCCCCCGCCCGAGTGCGAGGTTCCCCAGTGGCGCGACTCCAAGTCCGCCCCCGGCCGCCGGCGCGCCACCGCGATCAGGAGCGCGAGGGCGAGCGCTCCGGCGATCTGCGCCCAGAGCAGCGGAACGCCCAGGCGCACGTCCACAAAATCGGCGCCGGTCAAGAAACGATGGCTGGAGTAGAGCAGGCCATAGCGCGCAAAGAACTGCCCGACCGCAAACAGCACCAGCAGCAGGATGGCCCCGGCACGGATCAGCGCCACCACGCCGGCGCCCGGGGGGCCGCTCGTCCGCGCCCGCGGCACATAGCCGCGGCCCTCGGCCTGGGCCTGCAAGCGCGCCCGCAATTCGGCCAGGCGTTCGCTCGACGACCCCAGCCCGCGCGTCACCGCGACCACCACCAACCCGGCTACCAACAGCGCCGCGATCCAGGTGAAGGCCATCTCGTACAACGGCAGCCGAAAGAGATAAAAGGTGAGGTCGTGGTGAAACACCGGGTCGGAGTAGGCTCCGGTGGGACGGGCGCCCAAGTAGAGCGCGATCGTCCAGGGGTCAATGATGTTGAGCGAGAGGAAAATGCCGAGCAGTCCGGCGAGGGTGTACCCCAGGCCGCCGAAGAGACGGGTGCGCGCCAGGGCGGTGGCGCAGCCACGCCGTCCCCAGGCAAAAGCCGCCATCAGCAGCACCATGGCCACGATGGCCAACACGGTTTGCGGAAGCCAGCGGATGCGCAGGTACTGCCAGAAGGTCTGTGCCTGTCCCAGCTCACGCCACCAGGCCCAGTTCAGCCAAAAGGCCGAGCCCTCGATCAGCACGTAGAGCGCGGCGGCGGCCAAACCGACATCGCGCAGCAAAGCCGCGGTGGGCGGAGCTCCGCCATGCCGCCCCGCCTGCCAGCGCAGGTGCAGCCCGACCAGGACGAGCACGACGACAACCAGAACGGTGATCATGTACCCTGCGCGGAAGCTGGCTCCTGCAACGCCGCCAGCACTTCGCGCCGCATCTCTTCCACCGGCGCCGGTTTGCCCGTCCAGAGCTCGAACTGGCGCGCTCCCTGGTACACGAACATCTCCATTCCCGGAATCACCCGCGCTCCCTTCGCACGCGCCAGTTTGGCCAGTTGCGTCTCATACGGGTTGTACACCAAGTCGAAGATCACCGGAGCGAGGATCTCATCCGCGGCCAAGGGCGATTCCTTCACCTTAGGATATTGTCCCACCGGGGTGGCGTGCACGATCGCCGCGAACTCCATTTTTTTGAGTTCCGGACGGCCCACCACCTTGGCCTTGGCAGCGGTGGCCAGCGCCTGGGCTCGCGGCCGCGTGCGGTTATGGATAAAGACATGAGCCCCGCGGCTGCGCAGTCCGAACACCGCCGCGCGGGCAGCGCCGCCCGCGCCGATGACCAGGATCTTGGCCCCGCGCAGCGGTACCGCTTGCCCAAGCGGTTCGACCACGCCGGCCACGTCGGTGTTGTATCCGTAGAGCTTGCCCTGGCTCCGGACCACGGTGTTGACGGCGCCCACCGCCTCCGCCAAGGGGTCCATCCGCTCCAGTTGATCGAGGAAGGCGCTCTTGTGGGGATGGGTCACGCTCATGCCGCTGAGCGGGATCTCTTCGGCAAAGTCCAGCACCTCGGCCGGCCGGCGGCTGGCCAGGGGCAGATACACGCCGTTGAACCCGCTGCGGCGGAAGGCGGCGTTGTGCATGCGCGGCGAGAGCGAGTGCTGCAAGGGGTACCCGAGCACGCCGTAGACCCGTGTCCCCCGGCTGAGCGCGTCCACGCGGTACTGGTGGCGCAACTCGTCAAGACTGGGTTGGCCGGGGGCGGTCTCCTCGCCGGCACCCAACGCGGCGAAGGTAAAGGCGCCGCCGGAGCGGAGGCTGAGAATGCGGCTTGCCATTCCAATATCGCCCATGCAGAACGCCACCAGCGCCTGATCGCCACCGTGCGCCTCGACGAGACGGATCATCTCGGCGTTGTGCCGCCAAGTGCGCGCCGTAGTGGCGAGCTTATACATGTCGGCCGGGATGGCCTGCATCCGCTCCCACAGCGCGGGAAGCCCGGCGGTGGTCTCATAGTCGTGATAGGAAAGGATCAGGCTGGCCTTTTGCCGGAGCTGGTCGAGCGCGCTCTCGTTCAGCCGTTCGGCGCTCTGCAGTTCCAGGTCGACCAGGGCACAGCCGGCGGTCGCCGCCTCGCGCAGGATCTCCCACTCCGCCTCGGCGGAGCCACGGAAGTTGCCGCCATAGGTCTGTTTGCGGCAGGTGGCGATCACCAGGGTTTGGGGCGAGGAGCGCAGAAACTCGCGCAGCGGCCCGGCCGCGGCGGCGGGGGCTTTCAACGCATCCAAGCGGAGTTCCAGCAGATCGCTCTCCCGGGCCGCGCGCTCCGCCCGCGCCATCATCTCGGCGGGCGTCGCGGCTTGGATGGCGATGCAAACGCGCGGGATGCGAGCCGAGGAAACCCGATTGGAAAGCACGCTGCGGGGACTGGAAGCTTGCGTAACCATGCGCGGGGGCATAGTAGCTGGCCTAGCCCGCGGTTGCAACTGAAATCCAGCCAGCGGCGGCGGCCGTAGCGGATCGATAAGCCCTATTGCTTATGGGCGCTAATAAGTTTCGCCGGCAGCCGGCGCGGCAGAAGGGCGGCGGCGGCTTGGTCGAGCGCGTCATAGAGGCCCCGGCCGATGCCGGCGCCGAGCAACCGCCGATGGAGTGTCAAAGTAGTAACGTCGCCGCGTGCCCAAGGGCCGGTCCAGGCGGCCTCCAGCCCCTGTTCCAGATTGCCCGCCGTAGCTTGCAGCAGATGGCGCAAACCCGTCCGCGCCAGGGTGATTTCCCGCTTGCCCAAGCCTGCCCGGCGTAAAACCGCCTCGGCCTCCGCCATCGCCACCACGGCGCCGGGGCCGACCAGGGTGGCAGCCAGGTGAAAGGCGGTCTTTTGCCGCGGAGTAAGCTCCAGGACCACGCCGCCCCAAGCCCGCACCAAAGACCGGGCGGCGCGCTTGGCCAAGGGGTCGCCCTCCAGGCTGAAGATGACGCCGGCTGGCTCGACTTTGCGCCGGCTCGAGGATCGGGGAAACGTCATCATGGGGTGAAGGGAGCCCACGGCGGCGCCGCGCCGGCGCAAGCGGCGCAACACGGCGGCACTGCGCGCCCCGCTGGTATGCCAGATGCACCAACCCCGCCAGTCGGCGCGGGCGGCCGCCAACTGGGCGGCGGCGTCCTCAATCGCGTCGTCGGGAATGGCCAGCGCCAGCCAGCCGGGGGCGGCAGCGTGGACCGCGCCGAGCCACACCGGCCAGTGCCAAGCCTGCGCTCCGGGCGCGCTCCGAATGGCGCGCCGCGCCCGTTCCCAGTTGAGGTCCACCACCGCGGCGGGGCCGCGGCCCTGCTGCGCCAACCAGCGGCAGAGGGTCGAGCCAAGCCTTCCGGCGCCCACCACCGTGACTTGCAAAGGGGTGCGTTTATTGGCCACTGAGGGAGGCCGCGCGCGTCACGGTGTTGAAGCGGTCGCCGGTGTGCAGATAGTAGTAGCCTTTACCGTCGTGCTGCTTGCCGTCCCACACCGCCACCCGGCCGGGTCCGTTGACCACGAAGCTGTCGCCGTGAACGGTGATCGAGGTGCCTTGGTCCAGCCCCAGCCCCAACAGTTCCGGGTGCGCTTGCATCACCTGGGCAAGGTCGTTCTCGCGGTGGCGCGCGTCCACGTGCTGGTCAATCGCCACGTTGGTGAACAGCCCGAAGCCGGTTTCATGGCCGGGCGCCATCATGATGTGGTTGTCGTCGGGATGTTCGGAGCCGCGCACCATGAACGAGGCCTGGATGCTGGCGCCGGCCGAGCCGCCGCCCACCACGCCACCGCGCTGGAGCACGCCCTCGATGGCGCGCAAGGTGCGGGTGCCCAGGTAGGCGTCTGCCAGCCGCCACTGCCGCCCGCCCTCGAGCCATACGCCGGTGGCCGTCTCCAGCGGCTTCACAAACGCCGCCGAGTCGGCCACCTTGCGGTCGGTGGTGTGGAGCACGGTGCAATGCGTACCGCCAAAGGTCTTGGGATCGGTGCAGTATTTGTCGAGCTCGGCCTGGGTCTCGGGATGGGCGACGCTCGCGGTGGGGATCACCACAATGCGGGCTTGCGGGCCGCCGGCCATCTGGATCAGACGCGGGATATCCACGTGGTAGTCCATGCCGCCGCTGATGATCAAGAAGCCCTTCTTGGGCCCATGCGAGGGCGGCGCGGCCAGAAGAGAGGCCGCCAAGCCCAGGCTTGCGGCAAAGGTCAGGAGACGGTGCCGGATGTGCATGCCCCTACGCTAACATTCCTAAGCGCCCAGAGTCAGCGTGATTCGGCTGACTGAAGCGGCGGGGGCGAGGTAGCGCGCGGAGGCTCCGTCCATCTGCACGGCGGCGGTGCGCGCGGCCACCGTGTGCGGGGCGGCAAAGGTGTTATGGGCGTGCACATCGGCGGCGGCGAGCACGCGCGCCTCGGCCGCCCGCACCGAAGAGCCGGGCAGCGTGATTCGCAGCTCCAGCGGTTGGTCGAGGCGCGGCTGCACCAGCGTCACCGTGACCTGGCGGCCGGCGGGTGTGGTGGTGTAAGAGGCCGAGCCGTTGAGACCCCAAAGCTTGGCGTCGCCCGGCGCCGCCGGCGCGGCAAACTCGGTGCGGACCGCGGTCGCGCCCTGGTGGGCCGCATAGAGCGCAAACACATCGTAGTTGGGCGTGGCGACGAACTGGTCTTCGTGCGCGAGAAAGAGGGCGTTGATGCAGTTGATCAACTGCGCCGAGGCGGCCAGCGCCACCTTGTCGGCGTGGCGGTTGAAGGTGTCGAGGGTAAGCGCGGTCGAGAGCGCATCGCGCATGGTGATCTGCTGACCGAAAATGTGACTGGGGTCCACGGCGGTGCCGGCATGATACCAGTCGCCGTACTCATCCACCACCAGCCGCACGCGGCGGCGCGTGTCGTAAACTCCCATCGCCGTCCAGTGATCGAGAATGACCTTCTCGGTGGTGAATGCCTGGCGCAGGGTGGCATAGTAATCGTCGGGATCGAAAGCCAATGCATCGCGCTCGAAGGTGTAATTGTGCACCGACCAACCAAAAGGCGGCGCCACGCCGCGGCGTCCCAGGATGTTCTCGAAGAAGCGCGTGGTCCAGTCCACGTCGTCGGCGTTGGGACCGCTCGCGACCAATTGCAGGCGCACCCCATAGCGCGGGATCCAACTGGTGAAGCGGCGATACTCGGCGGCATACTCTTCGGGGGTGAAGTTGCCGCCGCATCCCCAACTCTCGTTGCCGATGCCCCAGAGGCGCACGCCATAGGGCGCCGGGGAGCCGTCGGCGGCGCGCAGGTCGGCGTAGCTGCTCGAACCCTGGGGGGCGTTGCAGTACTCCACCCAATGATCGAACTCCAGCGCCGGCAGGCTGCGCACGTTGGCGGCGAGGTAGGGCTCGGCCCCCGCCAACTGGCAGAAACGCACGAACTCGGAGGTGCCGAAGGTGTTGGGGTCGAACTGCTGGGGGGAGTTGTGCAGGGCGCGCGCCTGGGCGTCGTCCACCCAGAAGTTGGTGCGGCGCGGGCGGCGGGCCCGCGGTCCCACGCCGTCGCGCCAATCGTAGCTATCGGCGAAGCAGCCGCCGGGCCAGCGGATCACCGGGGCGTGAATGGCCTTGAGCTTCTCGACCAACTCGCGCCGGATGCCGCCCAGATTCGGCACCTTGGAGTTCTCGCCGACCCAGACGCCGCCGTAGATCACGCCGCCCAGGTGTTCGGTGAAGTGTCCATAGATGGCGGGCGAGATGGTGGCAATGGGCTCATTCAGCAGGACGGTGACTTCGGCGGAGGCCGCCTGCGCCGGGGCCGCGAATGCCCGCGCCCGCCAGAGTTGAGCACCCGCCACGGCTCCCGCCGCGGTTTTGAGGAACGCGCGCCGCTGCATGCGGCTTACGGTAGCAGGCGCGCGCCTCCGGCGCCACACGAAAACCTTTAGGGCACGCCGCCCGGGTACAGTTCGAGGTTATGGGCGCTGTTCAGCAAGGCCATGTGGGTGAAGGCCTGGGGGTAGTTGCCGAGCAGCGCTCCGGTGGCCGGGTCCATCTCCTCGCTGAACAACCCCAGGTGCCCTCCGTAGCCCAGCATGCGCTCGAACAGCGCCTTGGATTCCTGGCGCTTTCCCAGCAGGGTGAGGCAATCCACCAGCCAGAACGTGCAGATCGAAAACGCTCCCTCCGGCCCGCCCACGCCATCCGAATCGGTGTTCTCGTAGCGGGCGACGAGAGTGTGGGCGCCGAGGTCCTGCTGGATGCGCCGGATGGTCGCCTCCATGCGGGGCTCGTGGGGCGAGAGGAAGCGCAAGAGCGGCAGCAGCAGCAGGCTCGAGTCCAGCACGGTGCTGTCGTAGGTCTGGGTGAATGCGTGGCGCCGCCGGCTGTAGCCGCGCGCCAGCACGGTGCGGCGGATCTCATCCCGCACCCGCGCCCAGGCGGGGTTGCCGGGCAGCTTGTAGCGGCGCGCCAGCTTGACGGCGCGGTCGAGCGCCACCCAGCACATCACCTTGGAGTAGACAAACTGCTGGCGTCCGCCGCGCACTTCCCAGATGCTCTCGTCGGGCTCCATCCAGTGCGCAGCGGCATAGTCCACCAGCTTGGTCAGCGCTTGCCAGATGCCGGGCTCGATGCCCTTGCGCCATTTGGCATAGGTGTAGGCCGCATCCAGCACCTCGCCGTAGCTATCAAGCTGACGCTGCTCGGCGGCGGCGTTGCCGATGCGCACCGGGCGCGAGCCGCGGTAGCCGGAGAGGTGGGCGAGCTCGCGCTCCGCCACCTGGGTGGATCCATCCACGCGGTAGCAGACCTGCAGCGGCGGTGGGTGGGCGTCGCTGATGCGGGCCACGAACTCGAGGAAGCGCCCGGCCTCGTCGTGATATCCGAGCAGGGAGAGGCCGTAGAGGGCGAAGGTAGCGTCGCGCGGCCAGCAGTAGCGGTAGTCCCAGTTGCGCGGCCCGCCGATGGCCTCGGGCAGGCTGGTGGTGGGAGCGGCGACGATCGCCCCGGTGGGGGCATAGATCAGCGCCTTGAGCGCGAGCGCGCTGCGCACCACGGCGGCGCGGTAGGGGCCATCGTACCGGGCCTGGGCCGACCACTGGCGCCAGCAGGCGGTGGTGGACTCCAGCGATTGCCGCACGCGCTCGGTTTGGATCGCCTCGGCCCGCGCCCCCCAGCCGAGCACCACCCAGGCGGCCTCGCCCGGACGCAGCCGGAAGCGGGCGCTCAACTCGCCGTTTTGGTTCGCCAGCGCAAACGAGGATGCCACCCAGAGCGGCGTCCGCGCTTCGGCATTCCAAGCCGCGTCACTGCCCGCGCGCCACTGTACGTCCGCACTGCCGTACTCCGGACGGGGCGCGCCGGAAAACGACATTTCGACCTCTCCCGCGATTCCCTCCACCAGTCGGCAGAGCGCACCATCGCCAAAGCCGGGGGCAGTGGCGCCGTCAAAGCGGGCCGGCATCCAGTCGGTGAGGCGCACGCGACCGCCGGGCAGGACGAACTCGGTGGCCAGCACATTGGTGCCTTCGAGGTACTGCTGTTCACCCAAGCCGCCCGCCAACGGGGCGAGCTTCCAGTGGCCGCCGCGTTCGGCGTCGAGCAAGGGGGCCACCACCGAGTCGCTGTCAAAACGGGGCAGGCAGAACCAACCGACGCCCCCATCCCGTCCCACCAGGGCAGCGGTCAGACCGTCGGCAATCAGGCCGTAATCGCCCAGCGGCAACTGCGCCTGCGCCGCGGATCCAGGGAGCATGGCTCGATTGTGGCACGGGCCACAAGCGCTTCCCATTTGCCCGAAACAATGAGAAGATCGTTGTGCGGGGTGGAGCAGTCCGGTAGCTCGTTGGGCTCATAACCCAAAGGTCGGTGGTTCAAATCCACCCCCCGCAACCAACAAAACAAATCAGTTGCGGGATTTCGAGCCTCTCCTGCAAACCCCCAAAAACCCCCATTAAGAAAAACGCCGCCAAAAGGGCGCCCTTAAGCGCTGCTTGCGGCGAGCTTTTCCGGCCCCAGCACGATTTCCACTACCTTGCTGTTCGCCGTCCGTTTGCTCTCCGTCATCGCCTGCCCGTACACGTTCATCGTGGTCTGAATCGAGGCGTGGCGCATCAGCTCCTGCTGAACTTTCATGGGTGCGCCGGTCTCGTCCAGCCACGAGCGGTAGGTGTGGCGAAACGTATGCCAGCCGACACCGTTGCCGATGCCGGCGCGAACTGCGGCCCGCGTTAAGTGGCGCTTCTGAATCATGTCCTGGTGGTAGGGCCGTCCGGTCATTGGGCTGGTGAACACCCAGTCGTCCGGGCCGGCTGCCGGAGCCACGCTCCGCCATGCCAGAACAGATTCCGCCAAGCGCGAATCGAGCGGCACATGATCGCGGGAGTACTCGGTTTTCACCTCGTCCACCTGCCCGTGAACCACGCTACGCTCAACCAGCAGCGTTCGCTCTTTGAAGTCGAAATCGCCCCATTGCAACCCCATGATCTCGCTCACCCTCAACCCGAGGCATTGGGCGATGACGACCATGGTTCGATACGGTTCCGGCAGGTGCGGC
>Ga0134125_10000828_pt1 | contig 40244 bp, 41 predicted proteins | sample KB31751_FD_96464 | JGI IMG/M metagenome (GOLD analysis project Ga0134125, IMG submission 96464) | Terrestrial soil microbial communities with excess Nitrogen fertilizer from Kellogg Biological Station, Michigan, USA - KB3-175-1 | ecosystem: Environmental > Terrestrial > Soil > Unclassified ...
ATTACGATCTGGGTTATGTCGACCTAGAGGAGAAAACTCTGCAACCCCTTGAAAATCCCTTCGGGCCAAAAGTGTAACCCGTGTCTCCGGAACGTTCTGTTACCTATGTCTCCGGGCCGGACAGCTAGAAGATGGTCGGGGAGAGAGGATTTGAACCTCCGACCCCCTGGTCCCGAACCAGGTGCTCTACCAGGCTGAGCCACTCCCCGACGTGGAAAAAGGCAGGGGAATCGCGCGTTTCGCGCGGAATTCCAGTTTCTTGAGTATAGCAGAGCGAAAGAGGCCGTCTTAGGCGTGAGACAGGGACCGCTCCGGCTCGATGCGTTTGCAGTATGCGCGTATAGAATGGTCGAAACGGAGGCGCCGATGAAGCGTCGCGATTTCCTCGTCCGTTCCGCTTGTGGTGTGGGAGCTGCCTGGCTGAGCTCTCATCCTTTCGCCAGCAACCTCCTCGGCCAGACTCTCCCTCGGCGCTTCGCGGAAAGCGACACAGTTACGCTCGGCAAGACGGGAATTAAGACTAGCCGTTTGGCAATGGGAACAGGTACCGTCGGATTCGGACACACGTCTCACCAAAGCTCGATGGGAGTGAAGGGACTCTCTGAGCTTCTGCTGAATGGCTACGATCATGGTCTGCGATTCTTTGACACTGCGGACGCCTACGGAAGTCATCCGCATGTGGCCGACGCTATTCGGCAGCTTCCGCGCGACAAAGTGACTGTGATGACAAAAACCTGGGCGCGCGATCCGCAAACCGCGCGTGCCGATCTGGATCGTTTCCGCCGCGAGTTGAAGACTGACTATCTCGACATTTGCCTCATGCACTGTCTAACCGAGGGCGATTGGACTACGCGCTTCCGCGGGGTGATGGACGTGTTTTCCGAAGCCAAAGAAAAAGGCGTCATACGAACGCACGGCTGCTCGTGTCATAGCATTGAGGCACTTCGCGCAGCTGCGAAGTCTCCGTGGGTGGAAGTTGATCTGGTGCGGATGAATCCGATTGGCTCGCATATGGATGCGGAGCCTGAAAGTGTGGCCAGCGTGATCCGGGAAATGCGGGCGGCAGGGAAGGGAATCATCGGAATGAAGATTCTGGGTCAGGGGGACCTCAGCAGGCGCCAGGATGAGGCGCTTAAATTCGCGCTTTCGCTCGGCGCCTTGGACGCGTTCACGATCGGCGCGGAAAGCAAAGTGGAGCAGGAAGATCTGATTCGCAGAATCTCTGCAGTGGCGTAAGCCGTGAGATTGGCTATCGCCAATCTTTTTCTCTCAGGAGGCGTCATGAAACGTCGCGAGTTCCTCAAGGCAATCGCTGTTACCGGAATCGCCTCTTCCTTTGATCCTGTTCTCAACGCCTCTACCGGTTCGATTCCACGCCGGACGCTCGGTCACACCGGCGAGAAGGTCTCCACGGTCGGACTCGGCGGTTACCACATTGGGAATCAGAGCGATGAGAACGAGAGCATCCGCATTATCCGAACGGCTCTCGACGAAGGCATCAACTTCCTCGATAATTGCTGGGATTACAACGGCGGAGAAAGCGAGATCCGCATGGGCAAGGCTCTCCGCAATGGCTATCGGCAGAAGGCTTTCCTGATGACGAAGATCGACGGCCGCGATGCCAAGACCGCCGCAAATCAGATCGACGAATCGCTTCGCCGGCTTCAGACTGATCATATCGACCTGCTGCAGTTTCACGAAGTGATCCGTATGAACGATCCCGAGCGAATCTTCGCCGCCGGGGGCGGCATGGAAGCCGCCGTCAAAGCGAAAGAAGCAGGAAAGATTCGCTATATTGGTTTCACCGGACACAAGAGTCCGGAGATTCACCGCCACATGCTGGAGGTGGCTGATCAGCACAAGTTTCTCTTTGCCAGCGTGCAGATGCCGTTGAACGTCATGGACGCGCACTTTGACAGCTTCCAGAAAATAGTTCTTCCCATTCTGGTCAAGAAGAACATCGGCGTGCTAGGAATGAAGGCGATGGGAAGCGGCATCATTCTGAAGAGCAAGGTGGTGACGCCGGTTGAGTGCCTGCATTATGCGATGAGTCTGCCGACGAGCGTCGTTATTACAGGATGTGATTCGATAGATGTACTGCAGCAGGCGCTCAAGACCGCGCGTGAATTCAAGCCCCTCGACGACGCTCAACGCGCCGCACTGCTGGCCAAGACGGCGGAGGTCGCCAAGAACGGGCAATTCGAGCTTTACAAGACAAGTACGAACTTCGACGGAACGACTCACAATCCACAGTGGCTAGGATGAGCATGGCATCGGTGCCACAGTTTCTGAGTAGCAATCTCGACCGGAAAGAGCATGCGTTGCGCGCGCGGTTGGCATCGCTGGGCAGCGTCCTCATTGCTTACTCAGGCGGAACTGACTCGGCGTTTCTCGCATGGTCAGGGCACGAGGTGCTCGGAGAGAAAACGCTCGCGGTTCTGGCGGATTCTCCCAGTCTGCCGCGCCACGAATTGAAGTTGGCGATTGAATTCGCGGAGCATTGGCGCATTCCACTGAAAGTTATCGCGACTCAGGAGATGGATCGACCAGAGTACGCACGTAATGATGCTAGTCGCTGCTTCCATTGCAAAGACGAGCTGTTCGCAGTCCTCGAAAAAGAGCGTGCTCACCTGGGATTTCAACACATCGCCTACGGCAAGAACCTTGACGACCAAGGCGATTTCCGCCCCGGACAACGCGCAGCCGAACAGCACCACGTTTTAAGTCCGCTGGCCGAAGCTGGGCTCACGAAGAGCGACATTCGGTCTCTTTCCCAACGCGCCGGTCTTCAGATTTGGAGCAAGCCTGCTTCGGCCTGCCTTTCTTCGCGCATTGAGTACGGACGTCCGGTTACTCGCGAAGCGTTGGCGGCAATTGAGGCTGGAGAGGACGCGCTCCGAGAGCTCGGATTCCAACAGGCGCGCGTGCGGCATCACGGAGACATCGTGCGCATCGAGATCGCGCGCGAGGACCGTGCTCGCGCTTTCAATCCGGAGATGGCAGCGCGGCTTGTACCTATATTTAAGAAGCTAGGCTTCAAGTATGTAACGCTCGATTGCGAGGGATATCGCACAGGTTCCATGAACGCTGTACTGCCGATCGAGCAGATTAGGACGGCCAACTGAATGCGCGTTGCTTACCTCGAGTGCTTCTCGGGAATCAGTGGAGACATGATGCTCGGCGCGCTCCTCGATGCCGGTGTCAGCGAGGAGCTGTTGCAGCGAAGCGTCGCTGCTCTAAAGATCGGAGCTGAGCTTCGCATCAGCCGTGTTGATCGCGGCGGGGTTTCTGCCACGAAAGTTGACGTGCTGGTAAATGGGAAAGAGGCTGACCACGTCGAGCATTCGCATCATGACCATGAGCATGCTCATGATCATCGTCATAGCCATTCTCACGCGCACGGTCACGATCACGAAGATGCACATACCCACTCATCGAACACCGCGATGAGTGGGGCACCCGAATCGAACGGAGATCATCACGGGCACTCGCATGCCCACTCACACCAGCACGGGCGATCTCTTTTTGAAATTAGGAACATCATTCGAGCCGCCGATTTACCTGACCAGGCGCGTGACACCGCGATTCTTGCATTCGAACTTCTCGGCGAAGCTGAGGCGGGGATTCACAATGTTCCAGTCGAATCGATTCACTTCCATGAAGTGGGCGCTGTGGATGCAATTGCGGACATCGTCTGCGCATCGGTCGGCTGTCACGCGCTCGGCGTCGATCACTTCATCTGCTCTCCCCTGAATGTGGGCGGAGGCACGGTGAAGTGCGCACATGGCGAGTTTCCCGTTCCGGCACCGGCGACTCTTGCTTTGCTCAAGGGCGCTCCGGTTTACTCGTCAGGCATCAACAAAGAGTTAGTCACGCCGACGGGCGCTGCACTCGTTTGCGCACTGAATTGTTCGTTCTCTGCATTTCCGCGGATGAGTGTGGAATCGATTGGCTACGGCGCCGGTTCGCGGGATCTTGACGGATCTCCAAATGTGCTTCGTATTTCCATTGGCGAATTAGCTGAGACGCAAGCAGCAAGCAGCCGCCATGATTCCCATCACGAAGTAACCGTACTGGAGACCACGATCGATGATCTCAGCCCGCAGGTAATGGGCTACGTCACCGAGCGTCTGCTCGCCGACGGAGCATTGGATGCGTTCATCGTGCCAGCGCAGATGAAGAAGAACCGGCCGGGATCGCTGCTGACGGTCTTGTGCGACGAAAAGGCTGCATCAACGCTGCGTGAAATCATTTTTCGCGAAACCAGCACGATTGGCATTCGAACAAGGCGTGAGCGACGTGACTGCCTCGAACGCGCGATCATTTCAGTATCGACGCAGTGGGGCGTGGTGCGAGTGAAAGAATCGCGTTTAAATGGGAGCATCACCAACTTCGCTCCTGAGTATGAAGACTGCCGCCGGATCGCAGAAGCAAACGCGATACCGCTAAAGCAGGTGCAGCAGGCAACGATCAACTCCTATCTTTCGCAGCAAAAGTCCCTTTCAACATCTGGCGACAGCGCCGCAAGCCTGAGCACGAAGTCGCAAATCGCCTGAGCATGGACCAGAGCGCACTCCGAAAGCTGCTCGAACAGGTTCGCGATTCCCAACTCTCACCTGAAGAAGCGGTTACGCGACTACGCCACCTCCCCTTTGAAGATTTGGGTTTCGCTAAGATCGACCACCATCGACCGCTGCGCGTCGGCATGCCTGAGGTGATCTATTCGGAAGGCAAGACTCCTGAGCAGGCCGCCGAGATCTTTGTGCGAATGGCGGAGCGCACGGACAACGTGCTCGCAACTCGAGCAAATCGCGAGAAATTCGATGCTGTCCATGGGCGTGTTCCTGACGCACAATTTCATCCCATTTCGGGATGTATTGTTCTCCGCCGGAATCATGAGAAGCGGGGCGATGGCGTAGTTGCTGTTGTTTGTGCCGGAACAAGCGACCTGCCGGTAGCAGAAGAAGCTGCTCTGACGGCCGATCTGATGGGGAACGAGGTCGAGCAACTCTGTGATGTAGGAGTCGCCGGGTTACACCGTCTGCTCTCACATCACGAGCTCCTTGGTCGCGCTCGCGTGTTGATTGTCTGCGCCGGCATGGAAGGCGCTCTACCCAGCGTGGTGGCTGGACTGGTAAAGGCGCCAGTGATCTGTGTGCCGACGAGTGTTGGCTACGGAGCTTCCTTTGGCGGATTAGCCGCGTTGCTCGGCATGCTGAACTCGTGCTCGCCAAACACGGCCGTGGTAAACATCGACAACGGATTCGGTGCCGGTTATCTGGCTTCGATCATCAATCAGTTATGAAAAGACCTGCGGTCCACATAGGCGATACCATTCAGCAGTGTGGGAAGCTCGAAACCCCCGGTTTGCGTTTTTTGGCAGCGAGCAGCCACCGAGGTCCTGTGTCGATGAGCGGCAAACCTGCAAAACCGCAAACGAAGCGCAAGTCTCCTTCGAAGATTCCGTCTTTTCGCGCCGTGGGCATCATCCATTCCGAGCTGAAGAGTCGGAAGAATGCTCCACGCCAGGGAGCGGAAGGTGCGCCAGAAGCTTGGTTGGAGGTGCATGATTTTGCCGCGCCCGCGCTGGAAGGTCTTGTCATTGGCGATGAGATCATCGTGCTCACGTGGCTTCATCAGTCGCGACGCGAGGTGCTGAAGGTGCATCCACGCGGAAACAAGCAGAATCCGTTGACGGGCGTCTTTGCCACGCGCTCTCCCGATCGGCCGAATCCGATCGGATTGCATCGTGTAAGCGTGCGACAGATCGATGGAAACAGGTTGCGGATTGGGCCGATCGAAGCGATCGACGGAACGCCTGTCGTCGATATCAAGCCAGTGCTTTGCCCGGGACAGGAAGCTTGAACAAGCTGCGCTTTTTTGGTGGGGGCAAGGAAGAGTGAAAACTGGGTTTGCCCGCGGGAACCGACATCCTCTACTCGCAATCACAGCGGTCGCACTGATGCTGGCACAGGCATCTTTAGCGTTCGCGCAAAACGCCGTTGATCTCAAGCCGTCGCCGCAGGAAGTCGAGTGGCAGGATCTTGAATTCGGTGTGCTGATCCATTTTGGGACGAACACTTATCTCGATCGCGAATGGGGAGACGGCACCGCCGATCCGCAAGTCTTCAATCCCATGCAACTCGACGCGGAGCAATGGTTGCGGGCCGCGAAAGCTGCGGGCGCAAAGTATGTGGTGCTGGTGGCCAAGCATCATGACGGTTTTTGCCTTTGGCCGACAAAGCAAACCAGCTACAGCGTGAAGAGCAGTCCATGGGAGAACGGAAATGGCGACGTGGTGAAGCGCGTCTCCGACGCAGCGCACAAGCTCGGCATGAAATTCGGCGTCTACCTCTCTCCGTGGGACCGCCACGAGCCGCGCTATAAAAATTCCGCCGAATACGATGACTATTACGCAGCGCAGCTCGACGAACTCACCTCGCACTATGGCGATCTTGTGGAATTCTGGCTTGATGGTGCCGGCAGTGCCGGACACGTTTACAACTTCCCGCGCATTATCGAGATACTACGCATCAAGCAACCGAACACGCTGGTCTTCGCAGATGCGGCGCTGTTCGAGTACGGCGATATCCGCTGGGCCGGCAATGAGGACGGCATCATTCCGTACGAAAACTGGAATATCCTCGACCGCCACGGATATCTACGCTGGCGTCCCGTCGAGGCGGACACGCCGCTGCACAAGCAGCATTGGTTCTGGCATCTCAACGACGACAGCACGCTGAAGTCGGTCGATGAATTGATTTCGATTTACGAGAACTCCGTCGGACGCGGTGGCCAGCTCATGCTCGGACTCGCACCTGATCGGCGTGGCCTACTGCCTGATGGTGATGTGACGCGACTGGAAGAATTCGGAGCAGCGATCCAGAAACGCTATGGAAAGAATCTGATAGCGAAAGAGCACGTTCCCAATTCAGGATCGGAAGCTGCATTCGACAACGATCCAGAAACGTTCTGGTCTCCACCGACAGGATCGCATCATGCAATTCTCGAAGCCGACTTCCGCAAGCCGACCACCTTCGATCGCACATTAATAATGGAATGGCTGAACGATGGTCAGCACGTCCAGCGTTATCGAATCGAGATTTGGGACGGTAGGAGCTGGAAGTCGATTGTTGAAGGTCATGCCCTCGGACATAAGAAGATCAACAGCTTTCCGCCTGTAACCGCGACGCGCATACGCCTGAATATTCTTTCCAGTTCTGCGGAGGCACGCATTCGGGAGTTCCAAGCTTTCAGCACTAGCAAATAATGTGTCCCTCCGCCAATCTTGAGAGAGGCTGCTGGTCGCGCAATACTCCGCGCGTTCACTTTTTTCTACGCGAGGCTTTATCCGGCGACGAGTTTGCGCGAAGAAAAGCGGTGTAGCCTGCTTCGTCGAGTTTGCCGCTCGCCAGTTCGATGACTGCGCGCATTGCGTCCTCTTCGCTTGCGGTGAAGCGATAGCCATTCAGTTCGAGAAAAAGGATTCCCGTAACAAAACCCGTACGCTTGTTACCGTCGATGAATGCATGGTTTCGCAAGAGACCGGCAGTGTAAATCGCGGCCAGCGCGACTACGTCGGGAGATTTGCCGTACGCAAAATGCTGTTGCGGCCTTGCCAATGCCGAGTGCAGCAAAGAACGATCACGCACTCCCGCTGCTCCGCCATGCAGGCCGAGGAGGCGATCGTGCAGCGTTAACGCGTCATGCTTGTCGATCCAGAGCGGTTCCTTCACTTAGCGAGCACGTGTAGCGTATTGCGATATCGGCGCATGATCTCATCAGCCTTCCGCATCTTTTTCTCAAATGTCGGATCGTAGGGCGTAAGCCGATATCCGCCCTCTGGAGCCTCGACCAGAAACAACGGCTCACCGTCGCCTGTGCGGAGACGGCTGAGTACCTCCTTTGGCAACACCACTCCAAGCGAGTTCCCAAATTTTCGGACTTTGAGCTCGACCATAGGCCACCTTTGTTACGTTATTACAACTGTAATAACGTAAGAACTTATTCGCAACAGGACTGTCTGCTCGCGGACTGATAATCGGCCTCGTTGCCTGTCTTTCTCCCGGATCCGTTACCCACTGCGAGTTGATGCACCCGACTCCGCGTCTTAAATTTCCTGCTCTGTCTGGCGAGCAACCTGTGGTATGTTCGCTTTGCCGCCACTTCGATTCGCTCTCGAAGCGAAATTCCCGGACCCTTTTTGGAGGTGGTGCATTGAATACAGAAGCGCAGCAGACCGAATTTCCCTACAACGTAAGAATCGAGACCTCATCCGGCCAGTCGGCCAGTGTTCCCATCGCGTTCCTTACGCGACAGCAAGTTGAAAACTTCGTTCAATTCGACTTCAAACGACTGGTGGAAGAGGCCGGAATCAAAGGCGCTCGCATTCACGTAGAACGCGCCACCACCGCCGATTATGACAAAGTCCTGGGCGATGTCGCAGCCTGCCTGAAGACCGCGAACAGCAAAGTCGCATAAATCAACGATCCAATCCGGTGCCCCGGTCATCGTGCCATTCGATGAGCGGGGTATTCCGCCGTCCGGGTAGTCATCCTTACTTGCTGCCCGATTTCGCAATCGTTCTACAGCATTTTCCGATTGAGTGTAGACCGAGGTAGTGATCTACGTGGGAAAGGCTTTGGAAGGTCTCGAATCGGTGCACCTCGCAAGAAATTGTCATTTCTTGCGCAGCCGCGACACCCATTGAATTCAAGAAATCTGCTTTTGCTACGCAAGGAATCTGCTGTTCTAAATGAGGCAACAGCTGATCCTCGCACCACAAAACCCGATTTCGAACTCGATGAGGACTTCGCTGCGGCCCGAGGGATCACAATTCAAAGACCAGGAAAAGTTCCTGATCTACACCTTCTCGGATAATGGTCTATAGGGATTTATTGTTCTGCTGTGAGTAATCCAGCATTCCGCAGGATTCGGCGGACTTTCTTGGGAGAAATCGACAACTTCTTCGAGACACGCAGCACTTTTCGGCCTTCGCGTGCCCACACTTTTGGAATCACGATCTCGGCGAACTCTTCTGTGACCTGCTGGAAGGTCTTGTCTCCAAGCATCCCTTCCGACCAGGTGCGCAGTGTGTCATCGATCTTCGATACGCGCAGGATTCGCGCTTTCAGCATTGCCATTTCTTCCCAAAGATGATCACGATCCTCGCTACCGATCAGCGCTGAGGCCAACTCGACATGTTTCTTGGCTTCTTCCCAATCCTGAAAAAAATCGTTCGCTGCTGCACTGCCGCGCGCCAGATACGCTCCGGCTTTCAAACGCCGATTTTCGGTTTGTGTCGCGAGCGCGATGGCTTCCTCCGCGTATTGGCGCGCAAGATTGGCGTGGAGTGCCAAATCGGAATCTTCGGTTTCATCCTCCACGCGGGCGTTTTCTGCAGCCGACTGCAGCAGGCGAGCGCGGGCCATGAGAATGTGATCATGCTTCTGCTGTGCCAGTTCGTAGGCTTTCAGCGCCTCATGCGCTGCTCGGTCGATGTCCCCTTGATCGAGATGGAGCTGTCCGGCGTTGACCAGCACCGTGCCCGTCCCGCCGTGGTGCTGATGGTGCGCGTAAATCTCTCCTGCGCGATGAAGCTGGTCGAGAGCATCTCGGCAAAGCTTGGTGTACCGAGCATGAGCGCCGCCGCGCGATTCGCCGTCGCCTGATTTGGTTGAGCCGGCGGCGCGTGCGTCAATCTGTTTGCGAAGCTGCAGCGCGATCAAGCGCTTCACGTAGGCGGCATTCACCAATGCGCGCGCGAGATTACGGTGATTGGGATACCGTTGCGCGTAGACGGCCACGGCGCGATCGAAATGATGCAGCGCCTGTGCGTATTCACCCGAGCGGCGCACGATGCGTCCCCGAGCCGATTCGATGTTGCCGAGCGCCAGATAATCGTCGGTCTGCTTCAACTCAGCCTCGGCCTGGTCGAGCACACGCAGTCCCTCTTTGGGACGACCAAGCTGGAAATCAATCCAGCCCTCCTGAATGTGAATCAGAGCGGTGAGCTTCGATTCCTTCACCCGGCTGGCGAGGCGTCGAGCTTCGGCAATGTCGTGCAGCGCGGCCTCGTACTCCCCTTTTTTACGGTGCGCCCGCCCTTTCCAGAAATGACACAGGACCATCAGCCGCGGATCGTTCAGTTCGCGCTCAGCCTGCAGCACAAATTGCAGGAGGGAGATCGCGGAATCTGCGTCTTCCTTTGCAATGCACGAAAATGCCTCGGCCATGCGTAGCAGCAGGTACTCCGCAACCGGCATCTGCCGCCGGTGGTCCATAGAGAAGCGCGCGAGCAAAGATTCGATCAGCCGGTGGTCCGAGTAGCCTGCATCGACCCACTCGGCCACACAGAGCACCAGTGATGCTGCATTCCCTTCGCTCGACTCTGCCCGCTCGACAAAAGTAGAGGAACTTTCGAGCAGGCGAAATCCGTCTTCGATGCGTCGCTCGCGCAAAGCTCTGTTCAGGTCGCGAGTTAGTTCCTCCAGCGATTCGGCCATGGCGGGATTGTACCGCTCTCATCCACAACGGTCCATCGGGAATCTCTGGTGCCAGCTGTCGCAGGGCTAAAATGCAATTTAAGTTCATTATGCGTAATTACTTACACAATTGTGTAGCGAAGACATGGGCCTTCAAATAACTAGTCCGAATCGGACCACATGGATTGCTCTCCGCTCAATTTCCGCTTCTAATGAGGTGCGCTTGAGGCAATCAACCTCGGCTGGGAGAGAACGTATGATTCGGGCTCACGAAACAAATCAAAACGGGAATGGCACACGCTGGGCGGGCATTACTCGTCCGTATTCAAATCAGGACGTCGATCGCTTGCGCGGAACCGTCCGAATCGAGTACTCGCTGGCCCGCGCCGGCGCCGAGAAGCTCTGGAAAGTTTTGCACGACGAACCCTATGTCGCCGCACTCGGCGCATTGACGGGAAACCAGGCAGTCGAGATGGCTGCTGCCGGTCTCAAGGCGATCTACCTTAGTGGATGGCAGGTCGCAGCCGACGCCAACCTCAGCGGGCAGATGTATCCCGACCAGAGTCTTTATCCCGCGAACAGCGTGCCGGCGGTTGTGCGCGCGATCAACAACGCACTCATACGTGCGGATCAGATTGCGCACAGCGAAGGGCGCGGTGGAATTGATTGGATGCTGCCCATTGTTGCCGACGCCGAAGCCGGGTTCGGCGGATGCCTGAACGCTTTCGAGTTGATGAAAGCCATGATCGAAGCCGGCGCGGCTGCCGTGCATTTCGAAGATCAGCTTTCTTCCGCAAAGAAGTGCGGACACCTCGGTGGCAAGGTTCTCGTGCCCACCCAGGAAGCCGTTCAGAAGTTAGTCGCAGCCCGGCTAGCTGCAGATGTTCTCGGAGTGCCGACGCTGGTAGTCGCGCGCACCGATGCCAATTCGGCGCAACTGCTCACAAGCGACTGCGATCCGTGCGATCGCGAATTCATCACCGGCGCTCGCACCGTAGAAGGCTTCTACTGCTTGCGCGGCGGACTCGACGCCGCTATTGCGCGCGGTCTCGCCTATGCTCCATACGCAGATCTGATCTGGTGCGAAACCTCAGAGCCCAACATGAAAGAGGCGCGCCGCTTCGCTGACGCCATTCACGCCGAATTCCCAGGCAAGCTACTTGCGTACAATTGCTCGCCGTCATTCAACTGGAAGGCCAAGCTCTCCGAAACCGAGATCGCCGACTTCCAACGCGAGCTGGGCAAAATGGGCTACAAATTCCAATTCGTAACGCTCGCTGGATTTCACGCGCTGAACCTCTCCATATTCGAGCTGGCGCGTGACTACGCGCGTAGCGGAATGTCGGCCTACTCGCAGCTTCAGCAGCGCGAATTCCAAATGGCGGAGAAGCATGGCTATGGCGCGGTGAAGCATCAACGCTTTGTCGGAACCGGATATTTCGATTCCGTTGCGACCGTGATCTCCTCGGGACAAACATCAACCTGCGCGCTGGCCGGATCGACGGAAGCGGAGCAGTTCGAAGCGACGACGACCAATCGTCATGCAGGCGCGATCCGAACCAACGGTCACCTCACGAACGGCAATGGCCACTCACACACAAATGGATCGCCGTCGAGCATCCATGCGCTGGAAAACTTTCCTGTAATTGAGGAGGATGAAGTCGCATTAATGCCTTCAGGCGATTAACGTCTCAGCTCTGGCCGCCAGTTGCGCGCAACAGCGGCTCCGGCTGATAACCATCGGCGGAGCCGCTCATTCGATCTACTGCTTGCGGACCAATTTGACATTGTCGCGTTGTTCGCCAGAATCGCTGAACCGCACCAGGCGAGCTTCGTTCTGGCTCGTGAGTTCCATCTGGAATCTGACGTTTGGGCCGTAATCCGTGCATCCGTGGCAGGTGTGATGTGGGACCTCAAACATCAGATTCTTTCCGTGCACAGTCGGAGTCAGCATCGGCAGTGTGGTTTCACTCGCAACGTGCCACGGCTCGCTCTCATCTTTCCGCGTTTGCAGATAGAAGACGGCTGTACCCGCAAGCTTCGACCCGGCATTTTCGATCTTGAGATCGATTGAGGGTAGCCCATTACTGACCGCTTGCCATGTTCCTGCGAACGCAGAGCCGGTACTTGCCTTTCCACTCTGTGCATTGACGACTGTGGCAAAGAGCAAACCTACAGCCAACACGCTCAACTTTCTTTTCATACTTCCTCTCTTACGCGCCGGGCGCCTTGGCCAGTGCTGCCGTCGCAAGGCTTCCGCCGAGGCCCATGGTCTCAACTGCCGATGAGGGAACGATCACCATCGAGCCACGTTCCTTGATCGCTTCATACAACATGTTCATCGCGCGCAGATGCAGCGCGACAGGATTGTCCTGGTACGTGGCCGCGGCTTTCGAGAACTTCTCGGAGATTTCCGTCTCCGCCTGACCCAGAATGATGCGCGCCTGACGCTCGCGTTCTGCCTGCGCCTGGCGCGACATCGCATCTTCGAGCGCCTGCGGGATACGAACATCGCGGATCTCGACAGACTGAACGGTTATGCCCCAGGGATTCGTCTTCTCATCAAGGATGCGCTGCAACTCACGGCCGAGCGTCTCGCGTTCAGTGATCATCTGCGCTAGTTCATGACGGCCGATCGACTCGCGTAATCCAGTCTGCGCGCTCATCGTGATCGCCTGTACGAAATCTTCCACTTCGAGGATCGACTTCTCCGCATTCCAGACCATCCAAAAGACGATGGCGTCCACATTGACGGGAACGGTGTCGCGCGTGAGCGTCGATTCTGCGGTCACGCTCGCGACGCGGATACGTTGATCGACGAAGCGACTGAGGCGGTCCACAATGGGAAAGACGTGGAAAAGCCCTGGCCCACGCAGGCCGACGTAGCGTCCGAAGCGCAGTACGGCAACCTTCTCCCACTGATCAGCGACCTTGATGGCAAACAACAGATAAATTCCGACGGCCAGGCAGACATAAAATGCCGTGCGGCTGCCCAGCGCCATCATCAGCGCAAATCCGATTCCGATGGAGATGACACATAAGGCTAGCGCCGTGCCGCTGATCCGATTTCGATTGATGTTCCACATAAATCACCTTCGCTTTCTTACCTCGCTCCGCATCTCCTCGAGCTGTTCGATGAGTTCTTCGACCGTGAACCCGGCTGAGCCCGCGCGCGCCGCGAAATCCACAACGAGTTGATCCAGTCGGCGGCGCCGGTCAGCGTCGTTGTGATTCACCTTCTGCTTGCTGATGAAGGTTCCTGTCCCTTGCTGCGTCTCCAGAATTCCGCGGATTTCCAACTCGCGGTACGCGCGAATGACCGTATTCGGATTAATCGACAGGTCCACCGCAAGCTGGCGCACCGTGGGGAGCTGATCCCCTGCGGTGAGTGCTGCAGAGGCTAGCCCTCCCATGACCTGATCGATGATCTGCCGGTAAACCGGCACACCACTGTGCAGATCGAGCTGGAACCGGAACGGTCGACCTCTTGTGAGAGCCGCATTCATCTGCCGTATATAATGTACTAGTTATATAGAACAGTCAAGAACAAAAAATGCAGCTATTTTGCGGACCTTGAGTAGATACGGATCGCGAATCAGGAGCAGGAAGTGTTAACGCAAGCTACCACTGACCGAAAAATGATAACCACACCATCTGGATCCGTTACCGAAACGAAACCGCGACTTTCCACAGCTTTCAGTCCGCGCTGCCGCAGTTTCGCAGCTGCGCCCTTCGCGTCGGGAACGGTAAATGCAAGCTGGAGGGGCGCTCCCGGGTTTTGGAGATCAATTTCCTGGCGAGATTGTCCAGCGAGACGCAGGCGAATTCCATTTTGGGAACCAGCATCTTCGAAGCCCAGCTTCTTGTAAAACGAGCGCTCGGAATCCAAGTCTCTTACCGGCACAGTTGGGAGTACCATCTGCTCTGCAATGCGATTTGCTCCGACATACTTGCCGCGTGCTTCGTAATGCAGTGAACCGGGCATGTACTGCGTGAATTCGAGGGTCTGTCCTTCGGGATCGTGGAGAACGAACAGAAGATTGCCTGCTCGAGCTTTGCGAGGGGCAGGGGCATCCACTCCCTGCTGAACGTAATACGCGTGAAGCGCGTCGAGATCGCTCGCCTCATAGCAGACGTGCATGAGCCCTAGCGGCTGCGATTCGTCTTTGCGCTGGTATAGCTCGATGTACTGGCGATCGTTCACTTTCACGTACGAAACCGGCGGTTTGCCCGGATCGTTGAACGCGAACGCCTCCTCGAAGCCAAGAGCGCGATAGAACTCGCGTGACTTGGGAAGGTCGGTCACATGAAATGCAACATGGGCGATTCCCGCGAGATTCGGCGATGGCCTTGGAGCCGGCGCCGCTTGCATTGCAAATAGCAGAAAGAGGCCTACAAGATTGGTCAGCATGGGGTGAGCCGCTTGGGCGTTCATAGGCTACAACGCTGAGAAATGCCTATCAGGCGCATTTTGATAAATGAGAACACGAGGTCATGACCTCTCGTGTCTACTGCGCAGGCTGCAGGCTAGTTATTCTCATGACAACTCCATGCATACTTCGTCTCTGGCTCGAAAAGCTGCCTCTGTCCTAATCCCCGCGCTCGTGTCGGTTGTTGCCTTGCAGGTCTGTGAAGCACAATCGACTCTCGGCAAGATTTTTCAGCGCGCCAAAGCCGCACACTCGACCAGCGTAAATGGTCTGACCAACGACAAAATAGTTGCGGGATTGAAGGAAGCGCTAACCGTAAGCACGCGCAACGCAGTGACCTCGACGGGGCGTCCGAATGGCTTCCTCGAGAACGAGGCGATCAAGATTCTGTTGCCCGACAAGCTCAAGAGAGTTGGCAATGGTATGCGCCTGATCGGCATGGGATCGCAGGTGGACGCGCTTGAAGTCGGCATGAACCGCGCAGCCGAGCAAGCTACGCCTGCCGCAAAGCAGATTTTTCTCGATGCCGTCACACGAATGAGCTTTGCCGATGCGCGCCAGATCCTCTCAGGCGGCGATACTGCGGCCACAGACTATTTCAAGCAGCAGAGTTCAGACCAGCTCAGCGAAGCCTTCGCGCCGATTGTGCATCAGGCGATGGAGAGCGTTGGCGTAGTGCGTCAATACGATCAGCTTATGAAAAATCCCATGGCCGCCCGCGTCGCGGCCAGCCAGAACTTTGATCTTGACGATTATGTCGTCGGAAAAACTGTCGATGGTCTCTTCTATGTAATCGCGCAGGAAGAAGCGAAGATCCGCAAAGATCCTATGGCTCGGACTACGTCGTTGTTGAAGGAAGTATTTGGAAGACGGCAGTAGCTAATGACGCTTCTTAATCGCTCCTTTCGCTCCGACTCCCCTTAACTACTGTCATCCCTCGCGCAGCTGCGAAGCCTTCTTCAACTCCTACGAATTGATGTCGCGGCGCGGGGGATCTGCTTTTGCCGCCGAGCAGCAGGTTCCCCGCGCCGCAAACGCAAACTCTCCTGACCGAAGCTGCTTGGTGCGGCGAGGGATGACAGTGCTTTTGTGGGCGCGGCGGATTCCTACTGATTGCTCAGAATCTGCTTTCCGGACACTTCCGCGAAGATCCGAGCATTGTTTCCCAAAATAGACCTCACTTTATCAAGATCGTCCGCGGTCACGAACAGGAACACGCGACTCGGGCTATGCCATTCTCTTAACAGATCCTGATTGTCCAGGAATATGTGTGGAGCGTCAGGATACTTTGATCCCCACAACAGCGAAGTACTGCGGCCGTTCACGAGCAGCAGCTGGCGTTGCAGGTAGAACGTCAGGGAGGAGCCATAGGCCTGGTCTCCGTAAATCATTACCTCGTCGCCCGGACGAAGCTCGCGCTGAATGTCGCGCGCAAGAATCCGCGAGGACATGAATGGACCAAAACGAACCAGCGCAACATGCGCAGCAAATAAAAATGTTGCCGAGCTGATGGCAAGCGTCCAAACTGCAGTTCGCGATGAGCGCCGATGAACAATCAAAGCAAACAGCGGACCGAGCAACAGAGCAAAAGCAGCGAGCAGCGCTGGAAGACGCAATCCGGCAAACGCTGCCCCGGTCAGATCGAAGAACTTGGACATCGAGAGGGTATTGTCGGCCACACGCCGATCGGCGAGCACAGCTCCGAGGTCAGGCGGCACCGGCAAGTGCCGCGAAGACCAAACACCAGCGATCAATGCTACACCTGCTGCGGTTCCCAGAATGGAAAGCATTGCGTACGCGACCGTGCTCCAGCGGCTGCGAACGCGCTCGGAACTCAGGGCGTCGGCGGCGAGCAGGAGCAACGGCAAATAGGCAGGGAATGTGTAGTACTCCTGATTGGTTGAAATCGCGAAGAACACCAAGATCAGGCCCGACCACACCAGGCAGATCATGCGCGTGCGATCTGCAAAGGTCCATTCGGTCGGGATCCGCTCCTTCGCACGCTGACGAAGGTTTTCGATTACACGCGCCAGGAACAGACTCCACGGAAACAGCCAAACGAAGTGGAGAGTCCAGTAAGCGATCGCTGGCAGCTTGTTGTAGTCCTTCGGATAGCGCTTCCCGAGGAACCGGAGGACGTGCTCGTTGATGAAGTAGAACCAGAAGAATCCCGTGTTGCGGATGCCGGCGAGGATGTGCCAGGGGGCCGCGATCAATAAGAACAGCAGCGTGCCGGTGAATAGATGAAACTCGCGCCAGCGCTTCCACTCGCCAGTGACGAGCAAGTATCCGATCAGCGTTCCGCCTACGAAGATGATTGCAACCAATCCCTTCGCAAGAACAGCCAGCGCTAAGCACATGTAGGCCGCATACCAAAGCCGCGAACCATCTTCACGTTCCAAAGCGAGCAGCGAAAAGTACAAAGCGCCGGAGATCATGAGCGCAAGAAGGGCTTCGGGAATCAGAATGCGCGTGAAGAGATAAAACCCGATTGCTGTCACTACGAACAACGCTGCATAGACGCTCGCGCGTGCGCCGAAAGCGCGCCGCGCCCAGTCGGCAGCGACCAGCATCAGGAGAAAGATGGTGATCGCCGTGGGGAGTCGAGTCGCGGTCTCAGAAACCCCGAACAGTGCGTAACACGATGCGACTAGCCAATAGGGGAGTGGAGGCTTTTCGAGATATCGAATCCCATCCACGTGCAGGGTGACCCAGTCGTGGGTCGCAACCATCTCGCGTGCGGCTTCGGCATGCGTGGCATCGGCATCATCGAAAATCGCTGGTGAAGAAAGTGATCCTAAGTAGACAAAGCAGAAGATGAGAAAAATCGCCATCCATGCCAACCAGTAGCGGCGAAGGACTTGCGGCCATGTGTTGGCAGAGACCTGCGGCGGACGCAGTTCGATTATCGGTGGGGGAGCAATTGCCAAGTTCTATCTTGAAGGCGGGACGTATTCTTGCGGCAATTGCGAACCTTCGCCGAAGAAGTACGCCTGCAGTTGCTGCGCCAGAAACTCCTGCGCTTCTCTCTTCCAGGGCTGCAGCCGGTATTCGTTCATCAACATCTTCTGGTGCTCGCCCCAATCAGCCCACGCCTGCTGCGAGACATTCTCGTAAATCTTTTGGCCGAGTTCGTTGTCGAAAGGCCGCTCGTCGAGGCCCTGCATCTCCCGGCCATACTTCACGCACCGCACCATGTGTGCCATGTGCTTCTACTTTCCTCCGTGGGTGAACAGGTAATTGTACAAAATCTGCTCACCACAGACACGGAAGGCACGGAGTTTGAGTAGTGTCATTCCGAACCGCCGGTTTTGCGATGAGGAATCCCTACGAGCCTCGACGCATTTCCGCCTTGGTCCACACAGCGGAAGTTTGTAGGGATTCCTCCGCCCAATATCAGGCGTCGGAATGACAAAGGGGCCGCTTACCTTCGTCGTCGCCTTTCCGTCTTTCGTTGTTCCTCCACAATCGCAAACTGCAACTTCCGCTGCACGCGATCAATACGATCGAGGATTACTTGCACGCGATTGCCGATTGAGTATGCATGTCCGGAACGGTCGCCAATGATCTGGCGCGTGTTCTCGCGGTAGATGTATCGATCGTCAGAGAGGGAGCCGATTGGAACCAAGCCTTCGACGAACAGATCCTCGATCTCCACGAATAGTCCGTACTTGGTCACGCTCACGATAAGCGCCGGGAACTCGTCGCCGATCTTGTCCTGCATGAACTTGATCTTTTTCCACTCGATTAGCTCACGCTCTGCTTCGTCGGCGCGACGCTCTGTCATGCTGGAGTCGACGGCAATGTCGTGGAGCTCATCGAGGGGAATGATTTCGGCTAAGAGCTTCTTTTCTTCTTTGTGCCCTCTTTCTCTTCGCTTCGACCATGGCGAGGCATTTTCGTTTGGGTGCGAAGCACCCGGGCGGGGGCGCCCGGCTCCACGTTGCTCAGGCTGTCCATCCCGTCCATGTTGTCCACTGCGTTCACTATGTCCATTGCTGAGCACCGCCTTCAGAATGCGGTGAACAATCAAATCGGGGTAGCGGCGAATGGGCGAAGTGAAGTGCGTGTACGTTGCCGCAGCCAGAGCGAAATGCCCTTCGTTCTCTTCTGAGTAGCGTGCCTGCTTGAGCGAGCGCAGCATCAGGTAGGAAAGAATGCGCTCTTCCGGCTTGCCCGCGATCTTCTGCGTTAGCTTCTGATACATCCGCGGAGTAATGTGTACCTCTTCGGGAATCTCGTGCTGGCGAGGATTGCTCCCGCTGCCGTGGCGCTCTCGGCGCTCGCCGCGCGTTTGAAATCGCCTCACCGGCAACGACACACCGAGCGAGTATCCAAAAGCTGCGGCCAGCATTTCAAAGTCATATACCTTCTTCGCGTCGGGCTTCTCGTGAATACGATAGAGCGAAGCAATATCGTGACTCTCTAAATCGCTGGCTACGCATTCGTTTGCCGCAAGCATGAATTCTTCGATGATCCGATGCGAGAACTTGCGTTCGGAGCGCGTAACGCCACGCATGAGCCCGGTCTCGTCGAATTCGATGACCGGCTCCGGCATGTCGAAGTCGATAGAGCCACGCTTCTCGCGCTTGCGATTGAGAATTTTCGCCAGTTCCTCCATGCGCTGAAACTCGCTCAATAGATTCGCGTATTGCTTGCGCATGCTCGGATCGCCGTCGAGAATCGCCTGCACTTCGTTGTAGGTCATGCGAGCAGCAGAGCGGATCACGCCTTCGTGCAGTTCGTAGCCGATGACCTCGCCGGCGTGATCGATCTCCATGATGCAGGAGAGCACCAGGCGCTCGACCTGTGGACGCAGGCTGCACATGTCAGTGGAGAGTTCGAGGGGTAGCATAGGCACGGCCCGATCTGGGAAATAGACTGATGTTCCACGCATGCGTGCTTCTGCATCGATAGCCGAGCCGTCGGTCACGTAATGAGCCACATCCGCAATGTGCACCTGCAGCTCGTAGTTGCCGTTTTCCTCTTTGCGGACGAGCACGGCGTCGTCGAAATCGCGGGCAGTCTCGCTGTCGATAGTAACAATCGGCAGATCGCGAAAATCTTTGCGCAGCGCGACCTCGCGCCGATCCAGTACGGCAGTGAACCCCTCGGCTTCCCCCAAAACCTCTGCGGGAAAAATATGCGGAATGTGGTGCTTGCGAATGACAATCTCGACATCGACTCCGAAGTCATCCTCGAAGCCGAGCACCTCGATGACCTTTCCGCGCGCATTCTGTGTGCCTGAAGGCCACTGAATCACTTCGACATCGACGACCATGCCTTCGAGGTCGGGGTGCTGCGTGCGTCGCGCCTCTTTGCCGATAACGCGATGCCGAGATTCGCGTCCGAGAGTGTGCGGTGAGGGAGCATGTTCAGGCTTAGATGCCGATTCGGGAGCTTCCATTCCGCGCGGAATCATCACGGGATCGGCGAGCCTGTCATCAATGGGCTGAACATAGTTGTAACGATCACCATAGTGGAACGTTCCGACGACTGTCGGATGTGCCCGGCCCATTACCTTGACGATCACGCCTTCGGCGCGGCCGTCTCCGCGACTTGCGCGGAGCTCAACCAGTACCGAGTCGCCGCTCATAGCGGCATTCATGTCACGCGGAGAGATGTAAATGTCGCCCTGAATGCGGTCGCGCACCGCTGGATCGCGCGGGCGTACGAAACCATAGCCGTCGCGATGCACCGACAATTCACCAGCAACAAGGTTCTTCTTCGCCGCAGCGGTCGGCAGGGCAAAGCGATCACGTCCGGTGCTGACAAGCTCTCCGCGATCAATTAGCTTCTGCAACCGATGTTCCAGATCGCGCCGCTCCGGGCCGCCGCTCAGGCGTAACTCGCGAACAAGCTGCTTGAATCCGGCAGCCTGGTTTGACTGCTTAGCGATACGAGCGAGAATCTCGCGATCCGTGGCCATATCGGGATTGTACGAAAAGCTCGTGTTCGCGAGTTTGTGTGCACGCTGACACGGCCGTGTATCGGCTGAAACGCGCTGCTGCTCACGAGTGTGTGCTAAGTCGCATGAAATCAATGTACGTCGTGTTGGAAGCCGCCTTGCACCTCTGATGGCGACTGCGCAAGCAGCGGAGGTGACAACGTGAAACACGACAACCTGATTCCTTCAACTTCAATGAACGGCACGGTCAACGCGGTGACGCGCGTCGTTCCCAGCGGCAAAGCAGTGCTTGCCCCATTCGCTGCTTTGCTGATTACCGCCTTCGCCCTCGGCACTACCGGGTGCGGAAAGAGCAAGAACAACAACCAAAGCGCAACCCAGAGTCAGCCGGTTCCGCAGAGCGTTTCGAACCAAAACCTCGCGGAGACGATGCCGAGCACGATCCCACTCGCGGTGAACCAGCCTGAAACGGGGAAGAAGTCGGTGAAAGGTCCAGTCAAGAGGGCTTCGGTCCGGACGTTTAAAGATGCCGATGCCGGTGTTTCTTTCCTCTATCCGCGCAAAGCGGTGCTGAAGGCCGGCGAGAAAGCAGAGAAGGATTCGACTTCGCAGGACCGCCTGCCGATGAGCTACATCGGTCCTGGTGGGTTGGCGATCGCATCGGTCGAATTGCCCAGCAAGAAAGACGAAATAGGTGATCTCTTCCTCCTGAACGTCAACGAGGAGCTGACGGCTGATCAATGCAGCAAGTTCCCTACTGATTCCCAAATCGGTTCGGAGGAGTCCTCACCCGATGGCTCTGGGAATCAGCAGCCAATATCTACGACTGGGCTGAAGACCAGCTTCCGTGGCGTGGAGTACTCGCAACTGGATAAGCAGAACGACCAGAGCGTGATCCGCTACTATCATCGCTTCGTGCCGGGAGCTTCGGCGGACAAAGGCGTCTGCTACGAGTTCGGCATGTTAGTGAATGCCGAGCCCAAGCAGGATGGTGATGCCGCCTCGCAATCCGAGCACAAGGACGTATTCACCAAGCTGGAGAGAATCCTGGCGACGGTGAAAATCGAGTCCAAGAAGGAGAATGCAGTAGTCGAAACCGCCGAGGCCGAATCTAACCGGAAAAAGGAATCGGTCGAAACGGCGAAGACTGAGTCTGCGACAGGTACCGATTCGTCGGTGAAGGCTGACGACCACACTGCGGAGACGGCGAAGGCGATCGTGAAAGATGAGAACCCGCGCTAGCTCCGGTTGACCAGAGGCCAGATTGCGATCTGGCCTCTGTACATCCTGCTACAAGCCTTCGGTCATCTTGTAAAGGAACAGCAGTTCGCGGATAAAAGAGAGCCATGCGGGCCGTGCTCCAGGACGAGTTGTTGCTGAAGCGCAATGCAGCGTTTCGTCGCCCAGGGCTTGGCCGTCGCAGTACCCTGCAAATCGTTCTTGTCGCTACATTCTTCTTCTCGACAGATGCTCTAAAGGAACTCTCAGCACAATCCTTCGGTCCTGGTGCGGGAACGGCGGAAACGATCGAGCCCCCCATTCCGACATCCGCTGTCGCCAATAGTCGCGGTTGCGATCGTCTTGCGCATCTTTCCGGGAAATTGCAAAGTCAAATCGAAAGCGAGGACCTCTGGCACAGAGCACCATTGACTCCCCGAGGCAAGTTCCGACTGGCGCTCAGGAATTTTTCCGATCCTGTAAATATCGGCGGTACGGGCCTTGATTCGGAAATCTCGAATGTCACCAGTAGCTCCACATCGGCATTCGGAACCGGCTGGAGTGGCTTCGGAAAGCGCTTTGGCATGTCGATGGCCGACGACGGCCTCAATGAATTCTTCTCGACCTTCCTGGTTTCCTCCCTCGCGCATCAGGACCCGCACTACCATCGCGACCCGGGATCAAGCACAGCCAAGCGCATTTTGTATGCGCTTTCGCGTGTCGTAATCGCTCGTTCCGATTCCGGGAAGCCGATGTTCAACTATGCCGAGTTCATTGGCACCACTTCATCAGCCACCCTCGAAACGAGTTATCACTTCGAGCGCGACGAGAGCCCGGGTGCGATTTCAAATCGGATCTTCGTGAGCATCGGCTCCGACGCGGCATGGAACCTAATGAATGAGTTCCTTCCGGACATTGCCAAGCACGTGAATCCGCGGTTTTTCTTTCTGCGCCGGCTGGCAGAGAAGGCAGCCAAGCAGAACTAGCGGGTCCACTGTGTCCACTTCGTCCACTTGGGCCACTTCGTCTACGATGGACGAAGTGGAGTCTCTGGACTTTCTTGACGCCAGCTCCTTTCAAATCTGCATGATGCTATTCAGGTCTGTCGTGGTAACACATCGCTCGATGAAGGTGAACTCGCCTGTTTCTTTCACCTCGCGCGCAGCATCAAGCAGGCCGGTCATGGCCGCGCGATAGAGCGAAGTCGCAAGACTAATTCGCTTTACCCCTGCGGCGGCGAGTTCTGAAGCGGGAAACGATTTTCCTTTGATACCGGCCATAAAGTTGAAGGGCTTCGATATGGCCGAGCAGACCGTTCGCACCGATTCGACATCTGGAAGGCCAGGAGCAAAGAGAACGTCGGCGCCTGCTCTCTCGAATGCCTGGACACGCGCGACTGTGTCGTCCAGACTGGGTTTGGGAAAGAGAAAATTGTGGGCTCGCGCTGTGAGCATGAAGGGAAACTTCAGCGATCGCGCGGCGGCGGCGCCGGCAGCAATTCGTTCGACCGCGAGATGGAAATCGTAGATCGGGCGATCCGGATTTCCCGTCTCATCTTCGATTGTGCAACCCACGAGTCCTGCTTCCGCCGCAAGGCGGACCGTTTCAGCAACAGCTCGCGGAGAGTCGCCGAAACCGTTTCCCAAATCGGCAGAGACGGGCAAGTCTGTTGCTTCCACGATCGCTCGTGAGTGGGCAAGAGCCTCATCGCGCGACAATCCGTGATCTCTGAGTCCAACCACGGAAGCCGCCGCAGCGCTGGACGTAGCCAGCGCTTTAAAACCCAGTCCGGCGAGCAGGCGTGAGGAGCCAAAGTCCCAGGGATTCGGAATGATGAATATCCCTGGTTCTTCATGCAGTGCACGAAACCGTAACCCTTTGTGATCCTGTGTGACTGTCATTTCAATGGCTGTCGCATGAGATATTCGGGATCTGCTATGTTAATTTTGTTCGCGCGCCCCGCCTGCTAACGATCCAGTCGGGCTGCTTGCGAGAAATTGCCATGAACAGCCTTACACGGTGGCCGCTTGTGCGGCTTCCGATTCAGGTGAACGCAGCGTGAGCCAGTCGGTGCGGACTTGGTCCCATTCCTGCACTAACAATCCGTGAGATTCGAATAGCTGACGAATCTTCAATCGCGGCCAGCCGGCGATCTCTTCCAGAATGGGAGCGAGCACTGCCAGGGCACTGCTGCTCAGCAGTGTACGCTTGGCAATGTGCGCTACGTGCTTGGCTTCTGACACAGCAATCGTGAATCCGTCGCGCATGTTTACATGGAGCATGACGTGAATGTCGGAGCTGCCGTCGCCCACATAGACGATGTGGTCGGGCGCGATCTGCAAGGAAGTCTGCAACTGATCGAGCACTGCGACTTTGCCGCAGCCCGCCGTCGCGCGCTCCAGACGCTCGATGCGTCCTTCCGCGTCGTACACGAATTTAGTTCCGAAGATGTGACTATCTGGAACGATTCCTTCCAAGGCAGAGTAGATCACTTCTGCCGGCGCCGCAGAAAGAACATAAAAATCGAAGTGATAGCCCTCGATGCTGCTCTCGAGAATTTTGTAAAGCAGCTTGATGTTTTCCTTCAGGCGAATCTGTCTGCCCACCTCGTAGAGGTGTTCCTTGCGCACCTTCGAATTGAACTCAGGATCGTGCAGCAGCAAATAGGCTAGCTCCGCGCCCTGCTGCACAAGGTTCAACCTTGCCATCCCCAGGGCTTTGCGCTCGAACTCTTCCGTCGGTATGCCGAGCATCTCGCTCAGCACGTATCCCGAATCGTTGAAAGTAAGGGTTTGATCAAAATCGCTGGCAAAAATATAGCGTTTCAAAATCAATTCAGTCATAAGCTGATTAGATTAATCAGGGTTGGTGAACGACCAATTAAAAATCCGAATCAGAACTATCAGTCTGCATAAATATTTTGGATCGAAGAGGTTGCGTCCCTATTGACCGAATTCCGCGAGAGCATTCGTCCCGTCCACCTCGTCACAAAAATAGGTGCAAGGGACGCGAAGCTCCGTAGCATTTACATGTGAAGTAGATGGGGGCTTCGAGCGTGAAGGTATTTAGGTTCTTGCTGGTGATCGCAGCAGCCGGATTGAGCGCCTGCGGAAATTATTCTTCTTCCATGCCCGGCGCCAACCAGACGGCAGTTGTAACCGGCACCTGGAATGCTGTGTTCGATGCAGGATCAACCATGCCGAGCACTACGTTGACCATCAACTTTAGCCAAAATGGGAATTCACTCAGCGGCATGGTGACGGCGGTGAATAACCCGTCGGGATCTTGCTTTCCAGCAATTGCCGCGACCGGAACAAGCTTCACTGTTACCGGACAAGTCACGTCGGCTGCAAGTTCCAATTTGAATATATCAGTTGGATTTGTCTCGGGCTCGTCGACCGGGACCATTATGGGAACAGGAAGTTTGGCTTATCTGAGCACTAGCGCGAGCGGCACGTTTAGTTTTCCCGCCGGAGCATCGGGATGTACCAGCGGTGCGTTCACGATGACAAAGATGGGCTGAGCTGCTCTCAGACTCACGCCCGTGATCCTTCTTCTCTCCCGTGGCCCTGACCTTTCATGTGCGTCTCTGCGTTTACCCGCGCGGTGATTTCGTTCCTTACCTCCCACAACTCGCGATAGAGCACATGTTCCTGGCGTTGCCGAAGAATATCAACGGGACGTCCGGTGGTACCCAGAACGTCGCCTCCGATGATGCGATGCGCGAGTTTCATGTGATGAAAGCGGAAGAGCTGCATGCGCTCATCGAAGTCCAGCAGCTTCTCGGCGACTTCATGGAGGGATAAGAACTCACCGCTGCGGCGATACAGTTCTTCCGCGGTAATGCCCGCCCGGTCTAGCTGATGGAAAAATGCTTCTCCCAATCTGGGAGCAAGGTGCAGGAGAGAAAGAAATCCGGGAGAGTCAAGGCCGCTGCCGTGTCCGAGGCCGGCGCGGATCACGTGATATTCGTAAGGCGTGAGTGTCTCCAAAACATTGAGCAAATCGATCGCTCGATCGAAGAGACGGAATGCCCGATCCATCAGCTTGACTGCGCGAGTGTAGTCGCCGGCGCTGATCGATTCCCGCGCACGATCAAGCTCGTTCGCCGTCCCCTTCAGAATCAGCTCCGATGCCTGATGCACGACTTGGAACATCAGCTCGTCGGGATGTGAACGTGCTTCAGGAGGTTTTTGCAGCGACAGCAGCTCGTCGGTGCGCAGATACCGTTCGTAGTCAGTTGATGCCGTGCCGGGAAGAACCGGCACAGTCATCTCCCGATTTTGTGGAGTGAGCGGCTGACGTTTTTTCGCGGAGCGCTGCTTGGGAGGCTTCTCCGTCAATCGACGATCTCTCCATCGCGCATGTGAATGATACGGTCGCCAACCGCGGCTGCGTCTGGATTGTGAGTAATCATCAGCACGGTTTGTCCGAGCTCCTGATTGGACTGCCGCAACATGTTCAGCACGACGCTGGAATTCTTCGTATCGAGATTGCCTGTCGGCTCATCAGCGAGGATCAATGCCGGATGATTGATCAGCGCACGCGCTAGAGCAACGCGTTGCTGCTCACCCCCGGAGAGCTCGCTGGGTCTGTGATGCAAGCGGCCTTTCAACCCGAGCAGGCCGATGATCTTCTCCAGATACTCGTGGTTGAAGCCGCCGTTTCTGCCGGCGATCTCGTGAGCGATGTGAATGTTGGTCATCGCATCGAGCGTAGGAAGCAAGTTGAATTTCTGGAAAACAAATCCGATTTTGCTCTTGCGCAGCGCTGTTCGTTTTGCGTCTGAGAGTTGAGCAAAATCGACGCAGTCGATCAGCACGCGTCCGCTGGTAGCGCGCGTGAGGCCGCCGAGAATGTAAAACAGGGTCGATTTGCCGCTACCTGAAGGGCCGACGATGCTAACGAATTCCCCGCGCTCGACATTGAAGGAAACGCTGCGCAACGCGGGAACGTCCACTTTCCCTACGTGGTAAATCTTGCTGACGTTCTCGGCTTTAATAATGTGCGGCATGGGCAAATTTTCAGTTTACACGACCGACAGCGATAGACTTTCCCCACGGAACGTACGGAGAGGCCAGGCCGCAATGATCCATGCCCTTGCGAAAGCGGCAGGAAATTCAAGAAATGCTGTGGTGTGGAACCGCCGCTGGACGAAATGCCGGTGCGCAAGCCGGATTCGCCGCGTTCACCGAGAACGAATGTCTCGCTCGATATGGCGATCTGCTGTTCTCGCGATCGTCAGACAAAAAGCAGATCCCCCGCGCAGTAAGAGCAACTTATAGAAGTCCAACAGATCGCCGCGGCTGCGCGAGGGATGACAATTCAACTAAGAATGACATGAAAAGAGAAGGCATGATGTATCAACTCGCAGCGATCTGGCGTGAGGGCTCTGTTCCCGTAGTGGGAAACGGCGGAGCCAGTTTCCTCGGGCCGCGTTTCTTGATGAGGAGAATGCGAATTCTTTCGAGCAGCTCCGCTGCGGGATAGGTTCCCTTGGGAAGGAAGATGTCGGCTACGGTGTTCTTCTCATACATGCGCACCTTGCCGCTGATCAGAATCATCGGAACTTCCGGCGCTAGTTCTTTTAGAACACGAATCACCTCGGCGCCGTCCATCTCCGGCATCAGGAGATCGGCGAGAACCAGATCTACGGTTCCGGCTTGCTGAAAAGCTTCGAGAGCCTCGCGGCCACTGGCTGCAGCAAGCACGCGATAACCGCGGGTTTCAAGCATGAATTTTCGAATCGAGAGAGATTGTTCGTTGTCGTCAACGCAGAGAATAACTTTCTTCGGTCGCATTCTGGGGATCCTTGCAATAAAAGCTCCGCGCTCGGCGGAGTGCAGCGGAGGTCGGTGCTGAAACCGCGGCGGCGCCGCAATCTGATGTGGACTGACGAAAGAGGCGCAGCATCAATCTTGAGATGCGCGACGCACAAGTGCCACATGAGCGGCGCCTGAACCGTGATCCAGACGGCCTGCCTGTTTTATTTTTTTCTTCGAAAGGGCGAACGTTTCAGTGAGAAACGGTTCGTGCATCCTACGGCTGACAGAGCGTCCATGTAAAGTGCCTTTGATGCAAAGCGAGAAATTTTCTTGGCATGAAAATGCGAAGAAAACTTTTCGCAAAAATCGGCGGAAATTTATCGATTCACCGAGCGCGTGACTCAGATCCAAAGTTCTCCTTGCGCGACTTCCACACAATATCCACCGACATGCACATTAACCACTTTGTCACCTGCCTTCTCCGCTCGCACATAGATGCGACTCGGACGGTGCACTTCAATGCCTTGCTCGATGATCGCCTGCTCGCCGCGCGCGAGCACACCGTGCATCGCCATCCATGCAGCGCAACATCCTGCCGCAGAGCCGGTCGCGGGATCGTCTCCGTTGTAGAAGGGCATGCGCGCATGGAGCTTCGCGTCTGAAGCTACAGTTTCTTTCGTGACAAAGTAGAAGAACCTTCCACCAGTACGTTCGAGATACTCGGCCATGCGGCTCCACGGTCCAGCTTTGCGAATCGCGACCAGTGATGTGACCGGAACAATGGTGAAGTGCAAGCCGGTTGAGAATGTTTGCACCGGAAGATCAGCAACAATCTCACTCAGAGATAATCCGGTTGCATTAGCAACTTCTTCTTTGCTGTGCACCTTCCCTGCTTCAGGATCACGCTGCCGCATTTCGCCGAATGATCTGCCGGATTCTTCACGACGAAAGTGCACAGGAATTTTTCCGACATTCAGATCGAGCCAGATCTCATCGTTGCCACCGAAGCGATGCAGAAAGTACGAAGTGCCAAGCGTCGGATGTCCGGCGAAAGGAAGCTCTTCCTGCGTGGTGAAAATGCGCACGCGCGTTCCCTTGCTTCGTTCTTCTTCAAGCTCTCGCGGAAAAATAAAAGTTGTTTCAGAGAGATTTGTTTCGCGCGCGATCGCTTGCATGTGCTCCGTCGTGAGCCCGCGGGCGTCGGTGATGATCGCGAGCTGATTGCCTTCGAGCGGACGATCGGTGAAGACGTCCATCAGAACATACGGAAGCCTGCGGCGGGTGATGTCGATCATGGAGTGATGGTAAATGGCATGAGGCAACGTGGAGCCGGGCCCCCTCGCCCGGGCTTTTGGTGGAAATCCTTTCCGCTTTTTCTGAAGCAAGGTCGTTGGAGTTGCCAGCGAAAACCCGGGCGAGGGTGCCCGGCTCCACGCTACTCTCAGATTTCCCAATTTCCCTGAATCGCGTTACAATTGTGCGTAATCGAATCATGCGAATGAGCTTCCCAGTCCGGCTTTGTACCTGCTGTTGTCAGGAGTCTACTTAGCGCTGCCGACCGGGAACTCGTCCTACAAGTTCTGAAACCCACCCGGCTTGGCGCCAGGTGGGTTTTCTATTTTGAGTTCCGACACAAGGAGATTTATGAGCACAGAAACGACTGTCAGCCGTATTCCTCGCATTAACGAACCTGCTCCAGAGATCGAAGGCAAGTCAACCCATGGCGTGATTCACATCACGGATTACACCTCGAAGGGCAAGTGGGTCATGCTGTTCTCGCACCCAGCCGACTTCACTCCTGTTTGCACCACTGAATTTGTCGAGTTTGCCCGCCGCCACGCCGACTTCGAGCGCCTGAACGTGCAACCGATCGGAGTCGCCGTCGACAGCGTGTACGCGCACATCGCCTGGATTCGCAATATGGAACAGAACTTCAAAGTGAAGGTTCAGTTCCCGGTGATCGCCGATCTCGATCAGAAAGTGGCGAAGGCATTCGGCATGGTGCACGAAGCTGTGAGCGATACAGCTGCAGTTCGCGCCGTCTTCTTCATCGATCCGAAGAACACGATTCGTGCTCTGCTTTACTATCCGCAGAACCTGGGCCGCAGCGTCGACGAACTCTTGCGCGTCTTCGAAGGTCTGCAGACCTCCGAGCAGAACGCTTGCTCGATCCCGGCGAATTGGAAGCCGGGCGATTCAGTCATTATCGGAGCTCCGATCACCCAAGCCGACGCCGAGAAGCGCGTAGCCTCGAACGGCAACGGGCTCGAAGTCACTGACTGGTACTACACGAAGAAGAAGCTGTCAGCAGCGACGGCCAAGGCCAGCTAACGCGTAGTTCCAGCGCAGCTGGTTGTCACATTGTGGGTGGATGTTCTTAAGCTCTGTCATCCTGAACCCTGCTGTTGGGTGAAGGATCTCCCGGGATGCTTCGGACTTAAAGTGCGCTGGCCAGGTTCTCGACGAAAAAGCGCTGGAGATCTTCGTCAAGGAGCCATTCCGGCAGCAATTCAAGACCGACATATCGCGGGAGGTCCTTCGCCCAACAGCGGGGCTCAGGATGACAGGTTTAAGAAATATTGCCTATACATGTTGAAGCCTCACCGTGGAGAGAGGGGCCAATAGTGGGCACCGGTCGCCAAGTGGCTAAGGCACGAGCCTGCAAAGCTCGTATCGCCGGTTCGACTCCGGCCCGGTGCTCCAACTCCATTTCCATGCCGAATCACGTCATCCAACTCTCCTAGCCAACGGCTCGGGGCGGAATGCATCTCACCAAAGGTAAGTACGTTGTTCTTACCTTAAGGCCTGTTTTGCGGGCCTGCTGAGCTGCACCTACCACTCTGTTGGAGGAGCGGGTGAAGATCACCATCTTCGGGCTCACGATTTCCTCGTCCTGGGGGAACGGACATGCCACGCCCTATCGCGCGATCATGAAAGGCCTGTGCCACGATGGACACGAGGTTCATTTCTACGAAAAAGACGTTCCGTACTACGCTCGTCATCGCGATTTCTCCGGCAGCCCACATTGCGAATTGCAGCTTTACTCCGATTGGGAATCTGTACGGGCTTCTGCTCTGGCCTGCGCGGCCGAGAGCGACGCTGTAATCTGCTCCAGTTTTTGCCCGGAAGGAGCGCGCATCGTCGATGACGTGCTCGATGTTGGGCGGCCGAAAAAGGTCTTCTATGACCTCGACACGCCGGTCACACTGGGAGCACTCGAACGTGGAGGTATTGAATATCTACACCGCGAGCAGATTCCGGAATTTGATCTTTATCTCTCTTTCACCGGCGGAGGCACGCTCGACGAACTCACGTCGCGTTGGAGTGCGCAGTTGGCGCTGCCGCTGTACGGATGTGTTGATCCAGATGTCCATGTCCGCAGAAGTGTCCCGCCGGAATATCGCTGCGATCTGAGTTATATGGGAACATATGCCGCCGACCGTCAAGACAAGCTGGAGCAGTTATTCCTCGAGCCGGCACGCCACGCTTCGCAGAAGACCTTCGTTCTTGCTGGATCAATGTATCCCTGGGAGTGGCAGTGGCCGGCAAACGTGAAGCGCTTCGAGCATGTCTCGCCCGCCGATCATTCGGCGCTGTATTCGTCCTCGCGCCTAACGCTGAACATCACGCGCAAGGAAATGGAGCGTTGGGGATATTGCCCATCTGGACGCTTCTTTGAGGCTGCCGCATGCGGCACGCCCATCGTGACCGACTGGTTCGACGGATTGGACTCGTTCTTCGATCCCGAACGCGAGTTGCTGGTCGCAAATTCAACGGAAGATGTCTTGAGCGCGCTCGAGCTTCCCGATTCGGAACTCGCGCAGATCGCGCAGAGAGCCCGCGAACGCACACTTGCCGAACACACCGGCGAACATCGCGCGCGAGAGCTCGTCGCTGCCATCGAGCAAGCCGCAAGCGCAAGTCACTCTCGAGCAAGGAGCGAAGTCGCATGATCGGAATCATTCCCGCAGCCGGAGCCGGACAGCGCATTCAACCGCTCGGATGTTCCAAAGAACTGCTGCCGGTCGGATGCCGCGTCGTTGACGGCGTCGAACGTCCAAAGGCTGTTGCCGAGTATCTGGTCGAGCGCATGATTGCCGCTGGAGCCGAGCAGATCTGCATGGTGATCTCGGCCGAAAAAACCGACGTCATTCGCTATTTCGCCGAGCGCAGTTACGCCGCAGAAATCTTTTACGTCGTGCAGCAGAAGCCGCAGGGGCTCTGCGATGCGCTCTTTCGCGCCGAAGCCTTTGCGCGCCATCATGACTCGGTTCTGATTGGACTGCCCGACACAATCTGGTTTCCCGAAAAGGGATTTCGGCCGGCCCTGTCGCTGATCGAAGGCGGGCAAGCGGATGTCGGGTTATTGCTGTTCCCGGTGAATAATCCCGCGGCTTTCGATGCCGTCATCTCCGACGAATTCGGCTATGTACAGGAAGTAGAAGTGAAGCGCGCTGACGCGCACTCGCACTGGATCTGGGGAGCGGTGACGACGACCGGTAGCGCCTTCCACAATCTCAAGCTGCTGTGGGAAGCGCGCCATCGCGAAGACGAATACCTCGGTTATCTCCTCAACGCCTACATTGCCGCAGGAAACATTGTGCGTGCCACCTGCTCCGGGGAGATTTATATGGACGTGGGAACGCTCGATGGCTATCACCAGGCGCTAAATTTCCTGCGCACGCGCCGACCATTGCGAGACGAAACAGCTAAGGCCGCCTAGAGAACCGGGAAGAGCGAACACGAAGGTCACGAAGTTCACACATGAGGTCACTAAGAGCTCCTTGTGACCTCATGTGTTGCCTCTGTGACCTTCGTGTTCGCCATTTCAGGCAACCATGCTGGGTTCAGGTAAAACTCACCTTTCCGCGCAGAAATTTCACATAATCGATTGAGCCTGAAGCCGTCGATCTCTCGACGTTTCAGGGACTTACATACGAGCCTCACTGGAAACAAAGTTGCTCGTCCTCAGCTTGGGTTAAGTCATCTCGGAGTTTTTCATGCAAGAAGAAACGCCTCACATTGAAACATCCTCCCCCAGTTTCCGTCTCGGAGTACTAGTAGTCGTGCTGCTGGCCTTCATCAGCCTGCTTGGATATGCCATCCACGAGCGCGATAGCGCCCAGCAGGTCGCTGCCGAGAACGCTCAAACCGCTGCGGCATTGAAGGACACCCGCAGCCAGATCGAAGCCCTTACGGCCAAGCTCGACGCCTTGACGGCTCCGCCGGCGCAGGCGGCGACGCCCCAAGTCAGGCATTCGCGGCATGCGGGGGTAATCCCGGCGGTCCACCATGGCAAACCGGATCCACGATGGCAGAAGCTCCAGACGCAGGTCGATGCTCAAGGCAGGGCCATCGACCAGACTCGTCAGGATCTCGCCTCCACTCGCACCGAACTGCAAGGCTCGATTGCCACTAATCACCAACAGATCGTCGCCCTGCAGCGCAAAGGCGAGCGCAACATCTATGAGTTCGACATCAACAAATCCAAGCAGTTCTCGCATGCCGGACCGATCGGCGTGAGCCTGCGCAAGGCCAACACCAAGCAGCAGTATGCCGATTTGAAACTGATGGTCGATGATCGCCAGGTTTCGAAGAAGCACCTGAACCTCTACGAGCCCGCGGTGTTCTATGCGGACAGTGTCGAGCAGCCGATGCAGGTAGTCATCAACAGCATCACCAAGAACCACATTCACGGCTACATCAGCACGCCGAAGTACAAGGCGTCTGAGCTGGCAGTAATGTCAGGCGATGCCGGAACGGCGGCAGTAGCGGCTGGAAATAATACTGACAGCCCGCAACTGCATCGCCGCTGATCTTAGACCGTTATGAGAAGGAGTGCCGAAGACGTTCGGTTCTCCTTCTCTCTTTAGCTCTTTGTCCTTCGGCTTCTTTCTCTCAGAATAATGTGAGGCGCGCGGCGTTCCTCGTCGCGCCGTACTACCCTCCAACCACTCAGATACTGTCATCCCTCGCACAGCCACGAACCACTTTGGAACTTTGAGGCTTTGTCTTTGCTGCGCGGGGGATCCGCTGTTTTCCACCGGCGGTAACAGCAGATCCCCGCTCCGCAAAAGCAAAACCTTCATCGAAGAAAGAATTGTCATCGAAGAAAGAATTGTCGTGGCGGAGCGAGGGATGACAGTATCTAGGGGGTTGGCCTCTGTGACCGCCATAACAGGCACATGCTTCTGGAGCACGTCCTAAACGTCGAACAATCGATACGGCGCAGCCGGGGTCCTTCCCATCAGCAGCGGTAAAGCGACGTTGTAGACGGGAATACCGCCGGTTGTTTTTCCTTCCAAACTGCCGTGATGAGCGTGTCCGTGAACCGCCAGAATCGCTTGGTGCCGGTCAATGACTTCGGAAAGACGCCCACTTCCCAAATAGGGATAGATCTGTTCCGGCTCGCCTTGTACGGTGGCGACGATGGGGGCGTAGTGCGTAACAACGATCCGCTTCTCGGTGCGCAGCATGGATAAAGCACGCTCCAACTTCAGTGTCTCGTCTACCGCGCTCTGCACGAAAGCTTTTACTTCAGGCTCTCCGAATGCGGTAAGAACTCCGCGGCCAAAACCGCCCAAGAAGCCTTTAGTTCCGGCAAATCCGATTCCATCGCGCTCGTATCCGCTGCCATCGAGGAGCTTCACCCCCTCGGCGATCATCATCTTTGCGAGTTCCTCGTGCTTGCCGGCTTCATAATCGTGATTACCAAGCACGGCCACGATCGGCACACGCAACCGCATGAATGTCGCCAGCAGCGATTCCATCTCTTCCAGCTTTCCCAAATTGGTCAGGTCGCCAGCGAGGATAAGAAGATCGGCTTCGTCACGCAGTCGCGTCATCTGCTCGCGAATGCGATCGTAGCTTTGAGGGGAAAAATGGAGATCAGCAATGGCAGCGATTCTCATACGTTCTAAAAATCACCGGAACGGCGAACCCGAAGGTCACGAAGGCAACACAAGAGGTCACAGGGAATTTCTCCGTGACCTCTTCTTCTGTAGCCTTCGTGACCTTCGTGTTCGCCGTTCCTCATGCCGCAGGCTCCTTCACGTCGATCACGTCGATCTTCGGCTGCGCCCTCTCTCGGTATTCTTCCAGCAGGTTCTGCAGCTTCCACTCGAGCACGTCGATCGAGAACATCTTGTCGTCGATCAGGCTGCCGCGGAATTTGGCTTCGGAATCTGGGCTCTCGAGATCGGTGCGGAATTTCGTGAGCAGCTCGTCCCAAACCAGCATTGGCACCGCGGTCGAGGCCGGGTAGATGTAATGAAAGAGCACGAGCGACCAGAGCAGCATCTGCCAATGGTCACCGATTAACGAGAGTAGCCGGCTCCAATCCATGGTGGTTCCAGCTGCATACACAATGTGCGCGATGTCCGATCCGTCGAAGCGCTCGCGAAAGGCGACAAAGACTTTGGAAGCAATCAACTCTTCAGGAGCGAGTACCTTCGTGGGAATGCCCAGGACCTCGGACTCGAAGCTCCGGTCGATCCAGGATTGATCGACTCGGATTACGGCATTGCTCATTCCCGAAATGAGATCGACAAAGTAATCCCCACGGCGTATCTTGCAAAGCCAGACGGGGTCGCAGATCTCGGTTTTGAAGCCGCTCTCTTCGAGTAACTCCAACGCGGGAGTGACCTGATCGGGAGTAAGAAAGATGTCGAGATCCTTGGTATCGCGCCAAATGCCCGTATGCTCATGAAGCGCGAAAGCACCGGAAACAACATGCGGAACACCCTGCTCGTTCAGGAGCAGCATCACTTCCCGAAACAGGTTTTCCTGCTCGGGCGCGAATTTCGGCGGCTCCGACGAACTGACCGGTAATGGCCTGTCCTGAGGCATGGCTTAACCTTAGATGTGCAGATTCGGGCTGCATGTTGCGGTGGAATACGAGAAAATCAACCCGGGGGAACTGCGAGCAGGAAGTCACGAAGGCAACAGACGAGGTCACAACGCTCTGTGTCCTCTGATTTCGGGTCCTTCGTGACCTTCGTGTTCGCCGTTACCGGGCATCCCATGTGATGGAGCGTTTGTGGCGAAGAAAGACACGGTAATCGAGATCGAAGGTAAGCAGCTCAAACTGTCCAACCTCGATAAAGTTCTGTATCCAGCGGTGGGATTCACTAAAGGGCAGGTGATCGACTACTTCGTCCGCATTGCGCCGGTGCTGCTGCCGCATCTCAACGGCCGCCCGCTTACGCTCAAACGCTACCCCGAGGGTGTCGACGGCATGTTCTTTTACGAGAAGAGCTGCCCTAAGCATCGTCCGGACTGGGTGCAGACGGCGCCGATCTGGAGCCATGGGCGCAACGACTACATTCAGTTCTGTCTCGCCCAAGACATTCCCACTTTAGTATGGGCCGCGAACCTCGCCGATCTGGAGTTGCATACCTCGTTATCCCTCGCGAAGAAGATCGAGGCGCCAACGATGATGGTCTTCGACCTCGATCCTGGTCCGCCCGCGGATATTGTTCTGTGCTGCCAGGTGGCTTTCTGGCTGCGCGATATCTTCGACCGTTTCAACCTCAAAGCTTTCCCCAAGACTTCCGGCTCGAAAGGCTTGCAGATCTACGTTCCGCTGAATACACCGGTGACATACGACGAAACCAAAGGTTTCTCCCATGCTCTGGCGCGCCTGCTCGAACAGGAGCACCCGGATCTAATCGTCTCTGATATGAAGAAGAATTTGCGCACCGGCAAGATCTTCGTTGACTGGAGTCAGAACGACGAGCACAAGACGACTGTGAATGTCTATTCACTGCGCGCCAAAGAGAGGCCCACGGTTTCGACGCCGGTGACGTGGGAAGAAGTTGAAAAGTGTCTTAAGAAAAAAGATCCCAATCTTCTGGTCTTTGACTCCGCCGGAGTGCTGGCTCGTGTCGGCAAGATAGGCGATATCTTCGAGCCGGTGCTCACACTCAAGCAGCGGTTACCAAACGTGACCGAGTTAGGCGGCGGTAGAACCGAGCCTACGAGCAGTCGTCGCGTAAAGTCTGCAGCAGAGCCGAAATCCAAAATGGGCCAGAAGAAGAAAAGTACAAGGTCGACCGTCAAAGCTGAGAAGAAGGCTGTCTAAGGACGAGGTTTGCTTTCCGGCCCCGTGTAACATTCCAAAGACGAGCCACGTCTTCTCATGCACAAAGTCCACATTGGAACCTCGGGCTGGGCTTACTCCTCGTGGAAGCCGGATTTCTATCCGGCTAAGACGCCATCCAGCAAATTTCTCGAGTACTATGCGTCGCAGCTCAACTGCGTGGAAGTGAACTACACGTATCGCGCGCGTCCGGCAGTGCAGACGCTGCAGAATTGGGCCGCCTCTACGCCGGAAGGATTTACCTTCGTTGCCAAAGCCCATCAGCGAATTACACATATCAAGCGACTGGTCGATGTCGATCAGGATGTGGATTCGTTCTTCGCTTCCCTGCAACCTTTATTGCATGCGCGCAAGCTAGGTCCGGTACTCTTTCAGTTGCCGCCGAACCTTAAAGCTGATGCCGAGCGTCTGGCGAAGTTTCTTAGGAGTCTTCCGAAAGATGCGCCGAGCGCGATCGAGTACCGCAACCCAAGTTGGTTCGATGAAAAGATCTATGCGCTCATGCGCGAGCACAATGTGGCTCTCTGCATCGCTGAGAGCGAAGAACTTGCAGTACCAGAAGTGTTCACCGCGAGCTTCGCTTACTATCGCCTCCGCAAATCCGACTACACCGATTCTGAAATAGGCGAAATCGAAAAACGCTTGCGCGCTGCAGCGCAGGAGAGGGACATCTACGCCTTTTTGAAGCACGAAGAAACACCGGAAGGTGCGATAAATGCGCGAAAGTTGTTGAGCAAATTGGGGCAGTAGGCAATAGGCGATAGGCAGTACGCAGAAGCAAGAGTCGATTCAGGCTACAAACGCGTCAGCCTATTGCTTATTGCCTACCGCCTATTGCCTGCTGCACTGCGCGTTTACTGCAAAGGCACTCCCCTGCTCGTGCATAAACGCGAACAAGGACAATAAGATTGATGTCGAACCAGCAGGCGCTCTCCGCATTTCTGTGTTATCTGAAGGTGGAGAAGGGGCTCTCCCGGCTCACGGCACTTGCATATGGAGGCGACCTGCTGCAGCTCGCCGAATTTCTCGAGCTCAAGAAGCGAACCCTGCTCAGCGCGACGCGTTCCGATCTGCTGGCGTTCTTAGAGCAGCTCACTGCGAATCGTGTAGAGAGCCGGAGCCGCGCACGCAAGCTGTCGGCGATACGGCACTTCTACAAATTCCTCTTGTTGGATAAGCGCACCGAGTGCGATCCGACACTGAACATCGAGAGCCCCCGCCAGTGGAAGGTCCTGCCTAAATCGCTGGCCGTGTCCGACATTGACGAGATGCTGGCGCGCGAGCAGGCGAAACCGCAGCATCCGGCACTGGCGCTCCGCAATGGTGCGCTCCTGGAGCTGCTCTACGCGACGGGGATGCGTGTCTCTGAGATTGCGAATCTGCGGCTCGAGGATGTTGATCTCGCCGGTTCAAAAGCAATCGTACGCGGCAAGGGAGACAAAGAACGGCTGGTTCCCTTCGGAGTTTCAGCGCAGAAGACACTCGAAACTTACTTGCGGGAGGCTCGTCCGCAGCTTTGTCATATAAGGAGATCACCATTGGTGTTCGTTGACCGGAATGGAACCGGTCTCACACGTGAGCGAGTGTGGCGCATCGTGCGCGAATCAAAGTCGGACGGCAAGGCCAGTCCACATATGCTGCGCCACAGTTGCGCCACGCACATGGTCGGCAACGGCGCCGATCTGCGCACCGTGCAGACCATTTTGGGACACGCCGATATCTCGACCACCCAGGTCTATACGCATGTTGCGCTCGATCGATTGAAAGAGGTCTACAAACAACATCATCCGCGTAGCAGGAAGCGGGCCGGGGCAGCGGCAAAGGAGTCGGCTTGACGCAAGCAACCAGCGAAGACGCTCGCATCGAACAATTCCTCCGATGTTTGACGACGCAACGGAATGCTTCTAAGCACACTGTTCTGGCATATGAAAACGATCTAATCAAGTTCCGAGAGCACCTAGGAAAATCGGCGGATTGGTGCAAAGTCACTCATCAGCACATCCGCGGATTTTTGGCCGCGTTGATGGCCAATGGGCTGAGCAAACCTTCGGCTGCCCGGGCGCTCGCCTCGCTACGATCGTTCTATAAATGGATGGCTCGCGAAGGCTACGTTGAACAAAATCCGGCAGCATTGGTTTCGACTCCAAAGCTGGCGAAGAAATTGCCGCGTGTTCCCACGATGGAGCAGGTGAACGGGCTGCTCGACTCCTCATTGCCCGAGAATGCCGCCTTCCCAACGCGCGACCGCGTCATTTTCGAATTGCTCTACGGATGCGGACTGCGGAACTCCGAATTGATCGGAATTGAGCTCGATGACATTAGCTGGTCCAACGAACTCATCCGCGTGCGCGGCAAAGGAAAAAAGGAACGCCTTGTGCCCTTGGGCGACTCTGCCTCAGTCGCAATTCGGGAATACATGTCAGAACGCCAGCACATTCTCGATACTCGTGGCCGCAATTGCTCGGCATTGCTGATCAATCTTCGCGGCGGAGCACTCACGACGCGCAGTGTTGCACGGATCGTCAAAGCAATTGCTGTTGCCCACGGCCTCTCGCCCGATGTCCACCCGCATACGCTTCGCCATGCGTTTGGCGCACACATGCTGGAGGAAGGCGCCGACCTGCGTGCTATCCAGGAGCTGCTTGGGCACGCACGACTCTCAACCACTCAGCGATACACGCAGCTCACTTCGGCTCACATCACTCGCGTGTACGACCAAACGCATCCCAAAGCCCGCTAAACATCTGACGGCTGCGGAATGGCTGGGAACTCCGTTCGGGGCTAAGCCGAAGCTAAAGTGTGTTCAGGTTTCCGCTCGCCCCTCAATTCCAACCACATTTCCGTCACTCGCTCCCTCAGGTTCCGCGTCAGCCTCTCGTACGTGTTCTCTGAAGCATTCGCCGCGAGTGGCGGTTCAATTGGTTTCCCAATCTGAATTTTGAGGTTCTGAAAAAGTCTGATTCCTCGACCTCGGCCCCAAGCTTTTTCGAATCCGTCGATAGCTACCGGAACGATCGGCACTTGGACATGCGTAGCGAGGATCGCTGCGCCTTTCTTGAAAGCCTTCGGTTCCCCGGAGATGCTGCGTTCGCCTTCGGGATAGAGTACGAGTGCCTCTCCCTGATGCAATCCGTACGCGCCGGCGCGCATCGCTGGGATGAGATTCGCATCTGGATCGATAGGGACGAGCTTCATCGTGCGCGCGATGCGGCGGCGCATGCCGTGGCCGAAGATTTCGCTCGTGCCCACGTAAAACATCTTGCTGAAGATCCGAAATGGGAAATAGCTCATGATCAGCGGAGCATCCATGAAGCTCTGGTGATTCGGAGAGAAGATGAA